>Ga0181607_10003588_pt1 | contig 13446 bp, 10 predicted proteins | sample 041ome_9_FD_132420 | JGI IMG/M metagenome (GOLD analysis project Ga0181607, IMG submission 132420) | Coastal salt marsh microbial communities from the Groves Creek Marsh, Skidaway Island, Georgia - 041413US metaG (megahit assembly) | ecosystem: Environmental > Aquatic > Marine > Intertidal zone...
GCCTGCGTATCCGACCAGGATATTGAGCCCAAGTGCGCCGACAACAGCAATGGCAACCAAGCTCAGCAAGGTAAGCTGATACTCGCCTAATAGAAGCGGGGCGGCGACAAAGAAAAGCAGCACCATCAGTCCGACTGAAAACCGCGAAATAGGCAGCGCGTAGAGCGTCATATCCCGCTTATAGTCAGTCTTGTACTCGCCTGATTCCCGATAAAACATCGACCTAGATCCTCTCGATCAATTTACGGCCGAATAGTCCATACGGTCTTATCATGAGCATTATGATCATCAGGACATAAGGTGCGAAATCCTTCGTGCCGCCGCCGACATAGGGGTCGATAAATCCAGAGGCCAGCGCCTCGACCAGGCCGATGATAATGCCGCCGACGATAACGCCGATAATCGAGTCGAGGCCGCCCAGGATCACAACTGGGAACACTTTCAGGCCGACCAGGGCAAGCTGCGTATCAACACCACTCATGCTGCCCCAAAGCACCCCGCCCAGCATCGCGACGACGCCAGCCATGACCCAGGCCAGCGCGAAATATTTCTCAACGTTGATGCCCATGGCGGAGGACACTTGATGGCTATCCGCGACGGCGCGCATGGCAACGCCTTTACGGGTCTTCAGGAAGAACCACCCAAACCCCAGCAGAAAGAGGATACTGACGCCTGCACCAACCAGCTGAATCGGGGAGAAGAAGAAGGGGCCGAAAATCACTGGGGAATCGGGAATTGGCAGCTCCAGCCCACGTGGCGCAGAGCCAAACACCATCGGCCCGAACCCGCGTAAAATCGCCGCCAGGCCAATCGTCGCCATGATGATAGACACAATTGGGCGACCAATAAGTGGCCTTAGAACAACGCGTTCCAGGCCAATATTAAACAGAACCATGAAGACGAGGCCTGCGAACAAGGCCAACCAAAGCGGGAAGCCATAAGCGTCACTAGCCAGAGCAGCGATCACAATGCCAGCGATCATGACAAATTCGCCCTGGGCGAAGTTGATCGCATCTGTCGCCTTGTAGATCAGCACAAACCCAAGTGCGACCAGCGAGTACATCAGCCCATTGGCAACGCCTTGACCGGCGAGCTCAATGGCAAAGGGTAAATCACCCATCCTAAATCTCCCTAAGCCGCATCTTGGATGGAAAGGCGCATATCGACATGGCTTTTCCGTCCATCTTCAAATGTCACTTCTGCGCGCAGATCGACTGCATCCTGGCCGCCATAAAAGGCGTCAATCACGCCTGCATAATGTTCGGCGATGTAGCCTCGGCGCAGCTTTCGTGTCCGGGTAATTTCCGCATCATCAGCATCAAAATCTTTGCCAAGGAGCAGAAATCGTTTGATCTGTAAGGCGTCTGGCAGTGTCCGGTTAATTCGGGTGACTTCATCACTGATGAGCTGGCGCACTTCGTCCTTCTGCGCCAAATCAAGGTAATTGGTGTAGGGCAGGGCTTTGCGTTCAGCCCATTTCCCAACGGTGTTGAAATCAATTGCGATCATCGCGCAGACATGCGGCCGTTCATGACCGAAGGAGATTGCTTCGCTGATATAGGCACTATATTTCAGCTTGTTTTCAACGAATTGCGGCGCAAACGCAGAGCCATCGGTGAGCTTGCCGACATCTTTGGCGCGATCAATGATGGTGAGTTCACCATCAGGGTCCAGCACGCCAGCGTCGCCAGTTTTGAACCATTCGCCGTCAACGAAGGCATCTTTTGTCGCTTCCTCGTTCTTGTAGTAGCCCTTGAAGACGCCGTCGCTTTTCACGAGCACTTCGCCACTTTCGGCGATGCGGACCTGGATGCCGTCGCAAGCTTTGCCAACGGTGTCTGGATTGGCATTGGTATTCGATTGAATAGAGCCCAACCCGCTGATTTCCGTGGAGCCATAAACTTGCTTCAGGTTAACCCCGAAGGCGCGGAAAAAGCGGAATGTATCTGGGCCGAGCGGCGCACCGCCCGTGAGCGCCCAGCGCGAGCGGCGAAGACCAAATTGATCCCGAACCGGCGCATACACAAGGTATTCGCCAAGGAACTGCATGAATTTGTCGCCGCCTGAAAGCGTCTCGCCTTCCTCTTCCTTGCGCCGATATTCGATCGCTGCATCTTTGAATTTATTGAAAACTGCCCGCTTTATGCCAGACAGGTCTTCAGCCTTAACTTGGATTTCGGAAAGGATGCTTTCCCAAACACGGGGCGCTGCGATCAGGCCCGTTGGACCTAACTCGCGGAGATCGCGCTGTAGGGTTTCTTGGCTTTCGGGGCAGTTCGTAGAGGCACCTGTCAGAATGCTGGTCACGACACTGTAGGTCGCGTCGCCAACCCAGGCCATTGGCAAATAGGAGATGAAGTCGTCCGTCTCCCGAACGTCTTCAACTGCCGTAAACGCGCGCCCGACACACAGCATATTGCTATGGGAAAGCATAACGCCTTTGGGCCGTCCGGTGGTGCCAGAGGTGTAGCACATATAAGCGATGGTATCGGAAGTGATCGCCCGGACATCGCTTTCATAGGATGCGCTATCGGCAGACTTTCCAAGCTCCTGAATGCTATCGAAGGATTTCAGCAGCGGTTCTTCATATTCGCCAAGCCCACGACCATCGTCATAGATGATGCCTTTCAGGCCAGGAAGCTGATCGATGATGGAGAGAATTTTGTCCACCTGTTCCTGATCTTCAGTGACAACGAATGACGTGTCTGCGTCCGCAAGCACGTAAGCCAGTTCGGACGCGATTGAGTCTTGAAAGACTGGTACTGCTGCGCCGCCCAAAGCTTGCGCCGCAATTTGCGCCCAATAAAGGCGCGGGCGGTTGTCACCAATCACGCTCAGCTTGTCGCCGAGCCCGAAACCCATGGATTTCAGCCCAAGGGCGAAATGGCGAACCTCAGCTTCGTAATCAGCCCAGGTGTAAGTCTGCCAGATGCCGTGGAACTTCTCACGCATGGCGGGCTTGTCGCTGCGGTTCTTAGCGTTGTCCAGAACTGCGGCTGGAATGGATTGCGCATCAGACATGGATTGTGCTGGCTCCCTAGTCTTGCAGATGCGAGGCGCCGAGATAGGCGCGGATAACGGCTGGATCAGCCTTGACGACGTCTGGCGTGCCGTCAGCAATTTTTTCGCCTTGGTCCAGTACGACGATGTGATCTGAAATATCCATGACGACGCCCATGTCATGCTCAATCAGTACGATGGTGGTGCCGAATTCGGCATTCACATCAAGGACATAGCGCACCATGTCTTCTTTCTCTTCCTGGTTCATGCCGGCCATCGGCTCGTCCAGGAGCAGGAGAGTGGGGTCGAGCGCTAAGGCGCGGCCTAGCTCCACACGCTTTTGCAAGCCGTATGCAAGTTCGCCGGTGGTCATACGCCTGAGGTCGGTGATGCGCAGGAAGTCGATAATCTCTTCCGCCCGTTTGCGGTGCTCGACTTCTTCCTTCTGTGCCGCACCCCAATAAAGGATCGAGCTGAGGATGCCAGATTTCATGCGGACATGACGCCCGAGCATTAAGTTGTCGAGAACGGTGAGTCCGTGGAAAAGTGCGATATTCTGGAAAGTTCGGGCGATGCCTTGCTCTGCGATCTGGTTAGGACGCTTGCCGATCAGCTCTGTGCCATCAAACGTGATGGAGCCCTGATCGGCCTTGTAGAAGCCGCTGATCATATTGACGAGGGAGGTCTTGCCAGCACCATTCGGGCCGATGATCGAAAAGATCGATCCGCGCTCTACATCCAGGCTGACCTCCTTCACGGCTTGGACGCCACCAAAACTCTTGGCCACGCTACGCACGCTCAGGATCGCATCGGATTCGCCGCCGCCATTGCTCACGTCGAGCATCAAGCGTCCTCCCTGTAAATCTTCAGCCAGCGTCTAGCGCGCTGTTTTGCTTGGGAGGAAGGTTAGGACGATCTGTCGCAATCGCGCAAGCGACTTTATTTAGGAAAAGTAAATGAGCCAATTAACCAAGTTTAGACAATAACTTAACCAGCCATTTTGTTCGGTCGCTAAATAGTTTTGGCGTGTAATACCCACCCGCAGCGCGCTTCGAAGCCTCTGCCCGTGTTGGATAAGGGAAGACGGACTGCGCAACGCTACTGATCTTGGCCTTTTGGCCTGTCAACATTGCCCAAGTGCCTATCATTTCGCCTGCGGCGTAGCCGACAATAGATGCTCCAAGTATGCGTCCATTCTTGGCTGTCATTACTTTCATAAAACCGTCTGTGCGTCGCTCAGATTGGGCGCGATCATTCTCTGCGAAATCCCAATGCAAGACACGAATATCATCTCCATTTTGCGCACGCGCCTGGGCTTCTGTCAGGCCAACTTGCGCCAATTCCGGATCGCTATATGTGACCCACGGAATGGCATAATGCTTCGCACTTACAGGCAGGCGGAACAGGACGTTCTGGATGACGATGCCAGCGTGATATCCAGCGACGTGGGTGAACTGCAATTTTCCTGCAGCATCCCCAGCGGCGTACACACGCTTGTTTGTCGTGCTCCTCAGGCGCTTATTGACGACAACGCCGCGCCGGTCTCGCTCGACGCCACCTGCTTCAAGGTCCAGCCCATCAAGGTTCGGCGCGCGACCAGCAGCGACCAGCAGGTGGCTTCCCGTCACCTGCTCGCCGCCTTTTAGGGTGACCACATAGTCTTCGCCGCGCATGGCGACGGATTCGGCCATCGCCTGTTCCTTGATCTCGATGCCTTCGGCCCGCAGCTGCTTCATAACCACGGCCACGAGATTAGGGTCATCATTGGAGAGAGCAGTGTTGCCCTCCAGCACAACAACATCTGCGCCTAACCGCCGATGTGCCTGCGCCATCTCAATCCCAATCGGTCCACCGCCAATAATGATCAGCTTTGACGGCAACACTTCGTTATCAAACAGAGTTTCATTGGTGAGATATGGTATGTCTGCCAGCCCGGGAATGGGCGGGGCTACAGGTGCTGATCCGGTCGCGATGACAATGCGGCGCGGTCGGATCACATGATCGCCTGCGACGATGGTGTCCTTGTCTTTAAACCGGGCTTCTTCCCGGATTACGTGGACGCCAAGGCCTTCAAATCGCTCCTGACTATCCACTGGTGCAATGGTAGCGATAACGCCGTGGACATGGGCCATGACGGCTTTGAAATCGACTTCCGGCTCCACGCCAGCAATACCGAATTTAGCACCATTACGAAGCGTTTCGGCTTGTTTGCCAGCGGCCAATAGCGCTTTCGAGGGCACACAGCCATAATTAAGGCAATCCCCGCCCATTTCACCGCGCTCGATCAGAACAACAGTGGCTCCCATTTGGACAGCGCCAGCCGCAATGGAAAGGCCGGCAGAACCGGCCCCGATAATGCAAAGATCGGGAGTGAGATCAGAAGTCGCCATGTTGCTCAGCCTTTCATGCGGATGCTGAACAACATGGCGGTTCTTTGGCTAAACGCCAGTCACACTCGCGCGAGCGGGCGCTTACATGACGAGTTCGATGAGATATGGACCGTCGCTGGCGAGGCCGTGGTTAAGCGCGCGGATCAGCTCATCGCAGTCCGTCGCACGGCTAGATTCGACGCCTAGGCTCTTTGCCATGCTGGTCCAATCTATGGTCGGACGATCGAGAGTCAGCATGTCTACCGCACGCGGGCCTGGGTTTTGAACGCCAACATTTGTCAGCTCACCCTGTAGGATCCGGTAAGCACGGTTTGCAAACACGATAATGGTGACATCCAGGTTTTCGCGCGCCATCGTCCAGAGTGACTGCATTGTGTACATGCCGCTACCATCACCTTCGAGCGTCACGACTTTGCGATCTGGCGCTGCGACTGCAGCACCCACGGATACAGGCATGGCGTAGCCAATGGAGCCGCCCATGCCGTTCAGCCAGCAGTGCGCCGGAGCGCCAGCTGTTAGCGGGAAGAAACCGCGGCCAGACGTTACAGACTCATCCACAACAATGGCGTTCTCCGGCAAGAGCGCGCCGAGGACGGCTGCAATCTTATCCAGTGTGATTTCGCCGCCAGGGGCTTCTGGTCGTGCGAGATCAGCCATATGGGCCGGCGCTTCGTTCAAGCAGCCGAGTTCTGCGGCCAGTGCTTCAAGTGCACCTTCAAGGTCCATGTCCACGGTTGCCAGCTTCGTGATCTGGCATCCTTCCGGCGTCAGCACGCTTGGCTTGTTAGGGTATGCAAAGAAAGCAACGGGCTGCTTGGCACCGCAAAGCACCATATGCGTCACGTCCTTCAAAACGCCAAGCGCCATTTCAACCACATATGGCACGCGTTCAATCTTCACGCGGCCAGCACCACGTTGCAGGCGAGCGTTCTGGCCTTCAGAGAGCAAGCGGCAGCCTGTCTTGGCTGAAATCCGGCCTGCCAAATTCAGTGTGCTCTCCCGCAGGGCGACATTGCCGAGCATCAGCATGCCGCCTGATCCAGCGGCAGTCAGCGCTTTTGCAGCAGCGACAACAGCGTCCTTGTCTACAGAAGCACGCGGGGCAGGTGCGTTGGCAGTCACTGGGGTGCCGCCTGCATTCCAGGCCGTATCGGCAGGCAGGATCAACGTCGCAATCTGGCCAGCGCCGGTGCGGGCTACCTCAACAGCGAGCGCACCATCTGCGGCAATGCCTTCGGCTTTCGGGGAGGATTTCACCCAATTGGACATCGGCGCTGCGACAGCCTCAATATCAGAGGTGAGCGGCGCATCATGTTCCAGGTGATAGGTGGCATGGTCGCCAACCACATTCACAATGCCGGAGTGCGCTTTCTTTGCGTTATGCAAGTTGGCCATGCCATTCGCGAGACCTGGTCCTAAGTGCAGTAGCGTAGAGGCAGGCTTGTCGGAGAGGCGATAATAGCCATCTGCAGCGCCAGTCACGACGCCTTCAAACAATCCAAGCACACAGCGCATGCCTGGCACGCTATCGAGAGCGGCGACGAAATGCATTTCGGATGTGCCGGGGTTCGTGAAACAAACATTCACTTCACTGGCGACAAGGCTACGAACAAGGCTTTCAGCGCCATTCATGGGGGCGGTCATAGAGCAATCCTTTGAGACGGTCTGGCTTGGTGTATTCTGGTTCGGCGATAGCTTGACGGTGGAAGCGCAAGCCCCGCAAGCTTAATCTAACTTCTGTTGCGAAACCAATCGGTGGTGATCATGGATGGCATGACCTCAAAACCGGCGTTTGATACGCCGCCCGGACATCGTGCTGCGATGCTCGGACCCTTGATCGATTCCCACCGGGATTCCGTAGAAGCGACCCGGCGCTTACCGCCCCCTTTGCTAGATGCCCTGCATGGGGCTGGCTTATTTCGGCTACTGCTACCAAAGCCCTATGGCGGGGAAGAAGCGACGCCAGCCCAGTTCTTCGCAGCGATTGAAGCCGCTGCCCGCCATGACGCAAGTGTGGCTTGGTGCCTTTGCCAAGCAAATGGTTGTGCGATGACGGCTGCGTATTTGTCGCCGGATGTTGCCGATGAGATATGGGGAAATGATCCCAACGCGGTCCTGGCTTGGGGGCCGGGCAAGGCTGAAGCTGTACAGGCAGATGATGGGTTTACGGTGTCCGGCAGTCTGATGTTTGCAAGCGGTGGGCGGCATGCGACATGGCTTGGTGCCCACACACCGGTGAAAACTGCCGACGGTGAGACCGTGCTCAACAGCGCAGGCAAGCCCGAGATTCGTACATTTCTAATGCCGGCCTCTGACATAGAGATGGAGGATATTTGGGATGTGATCGGCCTGCGTGGCACGGCGAGCGATGGGTATACTCTAGAGAATAAGTTCGTTCCCACCGCCTATACGACCTTCCGGGATGACCCCAGCGTCCGTTCCTATTCGGCGCCGCTATATCATTATCCAGCCATGACAATGTACGCGACCGGATTTGCCGGTGTGGCACTTGGCATTGCACAGGGCTTTTTGGGGGATTTCCTGCAGTTCGCGCAAGGGAAGGTTCCGCGCATGGCCAAGTCTACGGTGGCCAACAGTCCTGTGGCGCAGGCGGAGACCGCAACAGCATCCGCCAGGATCATGGCAAGCCGGGCGCTCTTGATGCAGGAGACAGAACAAGTCTGGGCGGAAACTCTAGCGAGTGGTGGGCTTAGTTCTGCAGGCCGCGCGCGTATCCGTCTCGCTTCAACCTTCGCAATTCACGAGGCTAAGGGGGCCGTCAATGCGCTTTATGATTTGGCGGGGGCTGATGCAATCTTTGCGTCTGGACCATTCGAGCGCCGGTTCCGAGATATCCATACCGTGACGCAGCAATTGCAGGGCCGAAAGACACATATGCAAAGCGTGGGCGCATGGCTAATGGGTCATGAGCCTGATCTCAACGTCATGTAGCGGATACAGAAAGGGCCGACGGTCTGATGACTGCCGGCCCTTAATCTATGTCAAAGCTTTTGCCTTCAGCGTGCGGCGCTTTTGAGGCGTCCGAGCAAGGAAAGCTTCCGGCTATTCAGGGATTGCCAGTCTTCACCCAGTACACCGCCGGTATCGTCGGAATTTGGGTTGAATTGCCAGTAGAACCAGCAATAGGACATGCCTGGGCGTTGGTTCATGTAGGAGACGAATGCATCCTGCCAATTGGCGTCCTTGCTACCGCGGCGATATTTACCGCCAAATTCACCAGCGCAGACAGCGTTGGAGCTTGCCATGTGGCCGAAATGCGCGTCCCAAATCGCAAACATATTAAGAGGATACCCTGCTTTCTTGAAGTAAGGCATCATGTAAACGTCTGGCCCATAGACGTGCGGGCTCAGCACAAGCTTGTGGGCCGGGATCATCGCGTTATTGATCGGGCGACGACGGGCTTCAACGAAGTTTGAGCCCCAGAATGCGCCATATCCGGCCGTATCAGTGCGTGTTTCAGCCACACCCTGCACAAAGACAAGCAGGCGGGGGTTGTAACGCAGTACCTGTTGGCCGCCACGTTCTGCCAAGCCTTTCCATTCGGACCAGGAAATACCGTGTGGCTCGTTGAACAGGTCGATGCCAACGACATAGTGGCGTTGCTGGGCAAATTGGGCCATGCGAGCCAGGTCGTTCAACCAATCCTCAACCTTATAGCTGCCATCCCGAGCATATGGGGCCGGGGCGTCACCGCCACTCACTTTGGAATCGTGGCCGTTATAGCCAAGTACAACCCAAAGCCCGGCACGAGCTGCAGCATCGACCGTTTGAGTCAGCATTTTCAGCCCAGTGGGGCCATAACCCGCATCCTGCGCCCAGTCGGCGACCTTCTTGCGGTCATCCAGCACATCCGGTGAGACCGGCAGGCGGATAGCAGTGAATCCGGCTTGTTTGATCTGTGCGAAATAGTCCTGCAGGGACCGGCCAGCCCAAAGGCCGTGGGGGGCGCGATCGCGGGTCTCTAGGCCAGACCAGTTCAAACCGAATAGATGAATCGGTCGACGGTCAGCGTAAATGCGTGACTGATACACATGAAATTGCTGTGGTTGGATCTGGTGCGGCGAAAGCCGTGTTTGTGCCTGCGCACGGGCGATTTGAACACCGCCTTGTGCGCCAGCAAATGCCGTTGGCAATGTTGCCAAGCATGCTGCTGCAATGAAAGAGGAGAGGGCGCGCTTCATGCAAATCTCCGATCGTTAAAAGGTTCGCCACAATCAACCAAACCTTGATGACCTTCCTAGTCACCTGTACCAATTCGGCTGCATTTTAGAAATATGCCAAATTAGGCGCTTTGATGCACTTAGTATTTTAGGCACCTAAGGCTTAATAAATTCGTGAAACTGCACAGTCCAGTCAGCCGTTCTTAGCATCCAAATAGATTAAGCCTGCCCATCATGTAGGTGATCTAAAAACCCTTGCAAGATAAATGCGGCAGCGGCTTTATCTATATTTGCGTCCCGTTTGGCCCGGCTCATATCGGCTTCAAGCATCGCGCGGTTTACGGCATTTGTTGATAACCGCTCATCCCAGAATGCAATCGGCATTTCACGAATGGCTATTAAATTATAAGCGAAAGCCTTTGATGCCTGCGCCCGCGGTCCCGTCCGGCCTGAGAGATCGAGCGGGAGGCCAATGATGGCACCGCCCGCTGCCGTTTCATCCATCAGGTCGAGTAGGGCGTCTGCAGTTGGCTGGAACTTGCGCCCGCGTGGAACAACAGTCCGTGCCGTCGCAATGGTCAAATTAATGTCTGAAACGGCCACGCCTACAGTGCGCGCACCAACGTCCAACCCAAGCAGGCGAGAGCCTGCCGGGAGGGCCTTTAAGAGTTCCTGAGGCTTGCAGATTGTCATTCGGAATGGTACTCGCGATGCACATGATTCCGCAAGGTTTCCTACGCTATATTCCAACTTTCGTACCGAATTTAGCTTGGCGGGAGCCTTGCCTCAAAATTGAGGAAATAGCATTTCATGTCTCTGGACCGCGATACCGTCGCAGACATCGCCAGATTGGCGCGCATCAACGTCGCTGATGGCGAGTTGGATAGCCTGGCCGGCGAACTCAGTCAGATCCTGAACTGGGTAGAGCAACTGAACAGCGTTGATACCAAGGGCGTTGAGCCGCTGGTTGGCGTTGGTACAGCCATGGCCCCATTGCGGCAGGATGTGGTGAATGATGGCGGGCAGGCGGACGCAGTTGTTAGCAATGCGCCCGATGCAGTGGGTCCATATTTCGGTGTCCCGAAGGTGATTGAATAGTCATGAGCGCACTCTCAGACCTCCTGCGCCTGGATATTGCCAGCGCTCGCAAGGGCTTGGCGGACAAGCAATTCACTGCCCGTGAGCTGACCGAAGCCTACCTGGCTGCTGCTGACGACGCGCGCGCCCTGAATGGCTTCATCACTGAAACGCCGGATCAGGCGCTTGCTGACGCAGATGCTGCAGATGCGCGCCTACTGGCCGGAAACGCGACTGCGATGACCGGCATGCCTATCGCGCAGAAGGATTTATTCTGCACAGAGGGTATCAGAACAACGGCGGCCTCTAAGATTCTTGGCGATTTCACGCCGCCCTATGAATCGACCGTGTCCGGTAAGCTGAAGGCAGATGGCGCAGTATTGCTTGGCAAAGCAAACCTGGATGAGTTCGCCATGGGGTCCGCCAATATCACGAGCGCGTTCGGTCCAGTAACCAATCCTTGGACACCCGAAGGTGCAGCAGCCCCTTTAACGCCTGGCGGATCTTCTGGCGGATCAGCGGCCTTGGTCGCAGCTGGGGCTGCCATTGCTGCCACGGGAACGGATACGGGCGGATCAATCCGCCAACCGGCCGCATTATGCGGCGTCGTTGGCCTGAAGCCGACCTATGGGCGCTGCTCGCGCTGGGGTGTCGTGGCATTTGCGTCGTCGCTGGATCAGCCGGGGCCAATTACCCGCTCTGTCAGAGACGCTGCGATCATGCTGGGCTCGATGGCAGGCCATGATCCGAAGGATTCTACATCAGCATCTGCGGCACCTGTCGATTTCGAGGCTGCACTGGCTGGCGGTGTTAAAAGCATGCGTGTCGGCGTGCCACGGGAATATCGGGCAGACGGCATGCCTGCTGAGATAGATGCGCTCTGGCAAGAAGGCATTGAGATGGCGAAAGCCGCTGGGGCCGAGATTGTTGATGTGTCCCTGCCCATGACCAAAATGGCCTTGCCCGCCTATTATATCGTGGCATTGGCAGAGGCATCCTCCAATCTCGCCCGGTATGACGGTGTGCGCTACTGCGCCCGTGAGGACGGAAACGACCTGACGGAAATGTACAGCAATACCCGTGGTACAGGCTTCGGCGAGGAGGTGAGGCGGCGTATTCTCATTGGCACATATGTTCTGTCAGCCGGCTACTACGACGCCTATTACAAGCAGGCGCAGAAAGTCCGCACACTGATCGCTAATGATTTCAATGCGGCCTTCAATGATGTGGATGTGTTGCTAACGCCGACAACGCCGAGTGCTGCGTTCGCTGCTGGCGATGTGGATGACCCGGTGGCGATGTATATGAATGACATCTTTACAGTTCCGGCCAGCATGGCAGGCCTTCCTGGAATGTCCGTCCCCGCTGGCCTCTCCGCAGAGGGCCTTCCGCTTGGCTTACAAATCATTGGCAAGCCTTTCGATGAAGCGTCCGTTTTACAGATGGGCCAAGCGATTGAAGACGCTGCTGGGTTCGACAAGACGCCGCGCCTTCTTGCGGGAGCAAAATCATGAGCACCATTGAAGGCCAGGATGGCGCGTGGGAAATGGTGATTGGGCTTGAAACGCATGCCCAAGTTGCCTCCAAAGCAAAGCTTTTTTCCTCGGCCTCTGCCGCGTTTGGCGGCGCGCCGAATGACCATGTGGCGTTCTTGGATGCTGGCATGCCAGGCATGCTGCCCGTCATCAACCAACGTTGCGTTGAGGCGGCCGTTTTGAGCGGTTTTGGCATGAACTCGACGATCAATCTGAAATCGATCTTTGACCGCAAGAACTATTTCTATCCAGATTTGCCACTTGGATATCAGATATCCCAGTTTTCTGACCCAATTGTATCGGGCGGCTGGCTCGATATCGAACTTGAAGGTGGTGAGACTAAGCGGATTGGCGTCACGAGGCTGCATCTAGAGCAAGATGCGGGCAAGAGCATCCACGATCAGGACCCATACCGCACTTTAGTTGACCTAAACCGTGCTGGCGTTGGTTTGATGGAGATCGTGTCCGAGCCGGATATCGGCAGTGCGGAAGAAGCCGCTGCCTATGTCACGAAGCTCCGGGCAATCCTGCGTTATCTCGGCGTTTGCGATGGCAATATGGAGGAGGGCTCCCTTCGCTGTGACGTCAACCTCTCTATGCGGCGGCCTGGTGATGAGCTCGGGACGCGCTGTGAGATTAAGAACGTCAACTCCATCCGCTTCATCCGTGAGGCGATTGAATTCGAAGCGCGTCGCCAGGTGGAAGTGCTGGAGGATGGCGGTGCCATTGTCCAGGAAACCCGGTTGTTTGATCCAGACCGTGGCGAAACCCGCTCCATGCGCAGCAAGGAAGAAAGCCACGACTACCGCTACTTCCCAGATCCAGACCTACCGCCGCTGGTACTAGAGCAATCCTATGTGGATGAACTGCGCGCTGGCATGCCCGAACTGCCGGACGCAAAGAAGACCCGCTTCGTCACGGAACTTGGGCTGACATCCTATGATGCAGATGTCCTAACAGCAGACCGCGATAACGCGCTCTATTTTGAGGCAGCTGCAGACGGTCGGGACGCTAAAACTGTCGCCAACTGGGTGACGGGGGAGGTGTTTGGCCGACTCAACAAAAATGATGTGTCGATTAATACGGCACCAGTTCCAGCAGCGGAACTCGGCGCGCTCGTCGATATGATTAAATCGGGCAAGATATCTGGGCGTCAGGCTAAAGAAGCATTTGAAGCCATGTGGGCAGAAGGCAAACCTGCGCAGACTGTGGTTGATGAGCTGGGCCTGTCCCAGATATCAGATGACAGCGCAATTGAAGCGC
>Ga0181607_10003590_pt1 | contig 13431 bp, 9 predicted proteins | sample 041ome_9_FD_132420 | JGI IMG/M metagenome (GOLD analysis project Ga0181607, IMG submission 132420) | Coastal salt marsh microbial communities from the Groves Creek Marsh, Skidaway Island, Georgia - 041413US metaG (megahit assembly) | ecosystem: Environmental > Aquatic > Marine > Intertidal zone...
GCCGTCAAGGTGTATTACGCCGCGTCGACTTCCAGTGACAGGCTGGGAGAACTCCGCGAGATTCAGGCTCTCACGCGGCTGCAGCATCCGGGCATCTGCCAGGTCCTCGACGCTGGGGTGACGCCCTGGCAGCAGCCATTCCTGGCTTTGGAACTGATCGTCGGAAGTCCGCTCGACCGCCACATCGCCGAGCAGAACCTGGGGTTTGACCAACGGCTTTCGCTCGTGACCGAGGTCGCGGAAATCATCGGCGTTGCCCACAGTCAGGGGGTGATCCACCGCGACCTCAAACCACAGAACATTCTGGTGCATGCGGTCAGTGGCCGCGTGAAGCTGATCGATTTCAGCATTGCCGGCATTTCTGATCCCACAGCCACCGCTCGCGTGAGCTCTACCGCTGCTGGCTATGGCACCCGCAGCTACCAGAGCCCCGAGCAGGCCGGACTGATTCGCTACCCAGTTGACCATCGCAGCGACCTCTACTCCCTCGGCTGCGTCCTGTTTGAAGCGTTGACAGGTGATCCTGCGTTTCCTGCCGAAGCCGCGGACCTCCGCTTTCGCGCTATCACCGATGAGCGGCGGCGACAGGCAGCGCTGCGGGCGTCGCTCTCATCGCGATTGCTTGAGCGACTCAACGATCTGTTTGACGGCGTGCCCCTTTCTCAACGCCAGGCCATCGCCGCCGTGATCGAGCGGTGTGTCGAAGAGACGCCGGACGAGCGCCTGCAATCCGCCGCGAAGCTCAAGCAGCACCTCGACTCTGTGACTGCGGGCCTGCCCGTCGAACTGCCGCCAGCTCCTGCAGCACGCCGACGACGGCTGAAGCAACTGGCGGCCCTCGCTGTTGTGGCAGGATGCCTGGTGGCGGTGCTCGCCACCACAACGGTGGATTGGGGCAACGCTCGAGCCCCTGCCTCAGAGCAGCCGCGGGCGGCCCCGCGAAATAACGCGGTGGCCCGTGCCGCCCGCCTCTTTGACATCATCAGTCAGCGGGCAACTGACCCCAGCTTTTCCAGCCCCGCTACGGATGACTCAGGAAGTCGGGAAGCGTGGCTTCAAAATGTGAGCGACGAACTTGCTCGCATGCCCGACGCCATCAGGCTCGATACGGCCCGGCGGCTGCTCGATCTCTGCGTCGATGCGGAGTATTTCGAGATTGCAGGCCGGATTGCCAGCCACCTCGAAGGGTATCTCGGTAGTTCGCGAGAAGATCTTCTCCTCCGGGGCGAGCTGCTCGACATTCAGTTGACCCAAGACGTGACTGGCCGTGAGGCTCAAGCAGCGAAAGAAAAGGGGGCTGCCCTTGTGCAGCAGATGGAGCAGGCAGGCCTGCTCACCACAACACCCCAGGGGCTGATGGTGCTCGCTCGCTACACACACCTGCTGCTTGACGCCACGACTCCCTCGGAACGAGAGGAAGCGGGTCGCCTACTCGGTCCGCTGGCACGTGAGCCTGAGCGGATCCTTGCGGTCGATCGAAAAGCTGCCGAGCAGGTCCTTCTCGTGGCGATGTATCTTCAGCTGGTGAGTGGAAATCCGGCCGCCGTGCTTGAGATCTCCGATACTTTCACGCAGGGCGGACTGGCCGAGCCAAACGCCCCGACAGACGTCATTGCCCGATGGGCGAAGTCCACCACAGAGGCTCTGCTGCGGACAGGAAAGCCCCAAGAAGCTGTTGCACTGGCGCAGAAAGTACTCAACCAGCATTCAGACCTGAGTCGTGGGCGTCGCAACGAACTGCTCCTGTTCATCGCCTCGGTACACGAAGGAGAGAACCGGGTTGAGGAGGCAGTCGACGTACTCACTCCTCTCATCACCGACGAACAGCCAGGGAAAACCATCGATGCTCACTGGATGTTTATGACCCACATGCAGGCGGGTCGCTGCCATGTCAAGCTCAAGCAGTTTGAGGAGGGAGTGCCACTTCTGCAGAGAGCCGCAGAGATCATGAACCAATGGCCCTCAGCGGTGCCGGTTGACGGGCACGTGTTTGCCTGGGTGTGGCTTGCCGAGGCAGAGGAAGGACGCGGCAACCGCAAGGCTGCTCAGGAAGCGTTTTCCACGGCGCTGACCAACCTGCAGGATGCGTGCGACACAGGCCGACTTCCTGAAGAGATGCGGGCAGGAGTGGGAGACCAGCTTGAGAGCCGAATCGCTCGACTCGAAAAAGTCGAGTGAGACCGTGGAGGCAGCGAATCAGGCAATGCCTTCGGCACGCATCGCGTCCCAGTCTGCACTCGATGGGCGGGCGATGGTGCCACAGATAAAGTCGCCGGCCGGAAAGGCGACGTTGAAGTTCTTGTCGGGGTAGCGGTGGTGCAGGAAGTGGTGCCGGGCGACAAACTTGTAGGCCTGCCAGCCTGAGAAGAACCGTTGCTTGGGCTGGTGCATCTCCAGATGGATCTGATTCCAAAGCGTGTGGTGCAGGGCGACAACGGCAGGCCAGATGGCTGCACCAATCAGAAACGTCGTGAGTCCGGACGCATACGCGACGAGTCCCAAAAGCAGGCTCAGCGGCAGGCTCTCGAGCAGCCCTTCGCCAAGATTGAGCCGGATGCCCCGGTCTTCGCCAGCGGGCAGCGGGGCATCATGAAAGACCTTGCGATACTGGCTGTGGTGTTCCACAGCATGGCTTGTAAATATCCGCTGTCGGGCCGGAAGCGACTTCAGCAGGCCGTTTCTGGGCTTTCGATGCATCAGCTGGCGGTGCACCTGATGCTCCACCAACGACATTAGCACCACCATCGCCACAAACCAGGCGATGACCGATCCGAGGACGAGCAGCATGGGAGCCCCACGTGTGGTAGGAGTGCAACGGTCTGCTCCACCAGGTGTGGAAGGTTCCAGATTCCGACGTTGTAGCAGTGAACGCGAATTCATGGCAGGCCGGTTTGCCCCGCCGTAATCTCCTCTCGCACCTCCCAGCGGTGGTAGGCGTCGGCGTATTCCGGGCAGTTGCTGACGAGGTCGTCATGCCGGCCATCGCCTACGAGCCGGCCTCCCTCGAGAAACAGGATGCGGGGGGCCTGGCGGAGCAGGTCGACGCGGTGCGTGACCAGGAGCGTGGTGCCGCGGCCTTCGCGGGTTCGCGTGAGGATCGACTCATGGATCAGCGCCTCGCTCTCTGGCTCGACTGACGCGGTCGGCTCGTCGAGCAGCAGGATCCGCGGACGCGTGAGGAAGGCCCGGGCGAGGCTCAGTCGCTGCCGCTGGCCACCGGAGAGTTTGACGCCATTTTGGCCGACTTCGGTCTGGTAGCCGGCCGGCAGGCTGAGGATGAAATCGTGGGCATTGGCCGCGCGGGCCGCCGCTTCGATCTCCGCGTGCGAGGCATCAGGCTCTCCGTAGCGGAGGTTCTCCTCGACCGTGCCATCAAAGAGATAGTTGTCTTGGCCGACGTAGCCGATCTCCGACCGCAGCGAGGTGAGGCTCACGTCGCGAACATCGTGGCCATCGACCAGCACAGCCCCGCCGTCGACGTCGTAAAACCTCGGCACCAGGTTTAAGAGCGTGCTCTTGCCGGAGCCACTGCCGCCTGCGATCGCCACAAACGCATCCGCGGCCACGTCGAACGAGAGCCCTTTGAGAATCGGCGTTCCCGGCACGTACGCAAACGCCACATCACGAAAGGCCACGCTGCCCCGGCCTCCATCCCAGGCCGTGGCTTCCGGTGAATCCTCAATCGCGACCGCCGCATCGAGCAGTTCCATCACCCGCAGCGCCGAGGCCCGGGCCCGCTGCAGGATGTCGCTCGTCTGGGCGATCGTGCGGATGGGGCTCTGCAGCCGCCACCAGAAGCCGCGATAGGCAATCAGGGCCCCGAGCGTAAACCACTCGCTGCCGCGCATGATCAGCCACGATCCAACGCCAAGCATCACGAGGTTGTTGAGAAAGCCGAAAAACGAAACGACCGGGAAGTAGGTGTTGCGAAGCCGGCTGGCCGCCACGCTCGTCTCAAAAAAGCCATCGGCCCGCTCGGCAAAGCGAGCCTCTTCGACGGCTTCCTTGGCAAAGCTCTGCGTGACCTGAATCCCGGCGAGCCTGTCTTGCAGAAAGCTGCCGATCGTGCCGAGCCTCCGACGGACGCCCTCATACACGCTCTTCACCCGCCGGTTGTAGCTGCGGATAAAGACAAAGGCGAAGGCCAGCGGCAGGATTGAGGCCGCTCCCACGACCGGGCTCAGCCAGAGCACCATCGCCGCCACCACGAAGAAGGTCACCACCTCCTCCAGCAGCGTGGTCAGCCCCTGCAAGACGGACTGCTCCATCGCGTCGACGTCGCCGGTCATCCGCGTAACCAGCTCACCGGTGCTGTGGTCGTGGTGGTAGCCGAGCGACTGGTGCTGAAACTTGGCAAACAGCTCCTTACGGATGTCACGGACAAACGCCTGGCCCGTCCGCTCCAGGAGATAGTTCTGCCAGGCTCCCATCACGAGGCCGGCGAGATACGTGGCCAGCATGATGCCCAGCCACATGCCCAGCACCTCCGGCGTGAGCGTTTTCTCTACCAGCCGGTCGGCGACAAAGCCCCAGACCAGCGGATGGAAGTTGACAAACGGCACCGCCAGCACGAGCACCGAGAGCGAGAGCACGAGCGTGCCCGCCTGCGGCTTGAGCCGCGTCCAGACCCGCTGCCAGAGTTCGCGGTTAGAAAGCGTGTAGGCAGGCTGGGCGTTCTTCATGCCCGCATGATAGGGGGCGGCATCCGGGCTGTCTTGCCCGGCAGAGAATCAGCCTCGCCACCTCGCAGAGCCCGTGCAAACGTGACGGCCTGCAGAGACGCTTTGTGTTCAGACGCTCTTGAGCTTTCTGGAAAACGCGAGCAGGAGTCGCGAATACCGTATCAGCAGCAGCACGCCACAGATGGCCGCGGCAACGGCTCCCCCGATGGCGACGATCGGCAGAAAAAAGAGCACGCCCACGACAAAGCCCGTCAGAGAGAGCACCGCGGCAACCCCGACGAACAGCACGCCCGAGGCCTGACGGCCCAGTTCGGCATCGCCAAGAAACAGGGCGAGTTTTCGTAGAAACAGCAGAAAGCAGACAAAGGCCGCCGTGGTCAGGACGTTCACGACTTTGTCGCCATTCATTGGCGGGGGCGTCACCTGCCAGACGGCCGAGGTGACAACTGCAATCAAGGTCAGCAACACAGCCAGGATCACCGCTGGCTTCCCTCCCACCTCAGACGACGCCGTCAGGCAGAGCAGTTTGCCCACAAACGTGACGCCACCAGCAACAAGCAGCAGCACCATCGCCCCCTGGAAAACCCGTATGGCGAGAGCTAGGTTGCCCGCGAGCACATAGGGCGTGAACAAACTGACCAGGATTCCAAGAGCCGTCAGCTCAAGTCCGTAGAAAACGAGCGTCACGCCCAGCGGCACCTTGCCGAGCGATGCGGCCTTGTTCGGCTCCGTTTGCGATGAAATGCCATGGGAAGCCATCGAGACTCCGATCGACTGAAGGTATTGCAACGCGTGCGGATGCAGTTCACCCAGCAGCGTACGGCGTCGTGATGACCAGCACAATCACGAAACAACGCCTGCATACATTCACAAGCAGAGTGAACTGAGTCGCAGACGAGACCCGCTGGCGAGAAATCGGTGAGAAAAGTTGCAGCCTAAGTACCTGTTTTTTAGAAAAATGACCGTCGTCCGTTTTTTCGTTGGGCACCTAACGGAGAAATGACGCACGGGATAGAGGGCATTCAGCCGCAACGCAAAGAGGCCGATTCTCGGAATCGCTTCCCGCTCACCCAACCACTTCTGCCTCCTCCAAACGGAGTTTCTCATGCGTCAGTCACAGCAACGTCTTTCTCTCGCGTGTCTTTCTCTCGTGTCATCAGGGGCGTGCTGCCGGCTCTTCGCGGTGCTTTCGCTGCTCGTTTGTCCGGTCACGGTAGCTGAAGCCGCTGATTCTCTTCCGTCAGACGAACATGCCGCACAGCTCGTCCGCGAGCATATCGGGCGAGTCGTAAGCTACGTTCAAAATGGCGATGCGGAGAGTTTGACGCTGGAGTTTATTCCCGATGGGATCCGCTCCCTCAGCACCGCCAAGTCACCGGTCGCCGGCAGAACAGCCATTCGGCGGCAGATTGAAGGCACTCTCGAGCAGTATCGAGAACGCAGATTCGAAAAGCTCAACGGAGAAATACTGGCCGCTCGCTTTATCAGCCCAGACACGATCCTGGGATGGGGCACATTCGAGTTCTCAAATGCTGACGGCGATCTGCTGAGAAAAGGGAAATGGGGCGACGTGCTGCAGGTGGTCGACGGGAAGGCCAAGTTCGTGATGCAATCGGCCTACATCGAACACACCGACTCACTCGCCGGCGACACGCTGAGTTCGGATTACGAAATGACCGCTGATCCGAACGGCGGCGACTACCAGATGATCCAGCGGAGTATCAACCGCTTCACAAAGGCGTACAACGACGGCAACATTGACGCCTTACTCAAAGAGTTTACTCCAAATGGCGTTCGTATCGTTTCAGGGATCGCAGGAGTGTACGAGGGGCGTGACGCCATTCGAAAAACCTTCGAAACCGAGTGGTCTGGTGAACTGGAGGTTGGCGACGGCAGCGTGCTTATCGGCAAAACGCTTCATATTCATCGCATCGATGATGAACTTATTGCGGCCTCGGGAGTGTGGCGGCTGACATCGCAAGATGGGACGGTTCTCGATGGCGGAAACTGGGGAAACCTCTTTCAGCAAAATGGTTCAGAAGTCCAGCTCCTCCTGGAATCTGCGGGGAGCTGCCAGGAGTGATGCCAAGGCCATGATGCAAAGTTGCCAGAACAGACTGCCACGGTCACTGAGGTGAAGTCCGTGCGGCTTGTGATGCTCTTCGTGTTGTCGGGACGAATCGATATGCAGTGAAAATCGGCCGAAGAGTGATTCTGCCGAGGTTCCACTGGTGACATCTTCAAGCCCCGACGAGCCGTCGGATGAGGGTCTCGATCGCAACCACGGCGGCACCGACACAGGCCCACTGCACGGAGCCGCTCAGTAACAGCGTCGAAACCTCTCCGTCCCAGTAGAAGGAGAGGGCAGGCTGATCCAGCACCAACACTGCCGAGTAAAGGAAATGCCCGACAAGGGCAAACGGCGTGACCAGACAGAGAACGGATCCCAGCACCAGGATCGCGTGGATCGCAACAAGCTTCAGCGGCACGGCCAACCACCGTGGTAAGACTGGGTTCATATTCACAGCGTCTTCGTCTCTGGCTGCGTGTTCCAGAGAGTTTGTGCGATACCTGGACAGACCCGGCATCGTTTGAGGGCTGGCCTTCACGTTGAGTTCAGGGCCTGCCGAGAGGCCGCGGAACCCACCCTGCGACGAAATGCGGCATCTCTTGCCTTGCCAGTCTGCAGTGCGTGAGCCAGCTTTCGCAACTCGCGGATCGGCCGCAGCCGGTAGCATGGGGTGGATTCCACTCTCCCCAGGCCTGCCATGCCATCGCTCCCTCCACTGGCTAAACGTCCTCCCGAGCTGATGGACGACCCAGCCCTCAATCAGGCAGAGCATGACCAAGCCCTGACGGCACTCGCCCGGATCAACTGGATCTCAAGGACAGCCACGCAGCTGGCGCGTCGTGTTCTCGAACTGTTGAAGACCGCCGATGCTGCCGGTTGTGGTCCCGTGCGGGTTGTGGACATCGCCTGCGGCGGCGGGGATCTCACCGCCGCTCTCGCGAAGCATCTCGGCAGGCGGCTTCATCAGCCGGTCGAGGTCGTTGGAGTCGACATGAGCGAACGAGCAATCGGGTGGGCCCAACAGCGGCATGCCGGCCGTCGCGGCTCAGCCACGATCACCTTCCGCCAGGCAGATATCGTCTGCGATGGTTTCCCGCCGTGCGACGTGGCGGTTCACTCCTTGTTCTTGCACCATCTCGACGACGATGCTGCGAGCCAACTCCTGCGAGAAATGGCGGCTGCAGCGGCCGTGGGGGGTGTCTTTTCTGATCTGCTCCGAAGCCAGTTCGGTCTCCTGTTGGCGCACGTGGGCACCACGCTGCTTGCCCGTTCGCGAGTGGCTCGCATCGATGGACCACTGTCGGTGAAGGCTGCTCGCACACGAGCGGAGTATCGACACCTGCTCGACACGGCTGACCTGCCCCACGCACAGATCGACTCCACCTGGCCTGAGCGAGTCTGCGTCCACTGGTCGCGGCGAAGCGAGCGGAGCTCGCCCGCAGGGGGAAACGCTTTGTGAACGGCACGATCACCGCTTCGACCGCGGCAGCGACCCGTTGGGATCTGATCATTGTGGGAGCTGGCCCAGCCGGTGGGGCAGCAGCGATTCGAACCGCTCGCGGCGGCCTGCGTGTGCTGCTCCTCGACCGTGAGTCCTTTCCACGGCCCAAGGTGTGCGGCTGCTGCCTCTCGCCGCTGGCACTCTCCGAGCTCCACGAACTGAACCTCGCAGTTCCCAGGTATCCATGCACTCCGTCACGGGCAGAGAGCCAGATCCCACCCGACACAGTCCAGCTCAACGCAGTTCCACTCGACACCGTCCAGCTCGTCGCCTTCGGTCGATCGGCCTCGCTGCGGCTCCCGCCAGGGGCTGTTCAGTCCCGGGAATCGCTCGATCTCGCCCTGGTGCAGTCCGCCATCGCAGCCGGAGCCGCATGGCTACCGCAGACCCGCGTCATGTCCTGCCAGCCTCATGCCTCCGGCGTTCGCGTCCGCGTCGCCACAGCCAATGATGGCGAACAGAGTCTCTCCTGCGATCGGCTTGTATTGGCAGGTGGTCTGGCCGACGCGGTCAGGGTCGAAACCCCAACCGGCAGCCGGCCTGCCGCGCGGTGCAGGCCACCGAACAACCGGATTGGCCTCGGAGCGACCCTGCCAGCGAACAGCAGCCGTCTGCCGACCGGGCGACTCGTGATGGCCATGGGGCGATCGGGCTACTGTGGGCTCGTGCGACTTGAGGACGGCCGGATCGATCTTGCCGCGGCGGTGATCCCTTCGAGCATTGCTGCTGCGAAAACACCGGCAACAGTGGTCGCCGACCTGCTGGCTGAGGCGAGTGGCAACGAGCCTGAGCTGGTCGACCGTGAGGCTCTCGAGAACGCACTTCTTCGCGCAACACCGCCGCTCACTCACCACACGCCCGTTGTTGATCCTGTCAGTGATCGGATCTACCGGGCCGGTGATGCCACCGGCTACGTTGAGCCGTTCACCGGCGAGGGAATCGGCTGGGCTCTGCACACCGCCCGCCTTCTGGCAACGTCGGTCATGGGGCCAACCGGGCAGCTGCGGCTCCCTGCCGACGCTGCCGCCCGCTACCGCCGACAGCACCGGCAGAAACTCCGGCATCATCACCGGCGATGTCGCCTCGTCGCAGTCGCCCTCCGCAGCCGGCTGGTTGTGGCCGTGGCAGTTCGGGCTGCACAGTGGTTTCCTGCCGCAGCATGCCGCGTGGCTCACTGTTGCACCGGCAACGCAATGAGAGCTCGGACAGAGCAGAGGCTCCGCTCACCTGCATCTGCAAAAACCTGCACCTAAAAACCAGCCATTTCCGAGCCAGTCATCGCAGCCACGGCACGAATCTGCGACACTGGTGAGATGACGCTGGCAATCCTTGGCATTGGCTCCGCTAACCCGCACCATGGGATTTCCCAGCAGGACGCGGCGGTGCTCGCCAGCACTCTCGCAGGACCGGCAGGAACCCGGCCGCGAACGCTCTCAGCCATCTATCGACAGACCCATATCCACAACCGTGGGTCGGTGTTGCTCGAAGAACCTGGCACCGAGCCGTACGTCCAGACATTTTTTCCGCCAGCCCGTGACGCGGCTGATGCAGGGCCGACAACAGGCGAACGGATGGCCCGCTATACAGCAGCGGCAGGCCCGCTGGCCATCACGGCAGCCGAACGGGCTTTCGCCCGGGCTGACGTTGCTGCCGCGGACGTGACTCACCTGGTGACCTGCTCATGCACCGGTTTCGCCACCCCTGGCGTTGATCTCGAGCTCTGCCGGCATCTCGGCCTGCCAGTAGACGTCGCCCGCACCCACGTCGGCTTCATGGGCTGTCACGGGGCGTTTAATGCCCTTCGAGCCGCAGACGCATTTGCCACGATGAGCCCAGACGCAGTGGTGCTGGTGGTCTGCGTTGAACTCTGCAGCCTCCACTTCCAATACGGGGCTACAGCTGATTCGATTGTGGCCAACAGCATCTTCGCTGATGGTGCTGGTGCTCTCGTGGGCCGGCCAGCTGTTGCCAACAACTCCAAAACCTGGCGGCTGATCGATCAGGCCTCGGCAATCCTGCCCGATACCGCCGACCACATGGGATGGACCATCGGTGACCACGGCTTCGAAATGACGCTTTCGGCAGAAGTGCCCGCCAGTATCGCAGCCCCCTTACCAGGCCTCGTCGACAACCTGCTTGGCCGACACGGTCTCAGCAGATCCGCCGTGAATCACTGGGCGGTTCACCCAGGTGGCCCACGGGTGCTGACGGCGGTGGAAGCTGCCCTCAGCCTTGATCCTGACTGCCTGGCGACTTCTCGCCGCATCCTCGCTGAGCATGGCAACATGTCGAGCAGCACGATCCTGTTCATCCTGGAACAGCTCTTTACCGCAGAGAGCCGGCACGCTCCTGGTGACTCAGCAGCATCTGAGACCTGCGTGGCGATGGCGTTTGGACCGGGGCTGACGGCCGAGCTCGCGGTCTTCGCCGCCTCTGGCTAAACCAGACCGCAGCCCCAACAAGGCCACTTATCCCCAACGCCACAGCAGTGGGCTCCGGGACGGCCACGAGCATCCCAGACGACGTCAGCGACCAGCCATCGGGCGTGCTGATCGTTCCAAAACTGTCGGGATCACCATCGCCGCCGATCAGCTGCCAGGAATCTGAAAGCGAGGGAGTAAAGCCGCTTCCAAACGCCACGGTCAGGCTCGCTGATGTGAGGTCGGTGCCGCTGTTGATGCTCAGCGTGTCGTATTGACCGGCCGAGGTGCCGTCGATCTCCATAAAAATGTTGGAGTTGCCGAGGTCGACGTCGGTGAAGGTCATCGATCCAGGACTGTTGCCAACAGACACGTTGCCGTAGATCGTGGCATCGGCAACCGAGCCGGTTCCGCTGACGTTGCCGAAAATCACAAGCCCACCGTTGGCTGCATCGCCTGCGATCGAGCCGGCATCACCGCTGGTGCCGAGGTTCACGCCTCCATAAATCGTGCCATAGCCGGTGATGCCGGCATTGGCATTGAGGGCCATCGCGGTGTCCATCGAGGCGACGTTGAACACCCCGCCGCCGAGCGCAATCGTGCCGCCGGCAGCACTGAAGCCGATCGAGCCCGCCCCCAATGAGACGTTGTCGAGCACGGTCACCGAAGCGCCGTTGCCGATGGTGATCGTGCCACCGGTCACCGTCAGCGTGTCGGAGAGCAAGAGATCCGCCGACGGCCCGCTCATCGTGACCGCGGTGCCAGCGGGGAGCGAGGTGAGATTCTGCAGCGTGCCAGAAACGGTCAGCGTGCCGGAAGTGAACGTCAGGTTGCCGTTGAGATCAAAATCGCCACCGCTGAGGCTCCCGCCATCGAGGGTCGTGGCTGTCTGGAGGGTGCCGCCGCCGGTGAGCGTGACGGCCCGGCCGGCGGTGAGTGTCGGCAGATTGCTGACGTCGCCCGTCACCGTCAGCGAGCCGTTGGTGAAGGTCAGGTTGCTGCCATCAAAGCCATCGGGCACGGTGGCAGTGCCACCGTTTTGAATCGTCAGCGAACCGGCGTTGATGCTTCCGCTGGGCGACCAGCTCCCGCCATCGAGCACAACCGCCTCGCCCGCTCCGAGCGAGTTGAGGTTGGTCAGGGCCCCGGTCACGTCGAGCGTGCCTGAAGTGAAGGTCAGATTGCCGCTGCTGAAGTCGAAGCTCGCCACCTCAACAAGCCCGCCATCGAGCACCGTCGTCGTGCCGAATGACCCACCGCCGGTGAGGTCGATCGTTTGGCCGCTGCTGATCGTCGGCAGGTTGGTCAGCGAGCCGTCAACCTGAAGCGTGCCACCGGATTCAAACGTGAAGCCGTCGATCTTTGCGACATCCAGTGCACCGGTCGCCGCCAAGGTGCCCCCGCTCCCGAGCGTCAGGTTCCAGATAAGCCCGGTCTGCTTCGAAATCGCAGTGTTATCCGGCAATCGCAGGGTGCCGCCGTTACGAATTTCGGTGCTGAATATCTCCCCCGCCGAGCCCTCTACTCTGAGCTGGCCCTGCACCTCCGCGATCGAGCCAGCGCCGTCAATGAAGAGGCGGCCTGGCTCTTGCGGGACAAGGTTTTGAACCTCGACCCTGCCGCCATCGAGCACCTCGAGCAGACGGTCGCTACTCACCCCGCCAGTTGTGGTACCAAAATAAAGAAACTCCCGTGTGCCGCCCGTCAGCAGCAGCTGAGAACCACTGCCTGTCACGGTGACCGTGGTCGAGGGACTCACCAGCGCAAAGCTGGCGCCGGTTTGGGACGCCGAAACGGTGCTCCCGTTGCGAATGAGCAGCTGCGTGTAGGAGGCGGTATTCGATGTAAGGATCCCAACATCGATGAATAACTCGCTAAATGTGCGATCAAAAGGCACCGTGTTGCCAATGATGTATTGCGCAACGTCGGTGGAGGTGCCTGCAGTAGTGTTCATCACAGCTGGCACAGCTCCGTCAACGGCAATCACGCCCGCTTCCGCCTCAGTGGAGAGGCGAAGGCAGCTCACCAGAGCCAGCAGGACAGCAGCCAGCACACCGCCGTGCGACACGCCGGGCGGTCGCCCCCAGGCCGGCGGCGCGAAGCTCGGCTCTGCCAGCACGCGGGAAGGACAGTTTTCTCTGCGGAATGACAGCGCAGCGATTCCAACCGCGACCAATGGTCGCAGAGCGACAGACTTCATGTGCGTGGTCTCCAATACTAGAAAACGGCCGTAGGAAGGGTTGGGATGTGAAGGGACGAAACCGAACGGATGGTGCTCCCACCACACACACGACCACACAGGTTTCCATGGAGAGAACACCATCAGCAGACGGGCTGACTGCAGAGTCTGCTCACAGCGATGAGAGACGAGAACTGCTCAACTCGACCACGAATCCCGCAGCGGCGGGATGTGTCTCGCCAGGGTGAACCCCGTGGGCGGTCACGCGATGTGGGAGGAACTCACGAGCGGTGCTGTGACAAGAGCAGGCGACGCGGCGGCAGAACTCCATACACACGCGATGGGAACGCCATGGAATGTTAAAAAAGTAGTCTGAATCGACGACTCGTGTCAACTTTTATTCCCGCGGTCTTTCGTCGCTCGAGAGCTGCACCTTGAATCTCCATCAGCAGATGGGCACCACGCCTTTCCCCATTCATTCGCCACCCATGCACGCTCCACACACCACGTTCGTCTTACCTGCTTCACTGATCGCCTTCATATTCTCGGCGAGCTTGGCAATCGCAGACCCGCCACCA
>Ga0181607_10003596_pt1 | contig 13421 bp, 14 predicted proteins | sample 041ome_9_FD_132420 | JGI IMG/M metagenome (GOLD analysis project Ga0181607, IMG submission 132420) | Coastal salt marsh microbial communities from the Groves Creek Marsh, Skidaway Island, Georgia - 041413US metaG (megahit assembly) | ecosystem: Environmental > Aquatic > Marine > Intertidal zone...
AATGATCTGGCGCGCCATTTCCGCAATCTGCTGCATCATTGCCCCTTTGCTTTTGGTGAGCAAACGGTGCGCAGCGCGGGTTAAAGCCGTGTTTAGCTATCGTTCGGTTCTTTATAAACGCCTTGCGCCTTCAGCGCGTCCACCACTTCTTTTGGCATGTATGTTTCATCATGTTTTGCCAATATTTCAGAGGCTTCAAAGACACCGTTGATGTATTTTCCAGTGCCCACCATACCCTGATTTTCGGCAAACAAATCGGGTAAGATACCCGTAAACACAACCGGCACAGTGGCCCCACCATCGGTGACGTTGAACTGCACAGTTTCGCCTTGCCCGCGCACGATGCTGCCCTCTTCGACCAGCCCGCCAATGCGGAACACCTCGGTTGGGCTGGGGGGATCTGCCATCACTTGGCTTGGGGCGCGGAAAAAATTGATGCCGTCTCGCATGGCATAGCCAATCAACCCGGTTGAAATGATCAACGCAACGAATGTCAGCGCGATGATTTGTATGCGGCGTGTCTTTTTCAGCGATTTCATCGCATCCTCACTTGGCTGTGCACCTACCCATGGCCCTTTGCGGACCTTGGCCAAACATATCGGCAGCATTGGGCCCCAGCGCAAGCCCTGCCGCCGCCAAATGCGGCAATTGGCCTTTCAAGACCACCAGCTTAGGCTTGGGTAAAGCGCACCTCGCGGCGCAAAAACTGTGTGGCGCGGTCAGATACGCGGCGCGGATCGCCGGTTGTGAGGTATTTTTCCTCTTGGCCCGTGCCGCGCATGCTGGGATGGCGCTGCAGATAGTCGGCCAAGCTTTCGGCCACCAAATTGGCCTGGCTGAACACCATCACATCGGCGCCCAACGCATCTTGAAACACGGTTTCCATCAGCGGGTAATGCGTGCAGCCCAAAATTGCGGCTTGCGGCGTGGGCATTTTGCGTTTGAGCGCATCAACATGGCTGCGCACCAAGGCTTCGGCCAAAATCAGATCGCCCTCTTCGATGGCATCGACCACCCCACCGCAGGCCTGGGCCTCGACATCGACGCCAATGGCGCGAAACGCCAGTTCGCGCTGAAAGGCACGGCTGGCCACGGTGGCGGGCGTGGCAAACAGCGCCACGTTCTTCACCGCCACTTCGCGGGGCGGGCTGTTATCGCCCCATTGCCGTTCTGTCAGCGCCTCGATCAACGGCACAAACACCCCCAGCACGCGCTTGTCGCGGGGCACCCAGCTTTCTTGCATCCGCCGCAACGCCGCCGCGCTGGCGGTATTGCAGGCCAAAATCACCAGATCGCAGCCTTCATCCCACATCCGGCTAACCGCGCTGCAGGTTAGGCCGAAAATATCGTCGCTATCGCGCACCCCATAGGGGGCGTGCAGGTTATCGCCAAAGTAAACAAAAGGAACCTCTGGCAAACGCTTGCGCGCTGCCTCTAGCACCGTCAGGCCGCCCAGGCCCGAGTCGAAAATGCCAACAGCCATATTTTCCGCCAAATCACCCGCTTAGGCGCGGTATTTTTCCTCGAATTCGAAGCCGTAGCTTTGCGTATCTAGCGGCTTTGGCGACAAGTCATAGGTGGCTTTGCGCAGAAAATCCATCATCGCTTTTGAATCATGCGCGCGCGCGTCGATTTCCGCCTGCGCGATGGGTTTGCCGATCACCACCCGCACCGGGGTATCGACACGGGCGCGAAACTCTTTGATCAACAGCCCCATGCGCAATGTGGTATGCAGATGGCTGGCCAATTGGAACAAGCGGCTGGTATGGCCATCGAAATACACCGGCACCACGGTGGCCCGTGATTTTGCCACCATCCGCGCGGTAAAGGCGCGCCAGCCCGGATCCATCGGCTGCGCGAATGGGCGCGCCGCGGTTGATACGGTGCCGCCGGGGAAAATACCAATCGCCCCCCCCGCCCCAAGATAGCGCAGCGCCTCTTTGCGGGTGTCTAGGTTAAGCTGCACCGCCTCTTTGGTGGCATCAAAGGAAATGGGCAAAATCACCCGGTTGATATCTTCGGCCTTGCGAAACACATGATGCGCCATGATCCGAAAATCGCCGCGCACGGTGGCCAGCATATGGCCCATCATCAGCCCATCCAAAATACCGTAGGGATGGTTTGCAATCAGGATCAAAGGGCCGTTGGCAGGAATATGCGACAGGCTGCCCCCCATCACATCCAGCGTCAGGCCATAGCGTTCGACCATCACTTGCCAAAAATCGCGGCCCTGCGCCACGTCTTGCTCGTAGCCCTGCGCGCGGCGGATCAGGCTGTAACGGCCTGTGACATTTTCCAACACCCGTATCAGGGCGCGCCCACCTTTCGAGCTGGCAGAATGCGCATAGCTAATATCGCGGGCAATTTTCGGGGGCAGACGCATGGGGCACAATCCAAAACCGGCGTGGCGCAGGAAAACACGCCACCTGTTGGGGTCTGAATGTGCAACAGTTTTGCGACATCTCTATGACACAGATCGCGCCCGCCAGATCACCGCGCGCCTAAAAATACTGCGCCTCGGCCCTTGAGCACAAAAAATTATGCCCTTAATGGCGATAAGGCAGTGCTGGCCGTTACGTCATCGCGGAACATTCTGTGATTATTTTATATTTTTCTCTATAGTGCTAATGCGAACAAGGAATGTGGCGACCATGGATTGGGATAAACTGCGAATTTTTCACGCTGTTGCCGATGCAGGCAGCCTGACCCACGCGGGCGATGCCCTGCATCTTAGCCAATCGGCCGTCAGCAGGCAGGTGCGCGCGCTGGAAGAAAGCCTGAACACCACCTTGTTTCACCGCCACGCCCGCGGCCTGATTTTGACCGAACAGGGCGAGTTGCTGTTTGACGCCACATCCGCCATGGCCAAACGGCTAGAGGCGGCATCGGCCCGCATTCGCGACAGCGAAGACGAGGTTTTTGGCGAATTGCGCGTCACCACCACCACGGGCTTTGGCAGCTTGTGGTTGGCCCCGCGCCTGCCCGCGCTATACGAGAAATACCCAGATCTAAAGATCGAATTGATGCTGGAAGAGCGGGTGCTGGATTTGCCCATGCGCGAGGCAGATGTGGCCATTCGCATGAAGGAACCCAGCCAAGCCGACTTGATCCGCAAGCGCCTGATGGCGGTGAAAATGCGCCTTTATGCCTCGCATGCCTATATCGAACGCAGCGGCATGCCCACGGTGCCCGATGACCTGCGCCACCACCGGCTGATTTGCCAAAACCCCACCTCGGCGCAGGTTGGCGCGGGCGCGCAGCTGGTGCAAACCCTGATGGCCCACCAGCCCCGCTCTACCCTGACGGTGAACAACTACTTTGGGGTTTTGCAGGCGGTGTTGCACGATTTGGGAATTGGCGTTTTGCCCGACTATCTGACCCAAGATTTTCCCGATCTGGTCGAGGTATTGCCCGAAGTCGAATCAACCGATGTGCCGGTGTTTTTGGCCTATCCCGAAGAACTGCGACACTCAAAACGTGTTTCAGCCTTTCGGGAATTCGTGCAAGACGAGATTATTGCCTATCGCAAACGGGTGAAAGATCAGGCAGTTAGCCAATAAATTAAGCAAGCCATGCATTCGCTGCATACCGGGAATGCTGCACCTGCGGCATGTTTTTTCTTGATTGGACAGGAACAGATACCTAATTGAGCACGTGACGGTGGTGACGATTAGTTTCTCATCATCTTCATACCTCCCTGTTGGACTTCGGCCGAGCTTAGCGCTCGGCCTTTTTTTTGGCCTTGACCCGGGCAAAGCGCGGGGCGGTGGCGCAACGGTCTTTTTTGTCTTGCCTCTTTCCCAATCCGCGCCCTTCCGCTATGACCCGCGCAACCGCGCAGCCTATGGGGAACCACATGCAAGAACCCGCCATCACGCCCGACCTGATTGCCGCTCATGGCTTAAAGCCCGACGAATACGAGCGCATTCTAGAGATCATCGGTCGCGCGCCCAGTTTCACCGAGCTTGGTATTTTCTCGGCCATGTGGAACGAGCATTGTTCTTACAAATCGTCGAAAAAATGGCTGCGCACCCTGCCCACCAGCGGCCCACAGGTCATCTGCGGCCCTGGTGAAAATGCCGGTGTTGTGGATATTGGCGATGGTCAGGCCGTGGTGTTCAAAATGGAAAGCCACAACCACCCCAGCTATATCGAACCCTATCAGGGCGCGGCCACGGGTGTGGGCGGTATTTTGCGCGATGTATTCACCATGGGTGCGCGCCCGATTGCGGCGATGAATTCGCTATCCTTTGGGCAGGTCGATCACCCGAAAACCCGCCAGCTTGTGCATGGTGTGGTCGAGGGTATCGGCGGCTATGGCAATTGCTTTGGCGTGCCCACCGTGGGCGGCGAGGTGCGTTTCCACCCCGCCTACAACGGCAACTGTCTGGTCAATGCCTTTGCGGCGGGCTTGGCCGATGCCGATAAAATCTTCTATTCCGCGGCCTCGGGCGTGGGAATGCCTGTTGTTTATCTGGGCGCCAAAACCGGGCGCGATGGTGTTGGCGGCGCCACGATGGCCAGTGCCGAATTCGATGACACGATCGAAGAAAAGCGCCCCACCGTTCAGGTTGGTGACCCATTCACCGAAAAGCGCCTGATGGAAGCCTGCCTCGAGCTGATGCAAACCGGTGCGGTGATTTCCATTCAAGATATGGGCGCCGCAGGCCTGACATGTTCGGCCGTAGAAATGGGCGATAAAGGCGGGCTTGGCATCAAGCTGCAGCTTGACGATGTGCCCCAGCGCGAGGCCAATATGACGGCCTATGAGATGATGCTTTCGGAAAGCCAAGAGCGCATGTTGATGGTGCTGCGCCCCGAAAAAGAGGCCCAAGCGCGCGCCGTTTTTGAAAAATGGGATCTGGATTTTGCCATCGTGGGCGAAACGATCCCCGAAGACCGCTTTCTGATTTTGCACAAAAATCAGGTGATGGCGGATTTGCCGCTCTCGAAACTGTCCTCGTCAGCCCCCGAATACGACCGGCCTTGGGTGCCAACCCCTGCCGCAGAGCCGCTGCAAGATGTGCCCGCAATCGACCCGATCGATGGGCTAAAGGCGCTGCTGGCCACGCCCAACTATGCGGCCAAGCAATGGGTTTACGAACAATACGACTCGATGGTGATGGCCGACAGCCTGCGCACCCCCGGCTTGGGCGCGGGCATTGTGCGCGTGCACGGCACGGACAAGGCACTGGCCTTCACCTCGGATGTTACGCCCCGCTATGTGCGCGCCAACCCCATCGAGGGCGGCAAGCAAGCCGTGGCCGAGGCCTATCGCAACCTCGTGGCCGTGGGCGCACGGCCCTTGGCCACAACCGATAACCTGAATTTTGGCAATCCGGAAAAACCCGAAATCATGGGTCAATTCGTGGGCGCCATTCAGGGCATTGGCGCCGCCTGTCTGGCGCTGGATACGCCCATCGTTTCCGGCAATGTCTCGCTTTACAACGAAACCGATGGCCAGCCCATTCTGCCCACCCCCACCATCTGCGCCGTGGGCCTGATTGACACGCCAGAACAGGCCATTTTGGGCACCGCCCGCGATGGTCACGTGGCGCTGCTGATTGGCGAAACCGCCGGGCATCTGGGCCAATCGGCCCTGTTGGCCGAGGTGTTCAACCGCGAAGATGGCGACGCGCCCGCCGTGGATCTGGACGCAGAAAAGCGCAATGGCCAGTTTATCTTGGACAACCACGCCCTGATCACCGCCTGCACCGATCTGGCAGATGGCGGTTTGGCCATGGCCGCCTTTGAAATGGCCGAGGCCGCAGGTGTTGGCATTGTCTTGGATGATACGGATATGGGCCAGCTTTTCGGCGAAGATCAGGCGCGCTATCTGGTGGCATGCAACTTTGACAAAGCCGAGGCGCTGATGGTGGCGGCCTCTGGCGCGGGCGTTCCCATTCGCAGCGTTGGCCGCTTTACCGGCGACAGCGTCAAACTGGGCAATGCCGAGGCCCCGCTGGCCGATCTGGCGGCGCTCTATCGTGGCGCTTTTGCCCAAGCCTTGGCCTAATAGCCAAAAACACGCGCGCGCGCCCTGCGGCACAAATCGTGGGGCGCGCGCATGGCGATCATCTGGCCTGCCGCTTCTTGCACATAAGGCATCTCAGGTTTACATCTTTCAGCACAGCACAAAACAGGAGCCGCCGATGCCAATGCATGCCCATGAAATCGAAGACCTGCTGCGCCAAACATTTCCGAACGCTCAGATCACCGTGGATGGGAATGATGGCGTGCATATGTCAGCGATGGTGATTGATGAAAGCTTTCGCAGCATGAACCGCGTGCAACAGCAGCGCGCAGTTTACGCGGCACTCAAAGGGGTGATGGACGGGCCAGATGGCGCCCTGCACGCCCTTGCACTGACCACGCGCGCGCCAGACTAGGGGGGTGGGGCCATGCAGCAGTTCAGCATCCCGATCCTGATCGCGCTGATCACCGCTGTGACTGTGGCCATTGCCATTTTGCGCATGCGCGGCGAGCATCACGCAAAACGCGGCTCAAAGCCCGGCACCGGGTTTCACGTTTTGCATTCAAATTACAGCTCGGGTTTGGGGGGTAACAGCACCAGTTGGAAAGTGCCCCGCGACCCACAGGCCTATGCCCGTTCTTTCGTGCCCAAAGGGCACAAAGACTGAACCGTAAAGGGAAAAAACATGAGCGACGCAAAGACACGCATCGAAGACACGATCAAGGCCAATGACGTTGTGCTTTTCATGAAAGGCACCAAATCCATGCCCCAATGCGGCTTTTCGCAGCGCGTGGCAGGTGTTTTGAATTACATGGGCGTGGATTATGCCGATGTAAACGTTCTGGATGATGCTGAAATTCGCCAAGGCATCAAAGAGTTTTCAGATTGGCCCACCTTCCCCCAGCTTTATGTGAAGGGCGAATTCGTGGGCGGTTGCGATATCGTGACCGAAATGACCCTGTCGGGCGAGCTGGACACGCTGCTTGATGGCTGCGGCGTGGCCTATTCCAAAGACGCGGCAGATAAAATTCGCGAAGCAAACGCCTGATATAAAAACAAAAAATCAGCCCCACCTGCGGCTGCTTTTTTACCAATTCCCATGCCGTCAGGGCCCCGCGCTATGCGGGGCCTGCGGTTTTGTCTTCCAGCTGGGCGGCCAAGGCCTCGGCCCGGGCGGTTAATTCCGCCAAGGTTTCTGCCACCCCTGCGGGCATCACCGGCACCTCGATACGCTCGGGCGGCGGCGGCGGGGCAGATTTTATCTGCGCCAATTCCGCCTCTAGCGTGGCCAGCTTGTCTTGCATACCAGCGGTGCGGTCGGCCAGCATAAGCCCCGCCATCAACAGCATTCGCGCCTCGGGCAGGCGCCCGATCTGGCTGCTTAGCACGCTGGCCTCGGCGTCCAGCATGCCGGCGGCGGCTTGCAAATATTGCTCTTCGCCATCTTGGCACGACACTTCAAAGCTGCGTCCGCCAATACGAATTTCCACCTCAGGCATTGGCTTCCTCCGGCTGGTCGTTTTGCTCTTGCGTCAAAAGCGGGGTGATCGTGGCGATAATGGCATCGGCCTCGGCCATATCGGCGGCGCGGGCGGCGCGCAGGGCCTCTAGCTGGGCCAGCAGCGATGCGTTGATCAAATCGGGCTCGGCCACGCCCGCAAGGGCCGCTTCGCGCAGCGCCTCCATCGAGGCCTGCATCTGCGCGCCCGCCGCGCGCAGGCCTTGCACCTGCGCATCCAAGCTGGTTGCGGTGGCTTGCGCGGCCTCTAGCTGGGCGTGCAGTTGCGCCACATCCGCTGCGGGTTCGGGCGCAGGTTCAGGCGCCGGGGCGGCCTCTGCCGCCTCTAGCCGCGCTTTAAGCACCTTAATGCGCTCTTCCAACTGGGCCGTCACCAGTTTTTCATCTTCCAGCGCTTGGCGCAGGTTGGCCAGCTCTGCGCTATCCTCGGCCGTGGCTGTGGCCCCATCCTGTGCGGCAATGCTATCTGCGCTGGGGCGCGGGCCCAACCCATCCAATGCCTGCGCGATGCGGTCCATGGCCGCCGTCATGCGGCGTTCAAGCTCTGCGATCTCGCTCATTTACCCTCACTTTTGCCCAATGGCTTTGCACCTGTGGCTGTCTTTACCCGACAGATGCGAATCGCGCCGCCCTGCCGTTCGCGCCAGTTTAGACAACGAATACCGAAAATGCGCCCCCTTTGCGCCCAAAGACTTGCAGGCTTTGCTTGAACTATGGGCGGGGGGTGGTATGAGGCTGGCCAACAACATGCTTAGCCAGAGGACTGCTCTCGTGGATATTTCTGCCCTGCGTTCAGCCAACCCCGACCATTGGATGCGCGCCACAGCTATTCGTGCCCTAACCCTTGATGCGGTGGCTGCCGCCAATTCGGGCCATTCCGGCATGCCCATGGGTATGGCCGACGCGGCCACTGTGCTGTTTGAAAAGCACCTAAAATTTGATGCAAAAGCCCCCCATTGGCCCGATCGCGACCGCTTTATTCTGTCGGCGGGCCATGGATCGATGCTGCTGTATTCGCTGCTCTATCTGACTGGCAACCCAGATATCACGCTGGATCAGCTGCGCGCCTTCCGCCAATGGGGCGCCAAAACTGCGGGCCACCCCGAATATGGCCATGCGGCGGGCATCGAAACCACCACAGGCCCCTTGGGCCAAGGGATTGCCACCGCCGTGGGCTTTGCCATGGCAGAAGAAATTCAACGCGCCCAGTTTGGCCGCAAAATCGTGGATCACCACACCTATGTCATCGCCGGTGATGGCTGCCTGATGGAGGGCGTCAGCCAAGAGGCCATCGGCCTTGCCGGGCGCCACCAGTTGGGCCGCCTGATCGTGCTGTGGGACAATAACAACATTACCATCGATGGCACGGTCGATCTGTCTGATCGCACCGATCAGGTGGCACGTTTCAAAGCCAGCGGTTGGCATGTGCAAGAAATCGACGGTCATGACCCCGCAGCGATTGACGCGGCGTTGACGGCGGCCAAAGCCAGCAAGCGGCCCTCGATGATTGCGTGCAAAACCCACATCGCCTTGGGCCACGCGGCCCAAGACACCTCGAAGGGCCATGGCGCGCTGACCGATGCCGCACAGCTGGCCGCGGCCAAGGCCGCCTATGGCTGGCCCGGTGGCGCCTTTGAGGTGCCCACAGAGGTCAAGGCCCAATGGGAAGCCATCGGCGCCCGTGGCGCGGCCGAACACAGCGCCTGGGCTGGCCGTCTGGCCGCCCTGCCCGCCGCCAAACGCGCCGAATTCGAACGGCGCTACGCGCTGGAGGTGCCCAAGAAATTGGCCAGCACCATTCGCGCCCTGAAAAAACAGGTCAGCGATACCACGCCAAAGGTGGCCACGCGCAAATCCAGCGAAATGGTGCTGGAAGTGGTGAACCCGATCATGGCCGAAACGGTGGGGGGCTCGGCCGATTTGACCGGCTCGAACAACACCAAAACCGGCGATCTGGGCATGTTCGATATCGAAAACCGCAAGGGCCGCTACATCTATTGGGGCATTCGCGAACATGGCATGGCCGCCGCTATGAACGGCATGGCCCTGCATGGCGGCATGCGCCCCTATGGTGGCACATTCATGGCCTTTACCGATTACGCCCGCCCCGCGATGCGCTTGGCCGCCCTGATGCGTATCCCCAGCGTGTTTGTCATGACCCATGACAGCATCGGGCTGGGCGAGGATGGCCCCACCCACCAACCGGTGGAACATCTGGCCATCAGCCGCGCCACGCCCAACACGTGGGTGTTCCGCCCCTGCGACACGGTGGAAACCGCCGAAGCATGGGAACTGGCGCTTAGCACCAAACAAACGCCATCGGTTCTGTCGCTGACCCGGCAAAACGTGCAAACCCTGCGCACCGAGCATAAAACCCGCAACCTGACCGCCCAAGGCGCCTATGTTCTGGCCGAGGCCACCGGCAAGCGCCAAGCCATCTTGATTGCCACCGGTTCGGAAGTGGAAATTGCCATGGCCGCCCGTGCCGCGCTAGAGGCCCAAGGCATTGGCACCCGCGTGGTATCTATGCCCTGCATGGAACTCTTTGCCGAACAAGACGAGAGCTATCGCAAGAAAGTGCTGCCCGCAGGCCCCGTGCGCGTAGGGGTCGAGGCATCGGTGCGCCAAGGATGGGACCGTTGGTTGCTGGGCGAACGTGGCCGCGAGGCGAAAGCCGGCTTTGTGGGCATGGAGGGATTTGGCGCCTCGGCCCCGGCAGAGGTGCTTTACGAAAAATTCGGCATCACCGCACAGGCGGTGGCCGAAAAGGTGAAAAGCCTGCTGTAATCGCACCGGCGCACACCCCGATATGATAAAGGCCCCAGCGCTGCTGGGGCCTTTGTTGCATTTGCGCAGGCGTCAATGGCACGCGGGGCGGGTGCCGGGCAAAAGAACCTTGTCGATCACATGGATCACGCCATTGTCAGCCTTGATATTGGCGATGATCACATTGGCGCTTTGACCCGTGCCATCGGCAATCGACACGCCAGATGCGTTGCGCGTGATGCACAAACGCTCGCTCGCCAAGATCGGTTTGAAATAGTTCGATCCATGCGGAATCATTTCAGCGGTCAGGTGGCGATCATCAACATGATATAGCAAAATATTGGTCAGCTGCCCCTTGTTTTCAGGCTGCAACAGGGTTTGCACCGTGCCCTCGGGCAATGCTGCAAAGGCATCGTTTACTGGCGCATAAACGGTGAATGGGCCCGGGCCCTGCAGGGTTTCAACCAGCCCTGCGGCGCTGACTGCGGCCACAAGCGTGGAAAAACGCGCATCGCCCGATGCGATCTCGACAATGTCTGCCGCGCTTGCAGCGGTGCCAAGTGTCATTGCGGTGGCCGCAACAGCGGCGAATTTGCGAATAAAAGTCATGAAAAACGTTCCCTCTTTACTGTCCACTTACTGTGCACGCTGATTTGCATGTGAAAGGGGTACGTGCCCATGCGCGACCTTGGATTACATCCTCACGTAAACGTCAGAAATTGGCCCCAAAACCCCGAAATCGAGGCCAAAAATCTGTGAAATTTGAAACAATTCACCCAAACATACCGCCGCCCGCAGGCAGGGGGGCATCAATGCCCGCGGGCCTTTTTGCCCGTCAGCGCCGCAATCACAGGGCCCAACACGCGTGTGGCAACAGGTATCAATAGCACCCCCACGATCAGCCCAAACACCCCATCCAGCGCCGCTGTGACCAGCCATTGCACCGCGCCCGCGCCTTGCGTGACCATGGCGGCGGCGCTGTCGGCCAGAACCTTGATCGTATGCCCCGGCTCGTCGATATGAAATTCATGCAGCCCGTGTTCGATGATCGACCCGCCCACCCACAGCATGGCCGCCGTGCCGATAACCGATAGCGCCCACAGCAAACGCGGCATGAATTTGACCAAACCACGGCCCAAGGCACGCAGCATGGCCAGCCGCGACTGGCGCGCCATGAACAGGCCCACATCATCCATCTTAACGATCAAGGCCACCGCGCCATACACCGCAATGGTGACAGCTGCCCCAACAACGGCCAATGTGGCCGCCTGCATCCAAACAGTCGGCGCCTCGATTGCGGCCAAGGAAATGGTCATGATTTCAGCCGATAAGATGAAATCGGTCTTGATCGCGCCACGCACTTTTTCTTCTTCCAGATGGGCGGCGTCTGCCACGCTCATATCCGCTTCGATTTCGGCATTGGCATGGGGAAACAGGCTGTGAACCACCTTTTCCGCCCCCTCAAAACACAAATAAGCCCCCCCCAACATCAACAACGGGGTGATCGCCCAAGGCGCGAAATTGGCCAGCAGCATGGCCACCGGCAACAGCAACACCAGTTTGTTGAAAAACGAGCCGCGCGCGATTTTCCAAATGATCGGCAATTCGCGCGCCGGGGCGAACCCTTGTACATATTTGGGGGTGACCGCAGCGTCGTCGATCACCACGCCTGCGGTTTTTCCCCCGGCCTTGGCGGCTGCGGCGGCAATATCATCCACGCTGGTTGCCGCCACCTTTGCGATAGCAGCCACATCATCCAACAGCGCCAATAACCCGCTCATACCACCACCACCTTTTGCCAAATGCGTGGCCCCCACCCTACCCAAGCACAGCGCCAGAACAAGGGCCTAATACCCAAACGCCAGTTTTGCGCTAACATCCCGATATTCTTGCAAAACAAGCTTTGCAGCCCCTGCCCCGTGCCGTTATACCGCCGGTGGTTTACCCAAACAGGAGACGCATCAATGACCATCACACTGGGGATCAATGGTTTTGGCCGCATCGGCCGCAGCACGCTTATGCATATCGCCGAGAAAGCCCGCCAAGATGTTCGTGTGGTGAAGGTGAACGCCACGGGCCCGCTGGAAACAGCCGCCCATCTGGTGCGCTATGACAGTGTGCATGGGCGTTTCCGCAACGAGGTCAAAATTGGCAATGGCACCATGGATCTGGGCCATGGCGAAATGCAGATGATGTCCACTTACAACATGGACGAACTGGACTGGTCGGGCGTTGATGTGGTGCTGGAATGCACCGGCAATTTCAACGATGGCGACAAGTGCCAAAAGCATCTGGAACGGGGCGCCAAGGCGGTGCTGATTTCGGCACCGGCGAAAAACGTTCAAAAAACCATCGTGATGGGTGTGAACGACAGCGCATTGGCCCGCGGGGATGTGATGATCTCGAATGGGTCATGCACCACCAATTGCTTGGCGCCAGTGGCTAAGGTGTTGCACGAAAATATCGGCATCGAGTCGGGCATCATGACCACGATTCACGCCTATACCGGCGATCAGCCCACGTTGGACCGCCGCCACAAAGACCTTTATCGCGCCCGCGCCGCCGCGATGAGCATGATCCCCACCTCAACCGGCGCCGCCAAAGCCCTGGGCGAGGTGCTGCCAGCCCTGAAAGGCAAGCTGGATGGTTCGGCCGTGCGCGTGCCCACGCCCAATGTCTCGGCCGTGGATCTGACCTTTATTGCGCAAAAAGACGTGACCGAAGCGGATGTAAACGCCCTGATGGCCGAAGCAGCCGCTGGCCCGCTGAAAGGCATTTTGGGCTATACCGAAGAACAGCTGGTATCGGTAGATTTCAACCACACCGAAGAAAGCGCGCATTTTGCCGCCGATCAAACCAAGGTCATCGGCGGGCGTTTGGTGCGCGTGCTGGCATGGTATGACAACGAATGGGGCTTTTCGTGCCGCATGGCCGATGTGGCCGCAGCCATGGGGCGCCTGCTGTAAGCGCAGCGCCCTGCGGCTTGCACTGCCGGGCACCGACAGGCATAGAGAAAGGGCCCAGCCATTGGGCCCTTTTTTGTTATCTTGTGTTCGAGTGCCACCATGACCAACCCAATTGCCCTTGTGCTGGCCACGCTGATTTTGACCGGCTTGATTTTGGACATGCTCTTGAACGGCGGCGGTGCCTTTTTGTTTTTGG
>Ga0181607_10003600_pt1 | contig 13413 bp, 16 predicted proteins | sample 041ome_9_FD_132420 | JGI IMG/M metagenome (GOLD analysis project Ga0181607, IMG submission 132420) | Coastal salt marsh microbial communities from the Groves Creek Marsh, Skidaway Island, Georgia - 041413US metaG (megahit assembly) | ecosystem: Environmental > Aquatic > Marine > Intertidal zone...
CAGTAGGCTCGAGTTCAGACTTTTGCGAAGGAGAGAACACATGTCCGCACCCCAGGAAACCCTCGTCCTAATCAAGCCAGATGGAGTAGCGAGGAACCTGACCGGAGAGATTCTCACCCGTATTGAGTCCAAGGGTTATCAGCTGGTGGACATTCGCATGGTGCAACCCGATCGTGATGTCCTTCGGGCGCATTATGCCGAACACGAAGGCAAGCCCTTTTACGAACCCCTGGTGACGTTCATGGAGTCTGGACCGGTTGTGGCCATTCGAGTGGCCGGTCATCGCGTGATTGAGGGAATCCGCTCTCTGTGCGGTGCGACGGATCCGACTCAGGCGGCTCCGGGAACAATTCGCGGAGACCTTGGTCGAGATTGGGGTCTAGCGGTCCAGCAGAACCTCATCCACGCCAGCGATTCACCGGAAACAGCAGAGCGCGAGCTCGCACTCTGGTTTCCGTCCTAAAGGGAGAACAGTAAAGGGAACTGGATCATGATCGACAGCCCGATGACGGCGTAGTTGATCACCATGAGAATCCAGCTGTAGGGCAGCCACTGGGCTCCGAGCTTTTTCAGTCGCGGGGACGAACCGAGCATTCCCTGTTTGAGCGCCCACGGGAGGTAGAGCCACCACACAATGATGTGGATGGCCCAGACCACCATGCAGTAGAGGCAGAGGAATCCGATAACGAAGACGGCTTGGTAGAACATCCACATCAGCCAGCTGTAAGCGAAGAACAGTCCCAGAGTGGTCAGGACCCAGAATCCTCGCTTGAACGTGGACCCAGAGAGCATTGCTGCTCCAATAACTGCGACGACTGCATATCCGCCGATGCCAAAGAGCTGGTTGGGGGTGTCAAAAAAGAGTGTGGCCTGCCAGCTCTGCATGACATTTCCGCAGGAAAAGAACGGATTGATATCGCAGCTGGGTTTCTCGCCTGTCAGGGCAAGCTGATAGCCCTCTCGGGCCAGCGTTAGTGAGGCGAGCCAGGCTCCTAGCCCACTCAGCATGAGGAAAAGACCCATACCGGCTTGTCGTCGAGTGGGGTAGTTCACGAGCCGATTATGACAGCACCCCGTGAGAATTGGGTGACGGTGTGCGATACTGGTGAGGGCGCCATCGCCAGAAACGGCGAAGAGCGGCCGCAAGATTTCTCGGATAACCATCCGAATAAGGGGGAAACCCCGAAACCCTAGTTTTTTCAATGCGCCATTGCGCGCATTGCCAAAGCGCAATGTATTCCCAGCCATTGGAGCCAGGGAATCTGTGAGGAGTACACCAGCAATGGTGACACGCAAAAAAGAAGACCAAACCGAGCCGAAAAAGAAGTCGGCTCAAGCCAAAAAAGCCCCTGCTGCTAAGGCTGCCGCGAAGCCCGAGAAGAAGGCTGCTTCAACAAAAAAGCCTGCGAAGACAGCGGGGCGCTCTGCGGCCAAGGCCGACAAGCCCGTTGCGCCCACGACAACGTCCTTAGTCTTTCAAGCGCCCGATCCGGGCCTGTTCCCTGCGTGGACACCGGGTCCTGACTCGGCTGAGGGTGACAAGGTAGTGCGTCGACGCTCGAGGGCCAACCGTAAGACCGGTTTGGACGAGAAGAAGACGTCGGAGTCAACGGACTCGGGTCAGCCTCAAAAAGTGCGGGGCTCCACCCGTTTGGAAGCTAAGCGTCAGCGTCGCCGTGATGGTCGAGAGGGAAGTCGTCGGCGAGGAACGGTCACCGAGACCGAGTTCCTCGCTCGCAGAGAGAGCGTGGACCGGGTCATGGTGGTCCGGGAGAGCACGGATCGCACCCAGATTGCTGTTCTTGAGGACAATGTCGTTGTTGAGCATTACGTTGCTCGCTCCGAGGAGTCCAGCCTCATCGGAAACGTTTATCTCGGGCGAGTCCAGAACGTTTTGCCCAGTATGGAGGCAGCCTTCGTTGACATCGGTCGGGGTCGAAATGCGGTGTTGTATTCCGGGGAAGTGGACTGGGATGCGGCCGCAGAGGGTGGCGCGACAGGTCCGCGTCGTATCGAATTAGCCCTGAAGTCCGGTGACACCGTGTTGGTCCAGGTGACCAAAGATCCCGTGGGGCACAAGGGGGCAAGACTCACCAGCCAAATCAGCCTGCCCGGTCGATACCTCGTTTTCGTTCCCGGTGGTGCCATGAATGGAATCTCACGAAAGCTGCCGGATAAAGAACGGGCGCGCCTCAAGGCCATTTTGAAGCAGGTTCTTCCCGAAAGTGCGGGAGTCATTGTCCGCACTGCGGCCGAGGGTGCGACCGAGGAGCAGCTGACCAACGACGTCGAGCGCCTTCAGAAGCAATGGCAGGAAATTTCTGCTCAGGCCGAGAAGGCTCAGGCACCAGCCTTGCTACATTCCGAACCCGATTTACTGGTGAAAATCATTCGGGACGTCTTTAACGAGGACTTCCAGAAAATTGTCATCTCCGGTTCTCACGCCGCCACAACCATCGAGAAATACCTGTCCCAGGTCGCTCCCGACCTCATTTCCCGTATGGAGCACTACACAGGGGATGCCGATCCGTTCGTCGAATACCGGGTGAATGAGGGAATTGCGAAAGCACTCGATCGCAAAGTCTGGCTGCCCAGTGGTGGGTCCTTGGTTATCGACCGAACTGAAGCTATGACCGTTGTCGACGTGAACACAGGAAAATTCGTGGGCTCAGGGGGAAACCTCGAAGAAACTGTCACGAAGAACAACCTGGAAGCAGCCGAAGAGATCGTGCGTCAGCTGCGCTTGCGCGACATCGGCGGAATCATCGTTGTGGACTTCATCGACATGGTTCTTGAATCAAACCGCGACCTCGTGCTGCAAAGACTGATGGAGTGCTTGGGCAGAGATCGGACGAAGCACCAAGTCGCGGAGGTCACCAGTTTGGGTCTCGTTCAGATGACCAGGAAAAAACTCGGTTTGGGTCTCTTGGAGACTTTCAGCGAGACCTGCGAGGTGTGCCAGGGCCGAGGTCTGTTGGTGCATCACGAGCCCGTGTCTAAGTCGCGCTCCGACAATGCTCCCGCGAAGAAGCGCAAGTCGTCCGGATCGTCTCAACCCGCTGTTGCACCGCACCAAATCACGGACGATGCCAGGAACGCCATCGCCCAAATCGCGAAGAGCACCGTGGGCCAAACACCTGCGCCATCCCCCGAGGAAGAAAAACCAGCATCCAAGCCTGCTCGCGGTGGAAAGAAAACCAGCGCGAAAAAGCCAGAGGTTTTGGATTCTGTACTAGCTGCACTTCCAGAGCCGCCAGCTCCCGGAACATCAAAGCGTCGGCGCCGGGCCACAAGCGGCTAGCAGTTCCCAGTGGGGCTCCCCATCTTCGCCTGAAGGTCGCTCTTTCTGTGGTTGCCCAGTGCTGTGTGATGGTCTATTCTTGACCCTTGGTGCTGATTTCATGTTGGTCACCCAGCACCCTCACATTCTCAGTAGCAAGGCAGGTTGTCATCGTGGTTTACGCGGTTGTGCGCGCAGGTGGGCGCCAAGAAAAAGTTGAAGTCGGTTCCATCATCACTGTGGACCGGCTGTCTGCCGACGCTAAAAAGTCGGTGACTCTTGCTCCGGTTCTCTACGTCGATGGTGACAAGGTCACTCACGACAAGAAAGAACTCGCGAAGATCACCGTGAGCGCGGAGGTCATCGGAGACCTTCGTGGCCCCAAAATCATTATCCAGAAATACAAGAACAAGACCGGCTACAAGGCTCGTCAAGGTTTCCGTTCAGACCTGACGAAGCTCAAAGTCACCGGCATCACCAAGAAGTAAAGGGCTAGCTCATGGCACACAAAAAGGGAGCATCCTCGACTCGCAACGGTCGCGATTCCAACCCCCAGTACTTGGGTGTAAAGCGTTTCGGTGGCCAGGTCGTCAAGGCTGGCGAAATTATCGTCCGTCAGCGTGGGACACACTTCCACCCCGGCGCCAACGTGGGCCGCGGCAACGATGACACCCTGTTCGCCCTCGCAGCAGGTGAAGTCAAGTTTGGAACCAAGGGTGGCCGCAAAGTCGTCGCCGTGGTTGACTCCGCCACCTAAGATTTTTTCACGTAGTGCGAGGGCGAGCTTCGGCTCGCCCTTTGCGCTTAGTGGCCCGATGACAGGAAGGTGACTGATGACAACGTTCGTTGACCGCGTTGTGTTGCACCTGTCTGCTGGTCATGGTGGGCACGGCTGTGTGTCAGTGCATCGCGAAAAATTCAAGCCTCTGGGTGGGCCTGATGGGGGCAATGGAGGTAACGGGGGAGATATCGTCCTGGTGGCGGACCCCCAAGTGACCACCTTGTTGGATTACCATCACCGACCCCATCGTTCGAGCGGAAACGGATCGCCTGGTCAAGGTGACTCCAAACACGGTAAGAGCGCTCCAGATGTCTCTCTTCCCGTACCGGTGGGAACCGTGGTGAGAGACGACGCCGGAGAGGTTCTGGTGGACCTCGATCGCTCCGGAATGAGCATTGTGGTGGCTTCTGGAGGCCGAGGGGGTCTTGGGAATGAAGCCTTAGCAAGTAAAGCCAGGAAGGCCCCCGGTTTTGCCCTCTTGGGGACCCACGGTTTCGAGGGCGATATCCACCTGGAGCTCAAAGTGGTGGCCGATGTGGCGCTCGTGGGTTTCCCCAGCGCCGGGAAATCAAGCCTTATTGCGGCAGTGTCGAAAGCCACGCCAAAAATTGCGGATTATCCCTTCACCACCCTTCACCCGAACCTCGGGGTGGTCGACGTGGAGGGAATCCGATTCACGGTTGCGGATGTTCCCGGTCTCATCCCCGGTGCGAGCGAGGGCAAGGGGCTGGGGCTCGAGTTTTTGCGCCACGTGGAGCGCTGCAGTGTTTTGGTACATGTACTGGACTGCGCCACCTTGGAACCGGGACGTGATCCGGTGTCCGATCTTGACGCGCTTCTTGCCGAACTCCAGAACTACCCCCTCGAAGAGGACCAGGTTCCTCTTGCCGAGCGACCACAGATTGTCGTCCTCAATAAAGTGGACGTCCCTGAAGGCAAGGATCTCGCTGACTTCGTCAAGGCTGATCTCGAAGAGCGGGGCTATCGAGTGTTCCCCCTCAGTACCGTCACCCGTGAGGGTCTTGATGGTTTCTTGTATGCATTGGGGGAGATGGTCAGTGAGTACCGTCACAACGTCTTAGAGGCTCAGGCCCAGGCACCTCGGATTGTGGTGCGGCCCCAGGCAGTGAATGAGGCGCCCTTCACTGTGGTGGTGGAGGGAGGGAGCGACGGTCCGCTGTATCGAATCCTGGGAGAAAAACCCCAGCGCTGGGTGGAACAAACAGATTTCGCGAACGATGAGGCAGTGGGATTCCTCGCGGATCGTTTGATGAAAATAGGAATTGACGAAGAACTTTTCAACGCTGGCGCAACGCCCGGCGCTACCGTCATGATTGGGCCTGGAAAAGGTCAGGTGTTTGATTGGGAGCCCACCCTCTCGAGCGCAGCGGAATTGATGGCTGCACCCCGCGGAACTGACCCCCGGCTGGAAGAACACACGAGGGCCACTCGAGCGCAACGCAAGAAGACCTATCACGAGCGAATGGACGCGAAGGCCAGGGCCCGTGAAGAGTTAGAGGAAGAAAAGAAAGCAGGTTTTTTCTCTGATGATGACTAGAGAAACCGCACACACCGCGTCCCGTGTGGTGATCAAAGTGGGCTCCTCCTCGATTAGCGGCGAAAGAGAACACCAGGTGCCAGGGCTCGTCGACGCGCTTGCCGCCTGGCATACAGCCGGATCAGAGGTCATCTTGGTGTCTTCTGGTGCCATCGCCATTGGGGCACCCTTCTTGAAGCTTTCTGACCGCCCCCAGGACCTCGCCACCCAACAGGCTGCAGCCGCTGTCGGCCAGAACCTTCTCATGGGGAGATATCAGGCACTCTTTGAGAAGTACTCCATCATCACCGGGCAGGTGTTGCTCACAGTCGGCGATATGGACAACGGGACTCATCGCACCAACGCGCTGCGCACCATTGAGCGCTTGTTAGGTCTGGGAATCATCCCGATTGTGAATGAGAACGATACCGTCGCCACTCAAGAAATTCGCTTCGGTGACAACGATCGCCTCGCAGCTCTGGTGAGTGAACTAGTCGGAGCCGATCTGCTGGTGCTTCTGAGCGATGTCGACGCACTCTATTCGCACCCGCCCACTGATTCGCGAGCGCAGCGAATCGACACGGTCACCTATGGTGACGCACTGGAGGGTGTCGAACTTGGCGAAGCGCTTGTCAACAGTGTGGGAACAGGCGGTGCTGTGACAAAAGTGAGCGCCGCCAAAATGGCGACGACCGCGGGAATTCCTACCCTGTTGAGCTCCACCGAATCTCTCGGGGCGATTGTCGCAGGGGAACCCCGGGGTACCTGGTTCGAACCGGCCGATTTACACTAACTGTCATGACTCGAACTTCTCCCGACATCGCTCCAGGACTCATCGAGCGGCTCGAGCGCTCGAAAGCGGCCGCGACCGAGCTCACCCGAGCAACCTCGCTTATACGCGATGCTGCTCTCCATGAGATCCAGAAGACACTCGAAGCTCATGTTGACGACATTGTTGCTGCTAATAGTCAAGACCTTGAGCGGGGGGTCGCAGAAGGCATGGAAACAAGCCTCCAGGACCGTCTCCGACTTACCCCCGAGAGGGTTCAGGGGCTCATCGATTCTGTCGGTGTCATTCGGTCGCTCCCGGATCCTGTCGGAGATGTGATTCGGGGGATGACGCTCGCCAATGGCCTCCAGGTCACCCAGGTTCGTGTCCCTTTCGGAGTCGTGGGCGCCATCTATGAGGCCCGGCCCAACGTCACCGTGGACATCGCGGCCCTCGCTCTCAAGAGCGGAAATGTGGCGGTATTGCGTGGCGGGTCGGCGGCTCTGGAGAGCAACAAGCTCTTGGTTTCTCTGATGCAGGACGCCCTCGTTGCCGCAGGTTTACCGGCTGAAGCGCTGGCCACCGTTGATGATTTCGGGCGAGAGGGCGCGGATGCGCTCATGAAAGGCCGAGGCTATATTGACGTCCTCATCCCGCGTGGGTCGGCTTCTCTGATCGAGACTGTGGTGACGCAATCCACGGTTCCCGTGATCGAGACGGGTTCGGGCATCGTCCACATTTTTGTGGATGCGAGCGCTTCTGGAGAGCAGGCGACCGAGATTATTCATAATGCGAAAGTCCAGCGCCCGAGCGTATGTAATTCGGTCGAGACGGTCCTCGTGCATCGCGATGCGCTGGGTCTCGTTCCCGACATCGGGAAGCGCTTGCTCGATTCTGGCGTCACCCTGCACGCCGATGACGCCATACGCGAGCTCGTTCCCGAAGCGCTACCGGCCACCGATAAGGATTGGGCCACCGAGTATTTGTCGCTCGAAATAGCGCTCAAGACAGTCGATGATCTGGATGAGGCTTTGGAGCACATTCGTGCCTATTCCACGCATCACACGGAGTCGATTCTGACCTCTGACATGGCAAACGCGGAACGATTCGTGAAGGAAGTGGATTCTGCAGCGGTCATGGTGAATGCATCGACCCGCTTTACCGATGGTGGCGAGTTTGGGTTTGGCGCCGAAGTGGGAATCTCGACCCAAAAATTGCACGCTCGAGGACCCATGGGTCTTCCGGAGCTCACCAGCACCAAGTGGATTGTGAGAGGACAGGGCCAGGTACGCCCGTAGATGTCAGGTTCTCCCGGCGTCTAACAGGTAGATTAGGACTCGTTCGTTGAGGTTACAAAGGAGCGCAGAGCACACATGACCGACACCGTCCTTGCTTCAGGCGAAATTGTCAATGAGCTACCCTTCCCCGCGGAAGTCTTTGGGATTGCTTTCTTAGTGGCGTTCTTTGCGCTGGGCTGGCTGACTTTCAGCTACCGCAATGTGGCCAATCGCCACCGTCACAAGACTCAGGGCTCCTCTAGCTCCGCTGCTCATCACTAGGACTTAATGTCTTCCCAGCGTCGCCCCCGTATCGGAATCATGGGTGGCACGTTCGACCCCATTCACCACGGCCACCTCGTGGCCGCCAGTGAAGCGCAGGTGGCCCTCGATCTCGACGAAGTGGTGTTCGTTCCCACCGGTAAACCAGCGGACAAACCCGATGTTTCTGAGGCTGAACACCGATATTTGATGACGGTGATTGCGACCGCATCAAATCCTCGCTTTCGTGTCAGTCGCGTGGATATTGATCGCCCCGGGTTCACCTACACGGTCGACACTCTCCGGGACCTGCGCGACCTGTTCGCCGACGCTGATTTGTTCTTCATCACGGGAGCAGACGCTATTGCGGCGGTGTTGTCGTGGAAGGACGGCTCTGAGCTCACGTCGTTGGCTCACTTCGTGGGTGTGTCGAGACCAGGCCACGATTTGAGGGTCGATTCCCTCCCGAGCGAGCATGTGACAGTCTTGGAGGTGCCTGCCCTGGCAATTTCGTCCTCGGACTGCCGAGCTCGAGTAGCCCAGGGAAACTCCGTTTGGTACCTCGTTCCTGATGGAGTAGTGCAGTACATCGCTAAACACCGCCTGTATCGGGACTCCACGTGACAGATTTTCCACCGGCCCAGCCGATGACGAGACGGGAGAGGCGCGAGCTCGAAAAGCGCGGCCTCCTCCCCGATGTCGCTGAGAGTGTTGCCCTCGAGCAGGCTGTGCCCGAGCCACAGGAAGTAGTCCCTAGCTCTCCTGATTCTCACGAGCCAGAGCCTGTTGCTCCTGTTGCACCACAGCCGGTCCCCATGACCAGGCGCGAGCGGAGGATGTTGGAGGAGACTGGGGTCATTCCTATCCCTCCGGAGTATCAACAGCCCGCGGAGAGTTCGGTGCTTGAGGAGACCTCTTTGGTGGAGGTGACGGAATCCGCCCCGCCAGAGCCAGCACCCGCACCTGCTGAACCGCTTCCCCCTGTTTTTGGGCCTCCGGTGACGAGTGCGCCTGCCGATCAACCAAGCCCAGTCGTCGAGCGCTCTGAAACGAGTACTGAAGGGGACACGCCTCCCGCTGACACGACCTCTCCAAGTCGGATAGTCGGAGATGTTTCGATGGCGACGAGTTCGCTCATTCTCCCCACCACTCCCACCATCGATATGTCCGGACCGATAGGGGACACCGGAGAGGTGATTGTGACAGGCCAAATAACGCTGCCCCACCGGCTGGCTGAGACTGGCACCATCCCCGCGATGGTCGAGGATAAAGATGACGATGAGCATTTTGATGCCTATGTCACCGGCGAAATTGCCGCTATGTCGCAGCCCATTCGTGCGTCTAAAGCCGTGTCCGGCCAAGGCGATGACACCGACATCCTGCTCGTGCGGCGGGTCCGCTGGGGCACAGCGGCTATTCTCACGGCGACGGGAGCGGCAGTCTTGGGGCTCGGGGCTGTGGTTCTTCTCGTGATCGCTCTCCTCACCGACACGCTGGTCTAATTGGCCGAGACAGGAGTCTGATGGCAGCGAGCGAAACCGCTTCGCATCGCGCGGTTCTGGCTGCCACCGCCGCCAGCGATAAGTTAGCCACCGACCTTGTGGCTCTCGATGTGTCCGATCAGATTGCCCTGACCGATGTTTTTCTCATCTGCAGTGGCCGCAATGAGCGCATGGTTCAAGCCATCGCTGATGAAGTGGAAGAACGCCTTCTGGCGGATGGGGCCAAGCGTTTACGACAGGAGGGTCGGGCGGAGGGCCGTTGGATTTTGTTGGATTTTGGCGACGTTGTTATGCATGTCTTTCACGAAGAAGAACGGTTGTTTTACCAATTGGAGCGCCTCTGGCGCGACTGTCCTCTCATCTCTCTTCCAGCCGAGCTTCTGGATAGCGGTGGCGCAAATACCCAGGAGGGCCTGTAGTAGGCTTGCGGGTGCTTTCAACGCACGGGCCTGTGGCGCAGCTGGTAGCGCACCTGCATGGCATGCAGGGGGTCAGGGGTTCGAGTCCCCTCAGGTCCACTCGATGGGGGAGGTAATCGCGTGACACTCGACCCTCTCGCTAAGCGTCAGGACTATGGTTCCCTTTCTTTGGAGGAAGGCTCCCTCCTCCCTGATCCTCTCGAGCAGCTCTCCGCATGGGTCACAGAGGCGGATGAGGCTGATATTTACGAGCCCAACGCCATGGTTCTCTCCACGATCGACCCCGACGGAGAGCCCTCGTCACGGACAGTCCTCCTGCGAGGGATTGATGAGCACGGACTCTACTTCTATACGGACTACGGTTCACGAAAAGGCCTCGCGCTTCTGGCTAACCCGTCAGTTTCAGTGGTGTTCCCGTGGTACCGGCAACACCGCCAAGTCCTCCTGTTCGGGCACGCGGCCCCTACAGACCCCGAGGTATCTGACGCGTATTTTCAGACCCGCCCTCGGGGCTCCCAGATTGGGGCCTGGTCGAGTGAGCAGTCCAGACCCATCGAGTCCCGCGCTGCCCTCGAGGCCAAGGTTGTGGAGATGGAAGCTCGGTTCGAGGGTGACGAGTCGATACCTCGTCCCGACTCATGGGGAGGTTTCCTCATCGAGCCTCAGCGAATCGAGTTTTGGGCGGGTCGAACGTCGCGACTGCACGACCGGATTTCGTTCGAAAGAGAGTCCGAAGGCTGGTCAACAACCAGACTCCAACCGTAGGGAATATTTCGACTAGCGCTCTCGTTGCTTCTGTTGTCGACCAGGTTCACCTGGTACGTTCAGCGCACACGCTGTGAGGAGAGATTGCGATGAGTGAAGTCCATTTTGGTTTGGGAACCTTTGGGGATGTAACCCACGGCCCTAACGGCGTCCCGCTTCCCTACGCCGATGTCATTCGCAACGTGGTTGCTGAGGCCGTGCGGGCTGAAGAGGTCGGAGTTGATGCCATCATTTTGGGCGAGCATCATCGGGATGATTTTGTCATTTCTACGCCGGAAACCATCCTTGCTGGCATCGCCACGAAGACATCTCGGATTCTCCTGAGCTCGGGGGTGACGGTGTTGTCCTCCGATGATCCGATTCGTGTTTTTCAACGATTCGCGACACTCGACGCGCTCTCGGAGGGGCGCGCTGAGGTCATCGTGGGCCGTGGTTCCTTTACGGAATCTTTCCCTCTTTTTGGCTACAAACTGGAGGACTACCAGGTTCTTTTCGAGGAGAAGCTCAACTTGTTCTCCGAATTACTCAAAGAAACTCCAGTGACCTGGTCGGGAACGACGAGGCCTCCCTTGTCCGACCAGGAGGTGTATCCGAAATCGCATTCGGGGAACATCCGAACGTGGGTGGGTGTTGGGGGAAGCCCGGAGTCTGTGGTGCGGGCAGCCGGATACGGTCTACCCCTCATGCTCGCCATCATCGGGGGAGCACCGGAGAGGTTTGCCCCCTATGTCGACCTTTATCACCGAGCGCTCGACCAACTCGCCAAGCCCCGGCAGCCCATTGGTGTCCACTCTCCCGGTCACATCGCCAAGACTGATGAGCAAGCTATCGAAGAGTTGTGGCCGCACTATGAGGCGTCTTTTGGTCGCATCGGGCGGGAGCGGGGCTGGGCGCCGATGACTCACGAGCACTACCTCAATGAAGTTCATCACGGTGCTCTTTTTGTGGGATCTCCCGAGACCGTGGCGAGAAAGATTGCCCGAGCGGTGTCGGCTTTGGGAATAGCTCGTTTCGATCTCAAGTACGCGACCGGACCCATGGCTCACGAGACACTTTTGGACAGCATTGAGCTCTACGGAACTCAGGTCATTCCGATGGTTCGCGACATGCTCGCCAGCGGCGTTGCCGCCAGCGAGGCTGCCGCGCGCTAATTGATAACGGGGATTCCGCTGTAGTTGCTCGCCTGTTCGACGCTTCCACCGTTAGTCATGTTGGTAAAGCCCATATTGGTCATCTGGGAGATTGCTTGACCGGAGCGGTTGCCTGACCGGCAATAAATGAAGTATTCCTGCGTGGGGTCAAGCTGACTTACCTGAGCTGCAAAATCGGGCGATTGAATATCGATATTGAGCGCACCTTCGAGGTGCCCACTGGCAAATTCGCCAGGTGTACGGACGTCAATAATCACGGTTCCCTCTGCCAAGCCCACGGGTTCGGATGGTGTGGAGCATGCGGCAACCCCCAGGGTAACGCCAAAGACAAGAAGAATCGCGGTCAAGATTTTCTTCACGAGAGACCTTTCTGACTGATCGATGATGACCCTCACTATATCAAATACCCCCCGGGGTATAAAACACCGGAGTGTGGTGAGGTGCGAGGTCGTGTCCCGAGGCCGTCACACGGAGCGACAGAAGTTTTCCACAGCACCACATCGGTTCATAGGCTCTGCGAGAACAACGCAGATAGGCTCTCCGAAAGTTCAAGCATCGAGGCGAAAGTGAGTACGATTCTCTTTGGCTCACGAGACTCCCGCGGTGCGTGAGCCGCAATCCCACGAAAGGCTGTGTGCACCATCACTACCGTTGAAAAACCTTTTAGCTATTCCTCTTCCGCACCCATTCGCATCGAACCCGTCCAGGCTCGCAGTGCCGCGAGGGTAGGAGCACTTCTCGATGCAGCATGTCAGGTGATGCACGAGGTCGGATTCGAGCCACTGACGACCGCTCTCGTTGCCGAGCGAGCCGGGGCATCGATTGGAACCGTGTATCGCTACTTTCCCGACCGCGTGGCTGTTCTCCAGGCGGTTGCCGCGAGGAACTTGGAGAGAGTGACATCTGCTCTCCGCACCGATCTAGAGCGAGAACAGCCGGGGGACGTCAGCGGTGCACTAGCCACCGCCCTGGAGACACTCCTTCATTTCTTCCGCGAAGAGCGCGGGTTCCGCTCACTCCGCGTGGGAGACGTTTTGGATATTCGCCCGTCCTCGGGCGGTCGAGCAGGGAATGCTGAGATTGCGGGGGTCATCAAGGACTATCTTCACGACGCCCAGCAGCAGCGCCTCGATTCCTCCGATCGGGTGTCCATCGAGACTGCAGTTGATGTGATGGATGCCCTCCTCGGTCGAGCCTTTATTCACTCCGACAGAGGCGAAAGTGCTGTGATCGCTGAAGCGAAGCGAGTGACACAGTGCATTGTGAACGACGCCACGGCATAGTCACCCACATAACCATCGCATGACGATTCCCTGAGCGTCTCGTCAGAGTTCCTAGAGCACGGCTCGCGCTGTCGAAAAAGGGCTGGTTGACTGGAGTACTCGTTGCCCCACCACCTTCCGGAGATTTCGTCATGATTCAGTTCAGCTCCGTGCGCAAGGAATATCCCGGAGGGGCTCTCGCGGTCGAGGATTTCAGCCTCACCGTTCCGACTGGTTCTGTCACCGTTCTTGTGGGGTCGAGTGGATGCGGGAAGACCACCCTCTTACGGATGGTCAACCGCATGGTTGACCCCACGGCTGGGGTGGTCTCCATTGATGGAATAAGCGTTGCGGAACGTGACCCAGTCGAGCTGCGGCGCTCCATCGGTTACGTCATGCAAAGCGGGGG
>Ga0181607_10003604_pt1 | contig 13409 bp, 12 predicted proteins | sample 041ome_9_FD_132420 | JGI IMG/M metagenome (GOLD analysis project Ga0181607, IMG submission 132420) | Coastal salt marsh microbial communities from the Groves Creek Marsh, Skidaway Island, Georgia - 041413US metaG (megahit assembly) | ecosystem: Environmental > Aquatic > Marine > Intertidal zone...
CAGCATGGATATCATGCGCGCCCTGCCGGAAATTGTGATTGCGCTGGTTTTGATCTTTATCTTGGGCGGTGGCCCGGTGCCTGCGATGATTGCCATTGCCTTTCACACCGCCGGGGCCTTGGGTAAACTGTTTTCCGAAGTCAATGAAAACGCCAGCCTAAAGCCCGTCGAGGGGCTACAATCGGTGGGGGCCACTTGGGGCCAGCGCATGTTGCTGGGGGTTCTGCCGCAAGTGGCGCCAAATTACCTCAGCTATGCTTTATTGCGCTTTGAGATCAACATCCGCGCCTCGGCGATCTTGGGCTTTGTTGGCTCGGGCGGCATTGGTTATGACCTGAAAAACGCCTTTAGCTGGGGTTTGGGCCGCTACGACGAGGTGGCCGCAATCTTTATCATCTTGTTCTTGACCATCGTCGCGGTGGATCAGTGCTCCAGCTATTTCCGCAACCGTATTGTAGAGGGGCGCTGACATGGCCGCGACCGATATCTCTTTGGCCCAGCGCGGGCAGGCAACCGTGCAGATCTTTCAGCGCCGGCGGATCATCAGCTTTGGCGTATTGCTGGCCGTTTTGGCCTATTTGACTTACGTTTTTTTCGCCTTCAACGTTCCGGGCCTGATGGAGCGGGCGCGCATGGATAACGCGGCTATTTTGGTGCGCGATGTCTACAGCTATAAAACCCATGTCACCCGCGACAACCGCAGCGGCGGCCTAAGCGTGGCCATCGAGGGCGAGCAAAAAGGCACCTACCCCGCAGGCATGTTGCCCGACTGGGTGGAAACGGCGGATGGCATTACCGATATCTCGCTGCCCGATGGGCATAGCGTGCGCTTCGCCCCCGAGGCGGTGGTCTATACCCACCCCGGGTTTGGGCAGATCACCGTTATTCCCAGCCGCAGCGGCATAGAACTGCGCCTGCCCCAAGGCCAAGAATTGCCCACATGGATCAACGCATCGAAAACCCGGGTGGCCATTACCACCGATGCCGGCCGCCTGACCGTTACCAAGGCCCGCACCGAGGTGTTTCGCTATTCTTTCGGGTGGGAATTGTTTTTCTTCACGCTGGACAGCCCGTTTTATGGCAAATCGCCCACTGAATTGCTGGGTTTAGCCCTGTCGGACGACCAGCTGCGCCCCGGCCAATCGAACATGGCGGCCATGGTCCAAGACATCTGGACCAACAAGATGTGGCGCCATGGCGATGTGGCTTGGGCCATCTTTGAAACCATCTTGATGGCCTTTCTGGGCACGATGGGGGCGGCCCTGATCTCGCTTCCATTGGCATTTTTGGCGGCGGCAAACTTCACCCCGCTGCGCAGCGTGCGCTTTGCCATGCGGCGGATATTCGATTTCGTGCGCGGGGTAGACGGGTTGATCTGGACAATCATCCTGTCGCGCGCCTTTGGCCCCGGCCCGATGACCGGCGCCTTGGCCATTTTGATCACCGATACAGGCAGTTTTGGCAAAATGTTCTCGGAAGCCTTGGAAAATGTCGATGACAAGCAGATCGAGGGCGTTGCCTCGACCGGGGCGAAAACCAGCCAGCGCTACCGCTTTGGCGTGATCCCGCAGATCACCCCGGTGCTGCTTAGCCAAGTGCTTTACTATCTCGAAAGCAATACCCGCAGCGCCACGGTGATCGGCGCCATCACCGGCGGTGGCATTGGCCTGCTCTTGACCCAAGCGATCATTACCCAGAAAGATTGGGAAGAGGTGGGCTATTACATCACCTTGGTGATTTTGATGGTGATGGCCATGGACAGCCTGTCGGGCTGGTTGCGCAACAAATTGATCAAGGGCGAGTAACCATCATGCCACGTCTGGGCCAACAGCCGTTCATTCACCCCGATTGCCAGATCACCAACACCGAATTTGGCGCCTTCGTTGAAATTGGCCAAGGCAGCAGGGTGCAAAACAGCCGGTTTGGCGATTACAGCTATTGCGACCGCTATGCCGATATTGCCAATGCCGAGATCGGCAAATTCGCAAATATCGCGGCCTTTACCCGCATCGGCCCCACAGATCACCCCATGGCGCAGCCCAGCTTGCACCATTTCCTGTATCGTTCGGCCGATTATTGGGACGACACCACACCAGATGCCGCCTTTTTCGAACAGCGCGCCGCGCGCGTGGCCTTTATTGGCCATGATACATGGTTGGGCCATGGCGCGGTGGTGCGCCCCGAGGTGCGCATTGGCCATGGCGCGGTGGTGGCCTCGATGGCGGTTGTTACCAAAGATGTGGCCCCCTACACCGTGGTGGCTGGTATCCCGGCAAAGCCCATCAAACAGCGCTTTACCCCCGATATCGCCGAGCGGCTTATCGCGCTGGCGTGGTGGGATTGGCCCCACAGCGCGTTACGCGCCGCGCTGGAAGATTTTCGCGCGCTGCCCGTGGACGCATTTTTAGAAAAATATAGCGGCTAAAACCGGGCCAAGCCCCCGGCGGCAGCCCTATTCCGCCGCCATGCGCATGCTGGGCACCGCGCCCAACAGCCGCGCGGCGGCATTGCCCGCCAAATAGGCCAGCCGACCGCCGGCCACGGTGGCCTCGATCGCGCGGGTCTTTTCATTCATCACCACGAAATCGGCGCGCATGCCGCGCGATAGGCGGCCACGGTCGTGCAGGCCCAAAATATCGGCCGGGTTTTGCGAGATCAGCGCCCAAGCCCGCGGCAGGCTGCACAGGCCTTTGTCAACCAAGGCCCAAGCGGCCGCAGCCAAACACGGGTAGTGGTAATCAGATACCAGCGCATCGCATTGCCCACGCGCAATCAGGGTGGCGGCGGCCACATTGCCTGCTTGGCTACCACCACGCACCACGTTTGGCGCCCCCATGATCACCGGGTCGCCCATGGCTTTGGCGGCGGCGGCGGCGCTGACCGCTGTGGGGAATTCGGCAATTTGCGCGCCGATCATGCGAAACCGCTCGCGGGTGTCGCCATCGGGGTCATCGTGGCTGCCATAATGCACGCCCATCCGGTCAAACGCCTCGGCCAAGGTGCACAAATGGCGCGCCACCTGTGGGGCCGTCTCGCTGGCGCGGCGCAGGGTGGCGCGAAACTCTTCCAGCGGGCGGCCATCGCGCCCGGCCCATGCGGCAAATTTTTCAGGCGCGGCCACGGCCATATCGATCGCTTCGGGCAAATGATTGTTGAACACGACGTAATCGATTTTGTGGCGCTCGATCGCGGCCAAAAACCGTTCGCGCGTGTCAGGCATATGGGTTTCAAGGCGCAATTGCAGGCGCAGATCGATCAGCGCATGGGGGCGGTAATCTTGCAGCGCCAGCATCACTGCTTCGGCAAAATCGGGCCCGCGCAAGCCGCCTTCCCAACTCCAGCATTGGGCCATATAGGCAGTGGTCACGCCATGCGCTGCGGCGTCGCGCTCGGTCGAGGCCAAAGCCGCACCCAAAGGCATGGGCGCCGAGGGGCGGGGCGCCACATGGCGTTCAAAGGCATCGCCATGCAGGTCAACGATACCGGGCAGCAGCAAATAGCCTGACATATCCACCTCGGGCAACGGGCCATAGGTGATACGCCCATTTTCAAAGGCCAGCGAACGCTGCTGCAATTCGCCATCACGCAACAGCGTGGCGCCCGTCAGGCGCAAAGGAGGAAGCATTGTCATTGTGTGAACCCTGCTCTGGTTTTGGGCAGCTTACAGGGCAATTGTATCGAATGGGTGACGCTGCAAGCAAAAGCTTAGCCGGGGCCAACAACCAAGGCCACACGCTCGCCCGCGAACCAAGTGGTGCCCAGTTCAAGGGGCACACCATCGGGCGTGGCATTCACCGCCACGCTGCGCAACAAAACATCGCCCTCGCGCAGCGCCAACAACGCCGCCTGTGCGGCGCTGGCCTTTTCGGTAGTGATGCGGGTGGACAGGCGCAGGTAATCGCCAATACCCAACTGCGCCAGCGCCTGTGTGATCGAAGGGTTTTCACCCAAGGCCTGCGCCATGCCGGGCAAACGCGCGGTGGGAAACAAGCTGACAAAATGCGCCATCACCGTGGCCCCGGCCAAAGATAACCCCTCGTAGGCCAGCACCATGGCGCCCGCCTCTATCCCCAACAAATGGGCTTCGCTGGCGTCGCATGGCCGTGGCTCTAGGCGCCGGATTTGGCGGTTGGGCAACCGCCCCGCCGCGCGGATATTTTGCGAAAACCGCACCCGCCTGCCAATGGGGTAATCGGTGGGCGCAGCCTGCACAAAAACGCCCGCGCCACGGCGGCTGCGCACGATGCCGCGCTCGGCCATATCGGCAATGGCATGGCGCACGGTATGGCGGTTCACGCCAAAGCGCAGCGCCAGCGCCGCCTCGGTGGGCAGTTTTTGGCCGGGCTGGTAGTGCCCTGCGGCGATGTCAGCCTCAAGCGTTGCGGCAATCGATTTCCAAAGCGGCGTGGGCATGAGTGTCACCAAAGTTTCACAAGACTTCGCTTGCCAGCGGCAGGGCTGGGGGCGTAATATTTGTCTAGTTGTATAGTAATTTGCAAAGGTGTCTAGGCATGACAACCACGCCCACCGCACATTCTGCCCCCCCCGCTGCTGAACGGCAGGCGTGGATGGCCGTATTGGCCAAATGCGCAGCCGGGCATTTGGCTGATTTGGCAGCCCCCCTAAGCGCCACCCATCCCCACAGCTGGTTACGCCCACCCGAGGTGGGCGGCGTTATGGTGCGCGGGCGCGCCGGCGGCACCGGTGCGGCCTTTAATCTGGGCGAAATGACGGTCACCCGCTGCAGCCTGCAATTGGGCTGCGGCACGATTGGGCACGCCTATGTGCAAGGGCGCGATAAAACCCATGCCACCCACGCCGCGCTGATCGATGCGCTGATGCAAACCGGCCATGCCGCAACGGTGCGCGCTACGGTTTTGGCACCGCTAGAGGCGGCAGCCCAAGCCGCCCGCGCCCAGCGCGCCGCCCGCGCCGCAACCACCAAGGTGGATTTCTTCACCATGGTCCGAGGAGAAGATTGATGCAAAACACCGCGCTGACCGGCGGTTTTGAAAACGCCCCCGTAGACTCGGCCATCGCCTTTCGCGCCTGCCTCGAGGCAATGGCGCGCCCCGGCACCTTGCACCATCTGGCTGGCGGGGCCGCCCCCGCGCCCTGCTCAGCTGCGGCCGCCACCGCGCTGCTAACGCTGTGCGACGCTGAAACACCGGTGTTTTTGGCCCCCAGCCACGACAGCCCCGACATGCGCCATTGGCTGGCCTTTCATATCGGCGCCAGCCTTGTCTGCCCCGAAGAGGCGATGTTTGCCTTGGGCACATGGGACAGCCTGCAACCGCTGTCACGCTTTGCCACAGGCACGCCCGAATACCCCGACAGATCCGCCACGCTGATCATCGAAATGCCCAGCCTATCGACCACGGGCGCGCGGCTTAGCGGGCCCGGCATTGAAACCCATGCCCATCTGTCCCTGCCCTCGGTGGCCGAGTTTCAGCAAAACGCCCGGATGTTTCCATTGGGGTGGGACGCGCTTTTCACCTGTGGCCACCAGCTGGCCGCCCTTCCCCGCAGCACAAAGATCGAGGCACCCTGATGTATGTTGCCGTAAAGGGTGGCGAGCGCGCCATCGATAATGCCCATGCCTGGCTGGCAGAGGAACGCCGCGGCCCCAGCGACATTGCCGAGCTGAGCATCGCGCAAATTCGCCATCAACTGGCGCTGGCGGTGAATAGGGTGATGGCCGAAGGCTCGCTCTACGACCCGGATTTGGCGGCGCTGGCCATCAAACAGGCGCGTGGCGATTTGATCGAGGCCATTTTCCTGATCCGTGCCTATCGCACCACCCTGCCCCGTATCGGCCATTCGCACCCCATAGATACCGGCGCCATGGCCTGCGACCGCCGCATCAGCGCCACCTTCAAAGACCTGCCCGGCGGGCAGGTGCTGGGCCCAACCTTTGACTACACCCACCGCCTGCTGGATTTCAAACTGATGGCCGAGGGCCAAGCGCCAGCAGATGCCGATGCCGATGCCGATGCCGCAGCCGCCAGCACCCAAACCGCCAGCCCCACACCGGCCCCGGCCACCATGCCCCGCGTCAGCGCGTTTCTAAACCGCGACGGGCTGATCCAAGACGAAGCCCCCAGCGCCGCCACCCCCCCCGACATGACGCGCCAGCCCATGGAATACCCCGCAGACCGGCCCCTGCGCCTGCAGGCCCTGACCCGCGGCGACGAGGGGTTTGTGCTGGGCATGGCCTATTCCACCCAGCGCGGATATGGCCGCAACCACCCGTTCGTGGGCGAATTGCGCATTGGCACCGTGGTGGTGGAAATGGACATTCCCGAACTGGGGTTTTGCGTGGAAATTGGCGAAATCACCCTGACAGAATGTGAAACGGTCAACCAGTTTACCGGCTCGAAAACCGAACCCGCACAATTTACCCGCGGCTATGGGCTGGTCTTTGGCCAAACCGAACGCAAGGCGATTTCCATGGCGCTGGTCGATCGCGCCCTGCGCTGGGAAGAGCTGGGCGAAGACAATATGGGCGCCCCCGCGCAAGACGCCGAATTCGTCCTAAGCCACGCCGATAACATCCAAGCCACGGGGTTTTTGGAACATATCAAACTGCCCCATTACGTGGATTTCCAATCCGAGCTGGAATTGGTGCGCAAATTGCGCGCCGAGGCCAGCACGCCCTTCAGCGAGGCCGCGGAATGACCCAAGACACGCGTTCTAACTTTGCCTATCTGGACGAACAGACCAAGCGCATGATCCGCCGCGCGCTGCTCAAGGCCATGGCCATCCCCGGCTATCAGGTGCCTTTTGCCAGCCGCGAAATGCCCATGCCCTATGGCTGGGGCACCGGCGGCGTGCAGGTGTCCGCCGCCTGCCTGACGCCAGATGACACGCTGAAAGTGATCGACCAAGGCGCAGATGACACGACCAACGCGGTTTCGATCCGCAAGTTTTTTGAAACAACCGCCGGGGTGGCCACGACCGAACGCACCGCCGCGGCCAGCATCATTCAAACCCGCCACCGCATTCCAGAAGAGCCGCTGAAGGCCGGGCAAATCTTGGTCTACCAAGTGCCCATCCCCGAGCCGCTGCGCTTTCTTGAGCCGCGCGAAACCGAAACCCGCAAAATGCACGCGCTGCAAGATTACGGGCTGATGCATGTGAAGCTTTACGAAGATATTGCCCGCCACGGCAATATCGCCACCTCTTATGCCTATCCGGTGAAGGTGCAGGGCCGCTATGTGATGGACCCTTCGCCGATTCCAAAATTCGACAATCCAAAACTGCGGATGGCGGCGATTCAGCTGTTTGGCGCCGGGCGCGAACAGCGCATTTATGCCATTCCCCCCTTTAGCGATGTTGTCAGCCTAGATTTCGACGACCACCCATTTGAGCCCAGCAAAGCCAATCATGCCTGCACCCTATGCGGCGCAGAACATACCTATCTGGACGAGGTGATCGTGGATGACGCCGGCGGGCGCATGTTTGTCTGCTCGGATACAGATTATTGCGCCACGCGCCAAGCAGCGGGCACCGCCAGCCCGCAAACTGCCCCCTCTCAGCCCCACGAGGCCCAGCCATGACCCCGCTTTTCAGCGTGCGCGATCTGCGCAAAACCTATGGTGGCCGCATCGGCTGCACCGATGTCAGCTTTGATCTTTATCCCGGCGAGGTGATGGGGATTGTGGGCGAATCTGGGTCTGGAAAATCGACGCTGTTGAATTGCCTGGCCGGGCATCTGGCCCCCGACGCAGGCCAAGTGATGTATGACACACGCCATAACGGCATGGTCGATACGCTGCGCATGGCCGAGCCCGAACGCCGCATGCTGGGGCGCACCGATTGGGCCTTTGTGCATCAAAACGCACGCGATGGGCTGCGCATGTCGGTCTCGGCCGGGGGCAATGTGGGCGAGCGGCTGATGGCCGTGGGCGCGCGCCATTATGGCCAGATCCGCGCCGCGGCCACCGACTGGCTGGAGCGCGTAGAAATCGACGCCGGGCGTATCGACGACCGCCCCAGTGCGTTTTCGGGCGGGATGCAGCAACGCCTGCAAATTGCCCGCAATCTGGTTACCGGCCCAAGGCTGGTGTTCATGGACGAGCCCACCGGCGGGCTGGATGTCTCGGTGCAGGCGCGCCTGCTGGACCTGCTGCGCGGTTTGGTGCGCGACATGGGCCTATCGGCGATCATCGTCACCCATGATCTGGCTGTGGTGCGGCTACTGGCTGACCGGTTGATGGTGATGAAAGGTGGCCATGTGGTGGAAAGCGGATTGACCGACCAAGTGCTGGACGATCCGCAGCATGGCTATACGCAATTGCTGGTGTCGAGCGTGTTGCAGGCGTGAGGTTGCCATGGGGGCCAGCCCCCATACCCCCGGAGTATTTGGAGCAAGATGAAAGCGATGATCGAGATAGAGGCCGTAAGCAAACAGTTTTGCCTGCACAACCAAGGCGGCGCGGTGATCCCCGTGCTGAGCGGCGCCCAGCTGAGCGTAAAGCCCGGGGAATGCGTGGCGCTGACGGGAAGCTCGGGCGCGGGGAAATCAACGCTGATGCGGATGATTTATGGCAATTACGTCACGCATTCGGGCCGTATTCTTATCGGTGGGCTGGATGTGGCACAGGCCGAGCCGCGCGAGATTTTGGCGCTGCGCAGGCAAGTGCTGGGCTATGTGAGCCAGTTTTTGCGCGTGGTACCACGGGTCCCCACCTGCGATGTTGTGGCCGAGCCGCTGCTGGCCTTGGGGGTGCGGCCCGATGAGGCGCGGGAACGCGCGCAGACGCTGTTGGAGCGTTTGCGCATTCCGCAACGGCTGTGGCAGCTGTCGCCGACAACGTTTTCGGGCGGCGAACAGCAGCGCGTGAATATTGCGCGTGGGTTTGTGCACCCTTATCCCGCGCTTTTGCTGGACGAGCCGACCGCCTCGCTGGACCCGGTGAACCGCGAAACCGTGCTGTGTTTGATCGAAGAGGCCAAGGCGCGGGGGGCGGCGATTGTGGGCATTTTCCACGATGCCCCCGCCCGTGCCCGGGTGGCGGACCGCGAGATAGACGTGGGGCGGTTTACCCCCGGGTGGGCCGCGTAATGGCCGCAGTTCTAGTGGCGGTGGTGGGGCCCTCGGGGGCGGGCAAGGACAGTTTGCTGGCCGCGCTTAAGGCGCGTGCCCCGGGGGTGCATGTGGTGCGGCGCCACATCACCCGCCCGGCCGAGGCGGGGGGTGAGCCACATGTGCCCCAAACGCACGAAAGCTTTGCCGCATGCCTGGCTGCGGGCGGCTATGCTTTGCACTGGCAGGCGCATGGGATGTGCTATGGCATTCCCAGCGAGATTGATGCGCTTTTGGCCAAGGGCGTGACAGTGGTGTTCAACGGCTCGCGCGCGATGCTGGCCGAGGCGGGGGCCAAATACCCACAGCTGTTAGTGGCAGAGATCGTGGTGGATCGGCCGATATTGGCCGCCCGGCTGGCTGCACGCGGGCGCGAGGACGCCACCGAAATTGCGGCCCGTTTGGCCCGTGCCAGCCTGCCGCTGCCCGACGGGATCAAGCCTGTGAAGATCGACAATTCAGGCAGCCTAGAGGCTGCAACACACGCGTTGATGGCGGTGATTGCGGCCCATACCCCCGCAGCCCCTGCGCTGAAAAAGGCAGATGATACGATGCGAGAGAGCGTTTTTGCCAATGCCACATTGGTTTTGCCCAACGAGGTGATCCGCGGCAGTTTGGTGGTGCGTGCGGGCAAGATTGCGCAGATTGAGAGCGGTACGTCTGTGCCCCAAGGCGCGCTGGATCTGGAGGGGGATTTGCTGATCCCCGGTTTGGTTGAGCTGCATACCGACAATCTTGAACGACATATCGAGCCGCGCCCAAAGGTGGATTGGCCCCATGCGGCGGCGATTTTGGCCCATGATGGCGAATTGGCCTCGGTGGGCATTACGACGGTTTTCGATGCCATGCGCGTGGGCTCGATCCCGCGGGGGGATGCCGGCTATCATCGCTATGCGCGCGCGTTATCGCGCGAGGTGATGGCGCTGCGTGAAAAAGGCGCGCTGCGGATCAGCCATTTTCTACATTTGCGCGCCGAGGTGTGCTCGGAAACATTGGAAGAAGAGCTGGCCGAGTTTGGCGTGGAAGACCGGGTGGGGCTGGTGTCGTTGATGGACCATACCCCCGGGCAGCGGCAGTTTCGCGATTTGGAAAAACTGCGCGATTATGTGCAGCGCAAGCGCGGGCTAAGCGATGCGCAATTCATCGAACATGTCGACACGCTGCGCCAGCTGCGCCAAGAAAACGGCACCCGCCACGAGGCCGCCACTGTGGCCGAAGCGGCGCGGCTGGGGGCGGTTTTGGCCTCGCATGATGATACCACGCCCAAGCATGTGCAGATATCGGCCAGCTATGGTGTGAAAGTGGCCGAGTTTCCCACCACCTTTGAGGCCGCGCAGGCCTGTCGGGATGCGGGCATTGCGGTCATGATGGGGGGGCCGAACCTGATCAGGGGTGGGTCGCATTCGGGCAATGTGGCCGCGCATGCGCTGGCCGAAGCGGGGTTGTTGGACATTATTTCGTCGGATTATGTGCCAGCATCGTTGATTTCGTCGGCGTTTTTGTTGGCCGATCTATGGGGGGATCTGCCGCGCGCCATTGCAACCGTCAGCGCCACGCCAGCCGCGGCTGCCGGTCTGGCAGATCGCGGGCATCTGCAGGTTGGGCTGCATGCCGATCTGGTGCGGGTGCGGCGGCTGGATGGCCACCCCTGCATTCGCGGCGTATGGAGCCATGGCCAGCAAGTGGGCTAGACGCGAACAGGCGCAGGCGCGTTATGACCTGCGCCCCTCGCGCAGCCACGCGGCTGTGATCAACGCAGTGGCAAGCAACAGCACCAGCCAAGCAGGCAACAGCGGCACCTGCCGCAGGCTAAGGGTTTCATAGGCCTCGCGCGGGGTTAGGCCAATCCACCCGCGCCCCACAGCCGGGCGCCCCGGGCGCACATCGCGCAATTGCGGCACGCCATCGGCCAGCGCCACATAGCCACCGCGCCCGGCGGCCAACACCGCCGCCAGCGGCTGATCCGAGGCCAAGGTTTCCACAAATTCGCGCGGCGCTGCCGGGCCCAGCCCCACCACCGCGCTGGCCGTGCCTTGGGTTAGCCGGTAAAGCCCAATCTCTGGCCCGTCAAAGCGCGCCTCGAATTGGCCCGGGCGGGTTTCGACCAAGGGCAAATCCACCACCGCCCCCGAGGGGGTTTCGACCTGCACAGCCCCTAAGCCCTGTTCAAGGCTGCGGCGGATGATCCGCATAGATTGGCCCGTGGTTTCGGCCCAAATCGCCTCTTCTTCCAGATCGGGTTCTTTCATCATCCAATGGGCCAAGCGGCGCAGCAATTCCAGCTGCGGCCCCCCCCCTTCAAAACCGCGATCCCACAGCCATGCCTGATCCGAGGCCAGCAGCGCCACGCGCCCCTCGCCCACGCGATCAAGCACCAAAAGCGGCTTGTCATCGGCGCCCGACATCACCACATGCCCGCGCTGCGGCGTTAATTCGACCTGCCGCATCCAGCGCCCCCAATCGCCGGGCAGGCCCGGGGGGGCCAAACCGGCTGTCACCGGGTGGCGCTGGCCAAGATCGGTGATGGCGGGGGTAAAGCCCTGTTCGATCACACGCGCGGTTGGCTCGGCCGGTAGGGCCGCGGCCAAGGGCGAACGATAGATGGAATCTGCGCTGGCAAAATCGGGGCCTGCCGCCACCAGCAGCGCGCCCCCCTCTTCGATATAGCGGCGCACGTTATCCAAATAAACACCCGGCAGAATGCCGCGCCTTTTGTAACGGTCAAAGATGATCAGATCGAAATCATCGATCTTTTCCATGAACAATTCGCGCGTTGGAAAGGCAATCAAGCTTAGCTCGGTCACGGGCACGCCATCTTGCTTGTCGGGGGGGCGCAAAATGGTGAAATGCACCAAATCAACCGATGCGTCGGATTTTAGCAGGTTGCGCCATGTGCGCCCACCGGCATGCGGCTCGCCCGAGACCAGCAGCACGCGCAAACGGTCGCGCACGCCGTTGATTTGAACCAATGCGGTGTTGTTACGCTCGGTCAGTTCGCCTTGGGCTGGGGGCACCGAAAATTGAATAACATTGCGCCCGGCGTGGGGCAATTCGATGGGCAATTGCAGGGTTTGGCCCAGCGGCACCTGAAACTGCTGAGGGGGCGCGCCATCGACAGAAATTTCCAGCTGGGCACGGCCATCGCCGGCAGGGGCCGCGCCAAAATCCTCGATGCGCAGCGACAGCGTGACAGGTTCGCCCATAATCGCAAAGGCGGGGGCGTTTTCCACCACCAAGCGGCGGTCCCAGTCGCCCGGCAGGCCGCTGTGCAGCAGATGGAAAGGGGCGGGCAGATCGAGGCCCAAGTCGCTGTCATGCACCTGACCATCCGATAGGGCGATTATGCCAGCAATGCGGTTGCGCGGCGCTTCGGCCATGGCGGCTGCCACAGCCGCCAGCAAGTCCGTGCCGCCATCATCGGGGCTGTCGGGCACCGTGATGCGGCGCAGTTCGGTATTGGGGCGGGCGGCCAAGGCGGCCTGAAGTTGGGCATCGGCCCCGGCGGTCAGCTGGGCGCGGCTGCCAAGGCGGTTGCTGGCGCTGTCATCCACGGCCAAAAACACAATATCAGGCAGGGGCTGGCGGTCTTCGATCTGCCAGCGTGGCCCGGCCAAGGCGGCCAGCACCACCAGCGCGGCCAATCCCCGCAGCGCCCAGCCACCCAGACCCCGCCACAGCGCCACCAGCACAGCCGCACAGGCCAATACCCCCAAGGCCAGCACCAAAGGCAGGGGCAACAGCGGGACAAATGTCAGCGTTCCCGTCATTGACCCAACCGATCCAGCAAAGCGGGCACATGCACCTGATCGGATTTATAATTGCCAGTCAGCACATGCATCACCAGATTTACCCCAAAGCGCAGCGCCATTTCGCGCTGCCGTTCGCCTGAAAAACCGCGCCCCACCGGGTATAACGGGTTGCCCCGGTCATCGGTGGCCCACGCGGCGGCCCAATCGTTGCCGCCAATCACCACCGGGCTTACCCCATCGTTGAGGTTGCGAAACGGCATGCCCTCGGCGCGCTCGGCATCGGCGGGGGCGGCCTCGACCCATAATTCGCGGCCCTGATGGCGGCCGGGGAAATCTTGCAGCAGGTAAAAGGCGCGGGTCAGCACATGGTCGCTTGGAAGCGGCTCAAGCGGGGGAATATCCAAGGGCGCCGCCAATTGGCGCAGCTTGCGCCCGTTGGGGCTGGCCGCCCCAAAACCGGCCACATCGGCATCGCGGGTGTCAAACAAGATCATGCCGCCGCTGCGCAAATAGCGGTTCAGCTTGACATAGGCCTCGGCGCTGGGGGTGGGTTGCTGCGGGGTGATTGGCCA
>Ga0181607_10003613_pt1 | contig 13397 bp, 4 predicted proteins | sample 041ome_9_FD_132420 | JGI IMG/M metagenome (GOLD analysis project Ga0181607, IMG submission 132420) | Coastal salt marsh microbial communities from the Groves Creek Marsh, Skidaway Island, Georgia - 041413US metaG (megahit assembly) | ecosystem: Environmental > Aquatic > Marine > Intertidal zone...
CATTTGCAGAGTCTTGGGGATCATCTTCGCGGGCGTTGCCTTTACCGCGGCTGCTGTAGGGGCGGACGACTCGGCAGTCGACGACTCGGCGGCAACGCCTTCTCCGTCCTCAACCGAACACCTCACAGCCCCATCTCTCGATGGCCAGCCGGTGGCATTTGCCGATCTGCTCGGCCGCGACGGCAAGGCCGTCTGCTACACCTTCCTCCATCCCACATGCCCACTCGCGCAGAGGTATGCGCCGGTGCTTGCCGAGCTCGACAAGGCGTTCGACGAGCAGGGGGTCCACTTCGTGGGTGTGGTCTGCGAGTTTGACGATCCCGAGGAGATCACGAGCTATCGCGACGAGTTTTCCATCCACTTCCCCTTTCTCACCGACCGCGACTTCCACCTCGCGGATGCACTCGCTGCCACCACAACCCCCGAGGTTGTGCTCGTGGATGCCAGTGGCCGCACTCGGTATCAGGGACGCATTGACGATCGGTACAAGGTGCGGGGCGAAAAGTCACCCGGCACTCCAGAGCCTGATCTGAAGAATGCCATCCTCGACCTGCTCGCCGGCCGCGAGGTGCAGCTGCCAGTGACTGAGGCTGTCGGCTGCCCACTCGATCGACCGGAGGTGCCAACATCCCCGCCGCAGCCAGATCACGAAATCACGTATGCCGAAGATGTGCTTCCCTTTCTGCACGCTCAGTGCCAGTGTTGCCACAGCCCCGGCCAGGTCGGCCCCTTCACGCTGACTTCCTATGACGACGCAGTGGACTGGGTGGAACTGGCCATTGAGGAGATCGAGGCGCGACGGATGCCACCTGCTCAGGTGGAGAGTGATTTTGAACTGCTGGGCAACAAACCTCCGACGGCCGAGCAGCTGGCGATGCTGCGGGAGTGGGTGAAGACCGACATGCCGGCCGGCGATCCGGCGAAGACCCCCAAGCTCCCGCCGCTGCCCGACTACGGAGCCTTTCAGGAAGACCTCGGGCCGCCCGATATCGTGCTCGAGCAGCAGAGCCCCACGCAGTTGGGAGCGCACGGCGAGGATCTCTACCGCAACGTGATCTTTCCGCTGAACAACAAAGAGGATCTCGCGATCCGGGCCCTCCAGTTTCTGCCGGGCAATCGAGCGATCGTCCACCATTCCCTCACCGGCTATCTCCCGCGGGAGTCTGGGGTTGAGGCCATCGCGGACTGGGGCGGACGGGAGGGCATGAGCCACCCTGACGATCAGGCGGGGGGCTGGTATGACCCACACGGGCTAGGGTTTCGGCCGCCGCCGCTGCGAGATGACGGAACACCGCGAACCAGTTTTCTCGGCGGATATGTGCCGGGCACACGGGCGGGCCTGGCAGGGCCAGGCTCGGTGTTCATCGTGCCAGCGGGCTCTGATCTGACCGCGCAGGTGCACTATGTCCGCAGTGGAAAGACCGAGACTGATTCCAGCCGTATCGGGATCTGGCTGGCCGATGAAGCCGTCGCCGCAGACCCCAAGCGGAATCTGATGAACATCATTTATCTCACCGGCAGCTTTGGCGTGATTCCGCCGGGGGTCACAGATTATCGGGTCACCGGCAGCTACACGCTGCTCCAGGATGCCGAACTTGTGACGATCACACCACACACCCACCTGCTCGCGAAATGGCTTGAGGTGCGAGCCTGGCTTCCTGGTGAGGAGCAGCCGCAGCTCGTCGTGCGGGTGCCGAAGTGGGACTACAACTGGCAGCGCCCGTATTCGATGCAAACGCCGCAGCCGTTTCCTGCCGGCACGCGGTTTGAGGTGGAGTGCAGCTACGACAACTCCGCAGGCAACCCGCAGAATCCATTCAGCCCGCCGCGGGCTGTTTGGCACGCCGAACAAGTCGTTGACGAGATGGTGCTGCCGATGATCCTGTTCACCTCTAAAACCCCACTCGACCCAGCCGGAGCAAGCTTCTTTCGGTTCTACAGCGAAACGGTGCGGTCGGCCTTTCTCAAGCGGCTGGTCGATCGCCGCCATAAATATGTCTCAGATGCTGAGGGCAACGTGACGCTCTCACCCGACTTCAAGGATGACTGAGGAACTCACCTGCATGGACGACGCGAAGACAGCGGGCCTTTCCGTGGTTGCCGAGGCGGTCACGGTGACCATTCCCGTGAGCGGCACATCCAAAACGCTCTTGCATGATGTGAGCCTGCGAATTGAGCCCGGTGAGTTTGTCTGCATCCTCGGTCCCAGTGGAGCCGGTAAGAGCACGCTTGTACGAGCCATTCTGGGAGAGCGGGCGATCACCGCCGGCCACCTGCTCGTCGGCGGGCATGATGTGGCCGACAAGGCTGACTCCCTCCGCGGCGCAATCGGCTATGTCCCGCAGAAAGATATCAATCCGACCGCCCTGCCGGTCGAACGGGCGCTCCACTTTGCCTCGCAGGTCAGACTGCCTGCTGAAACTGCGGACGAAGAGCGGCTCGCGTCGATCGACCGTGCTCTCGACAACGTCGGCTTGAAAGCGGTGAAGAAGACGACCATCGGACGGCTCTCTGGAGGCGAAGCCAAGCGGGCGAGCCTTGCAACGGAACTGCTCTCAGATCCCGGCTTGCTTGTGGTCGACGAGGCTACATCCAGCCTCGACCCTGCCACCGAAGCTCGAATCATGGGGCTGCTCGCCGACCAGGCGAAGGCCGGCACCACGGTGATCGCGGTCACCCACCACCTCGATAACGTCGACAAGGCCGACAAAATCTTGATCCTGGGGCACGGTGAAGTCGTCTGGTTTGGCTCGCGTGTGGAAGCGCTTGGCCACTTTGAGGTCCATCGACTTGCCGACGTCTACCTCGTGATCGAGGACGAGCCTGCCGGCTACTGGGGAGATCGCTGGCGAGAGCGTGTGGCCGAAGACCGGCAGATGAGTGCGGCGGAGAATCCGGAAAACGCAAAGGCCCGGGCTGCAGAAGACAAGCAGGAGTCAGCAGCCGCCATTGCCGACCTCTCGATGCCTGGCTTCAGCCGTCAGTTCCGCACGTTCCTCACGCGCGAGCTCGAGACGACAGTCCGCGATCCACTGGGCCTGAGCATGGCGCTGCTGCTGCCGCTAGCGCTGGCGGCTGTTGTCTTGTTTGGCTTCGCCAGCACACGGTTTGAAAAGCCACTGATGGTCACTCGGCTGCTCGATTCCGATGAAAAGGAAGTCTTGGCTGACGTGTGGGGCGATGTGCGGGAAGCGATTTCTACTGAAACGGTGAGCGAACTCGACGCCAGCATCCCCGGGCAGATTCGCGTCTTTCTCGACAGCTATCCGAAGATTCTTGCGCATCTGAGGGAGCCCTCCACCGAGCGACTCATCACGGACGCTCTAGCCGACACGATTCCACTTGCCCCGGATCGGGAGATTACGGATCCCGCCGGTACCTTTAAGTGGCTCTCGCTGATGAGCATCTGTATGGTGATTCTCGGGTTTGTCACCGGCTTTCGTGAGATCGTCAAAGAGCGTCCGATGCTCGATCTTGAGCGGCGACACGGCCTGCGATTTGCAGCCTACGTGGTGGCGAAAGCGCTCGCGCTGGCGATCGTGCTGGCCGTTCAGGTCGCGATATTTACCGCTATGGTCGAAGTCGGATTCATGATCCGTGACTCCCTCGGCGGCCACAGGCCCGCGGCCATGTACTACCGCGGCCCATGGCTTTCCGGCACATTCAACTGGCTCGGTGCGGTCGCCTGTGCCGCGATTGGCCTGATCGTCTCCGCGTGTGTCCGCACGACAGACAAGGGCATCTTGGCGGTGCCGCTCTTGGTCATGCCCCAGATCCTGCTGGGGGCGACGATCCTGCCGATTACCGGTGGCATCCTCCAGGTGATCGCCATGCTCTTCTCTCCTCTCTACTGGTCCCATCGCGGCAGCCGAAGCGAGGGCGGAGGCGTGCCGGAGTATTGGCAAAATCTAGGGGACTATGATCCATCCCTGTGGATCCCGTTGTCTGCGCTTGTTGCCCAGATCGTGGTCGCCATCGCGATCACGATTCTTATTCTCCGCTGGCAGGAGCGGGCGGCCCTCGGCCGCAACCGACCGGTGAAATAGGCCGGAGGGACAAACAAGACGACACCAGCTGGCCTGCCCTGGCGTGACGGTTGTTGTCTACACTCCTGGCCATGCGAAACCACGCGAACGTCTCTTCCGATCGCCGAAACTGCCGGGCGAGCAGGCTGCCTGCAATGCTTCGAGGCTCGCTTACAGCGGCGCTGGTGGCGTTTTCATTCGCCTGCAGTGGATGCCAGACGCAGTCCAAGCCCGCACCGCCTGCAGAGGTGGCGGCGGAGCAAGCCGCCGAGGTGATGGTCACCACGCCACGGCAGGCGGAGATCCCGGAGTATCTGGAAGTCACCGGACGCATCGACGCCGAACGGGTGGTCGATATTCGCAGCCGGATCACGGGCTACCTGACCAAGGTGGCCTTTCAAGACGGGCAGTTTGTCAATGCGGGTGATCCGCTCTACGAGATCGACGATCGCCCCTCCCGGGCACAGCTCGCCGAGGCCGCCGGCACAATCGAAAGACTGCTCGGCGAGCAGCAGTTTCTCCAGGTGCAGGTGGAGCGCTACGAAAAGCTGGTTGGCAAGGGAGCCGCCGCCCAGCAGGACTTCGACAGCTACAAGGCGAAGCTGGTGGAGAATGCAGGAGCGCTCGCGACCGCCCGCGCCCAGCATCAGGCTGCCACACTCAACGTGGAGTTCTGCTCGATCGCGGCACCGATCTCAGGCCAGATCGGCCGCACGCAGCTGCAGGTGGGCAACCTGATCAACCAAGACACCACCACGCTGACCACGATCATGTCGGTCGACCCGATCTTCGTCTACTTCAACGTCGACGAGCCCACCTTTCTTCGTGTGATGAACAACGCTCGCGGATCGGGGCGTGAGAAGGGGCTCGGCGTCAAAGAAACCGTGATCGAGGTGGGCCTTGTTGATGACACGGAGCGAACCTACCCGCACTCCAGTCGCGTGGACTTCCTCAACAACCAGGTAGACACCAAGACCGCCACGATCACGATGCGTGGCCGGCTTGAGAATCCCTACTCAGCTGATCCAGCAGACCCAATCCCGCCCTTGTTCCGCCCCGGCATGTTTGCCCGCGTACGGCTACCGCTGAGCGATGCCGAAGAGCGGCTGTTTGTGCCAGAGGTCGCCATCGGCAGCAATCAAGACAGAAAGATCGTCTGGGTCGTGGGCGAGGACGATGTGGTTTCCGCTCGCGAGATCACTGTCGGCCAGAAGCTCGGAACGTGGATCGCAATCGAGGCAAATGACGCCGCTTCCCCCATCAGTGAGAATGATCGGATCGTGGTGCGTGGCCTGCAGCGGTGTCGCGATGGCAAGCCGGTTGCCCCTAGCCCAGCAGATGAGGCTCTTCTCGATCTAGTCACTTTCGTGGTCCCCACACCAGCAGAGCCCACTGTTCCCACCGCCACCACTGGCCCGGCAGTTGCGAAGCCTTCCCACGACGAGCCCACACCGCAACCTGCTGCCGAAGAACCGGACCCGGCCCCCGCTCCCCCAGAGCTCATCGCACCGGAGCCAATAGCCCCTGAACCAGCCGCACCGCCAGTGGCTCCGGAGCCGCTGCCCGTGCCCGGTAGTGATCCACCGCCGTGATCTCACGATATTTCATCCAGCGGCCTATTTTTGCCTCGGTGATCTCGATTGTGATCACCCTCGCTGGTGGCGTGAGTCTCCTCTCACTGCCCATCGCGCTCTTTCCGCCAGTCGCTCCACCGATCGTTCAGGTGACCTGTGCCTACCCGGGCGCCAACGCCGCGGTCGTCACCGACACCCTGGCGGCCCCGATCGAACAGCAGGTCAATGGTGTCGACAACCTGCTCTACATGCAGTCTCAGGCGACCAACGACGGCACCTACGTCTTGCAGCTGACGTTTGAAGTTGGTGCTGACCCCAACCTCGCACTCGTGCAGACGCAGAATCGCGTTCAGCTGGCGATGCCGCTCTTGCCTGAGGTGGTGCAAGTCCAGGGCGTGAGCGTCAAAAAGCGGTCTCCCGACATCCTGATGACGGTTGATCTTTTCTCGCCCGACGGCCGCTATGACGACCTGTTTATGAGCAACTATGCAACGGTTCATCTCCGCGATGAGCTACTGCGATGCCCAGGGGTGGGTGACGTCCTTCTTCTCGGTCAGCGTGACTACTCCCTGCGTGTGTGGCTCGACCCAGAGCAGCTCGCCACGCGAGGTCTGACCTCGCAAGATGCCCGTGATGCGATTGCCGCCCAGAACGTCCAGGTGCTCGGCGGCGTCAGCGGTCAGTCACCAGCTCCCGAAGGCCAACAACTGCAGCTCGCAGTGGCCGCCACAGGGCTGCTCTCCACGCCGGAAGATTTTGGTGAAATTGTCCTTCGTGCCGATCCATCTGTTCCAGGCACACCACTGGTGCGGCTGCGGGACGTTGCCCGAATCGAACTCGGTGCAGCGGGCTATGACCAGACCTGTCGCTACAACGGACAGCTGGTGGTGGGCCTGGCGGTCTTTCAGCTTCCCGATGCCAACGCGTTAGAAACATCCTCAGCCATCCGGACCAAGATGGATCAGCTCGCGGAGCGGTTCCCGGCAGGCCTGGAATACGTCATCGCCTACGACACCACACCGTTTATCACCGACTCGATTGTGGAGGTGGTGAAGACGCTTCGCGATGCGATCATCCTCGTCGGGATCGTGGTGCTGCTTTTTCTGCAAAGCTGGCGGGCCACACTGATACCACTGGTGGCTGTGCCAGTGGCGATCGTTGGCACGTTCGCCGCCATGGCGGCGATGGGCTTCAGCCTCAACACGCTCTCACTCTTCGGGCTTGTGCTGTCGATCGGCATCGTGGTCGATGACGCGATTGTGGTGGTGGAAAACGTCGAACGCTGGATCAAGGAGGGGCTCGCGCCCCGTGACGCAGCAGTACAGGCGATGACCGAAGTCACCGGCCCCGTGATCGGCGTGGCCGCGGTTCTTTCGGCCGTGTTCGTCCCGTGCGCTTTCATCGGCGGCGTCACAGGCCTCTTCTTTCGTCAGTTTGCTCTGACCATTGCGGTCTCAACGATTCTCTCCGCAGTCAACTCACTCACACTCAGCCCAGCGCTGGCAGCCATCCTGCTACGACCCCACGATGCGCCCGCCGATTTTTTTCAGAGGATCCTCGGCTGGGTATTCGGGCCCGTGTTCTGGATTTTCAATCGATGCTTCGGAGTGCTCAATAGAAGCTATGGCTGGGGCGTTGCCGCAGTCGTTCGGCATGGCCGTCTGGTGTTGCTGGCCTACCTCGTCCTCGTGTTCTTCACGTGGCAGCTTTTTGCGGCTTATCCTCAGGGCTTCGTTCCACTCCAAGACCAGGGGTACTTAGTGGCCACCGTGGAACTGCCGGACGGGGCTTCGGTGCAGCGCACGAGCGAAGTGCTTGAGCGTGTGGATGCCCTCGCCCACACCGTGCCAGGCATTGCCGACACCTTCACGGTGGCCGGTATGTCCCTGGTCTACAACGCCAACGCGCCGCATTGGGGGTCACTGTTTCTCATGCTCGATGAGTATGAAAACCGACAGACTCCCGAAACCTCTCCGTTCGGCATCATCGCCGAGTTGCAAAAGCGGTGTCGCCAGGAAATCCTCGATGCAGAAGTCGGTGTCTACCCACCGCCACCTGTCGCGGGGATGGGAATGGCAGGTGGTTTCAAGTTCTACCTACAGGATCGCGGCAGTCTCGGGCCGCAGGTGATCCAAGAGACGAGCCAGAAACTTGTGACGGACATGAAGGAGTGGAAGCTCCCCTTCGTCGCCGGTGGCTACCGGGCCGACTCCCCACAGGTGTTCCTCGACATCGACCGCGACCGGATTCGTGGGCTTGGCATTCCCCTCGCCTCCGTCTTCAACGCCCTGCAGATGGACGTGGGCTCACTGACAGTCAACACCTTTAGCCGCTTTGGACGGACGTGGCAGGTGAAGGTGATGGCTGATGAAACGTTTCGCCGAAACCTCGAAGATCTACAGGAACTCAAGGTGGTCGCTCGCGATGGCGGGCTTGTGCCCTTGGCCTCGGTGCTCGAAGTCCGGCAGTCGATGGGGCCTGCCATCATGATGCGATACAACCTCTACCCAGCAGCTCCGATCGTCGGGATTCCCAATCCATTCGAAGGCGGATCGATGCTGATCGACCGGGTGGCCACCGAAACCCAGGAGCAGCTGCCGGAGAACTTCTCCTATGAATGGACGGAAGTTTTTCTGCTGCAGATTGCAGCGGGGAACACCGCGGCGTGGCTGCTCGGACTCGGTGTGATCCTGGTGTTCCTCGTGTTGGCCGCCCTCTACGAGAGCTGGTCACAGCCGCTCGCTGTGATTCTCGTTGTGCCACTCTGCCTGCTCGCCGCAGTCGTGGGCCTGCTCATCTCATTTCTACCGATCGACATCTTGGCTCAGGTAGGACTGGTGGTCTTGGTCGGCTTGGCCTGCAAGAACGCGATCCTGATCGTTGAGTTTGCACGACAGCTGCACGCGGAAGGCCACGATGCCCGATCCGCGGCCATCACCGCCAGCCAGCTCCGACTCCGGCCCATCCTGATGACCTCTCTGGCCTTTATTCTCGGTGTGGTGCCGCTGGTGATCGCCCGAGGAGCAGGTGCCGAACTCCGCTGGTCACTGGGCGTCACCGTCTTTGCCGGCATGATCGGTGTGACCCTCTTTGGCATCTTCCTGACCCCCGTGTTCTATGAAAAGCTGACGAGCCTCGGCGACCGCTGGTGGGCTCGTGGCTCTAAGGGCAAGGCGGTGCAGCCATGATTGCCGGATTCTTTATCGAGCGACCGATCTTCGCCTCGGTGATCTCCATCGTGCTCGTGCTCTGCGGCGGTGTGGCTGCTGTCACGCTCCCCACGACCCAGTATCCCGACATCACACCACCGACGATCGAGGTCTCGACGGTCTATCCAGGGGCAAACGCAGAGCTGGTTCGCGACACGATCGCCGCCCCGATCGAGCAGCAGGTCAGTGGCGTCGAAAAATCACTCTCGATGAGCTCGCAGTGCACCAACGATGGTCGCTACCGGCTCACCGTTACCTTCGCGCCTGGAACTGACCTCAACATCGCGCAGGTCCTCACGCAGGTGCGAGTCACGCTCGCGATGCCCTCTCTTCCCGACCTCGTGCAGCGGGAAGGGGTCGCGGTGCTGAAGAAATCGCCTGCGGCGATGATGATCGTCAACTTTACCGCCGACAAAGATGAGTCCGGCAGGCCGCTCTACGACGAGATCTTTCTCTCTAACTACGCCACGATCCAGATCCGCGACGAGCTGCTGCGTGTCGAGGGCGTCGGTGACGTCGACTTTATCGGGCAGCGTGACTACAGCATGCGAGTCTGGCTCGAACCGGAAAAGATGGCGGCGGTCGGACTCTCATCCGGTGACATTCGCACAGCACTTGAAAACCAGAACTATCAGATCACCGCGGGGAGCGTTGGGCAGCAGCCGGCCCCGACCGGGCAGGCCTTCCAGATTCCGCTGTCTGCCGTGGGCCGACTCCAGACAGCCGAAGAGTTCGGCAACATCATCGTCAAAGAGACGCCAGCAGACGATGGCGACGTGACGGCGGTCATCGTGCGGCTGCGAGACGTCGCCCGCGTTGAGCTGGGAGCTCAGTTCTACGATCAGATCTGCCGGCTCGACGGTGAGCCGAGCGTGGGGATGAACATCTATCAGCTTCCTGGATCGAATGCGATCGAGGCTGCTGCCGCGGTGCGGGCCAAACTGGCGTCTCTGGGTGAGAGATTTCCCACTGGGCTCAAAGCGAGTGTGGTCTACGACACCACTCCTTTCATTGAAGAGTCGAAGAGCGAGGTGCTCAAGACACTTCGGGACGCCACGATCCTCGTGGCTCTCGTCGTGCTGCTTTTCTTGCAGAACTGGCGTGCCACGCTGATCCCGCTGATCGCGGTGCCGGTGGCAATCGTCGGCACCTTCGCGTTCATGGCAGCGCTCGGTTTTAGCCTCAACAACCTCTCGCTCTTCGGGCTCGTGCTGGCGATCGGTATCGTTGTCGATGACGCGATCGTGGTGGTTGAAAATGTGGAACGATGGATCGAGCGTGGCCTCTCTCCCCGCGAGGCATCGTTCAAGGCGATGCAAGAAGTCACGGGGCCCGTGATCGGCGTGGCACTTGTGCTCTGTGCGGTGTTTGTGCCCTGCAGTTTCATCACCGGTATCGTCGGTGAGTTCTTCCGGCAGTTCGCGTTGACGATCGCCGTGTCGACGGTGCTCTCCGCGATCAACTCGTTGACCCTCTCTCCAGCGCTCGCCGCCATTCTGCTGCGGCCAAAGGGTTCGCCACCCGACCCAATCGATCGCATCGTGCGGCTCACCTGCGGCTGGATCTTCTGGATGTTCAACGGCAGTTTTGCGGCCCTGACGCATGCCTATGCATGGGGAGTGCGGGTCGCCCTTCGACTTGCTGTGCTCGTTCTCCTGGGTTACGTAGGCCTGCTCTCACTCACCTGGACGCTGTTTACCGAAACCCCAGTGGGCTTCATCCCAGAGCAAGACAAGGGCTACCTGATCGCTGATGTCACACTGCCAGATGGAGCGAGTGTGCAGCGGACATCCGAGGTGATGGCGTCGCTCGAGCAACGGGCACTGCAAGAACCAGGGGTTGCCCACGCCGTCTCCGTGGCTGGCCGGTCGGTTGTGCTTGGTGCCAACTCACCCAACTGGGGCGCGATGTATGTCATGCTCGATGACTTCTCCCAGCGACCGGGCGAAGAGCTCTCAAGCGAGGCGATCGCAGAGCGTCTCCGCCGAGAGTGGCAAGCCACCGTCGACGAAGCCACCGTGCAGGTCTTTGGCCCGCCACCTGTCGACGGGCTTGGCACTGTGGCAGGCTTCCGACTCGCGTTGGAAGACCGCGGCGACTACGGGCCTACGCAGATGGAGCAGGCATCCGCCGCTCTTGTGCAGGCAGCCAAAGAAGACGAACGGCTGACCGGACTGTTCACCAACTACTCCGCGAGTGCTCCGTGGCTCTTTCTCGACATCGACCGAGAGAAGGCAGCGGCGACCGGTGTGCCGCTGAAGGATCTCTTTGAAACGCTCCAAGTGCAGCTGGGCTCTTACTACGTCAACAACTTCAATCGCTTCGGTCGATCCTGGCAGGTGAATGTGCAGGCCGATGCTCAGCACCGCGGTGACATCAAACGGGCAATCGAAAGCCTGAAGGTGCCCGGGATTCACGGAGAGGCGGTGCCGCTGTCAACGCTCGTGCAGGTCAAGGATCGCGTCGGCCCGTCGCTGGTCATGCGCTACAACCTCTATCCAGCAGCAGCCATCTACGGTGAGCCTGCCCCGGGAACCGGCAGCACCTCGGCCCTGGCCATCGTGCAGGAACACTTCGATCGACTCCAGCAGGAAGCCGTCATCCCGCAGCTGTTTGCTGCTGAATGGACGGAGATGGCCTTTATGCAGATTCGCTCAGGCAACACCGCTGCGTTTCTGTTTGTGCTGGGCGTGGTGCTCGTGTTTCTCGTGCTTGCCGCTCTCTACGAGAGCTGGCGGCTGCCGATTGCTGTGATTCTCGTGGTGCCGATGTGCCTGCTGTCAGCCGTCGTTGGTATCCGTGAGGCAGGCCTGGAGATCACGATCTTCACGCAGATCGGGTTTGTGGTGCTGGTTGGTCTGGCCTGCAAGAACGCGATTCTGATCGTCGAGTTTGCCCGTCAGCTCACCCATGAAGGAAAACCGGTCGCGGAGGCCACGGTGGAGGCCAGTCGACTGCGGCTACGGCCGATCCTGATGACATCACTCGCCTTTATCCTCGGCGTGCTGCCGCTCGTCGTGGCCGAAGGTGCTGGAGCCGAGATGCGGCGTACGCTCGGGCTCGCTGTGTTTAGCGGCATGCTCGGCGTGACACTCTTCGGCGTCTTCCTCACACCGGTCTTCTTCTTCACGCTGGTGCAACGCCCGCGCAGGGCACGCAGTGAATCACCAGCTTCCGCAGGCTCCTAGCAGAACGGTTTTCACGTCTCCCGCTGCAGCAGCCACTCCCTAACGCGGCTTACGCGATCGCAACCACTCCGGCCAGAGACACCACGGATCGAAGCCTGCGGGAGGCTGCTTGCCGATGTAGTCGTCACACACGCCACCATCGACTCTGGGTGATGGTGGGCAGCATTCCCCGGATGCGGCAAGTTCTTCAAGCCGCAGCTGCCAGCCACCGCCCAACGCGCGGTAAACCTTGATCATGCCCCTCGCAACACCGCCAAGATCGTCGTTCAGTTTGACCTGCTCTGAGACGAGCGTCTGCTGCACCACAAACACTCGGTTGTAGTCGCTGACCCCTTCCTTGTATTGAATCTCGACGAGTTCCGCGGAGCGGCTGGCTGCGTCAACAGCCTCTTGTTGTTTTTCGGCCCCCAGACGTGCTTGGATCATCGTCACGATGCCGTCTTCAGCTTCGCGGCCTGCCCGCAAGACGGTTTCCTTGTAGGCGGCAAGCAGCTCCTGAAACTTTGCATCCTGCTGGCGGATGTTGTTGATCAGCCGACCGTAGTTGAGAATTTTCCAATCGACAACTGGGGCCACAAAGCCATACATCGAGTCTGATTCAAACAGCTGCCCAATCTCGTTGGCATAGACACCGATATAGCCGTTGATCGACAGAGCGGGATACAGCTGCGCCTCTGCCACGCCGATCTGCGCTGATTGAGCGGCGAGCAACCGCTCCGCCTGTCGCACATCGGGCCGCCGCCTGATTAGGTCAGCAGGGATGCCGATGGCAACTGACACCGGTACCTCTGGAATCTTCCCGTCACCAAGTTGCTGAGCGAGATCTTCCGGTGGCATGCCCAGCAGCAGGCAGAGCGCATTGGCGGCCTGCCTTTGGCTTCGCGTGTAGACGGGAATCAGGCCTTCCGTTCTCGCCAGGTTGAGCCGTGCCTGCGAGACGTCGAGTTCGCTCGTGACACCGCCCTCAAACCGCTCTGTCACGACCTTCAGGGAGTCTCTTTGCAGCTCCGCCAGTCGCTGCAGATCAGCCACCTGCTTGCAGGCGACCCGATACTCGACATAACGAGCCGCCACATCAGCAACCAGCGTGACGAGCACTCCGTCGTATTCCTCAACGCTGGCCTGATACTTCGCTCCTGCCGATTCGATGTTGCGGCGGAGCCTGCCCCAGAGGTCGAGCTCCCACGACAGGTTGAAGCCCGTCTGCCAGAGGCTAAACGGCGGAATGGAGAGGTTCTCAAACGCGGTGACGTTGTTGCTCAGCTGCCAACGGGCGTACTCGCCGAGCGCATTTTGCGACTGCGGCAGAAAACCCCCGACGGTGATGTTGTAGGAGGCCCTGGCAGCCAAGACGCGGAAGCCAGCCTCGCGGAGCGGCAGGTTTTGTGAATAGGCCTGCAG
>Ga0181607_10003617_pt1 | contig 13393 bp, 12 predicted proteins | sample 041ome_9_FD_132420 | JGI IMG/M metagenome (GOLD analysis project Ga0181607, IMG submission 132420) | Coastal salt marsh microbial communities from the Groves Creek Marsh, Skidaway Island, Georgia - 041413US metaG (megahit assembly) | ecosystem: Environmental > Aquatic > Marine > Intertidal zone...
CATCCATTGATGGTGGGCAGAGGTGCGGCCTTGGCTGCGTTACGTGCGGGTTTAATTGGAAAGTAGTTTCGTATAGCCTCCTTTTAATTAAGAGGAGGAAGTAAGGGGTCGAGTGATATTGGGCTTAGTGCTTGGTCTTATCATGGCGACAATTGGTCTTTACTGGTGGCGAGGAAAGGCCGAGGCGGAAGAAGTACGCCAAAATCCGGGTGAGATGACGGGGCCAACTACACCTGAGGCCAGCGAGCTTACGAGAGAGCAGCGACGCTTTTTCCTTTACGACCGCACTCGCGATTGGTGCATTTCGCGCAATGAAATGCTGTCCACCCGCAGCTAGGGCTTTCGTAAGCTCGATTTGGACGGCAACAATTTGCTCGCCTTCGAAGAATGGGCCGTGGCTACCGCAGAGAAGTTCGAAGGGGCCGATGCTGATGGGGACGGCAAGTTGCCATGAAGGAATTCGCAACAACCGCATCAAAACGCCGATTGAGGCGGTCGTCCTGCCGATGCTAAACGCTACGCAGTTGCAGCTTCGTTTGACCTGATCCAATCGGTTAATTTGGCCTTGGCCCGTGATGTATAGGCCTCTTTTCGCTGCTTCTTCTTCACATCATGCAGCGGCGGGAATAGACCAAAATTCACATTCATGGGCTGGAATGTCTCTGCCTCTGCATCGCCTGTAATATGGCTAAGCAGGGCTCCCATGGCAGTCGTCGCGGGCAGGGCGGACCACTCGCGCCCGGAAAGTTCGCAAGCCGTCATAATGCCCGCAATCAGCCCCACAGCAGAGCTTTCGACATATCCTTCGCAGCCGGTGACCTGTCCGGCAAAGCGGATATGGGGTGCCTCCCTCAGCCGAAGCTGCCGATCAAGCACGAGTGGCGAATTCAGGAATGTGTTGCGATGCAGCCCGCCAAGTCTTGCAAACTCCGCGTTTTCCAATCCAGGGATGGTACGGAACAGCTCCACCTGTGCGCCATATTTCAGCTTCGTCTGGAAACCGACCATATTCCATAGCGTGCCGAGCTTGTTGTCCTGACGCAGTTGCACAACTGCATAGGGCCAGCGCCCCTGCGGGTGCTCTTCATTGGTATCGTAAGGATTGTCGAGGCCAACACCCTTCATTGGACCATAGCGAAGCGTTTCGACCCCGCGCTCAGCCATGACTTCAATTGGCATGCAGCCTTCGAAATAGGGCGTGTCCTTCTCCCATTCGCGAAATTCGGTCTTCTCTCCATCAATTAAGCCCTGATGGAAGGCGAGGTACTGTTCCTTTGTCATCGGACAGTTGATGTAATCGCCATTTTCATTGCTGGCTTCGGTTCGCTTGTTCCAACGGCTCTGCATCCAGCATTTAGACATATCAATGCTGCCGCGATGAATAATCGGTGCAATGGCATCAAAGAACGCCAAGCGCTCGTGCCCTGTGGCTTTCACGATATTCTGAGCCAGCTCTTGCGCAGTCAGCGGACCGGTCGAAACAATGGTCATGCCGGCATCGGGCAGAGTGTCGACACGTTCGCGCACGATCTCGATCCTCGGATGTTCGGCCAATATGCGCGTCACTTCATTGCTGAAGGCATCCCGGTCGACGGCCATCGCGCTACCAGCAGGGACGCGCGCCATCTCCCCGACACGCATAATGATCGAATCCAGTTCCCGCATTTCATGGTGCAGCAGGCCAACGGCGTTTTTTTCATCATCATCGGACCGGAAACTGTTAGAGCAGACAAGCTCCGCCAGGCCATCAGTCTGGTGCGCAGGTGTCATTTCTCCTGATCCGCGCATCTCGGACAAACGCACCCTGAAACCGCGCTTTGCTAGCTGCCAGGCCGCTTCGCTTCCCGCGAGGCCGCCGCCGATAATGTGCACATCGAAAGTCATTGTGTCGCGCAGTTAGACTTGCAGTTGCACCCCATCAAGCCCTAGCAGTGTCGCCATGGGGAGTTTGCATGCCAAAACGCGCTTTGATTAATCGTCGCCCTTGGTTGCTGGCCAGCTTGATTGCTGCGGTTGCCTATTACTTTTTGCGCGACAATCCGATCGGGGAAGTGTGGCTGATCGTGCTGAAAGGCATGGGGGTGGCCTGTCTCGCATTATATGCGATGCGGCGCGGGTTTGGCCCGGATGCGCAAATCCTCGCGGCGGTGATGCTGTTTAGCGCACTGGGTGACATGGGCATCGAGTTCGATTTCGCGCTCGGCGGCGGGCTTTTCTTTGTCTCCCATGTGCTCGCGATCTGGCTCTATTTGCGCAATCCGCGCGACAATCCTGTTAGCTTGCAGGAAGCATTGGCGGTTGTATTGCTGCTCGCAACACCAGCGATCAGCTGGCTGTTGAGCGGCGATTTGATGGTGGCACTCTATGGGCTGTCGCTGGGCGGAATGGCGGCGTGCGCGTGGATGAGCCGGTTTCCGCGGTACCGCGTTGGCATCGGTGCTGTGCTATTCGTAATCTCGGACTTTCTCATTTTCAGTCGCTTGGGCGCATTCGATCTGGGCGATCTGCCGCATTACCTGATCTGGCCGCTTTACTTCGCTGGACAGTTTATGATCGCAACTGGTGTGGTGCAGACACTGGGCGGAGAGCATCCGGGGCGCGAAAAGGCCGCCTAGCCTGCGTAGGCGGCAATCGTCGTTCGGTGCAATTCACGCCGATGGCCTTCATAGCCGCCGGTCGCCTTGTGTAGCACGCTCCGATTGTCCCACATGACCAGCATGTCCGGCTCCCAGCGATGGCGATAAACGAACTCGTCGCGCGATTGCCAATGGGCTAGCTCTGACAGGAGAACGATCGCATCCGCTTGATCCATTCCTTCAATACCGATGATGTAACCGAGCGTGGAATACAGCGCCTCTTCACCGGTTTCAGGGTGTCTTTGCACCAATGAGTGTGTTTGCGTTGCACGGGCGCTTTCATCTGGCCGAATGTCCATGCTTCGGCCGGTGTCTTTCTCGCCATACGAACCATCCGGTGCATAAGCGAGCTGAGCGGAATGGATGGCGGTTAGACCCCGAAGAAACTCCTGTCGTTCAGGGGTAAGTGCATTGAACGCCGCGATCTGGTTGGCGAATAGCGTGTCACCGCCCGTTGGCGGAATATCCACGGCCAGTAAGCAGGTGCCCGATGGGGGCTGTGCCAGAAAACTCCAGTCACTATGCCAGTTTTCGGCAAACAGTGGCGATGTTTCATCAGCTTCGCGCAGGATAGCGGCGATATTCTGCCGACCCTTGATTGGCGCGAAGAAAGGGTCTTCGCCAAAGCCGCCCATTGCGATGGTAAAGCGTTCTAGTGCGTCATCGTCCATCTGTTGGCCGGCAAAGGCGAGCACTTTGTGCTGCAACCAGGCGGCCCGAATATCGGCAATGAGCTTTGCGGTTAGTTCTCCCGACAAATCAACCCCGGTGACAGTCGCACCGCATGATTGACCTGACGGAGTAACTGTCAAACTCATTCTTCGCTGTCGCCTGCGATATCCTTATGCGAATGCAGCGTGGTTGGCGGCGTTGTTACATCACCGCCGCCGCGCCGTTCGACCATTTCCTCGACGATAGTTTCTTCAACCTCATTTTCAGGCTCTTCAGTCTCATCGATCAGCGCCGCTCCGACGATCTGTTCGTCCTTCGAGACATTGAATATGCGTACGCCAGACGAGCTACGCCCAGATACCGAGTAGCCAGAGTGGTTCTCAAACCCGCTTTCAATCATGTGGCGGAAGTCAACCGGCAAGCGGATAAGTTTGGCCTGATCGGTGACCAGCATCAGTTGAGAGCCATGCTTCACCGGGAAACTCGCGACGACAGAACCATTGCGGTTCTTGTCCGAAGGTTCACCAATATTGGTCAGGCCCATACCGCCCCGGCCAATGGTGCGATATTCGTAGGCGGAAGAGATTTTTCCGTAACCGCGCGATGTCAGCGTGAGAATGAACTCTTCATTCTCGGCCATTTCCGCGACTTTCTCCCCGTCTAGTGAAGGCTCGGCATCGTTTTTCTTCCACGCCGCTGCTCGCAGATAGGCATCGCGAACTTCGGTGTCGCGCTCACCCGCATCCAGCACAGCCATTGATACGACTTTCTGACCGTCCTTCAGCTTCATTCCGCGCACGCCGATGCCGGTGCGGCTCTTCGTCTCGCGCGCATCAGTGGCGGAAAACCGGATCGCCTTGCCGGAATCGGACGCAAGGAAGATTTCCTGATCCTCGGTCAGCAATTCGACTCCGATCAATTTGTCACCGCTGCCTTCAACAAAGCCCATGGCGTATTTGCCATTGGTGGGGACGTTGGTGAACGCATCCATCGAGTTGCGTCGCACCATTCCTTGCTCGGTGGCGAAGACAATGTTGAGCTTGTTCCACTCGCTTTCATCCTCTGGCAAGGCCAACACATTGGTGACGCGTTCGTCATCGCCCAACGGAAGGAGATTCACCATTGGGCGGCCCTTGGTCTGTGGTCCACCTTCGGGCAGTTTCCAGACCTTCAAACGATATACGCGGCCGGTGTTTGTAAAGAACAGCACCGGATTGTGCGTGCTGGTGACGAACATCTCGACAACAGCATCTTCATCCTTCGTGGCCATCCCGCTGCGGCCCTTGCCGCCGCGAGCTTGCGCGCGGAACGTGTCGAGCGGTGTACGCTTAATGTATCCGCCATGCGTGACCGTCACGACCATCTCGTCGCGCTCGATCAGGTCTTCATCTTCAAGACCATCCCAGGCAGGCGCAATTTCCGACACGCGCGGGGTGGCGTAGGTATTGCGGATTTCCTCCAGTTCCTCGCGCAATACCCCGTAGAGCTTTACGCGGTCCGCAAGGATCGAGAGATACTCTTCAATGGCGATCGAAAGTTCCTTGAGCTCTTCACCAATTTCATCCCGGCCCAATGCGGTAAGACGATGCAGGCGCAGGTCCAGGATCGCCTTCACTTGACGTTCTGAAAGATTGTAAGTGCCACCTTCTTGATCGGCAGTGGGCTCGATTGCTTCAATCAGGCGGATGTATTGCGCGATGTCGCCGATCGGCCATTCCTTGGCGAGTAAACGTTCGCGCGCAGTTGCAGGGTTTGGCGCACCGCGAATGATCGCCACCACCTCGTCCAGATTGGAAACCGCGACAACCAGACCAAGCAAGGTGTGCGCACGTTCGCGCGCCTTGTTGAGTTCGTATTTTGTCCGGCGAGTAATGACCTCTTCACGGAAGGATATGAAGGCCTGGATTATGTCGCGAAGGGCAAGCGTTTCAGGGCGTCCGCCACGAATGGCGAGCATGTTTGCAGGGAAGCTCGATTGAGCCGGCGTGAAGCGCCAGATCTGATTGAGCACGACTTCCGGAGATGCGTCTCGCTTCAAATCAATAACGACGCGCACACCTTCGCGCGAACTTTCATCACGAATGTCCGATATGCCCTCGATACGCTTCTCTTTCGCCGCTTCGGCAATCTTTTCTACCAGGCCCGATTTACCGACCTGGTATGGCATCGAAGTCAGGACGATAGACTGCTTGTCGTTCCGGCCGGTCTCGATCTCGTGCCGTGCACGCATCAGGATGGAGCCGCGTCCGGTCGTATAGGCCGATCTGGCGCCTGACTGGCCAAGTATCAGCGGGGCTGTTGGAAAATCGGGTCCCGGAATGTATTCGATCAGTTCTTCTGATGTGATCGCCGGATTGTCGAGAAAGGCAAAGCAACCATCGATCACTTCACCCAGATTGTGCGGCGGCACATTGGTCGCCATACCAACGGCGATACCCCCTGCGCCATTGACCAGCAGGTTAGGGAAACGCGCAGGGAGAACCTGTGGCTCCTTCAGCGAACCATCATAGTTATCCGCGAAATTGACTGTATCCTTATCCAGATCATCGAGCAGCGTGTTCGCCACCCGCGCCAGCCGCGCTTCGGTATAGCGCATGCTCGCAGGGGGATCTGGATCCATGGAGCCAAAGTTACCTTGGCCATCGATCAATGGAACGCGCAGCGACCAATCCTGCGTCATCCGGGCGAGGGCATCGTAAATCGCGGAGTCACCATGTGGGTGATAATTACCCATCACGTCACCAACGATTTTCGCACTCTTGCGATAAGGGCGGCCGGCAACAAAGCCACCTTCCTTGCAGGCGAAAAGGATGCGGCGGTGAACCGGTTTCAAGCCATCGCGCACATCTGGTAGGGCGCGGCTCACGATTACGCTCATTGCATAATCAAGATAGCTCGTTTTCATTTCGTCGACGATGTCGACTCGTTCAAACTCACCTGATGATTGTGGTGCGGAAATTGTATCGGTTTCGTCGCTCAAAGCGTGTCCGTTCTAGCTAGGCTGGTCTCCAGCGGTCAATTAGTGTCGAATGTAGGCTTTCGGGCCATTTTCCGCCAGTTTATGGGGCAACAAATGCGGTATAAAGAAAGCTTTTTCCACACATAGGGCGGTGCTCTTGTGCAAATTCCAAAACGCTTGCTTTTAACATCATTCAAAGCTCGTTCAGAAGGGCTTGCATAGGAAAAATTGCAAAATAGGCCAGACCAGGCCATTGGATTCTGCGTGTTGTGTTTTACACGCGGGGAATCCGCGGTATTTTATTTGTTTCAGGAGTAAATTTCATGCGTCTTTTTGTGTCACCTTCGCGCGCTCGCAAGAAGCCGGGGTCGTCAATCGTTTTGGCAGTGGCGCTGCTTACCGGGGCTGTGATGCTGAGCGGAGTTATTTCAGATCCGGCGCATGCGCAGCGTGACCGCAAGAAGAAAGACAAAGAACCAAGAGCTGAATATTCAAAGGAATTCATCGAAGCGTTCACGCCGCTGCAGAATGCAGTGAATGCCAACGATGGCTCTGCGGCGACGGTTGTTGGACAGTTTCCCGCGATTATTGCGCTCGCGCAGTCTGGCGACGAGCAGAATGCACTGGGCGGCTTGATTTACAACGCTGGCGTGCAAACCAGGGAGCAGGCCCTTCAGCTGCAGGGCATGGGCTTGATGCTGCAAAGTGGAAAGGTTCCAACTGAGAATATCGGTCGCTTCAACTTCATCGCGTATCAATTATCGAATGCTGCAGGGGACTATCCCGGAGCGAGAGCCTATCTTCAGGCGGCAATCGTTGCCAATTTCAACACGGATTCTGTCTCTGTTTCTGACATGCAGATCGCGATGGCAGAAAGTTTTATTTCCGAGAGTCGTATAGCAGAGGGGCTCAACTATCTTGCGACTGCCATCGAGAGCCGCAAGGCTGCCGGTCAAAGCGTTGATGAGGCATGGTACCGTCGCGGATTGAGTGTGGCCTACAACAATAAAGTCGTTCCGCAGGTTTATGATTTCGCTTCGATCTGGATTGCGGCCTATCCAAGTGAAACCAATTGGCGCGACGCAATTAACATTGCCCGTAACCTAAACACTTTCGACGGCGGTCAAATGCTCGATCTGATGCGTCTTTCCCACCGCGTCGGCGCGTTGAAAGAGAAGTATGAATACATCGACTATGTGGAAGCCGCCGATGCGCGCCGTCTGCCGAATGAGGTTAGCCGCGTCATCGAACAGGGATACGCTTCGGGGATTGTCAGCCGAGATGACATTTACCTCTCTGACGCACTAGACACAGCGAAGAACCGGATTGCGGCCGATGAAGCAGAGCTTCCTTCTCTAGAGCGTGATGCTGGTGTTTCTGGCGCTGGCGTGCGCACAGTTGTTGCCGCGGGTGACGCGTTCCTGAGCTACAACGAATACACAAAGGCAGAGGTGTTCTACACCAAGGCATCCACGATGCCAGGCGCTGACAAGAATGAAATTCTGACCCGACTTGGTATTAGTCAGCTAGAGCAAGGCAAGTTCGACGCGGCGATGGAGTCGTTTGCTCAGGTTGGCGGCAATCGCTTGCCCATCGCAAGGCTTTGGACGGCCTATACGACTCAAAAGGCGGCAGCAGCGGCAACTGTAAGCGAGCCGGCAGTGCCTGCGGTAGCAGAACCGGAAGCCCAAACCAGTTAAGCCAAATGAAATGTGCAATTCGAGCGGCGCAGTTTCTAAGCGAGAGCTGCGCCGTTTTTTGCTTGCAACGGCTTTAGCGTCGTCGCTTCAAATAAACATGGTTCTCGCGGCGTTCGACTTTGAAATTGTCCAATGCATCAAACATCTCATTAACGCTTTTGAAGCCGTGATTTCGGACATCGAAGCTCGAACGGTTGCCCGCAATCTGTCCGAGATGTGAGAGATTGGCGTAGCCCTTTTCGTCGCCTTCGGCTTCGGAGTAAACAGCCGTGATCATTTCCATCAACTTGGTGTCGAGATCTTCTGAACCTAAAGAATTGCCGTCTTTGTCCTGGGCGGCAACTTCAGATTTATAGTTCGTAATCAGTTTCATGAATTCGATGAAGCGCGTGTACACGCTCTTGAAAGCCTGTTGGGTTTTGGCCTTTCCAAAGCCGTGAGCCAGGATCCCGTCCTGACGCAGCCGCGTGACCAGCGGTGTGAAATCGCTGTCCGCAGTCATGATGCCGAAGCCATCAACCTTGCCCTGATAAAGCAGATCGATTGCATCCATGGTTATCGCCATATCGGTGGCATTTTTGCCTTTGCAAACATCAAATTGTTGCTGCGGGCAAATACCGAATTTATTGGTGATCTTGTCCCATTTTGCGAGATTGTTCTTAGGGAAATCGCCGTAGGCGTGCCGAATGTTCACTTGGCCCAACTCGGCCATTACCGTCAGGGCAGGATCGATCCGTTCCGGAGTGGTGTTGTCAGCGTCGATCAGCTGAGCGATATTTACGGGTTTTGACATGCACTGACATGGGGGCAGGGCACACTGGGGGAAAGCGATTAATCCGTTCGATTTAGTCTTCTGGCAGAAACTCGCCGGTGTCCTCATCAAGTGAATACAGCACACCTTCCTTGATCGAAAAATGGGCCCCGCGCAGCTTTATCTTGCCAACTTTTTCTTTGTCTGCGAGCCATGGAAAGCTGCGCAAATTAGTGAGGCTTTGTCGAATAGCAGCAAACTCCATCGCAAGTTCTGCTTTCCGACCTGTGCTGCCATGCTTGGCCGATACTGCCTGGCTTGCTTCGTCGAGGAGGCTGACCCAGTTTGCCACAAACCCGCCTTTGCCCGGATCTTTGGCCTTCATGCTTTGTGTGAGCGCGGCCTGGCATCCGCCGCAGCGTCCATGCCCCATCACGACAATTTGCCTGACCTCCAGCATCTGAACCGCAAATTCGATTGCAGCAGAAACGCCGTGATAGCCAGGAGTGGTCTCAAATGGCGGTACTAGGGCCGCAACATTTCGTACGACGAAAATCTCGCCCGGATCCACGTCAAAAATCTGGGCTGGATCAACGCGGCTATCTGAACAGCTGATTATCATGACTTTGGGGCTCTGGCCCTCGCGTACCAGTTCCTCAAAACGAGCTTTCTGGCGTGGATAACCGTCCGCGCGAAAGCGCTTATAGCCCCGCAGCAGTTCAGCATATTCAGGATACTCAGGCATTCGTCATTCCATCTCCGAAGGGGTTTAGAAGCGCTCGCCTCTGATCATTTCAACATCCCACATGTTAAAAAGTAACCCGTGAGTTGTAGCGTTCATGGCGCTGCGTTAGCTATGCATACCAATGTCGGCAAGTGCCCATTGCGCAGTGTCCAGCCTTATCCTACATGGCGCGCATGAACGACCTTGCATCTGTTCCGTCGAGAGATGAAACGCTGCGTCCCGTACGACAGCGCAAGCCCGACTGGATTCGCGTAAAAGCTCCTGTCAGCAAGGGCTATAATGAGACGCGCAAACTGATGCGCGACTTGAACCTCAATACGGTGTGCGAAGAAGCTGCCTGCCCGAACATTGGTGAGTGCTGGACAAAGAAGCACGCAACAGTGATGATCCTAGGTGATGTTTGCACGCGTGCTTGCGCGTTCTGCAACGTGAAGACCGGCATGCCGCGCAAGGTAGACCCAATGGAGCCCGACAATGTTGCGATTGCGGCAGGTAAGATGGGCCTCGAACACATTGTCATTACCAGTGTGGATCGCGACGATTTGCCGGATGGCGGGGCGGGGCAGTTTGTGAAGGTGATCAATGCGCTCCGCCGTGAGACTCCCAACACAACAGTCGAGATCCTGACACCAGACTTCCGCGGTAAAATGCGGCCCGCGATTGAGGCAATTTGTGAAGCAGGACCAGACGTTTACAACCACAACCTCGAAACGGTTCCGCGGCTTTACCCTACAATCCGCCCGGGCGCGCGTTACTATGCATCCTTGCGTCTGCTTGAAGAAGTCAAACGCCACGATCCGATGATTTTCACCAAGTCTGGCATCATGCTGGGACTGGGTGAGCAGCGGCTTGAAGTGCATCAGGTGATGGACGACATGCGAAGCGCGGAAATCGATTTCATGACGATGGGCCAATATCTCCAGCCAACGCCGAAGCATGCCAATGTCGAGGATTTTATCACGCCTGATGCATTCAAGGCATACGGCTCGATTGCGCGCGCAAAGGGTTTCCTGCAGGTCGCATCAAGCCCTTTGACGCGTTCAAGCTATCACGCGGGCGATGACTTCGCAGTCATGAAGGCGGCGCGGGCTGAAAAGCTGGCTAAGGCGGAAGCTCGCGCAAAGGCCTGATGCCCGGAATACGAGAAACCCGAAGGCTACCTTACTCCGCCGAACAGATGTTCGATCTGGTGGCGGATGTGGGGCGCTATGCCGAATTTCTCCCATGGGTCATCGCGACACGCGTAAGATCTGACAGCGATACTGAAATGGTCGCCGATATGGTTGTCGGCTTCAAATCACTGCGGGAAAAGTTCACATCACGCGTGGCGAAGGACCGCCCGCGTGAGATCGATGTGCACTATGTCGATGGTCCGCTGCGCGATCTAGACAATACATGGATATTCAGACCGCATCCCGAAGGCGGATGTGAGATCGACTTCAAGGTCGAATTCACATTCAAGAACCGTATGTTTGAACGGATTGCAGGGCAGTACTTCGACCGTGCATTTCACAAGATGGTAGCCGCCTTCGAGGCGCGCGCGGTAGAGGTTTACGGGAGCAAGAGCTCAAGCGCGCAAAGCGTGGCTTGATGGCGTACCTCTGCTCTGTTCATATCCGCAAAATGCTTTAGCTCGCCTTCCGGCTTTGCCTCGCTGTCCCGCGTGGCCCGTGCAAAAACGACAGTGCCAACCGGTTTCAGCTTGGTTCCGCCTCCGGGGCCGGCAACCCCGCTTATGGCTACGGCAACATCTGCATTGCTCTTGTGAAGTGCACCGTTCGCCATCGCCCAAACGCACGCGATCGAGACCGCGCCGAATGTTTCGATGATGTCGAGTGCGACACCCAGCGCTTCCATCTTGGCTTCATTGGAATAGGTAACAAAGCCACGATCAAGCACGGCGGACGAGCCAGGAATCTCGGTAAGCGCGGCCACAACCAATCCGCCCGTGCAGCTCTCTGCCAAAGCGATCTTGCGCCCGGCGGCAGCATTCTCTTCTATTACGCGGCGAGCGAGCGCATCGATATCAGCGGGCAGCAAGTTGCCGTGGTCTGTTTGCGTATTTTCGGTCATATCTCTCTCTGGAGGCTCACCATCGCTTGCGCTGCTATACCTTCGCCGCGACCTGTAAAGCCCAGACGTTCGGTTGTAGTCGCCTTAACGCTCACTTGCGATGCATCAATCCTTAGCAGCTCTGCAAGTCTTGCGCGCATCGCGTCCCGATGCAGGCCAATCTTGGGTTCTTCGCAAATCAAAGTGAGGTCGACATTGCAAATCCGGTATCCGGACTGATCGACCAGTTTCACTGCATGTTTCACAAACAAGGGTGAAGGCGCGCCTTTCCATTGCGGATCGCTGGGTGGAAAATGCGTGCCGATATCGCCATCGCCAATCGCACCGAGCAATGCATCAACCACGCAATGGAGCGCGACATCGGCGTCTGAATGACCGGACAGACCCTTGTTGTGCGGGATTTGCACGCCGCACAGCCAAAGATCCTCGCCTTCGAGCAATCGGTGAACATCAAAGCCTTGTCCGACCCTTATTTGGGGTTTGTCTGACATCAGATCCTCAGCAAATGTGATTTTCTTGAGGCATTCATCGCCATCAACCAAGCCGACTTGGCCGCCTGCGGCCATGAGTACTTGTGCATCATCGCCAGCATCGGTTGCGTCTTTCCATGCGCGATGTGCGGAGAGGATATCTTTATAGATGAACGCCTGCGGTGTCTGAACGCGGCGCAAAACCTCTCGGTCTGCCTTGCCGGACATTTCACCTCCCTCGGCCACGGCAATACTGTCTACGACGGGCAGAACCGGGATGGCACCTGCAGTCTCAACAAGTTTGCCAAGCAGGCGCTCGATCACGCCGTTGGGAAGATCAGCGCGAGCGGCATCGTGGATCAGTACTTGCTCCGGAGCCGATGTTGCCAAAGCCTCGAGCCCGTTTCGCACCGAATCCTGGCGCGTAAGGCCACCGATTGCAAAAGCTAAACCTTCAATTCCCTGAAGGGCCGCCCTTGCGGCATTTTCTTGTCCATCTCCGATCACCACAATCAGCGGTGAAGCCCCGGCTTTGCCCAAAGCCTCTACCGAATGGCGTACCAATGGCTTGCCGCGATATTGCGCAAATTGTTTCGGAACATCGCCGCCTGCGCGCAGGCCTTTTCCAGCTGCAACAACGATTGCGGCAAAAGGGGGAAGGGGAGTGGCTTGTGTCACGCTTCTCTCAGACTCGGTGCACGCGCTTAGGGGCTGGACGAGCAGAGCGCAATCCACTATGAGCTGCCCAAATTTTAGGCACATGATTAGACGATGACTTCGCTCCCCTCTCCACCGGCTGTGACGCAGATCAAGATCGGCACGGTATCGATCGACACTCCTGTTGTGCTCGCGCCAATGACGGGCGTGACCGATTTGCCGTTCCGAAAACTGGTGCGTCGCTATGGCTCTGGCCTCAATGTAACAGAAATGATCGCTAGCCAGGCTGCGATCCGTGAAACGCGCCAGTCGATTCAGAAGGCTGAGTGGGACAAGAGCGAAGATCCCGTTTCAATGCAGCTTGTTGGCTGTGATCCCGAAAGCATGGCTGAAGCGGCCAAGCTTCAGGAAGGGAATGGCGCCGCGATCATCGACATCAATTTCGGATGCCCAGTGCGCAAGGTTGTGAATGGCTATGCCGGAAGCGCGCTGATGCGCGAGGTTCCGCTTGCGATAAATCTGATGGAAGCGACTGTGAAAGCGGTCGATGTCCCGGTCACTGTGAAAATGCGGATGGGCTGGGATCATGCCAGCCTTAACGCGCCCGAGCTTTCTCGCATTGCAGAGGATATCGGGGTCAAGATGATCACCGTTCACGGGCGAACGCGCAACCAGATGTACAAAGGCAGCGCGGATTGGTCATTCATCCGCAAGGTCAAGGATGCCGTCA
>Ga0181607_10003623_pt1 | contig 13384 bp, 15 predicted proteins | sample 041ome_9_FD_132420 | JGI IMG/M metagenome (GOLD analysis project Ga0181607, IMG submission 132420) | Coastal salt marsh microbial communities from the Groves Creek Marsh, Skidaway Island, Georgia - 041413US metaG (megahit assembly) | ecosystem: Environmental > Aquatic > Marine > Intertidal zone...
ATGTATTTGGCACACGAGTAGCTGTCAATACCGATAAAAACGGAAACATTGTATCCGTGCTATCGCGGGTCTTCGATCCCACCACCATCTTACCCGGACGATCATTTCCCGATGAGATGGAGGTACTCGATTGGTGCAAGCTTCATTGGAACCAAGGGACCTATCGCGTTGGGGCTACATATTATTACACAGGAACCAATTTAGTACCAGCCTATGTTGCTGAAATCCGAAAAAATGACCTAGTCAAATTGTTTATCCTTGACCAAAACCTGTTCACGCTATACGAGGACGATTTGAACACGTACGCGCAGGAGACCATGCAGGACTCCACTGTGAATGCTTATGTTTTTTGGCCAGACCCTGTTACTCGGGCAGGTGTGAACTACGGCCCTCCCTACGTGGATAATAACGATATGGATGCGTTGGTTCTCAATAACGAGCGGGAATTGGTAGGCTTTATGGCTGGCCGAGATGCGAATGGCACCTATAATTTGAATGGGCCGCATGTTCAGATTGCTGATTTTTCGAGTCCTTCCTCTTCTCCCCTTCAGTCTCCTTTAAATCAATGGGACTACACTAGAAGTAATCAAGAATTTGAAGAGATTAATGCCTACTACCACTTGGATTTCTACATTCGCTATGTGCAATCGCTGGGTTTCAACCAAGTTATGAATTACGTAGTTCCCGTAGATGTGCACGCACTCCAAGGAGCAGATAACGCAATGTTTTCACCCAATGGCAATGGCGAGGGACAATTGTTTTTTGGTGAAGGAGGGGTGGACGATGCGGAGGATCCCGATGTAATCATTCACGAGCTCGGGCATGCGTTATCGAATAATATTTCCGCGAGTAATATGGGAAATGAACGCCGAACAATAGATGAGGCTATTGGCGATTACACTGCAGTAAGCTATACGGCCTCAATTGAAAACTTTCAGACGGACCGGGTATTTTCGTGGGATGGACACAATGAATATTGGAATGGACGGATGTGCACTACATCTAAATGCCACGACCAATTGAGTTTTTCGGGATCCATTTACCAACATACCGATGTGTGGTGCGCTGCGCTTGCCGATATCGCCACGAGCATTGGACGCAGTAAAACGGATCAGCTGTTATTTGAGTCCATGTTTAGCTACAATGTAAACATGACCATGAAGGACGCCGCTCATTTATTCGTACTTGCCGATAGCTTGGTCAATGGTGGGGCGCACTTCGCTTCCATTGCTAGCGCATTTGCCACCTATTGTTTGTACGACAATCCAGTGGGCTCGGCTGAATTTGGCACTTTGCCCGGTTGGGAAATGAAAAATTCGTTAGGATTTACAGAGGGCGAGTACGTAGAATTCGTGAATTTAGGGATACCTTCAGATGGAGTATGGGTGGTTTATGATTCGTCAGGGCGATGTGTTCACCGCGACCAAATTCAATCGAAGAGTATATTGCATTTTGCTGGAGCGCAGCTTCGCAAAGGTTTGTATATGGTTCACATCATCCCTGAAATAGGTAAGCCACAGAGCTTTAAAATAATGCGATAAGCCTCTGTTGTCGAAAAGCAGGACTAATTAAAAAAGGGCTCAAACTTTTCCAGCAAGTAACTGTCCGCTTTGGTAGGTTTAAATGTGACCCCGTCTACGAATACAAGGGTAACTTGACCTAAATTTATAGTGTCGCCATTTTCGTTTTCAATCTCATGATGAAAGGTAACTCGAGTTTCAGGTAAAGACTCCACTCGAAGGTGTATGGTAAGCAGATCGTCGTAAAAAGCAGGACGAATAAATTTAGAGCGCAATTCCAAAACGGGTAATAACACCCCCCTTCGCTCCAAATCGCGGTACCGGATTCCCAATGAACGCAATGCTTCTACACGGGTAATTTCGTAGTACTGTGCGTAATTTCCGTGGTAAACGTAGCCCATTTGATCGGTTTCAGCATACCGAACACGAACCTGCATAGAAAATTTGAACATAAATTTATTACTTATAGTAGTTAATACCGAAAGCCCAAATGATCACTAACCGAAAGGGCACATATATTCGGTAAAAAAAACTTTAGAATCAACCCCTAAAAGATTTTTTTAAGAACTTTTTTGTTAACATTTTTGTCCGTGTTCGAAACCACAACTGTTAACGAATTTAAAACAATTTTACCCTCTAGGGCTCAACATACTTATGGATAATAGCGCAGAAAAAATTTGGAATAACTGCTTGGATTTTGTCAAAGACAACATCAGTCCTCAGAGTTTTAAAACTTGGTTTATTCCCATTAAACCGCTTAAAGTATCGAATAATGTATTGAGTATACAGGTTCCAAGTAAATTCTTTTACGAGTGGTTAGAGGAGCATTACATAAAATTGCTCAAAACTGCGATTCGCAAGGAACTGGGAGAAGATGCAAAATTGGTTTATAGCATTGTAATGGAAAACACCTATGGTAATGCACAGCCCTATACCGTTAAGTTGCCTAGCAACAACCGCGGCCCCATAAAAAATCCCGAGGTAAACATGCCCATCAAGGTCGGAGAACAATCCGGATTAAAAAATCCATTCGTTATCCCTGGGCTTAAAAAAATGACGGTGGAATCGCAACTGATACCCACCTATACTTTTGAAAATTTCGTGGAAGGTGAATGCAATCGACTCGCTCGTTCCGCGGGTTTTGCAGTGGCCAAAAAGCCAGGCGGAACCAGTTTTAATCCCTTATTGATTTACGGCTCGGTTGGATTGGGGAAATCGCACCTAGCTCATGCAATTGGTATTCAAATTAAGGATTGGCACCCGGACAAGACTGTGTTGTATGTAGATGCGGAAAAATTTACGCAGCAATTCATTGAGTCTATCCGTCAAAACACCAAAAATGACTTTGTTCATTTCTACCAAATGATCGACGTCCTCATAATTGACGATGTGCAATGTTTGGCAGGAAAAGAGAAAACACAAGACGTGTTCTTCCATATCTTTAACCACCTCCATCAAAACAAGAAGCAAATTGTGCTTACTTCCGACCGTGCTCCGGTAGATTTGCAGGGAATGGAGCAGCGTCTTCTCAGTCGTTTAAAATGGGGGCTCTCGGCCGATTTACAATCGCCCGACTTGGAAACTCGAATTGCCATTTTGAACAATAAATTATTCAAGGATGGAATTGAAATGCCCAAGGAGGTTGTGGAATATGTGGCCTATTCCATTACATCCAATATTCGAGAACTAGAAGGGGCCTTAATTTCATTACTTGCCCAGTCTTCGCTAAATAAAAAGAAGATCACTCTGGAGTTAGCCAAGCAGATGATTGATAAGTTTGTAAAAAATACCACCCGCGAGGTTTCAATAGATTTTATCCAAAAAGTGGTTTGCGATTATTTCGACATGCCGGTGGAATTATTGAAATCGCGCACCCGGAGAAGGGAGATTGTGCAGGCACGCCAATTGGCCATGTACTTTTCGAAACAATTCACCAAATCGAGCCTAGCAACTATTGGTGCTCAATGCGGAAATAAAGATCACGCTACTGTTCTGCATGCATGTAAAACCGTTAATAACTTATCGGAAACAGATAAAAGGTTTAAAAAGTATGTAGAGGAAATCGAAAAGAAGCTCACACTGAGTTAAAATCACCATGCACCTCGCCAATTTGTTTCCGCAATGAAGAAAATTTTAATGGTCTGTTTGGGAAATATTTGCAGGTCCCCAATGGCTCAAGGCATCCTCGAATCGATGGTGAACTCCCACGCTGTAGAGGTGGACAGTGCGGGCTTAGCAGATTTTCACGTGGGGGAATCGGCAGATCACCGCTCTATTAAAACAGCTAAGGCCAATGGGGTTGATATTTCCGAACAAAGAGCAAGGCAGATTCAAACGGCAGATTTCCATCATTTCGACATCATTTATGTTATGGACAAGCACAATTTTGAGAAGGCTACTGCTCTAGCTCCAGATGAGGTATCGCGCGAGAAGGTGAAGATGATTATGGGTGCGGTGGGGAAACCTGAAACGAATGTGCCTGACCCGTATTACGGAGGAGATGAGGGGTTTGAGGCGGTTTATACCATGTTGCACAAGGCTTGCGAGGCGATTGCTGGCGAAATTGAGCGCTTGTGATGGAAGGAGCCGGAAAACTTGTACTCATTCCAACTCCGCTTGGGGACAACGAACCTCTAGAGGTGCTCCCTTTCTCCGTTAAGAAACATGTAATTGGACTTAAAATTTTCATTGCCGAAAACGAAAAATCAGCTCGTCATTTTTTAAAGAAAATTGGAATTCTAACTCCACAAGACGAACTGGTAATACACATTTTGAATAAATATACCCCAGAAGAGGAGTATGCACTTTTTCTCGAACCTTGCCTTCACGGGGTAAACGTTGGTCTTCTAAGCGAAGCTGGACTACCCGCAATTGCCGATCCCGGCGCCGATATTGTGCAGATTGCACACGACAAAGAAATTGAAGTTTTTCCGCTGATAGGCCCTTCATCTATCCTGCTCGGGCTCATGAGCTCTGGACTCAATGGACAGTCTTTTGCTTTTAACGGCTATCTGCCCATCGATAAAAAAGATCGATCACTGGCCGTAAAGGCATTTGAAAAAAAATCGGCGAGTGAAGGACAAGCGCAAATTTTTATTGAAACTCCGTATCGGAACGATGCGCTCTTGCAGAATCTTCTAAAGGTGCTCCGTCCTACTACTCGCCTCTGCGTAGCCTGCGATTTAACCCTGCCGTCGCAGTGGATCAAATCGGCTTTGGTAGAATCTTGGTTAACCATGGGAGCATTACCCGAGCTTTCCAAACGCCCCAGCATTTTTATGTATCAGGCCAATGGCTAACCAACGACGGACTATAGCTCCACTCCGATCACTTATTTTGCTGATTTCGTTGTTACAATTGGTAAGTACATCCTGGGCTACCCGTTTCGCATTGCAGCTCTTTTTTAAGCCCATTCCATTCCCGTACCCAGAGCGGGAGCGGGAATTGCTCAACAAATGGTCCCGTATAAATTTAGATGTGAACGGACGTGAGGTATGCTTCTACCATTTGAGTGGTTCTGGTGAAAAAGTTTTATTGGTACACGGTTGGAGCGGCAGAGGCACCCAAATGGGGTTGATTGCCGAGCGGTTAAATGCACAGGGACATGATGTTTGGGTGATGGATGGGCCGGGTCACGGGCAATCGGAGAAAGGCAATACGAGTTTATTCGATTTTATAAGTAGCATTTTAACGTTGAACCATTCTCACGGGCCTTTTACCTGCGGTATTGGCCATTCCCTAGGAGGCTTGGCTCTTTTAGGCGCTGGAGAAAGAGGGTTTCCTTGGGAAAAAATTGGAATCATAGGCACCCCGAATAAAGTTTCCGATGTGATTCATCGATTTTGTGAAGCGCTAAAGGTGAAGGAACCCGTAGAACGCCGTATGATCGCCTATTTGCAAGCCAAATACAACGATCATGTGGATACTTGGTCTGCGGAACGACTCGCCGCAAGTACGGGTGCCGCAGGGCTCATAATTCACGATACCGATGACTTTGACGTGCCTCTTTCTGATGGAAGAAACATCCAGGCCAAATGGAAGCGGTCTACAATTCATGTGACCAACGGATTGGGACATCGGCGTATTTTGCGGGATACGGATGTAATTCAGCGCATTGTAAATTTCGTGGCTTCCGAAACGAACCAACTGGGGTAATGGTGGGTTATACTACTATGAAAACTACTCGTGGAATGAAATGGATCCTTATGCTATTCTTGGCTGTTGGAGTTTTAACATCATCATGCACCGCGCAAAATAAAACACCTATGAATACCCCAATTCAGAAATCAGAAGAGGAATGGAAAGCTGCCCTCACGCCGGAGCAATTCTACATTCTGCGGCAAAGCGGAACCGAGCGTGCCTTTACAGGTAAATATTGGAACTACAAAGATGATGGGAGTTATGCCTGCGCTGGCTGCGGTACGGTAATTTTTAGTTCGGATACCAAGTTCGACTCTCATTGCGGCTGGCCGAGTTTCACTGCCCCTTTGCAGGAAGAGAAAGTGATTGAGGTCTTGGATAAGAGCCATGGGATGATTCGAACCGAAATTCGCTGCGCCACTTGCGGCGGACACTTAGGACATGTGTTTAACGATGGTCCGCTGCCTACAGGACTTCGCTATTGCATTAACTCCGGTGCATTGAAATTTAGTGAAGCAGATTCTGAGAAATAAGCGAGGCAACTTGATCAGCCGTCCATTTTTTACCTGCAGGATCGATCATGGCCGTTTTATTGCGCTGGGTTGATGGTGAATCCGCAGGAAATGAATCCATAAAATGAACTTCATCGCGGTACTTCCAAGTTATTCGTCCTTGCACGGGTTCATCGAACACGTCTAATTCCACATTTTGAAGTTTCCACAGGTGGACGTCCGAAGCTTCTGAAGGCACTAAAATAAAGGCTGCAAATACATCGCCCGAGGTGTTGGTGCAGGCGATATCGGCATATCGCTTAACCATAAAAGGAACCCCATCATAACTCTGAACGAAGTTATGTTTGGACCGTACTGAATCGATCATGAGTTGTGTTAGTGCAGCTGCCCACCACTGAACCACATCCATTCGATTTACATCCTTTGCAAATCCGCATTCCACAAGAATATTGGGGAATCCGAGTTCCATGAGATTATCGCCGAATGCCTCGGGATAATAATCATCGGTATACTTGCCCACGGCTAGACTCTGATCCAAATTCTCCAATGAATTTACCAATTTACCCGCATTAGTCGCCGCCGCTGTCCACGCGTCATTGCGGTGTTTCAACGAGCTGGAAAAAGGCACGAGAATAGATCCCGCTGCAGATTTCACCCCTACTGAAAAAATAGAGCGCTGATCGTGCATATTAAAGCTCAGGTGAGGCTTAAACAAATCAATCTGATTGCGGAGAATTCGAGATTCCACCGCTTCAAGGGTATTGAAATCGCGATTTAAGTCAATTCCCTTTGCATTTTCTCGAGTGGCACGCTCTAAACCATCTGGATTTACCACAGGGATAACCAAAAAACTGAACCTGCTTTCGAGAATTAGAGCTTTTTCTTCAGGTAAATTTGAGAGTTCTTGAACCCATCGAAGCAACGTATGCGTACTGGAATACTCATCACCATGCATCTGGCTCCATGCCATCCACTTGCAACTACCCGAACCCCACTGATATGCAAAAAGCGGGCGACCCTCCTCAGACATGCCGAGAGCATTCACCCGCAATTTATTTGCTTGAACCAGATCTTCGAATTGTTCAAGGAACCACGCGTGGCTCATCCTTCTCGAAGTCCTCATTCTGTAAAATATATTAGTCCACTACTTCGACCAATTCAATGTCGAAAATTAGGGTTGCGTTGGGCGGAATTACACCGGGATAGCCCTGTGCACCATACCCCAAATATCCGGGAATAATTAGCGTAGCCGCAGTACCTTCTTCGAGCAGCATAATGCCCTCATCCCATCCTTTGATTACACGCCCCATGCCAATTGGAATTTCAATTGGGCCATATGGACGCTGAGGATTGTACATGTTATTCTCCTTGGCCACCGACTCCACAGAGGTATCAAAGATTTTACCCGATTCCAAACGCCCGGTATAGTTTACCTTCACTGTTTGACCACGAGTAGGTTTTGCTCCAGATCCTTTTTTAGAGATGGAATAATGAAGGCCAGACTCGGTGCTCACCGCATTGGGGTAATTTTCCTTAACCATGTTGGAAAACGCCTCTGCAGCAGCTTTCAATTCTTCTTTCTCGGCTGCTACAAGGGCTTCTTTGGCCGACTCAAAAACCTCGGCTGCTTCAAATTTCCGAGCTGCTTTACCTTCTCGGATAATAACTACGTGAAGCATGGTATCTCCTTGAGCAATTGCATCAACTACATCCTGCCCTTCCACAACATGTCCGAAAACCGTGTGCTTGTCGTCTAACCAAGGTGTTTCTTTGTGCGTAATAAAAAACTGGCTTCCATTAGTGGAGGGGCCACTGTTGGCCATGCTCAGAATTCCCGCACCGCTGTGGCGTAAAGAAGAGTCAAATTCATCGGGAAACGAGTAACCGGGACCACCTGTCCCATTACCTTGTGGATCGCCTCCTTGGATCATAAAATCTTGAATTACTCGGTGAAACACAAGCCCATCATAAAAAGGAACGCCGAGTTCCTTCGCCGAGTTTTCTATTTTACCCTCGGCCAGGCCCACAAAATTTGCCACGGTCATGGGTGTTTTCTCAAATTCCAATTGAAGAAGAATGTCGCCCTTGTTGGTTTCTATTTTGGCATACATTCCTTCGGGTAAGCCACTTGCGGCCGCTGTTGATACTTGCACGTTTTCTGCATCATTTTTAGTTCCACTCTGGCAGGCATATAATGCAATAACTCCCGAGAGCATGAACAGGGTTAATAAACTTTTCTTCATCATTTTCATTGTATTTACCATTGAATGAATTAGGGATTAATGGCTAATAATTCTACTTCGCATAGCAATGCAGACCTGGAGGGTATTTCCGCTCCCCTTCCATGTACTCCATAACCGAGGTGTGAAGGTACGACTAATCGCAATTTATCGCCAATATTCATGGATTTTACCGCTTCATGGAGTGCAGAAATTTGATCGTCGCGGTCTACGCGCATCTGCAATGTGTCTGTAATTACAAAACCCTCCGAGGCGCGATCAATTGGTGCACCCCGCCAAATAATAGAAACTACATTACCGGTGGCTGGTTTTATGGCGCCGAGCGAATCACGCATCCATTCCATGCGCAGACCTGTGCCAGATTCGGTCATACTCCAATTTTGCTCTGCAATGTATGCGTTAATCTGTTCTTGTTCAGCGCGCATCATTCGAATATTCATATCGATGATTTCGTTGGCGGATGGTTTTGTTGGCGGATGTTCGGATGCATCGGGTGGAGATACACATCCGGCCATAAAAAGCCCTGCAATGATACCTTTAATGAAATTCTTCATGATATTAAGCTTTCTTCAGTTCGTTTTCATAGGTGGGTAATAACCCAACGAACCGATCGATGGTTTCTTGCATAGTATCTTGAGAAATGCCACCGGCAGCATTTAAATGTCCACCTCCCTGGAAGTGTGATGATGCCACCTCATTGGCTGGGAAAGTGCCCGAGGATCTAAAAGACATTTTTATTAAACCATCTTTTTCGGCCATAAACACGGCAAATACCACATTTTGAATACTCAACGCCAGATTCACAAATCCTTCTGTATCTCCTGGTTTAAAATGATACGTTTCCAGTTCCTCTGCGGTGAGCGAGATGTATGCCGTCCGGTATGCCGGGAGCACGCGAAGCTTATCGCGCAGAGCATATCCCATAAGCCGCATCCGATGCTCGGAATGCGTATCAAAAATGGCCTCATAAATCTTATATGGAACTGCACCGTTTTCCATTAGCGCAGCACCTATTCGAAGGGTGAGCGGAGTGGTGTTGGAGAATCGAAACCCGCCGCTATCTGTGATAATTCCGGCATATAAGCATGAACTCACATGGGCCGTAAAAGTTGTATTCCCCTCCAATGCCTCCAGCAGTAAAAAAATCATTTCAGCAGTGGCACATTTGCTCGGATCGCTCCAAGCCATTTGAGCAAAATCATCTGGATTAAGATGGTGATCGATCATGGCGATAGGCGCTTCCGTCTTTCGGAGCGCATGCTCCACCTCTCCAGCGCGCGACGGATGATTAAAATCTAACGCACATACGAGGTCTGCTTCCAAAATAAGCCCACGGGCTAATTTGGGGTCTGCAAGAAAATCCAACACCTCTTCTTGACCTGGCATCCAGTGCAGAAAATCGGGATACCGATTGGGAACAATGACCTTGGCATCCTTTCCCAAGCTACGCAAATAGAGCATGAGAGCGAGAGAAGATCCCATGGCATCACCATCGGGATTTTTGTGCGTGGTGATGATAATTTTATCGGAACTGGCTAACCGATCGCGGAAAGCTTCAATGAATTTTTCGAACATAGAGGCACAAAAGTATAAAATTTGATAATTTCGCGACAAAATTTTGTAAGCTATGACTACAAACAGAACATTTACCATGATCAAGCCAGATGCCGTACAGAACGGTCACATCGGCGCCATATTAAACGACATCACACAAGCGGGCTTTCGCATCGTTGCGATGGAGTACACTCAACTCAGCCGCCCTGATGCAGAAGCATTTTACGCAATACACAGCGAGCGTCCATTTTTTGGAGAGTTGGTTGATTTTATGACAAGTGGACCTATTGTAGCCGCAATTTTGGAAAAAGATAACGCAGTTGAGGCATTCCGTGAGCTTATTGGAGCCACCAATCCGCAAGACGCGGCCGAGGGCACGATCCGTCGCAAATATGCGGAATCTATTGCCGCAAATGCAGTTCACGGTTCGGATAGCGACGAAAATGCAGCGATTGAAGGCGCTTTTTTCTTTTCAAAGCGCGCACAGCACTAAATAAATTTAGATGAGGCGCAAATCGGTAATTGCATCGGTTTGCAGGTCCTCTTGAATTCGATTTAGCACATCTGTTTTTTGCAGCGAAAGCGCATTACGTGCTACGCTGCTTTTTATTTTCACTACAAGTGTGTTTTTGGAGAGCTGAATGCGTTCCGTTTCGGCTGATATTGCGGCCCCAACCCAATCGCACCATTGTTCCTGAATTTGTGCAAGGACCAACGGTGCCTCCCATGATTGTTTTTTAATCATGGCTTTGAGCACTTCCGAAATGGACTTTGAATCCCCGCCTAATATCATATTTGTTCCAACTTTTCTGGAGACACCTTAAACATGGCATATTCAGAGCTCACGCTTTGTATAGCCTCACGAGTGCGATCGTCGTGGGTGTCTGTAATAAATATTTGACCAAATTTTGGGCCATGTACCAACTGAATAAGCGATGCTACTCGCGTTGCGTCTAATTTATCGAATATATCGTCTAAAAGTAAAAGAGGACGCACTCCAATAGAAGCTTTTAAGAAATCGAATTGGGCCACTTTAAGCGCAATCACAAAACTCTTCCGCTGGCCTTGGGACCCCACTCTCTTTACGGGGTGGTCATTCATTACAAACGAAAGATCATCGCGATGAATTCCACTAGAGGTATACTGCAACACGCGATCTTTTGACTCGTTTTCCGCCATCAACTCAGACCAGTCTTGCTTGCGCAACGCCGATTTATACTTGATCTGTACAGACTCCCGCCCTTCAGCTATGGCGCCATAAGTCTCGCAAAAAAGCGGGTTAAAAGCCTCCTCAAAAGCCGTTCGGCATTGGAATACATACTCCGCAGGAGTGCGCATCTGATCGTTATAAAGCCCCAACTGCTCCGCATCGAAGGTTCGGTTGGCAGCAAAGTACTTCAAAAGCGCATTTCGCTGACTGAGCAACCGCTGATAATCCAGTAGCGATTTTAAATAGACGGGGTCGGTTTGAGCCAAGATGCCATCCATAAATTTTCTTCGCATTTCACTACCCGAAGTAATGAGATCGGCATCCGCAGGCGAAATGATCACGGTTGGAATCTGCCCTATATGTTCAGACATGCGGGTGTATTCCTTTTTGTTTTTAAAGAGGCGCTTGCGATCACCTTTTACATAGGTACAGAGGATTTGGTCCGATGTGCCCTCGCGCTCAAAATGTCCTTCAAGGCTAAATTGCTGCTCGCCATGATGGATATTATGTGCTTCCACAGTGTTAAAATAACTCTTGGAATAGGCCAAATAATAAATGGCATCTAGAATATTCGTTTTACCCGAACCATTCAATCCCACAAAGACATTTATCTTGGGATGAAGATTGATTTCGGCCTCGCGATAGTTCTTAAAATTAAAGAGGCGCAAGTATTGCAGTTCGAGTGTGCTCAAAAAAATAATGTTGTTATAGAGAATCGCTTACAAAGGTAGAATCCGATCGGGAAAAAAAAATTACTTTTGTGACCTAATTTGAGAAATTCATTCGGATTATGGCGAAAAAGAAGAAAGACGCACTCGACGATCAACTGGTAGCAGTGGAAGAAACCCTGTCTAGAACAGAGGCTTACATCGAAAAGAATCAGAGCAAGCTCATCACGATTGTGAGTGTGGTTGTCGGAATTATTGCTGTTTACTTGGCATATGGCCGATTTATCGTCCAGCCCCAGCAAAAAGAAGCGATGCAAGAATTGTTTTGGGCAAAGTTGAAGTTTGAAGCCGATTCATTTCAATCCGCGTTAAACGGAAACATGCAGAACATGGGACTCTTAGACCATGCCGATGAATATAGCGGAACACCTGCAGGTGAAACTTCGCGCTACATGGCGGGAATAGCTCTTATGCGCACCAGCGATTTCACAGGTGCCATAGCGCAATTAGATCAGTGTTACTTCGGAGATCCCATTATGCAAGCAGCTACCTATGGTGCAATCGGTGATTGTTTCGCAGAAATTGATCAACCCGCGGAGGCCCAAGAATATTTTGCAAAGGCAGCAGACTCCAGCAGTGACATTCTTACTGCGCCCATCCATCTACTCAAAGCTGGAAAAATGGCGGAGTACAATGGACAGCACAGCCAAGCGCTCAAATTCTATGAACGTATTCGAAACGATTACCCCGATTCGCAGGAAGCATTACAAATTGATGCTTCTATAGCTAAGGTAAAACACCTCACCTCCAAATAAACACCCTCTTGGCCACGCAGAGCAACGGATATTCCGATTACAATGCAGAGGAAGTAGGTTTGAACCACTCCCACCGGATCATTGGCCTAGTGACCTCCATGTGGAATCGCCACATCACAGGTAATTTGGAAAAAGGTGCCACCGATACACTCCAAAAACATGGCGTGGGCCAAATCGAAACGATGCACGTACCCGGAAGTTTTGAGTTGGTAGCTGGCGCACTGAAATTAAAAGAAAAAAATCCTCAAATAGAGGCCATTATTTGTTTGGGATCGGTAATCCGCGGCGAAACTGCTCATTTCGATTACGTTTGCTCTGCAGTAAGCCAGGGAATTATGACCCTAAACATTGAACTAGGCATTCCTGTTATATTTGGTGTTCTCACAGACGACACCGAAGCTCAAGCACTATCTCGTTCGGGAGGTAAGTTGGGGAATAAAGGAATTGAAGCTGCAGTTACTGCATTATTAATGACCAAACTTTAAATCGAATGAAAAATCTGCTTTCCGCCGCGTTAATCGCGACATTGGTATTTGGGCTTACACAAACATCAACCGCACAAAAACTACCTAAACCATCTCCCTATGCCGAAATCGAGCAGATGGTTGGTCTTACCGAAATTGAAATTGAATATTCGAGTCCCGCAGCAAATGGGCGTGATGTATGGGATAAACTCGTGCCAGTGGGAACATTGTGGCGCGCAGGAGCTAATGAATGTACTCAAA
>Ga0181607_10003624_pt1 | contig 13384 bp, 14 predicted proteins | sample 041ome_9_FD_132420 | JGI IMG/M metagenome (GOLD analysis project Ga0181607, IMG submission 132420) | Coastal salt marsh microbial communities from the Groves Creek Marsh, Skidaway Island, Georgia - 041413US metaG (megahit assembly) | ecosystem: Environmental > Aquatic > Marine > Intertidal zone...
GCCCAAAGATTTAGGCATTGTTCTAGATATCGCAAAAGGTGCAAATTTCTCGGCGCCGCTTACGGCAACCGCATTGCAGCAATTTGTGGCTGCCGCAGGTCAAGGCATGGGGTGGGATGACGATGCCGCCGTCGCAAAGGTCTATGCGCGTAATGCTGGCATCACATTACCTGGGGATGCGTAATGGCAACATTTTTAGGCTGTGTTGCAGATGATTTCACGGGCGCGACAGACCTTGCGGGATTACTGGCGCGCAGTGGATTTCCGGTATCACTTAGGATTGGTTTACCAACCGCCCCCCCCAGCGCCGGCCAAGCGATTGAGGTCATTGCATTAAAATGTCGCTCAATCCCAGTCAGCGATGCGATCCGCGATGTTATGGCCGCCTATGATTGGTTGCGCGACGCAGGGGCACAAAGGTATTTTTGGAAATATTGTTCTACCTTTGACAGTACCGAACACGGAAACATCGGACCCGTTGCAGAGGCCCTGATGACCGCAATCGGCACGGACCACACGATCTACTGCCCCGCCTTTCCCGAAAACGGGCGCAGCATCTATATGGGCAATTTGTTTGTGGGCGACCAGCTCTTGTCAGAAAGCCCGATGAAGGATCATCCGCTAAACCCGATGCGCGATAGCAACCTGATGCGGTTGCTGGATCCACAGACAACACGCAAAACTGGACTTGTGAACCGCTTAAGCGTCGCCCAAGGCAAACAAGCGATCACCAAGTCAATCGAAAAATTGCGCCTCTCTGGTGTCGCCCATATCGTTACCGATGCCGTGGCAAACGACGACCTTTATGCCATTGCTGATGCGTGCCAAGACATGCAATTGTTGACAGGTGGCAGTGCGATTGCGATGCCGCTTCCTGATCTATATGCAGCGCGCGGTCTGATCGACCCAAAGGAAAAGCTGGAAAATAGGCCACAAATTGCGCCACACGCGATTGTCTTGTCAGGCAGCTGTTCGGCAATGACGCGGGCGCAGGTTGCGGCCTATTCGGCCAATCATCCCAGCTATCGGATTTCCCCGATCGAGCTTTCACAAAACGGGATTGCGGCGGCAAAAACATGGCTTATGCAATGTGAATTGACCAAAGCTCCATTGATTTACGCAACGGCTGAACCTCAGGATGTGGCACAAGCACAGGAACTTTTAGGCCGCGATGCTGCAGGTCATATTGTAGAACAGGCCATGGCGCAGCTTGCTATTCTCGCACGCGATGCGGGCGCACGGCGATTTGTGGTGGCTGGCGGCGAAACCTCAGGTGCCGTCGCAACGGCACTCGGGGTCAGTCAGGTTGACATAGGACGCGAAATTGCGCCCGGCGTGCCATGGACCTATTGCACAAGTGATGGCAAAGCACTTGCTTTGACGCTGAAATCAGGCAACTTTGGACGCGAGACCTTTTTTTCAGACGCATTAGACATGCTGGGGGCTTAGGGTGAGCGAAACCAAACTGCGCGAACTGATCTGCGTATTGGCAAAATCAATGTTTGATCGTGGCCTGACGGGCGGCAGCACGGGAAATATTTCCGCGCGCACAGACGATGGCGGCCTGTTGGTGTCGCCCACAGGCACCAGCTTTGGCCGATTGGATCCTGCGCGTTTGGCACGATTTGACGCCAATGGACGTTTCATAGATGGCGATAAACCAACAAAAGAAATGCCATTACATTCCGCGTTTTACGACACACGTACAACAACAGGCGCGGTCGTCCATCTGCATTCATGTCATTCGGTAGCATTGTCGATGATGCCCGAAGTTGATCCCGACAATTTTTTACCCCCCATGACCCCCTATTCGATTATGAAACTGGGAAAGGTAAAATTACTGCCCTTCTTTATGCCCGGGGATCCTGCCATGGGCGCGGCAGTACGTGGTCTTGCCGGCAAACGCAGCGCGGTCATGTTGGCCAATCACGGCCCCGTTGTGGCCGGTACGGACGTCGAAGCCGCCTGCAATGCGATCGAAGAATTAGAAGATACCGCGAAACTGGCAATGTTGATGCGGGGCTATGACGCCAAAATGTTAACAGCTGAACAGGTCAACCAAGTCGTGTCACAATTCAATGTAGAGTGGGAAAAATGAAGTTTTCAGCAAATCTTGGATTTCTATGGACTGACCGCCCCCTGCCCGATGCGATCCGTGCTGCAAATGCTGCAGGTTTTGATGCAGTCGAATGTCATTGGCCCTATGACCACGATGTCGCCGACGTCAAATCAGCATTGAATGAAACCGGTTTGACCATGTTGGGCCTGAACACCGCACGCGGTGATGTCGCAAAGGGTGAAAATGGGCTGGCCGCATTGGTTGGTCGCGAACAAGAGGCGCGCGCAGCGATTGATCAAGCGTTGGGCTATGCCGCCATTATTGACGCGCCAAACATCCACGTGATGTGCGGGTTCGCGCAGGGACCTGTTGCACATCAAACCTTTATCTCTAATCTAAAATACGCATGCAAACGCGCCGCTGAATTGGGCAAGACCATTTTGATTGAACCTCTCAATCACTATGATGCGCCCGGATATTTTTTGAAAACGACATGCCAAGCGATTGGTATTATTGGCGAAGTTGGCGCAAAAAATATCCGACTGATGTTTGATTGTTATCATGTCCAGCTGATGGAAGGCGATGTCAGCAACCGCATCGCGCGCTTGTTGCCCTTTATTGGACATATTCAATTTGCGTCGGTCCCTGACCGCAGTCAGCCTGATCAGGGTGAGCTGAACTATGCACATGTGTTTTCTGAAATCGAGCGGCTTGGCTATTCTGCTCCGCTGGGTGCGGAATATAAACCCAAAATCGCAACCGACGATACATTGCGCTGGTTGGCGAAATATAGGTAACATCCACAATGGCGCGCGATACGAACCTGAACGCATATTTGTATTTTGAATCTGTTTCACGGCGCGGCTCTGTTGCATTGGCCGCCGAAGAATTGTTGGTTTCACCTTCGGCAGTTAGCCAACAAATTAAGGCCCTTGAACTGCAAATGGGCATCAAATTATTTCGCCGATCCGGGCGAAAATTGGTATTAACCCTCGAAGGCGAACAACTCTACAATGCGGCAAGCGCGGCATTAGGAATTTTGAAAAACGCAAAAACCAACCTTTCGATGACACGCGAAACGACACGCCTTAACCTGCGCGTTTCACCCAGTTTTGGTGTGGGTTGGCTCGCTCCAAGATTATCAAACTTTATCGCCAAGCACCCAAATTTGGATTTAAGGGTCGATGCCGCGCCTGATCCGACAGACTTTGATCGTGAAATTATGGACTTGGATATTAGATATGGGCTTGGCCAATGGTCTGGCATGCATGTCGAACCCATGGTCCATGAATATGTCTTGCCATTGTGCAGCCCCGGTTATTTTGACGTTCTGACATCAAAGAACCAAGATAACCCGCTTGCATCGGCGCGCTTGATCGACAGCGCGCGCGCCTTGTGCCAGTGGGATTACTGGCTATTAGAAACCGGACAAACCACCAGCGCCAACCAGAAAAAGATCTTGATGGATAGATCCTCTATGGCCATTGAACTTGCCATTGATGGGGCGGGTGTCGTTTTAGAGAGCCTAGCCCTTTGTGCCGACGCGGTAGACAGCGGTAAATTGGTTCCATTGCTGCCCAATCAGAATGTATTCGCAATTCGTGCTTATTGGCTTGTTTGTCCAGAACGGCACCTGAAACGTCGTGCCGTAAAGGCCTTTGTTGATTGGATGAAAGCTGAGGTCAGCGTATTTGATACCCAAGTCAACGCAATTTTAGACCGATATAAGATGAAAAAGATCAGTGTCGATTTGAAAACAAATGCGAATTAAATGCTGCATGTGTTAAAAATGTGCGGGCCCGTTACATCATTAACCTAATCTGAATCCAATATTCCATTCACCCGACAAAATACGTTTCCGGATTTTTACCATTTACCAGATAGAATTGATTGCCATGAAAATGATCCTTTTCCTCGCCTTTGCCGCGCTGGGGCATACGCCAACTGCGCCGCATGTGATGCCAAATGCCAATGTGGTTTTGGTCAACGAAATGGCCGACGACTGCCCCGCGATCAAATCACCCGATGGCAGCGATTTTGATTGGGGGCTGGTGTCAGGTAATGCAGATGTTAAACGATGCTTGCTTGATTTGGCGCATAGCCTTGTCACGGTCGAGGCCATGGCCGATTGGATGCGCGCCCAGCGGTTTGAGGTGTCTGAGCCGTATGTCGCGTCGTGGGGAACAATATTTCTTAACGCGACTTGGGACACGCCCAAACGCCAAGAAAACGTTCCGTTTTGGGAAAACATAAATATATTCAATCGGGTGCTTTTCCTCAAAAGCAAACGGTTCAGAATTCAAGTGACCTATGAAAACAAAGTTCCGCACTCAGCAAATGCTGGGTTCGAAGTTAAATAAGGGGAGTGATATCATACCCCTCTGAGGACGCGCTGTATGGCCGCGTCTTGCGCGGCCCCAATTGGTTAATGGATCAATGACCCGCCGTTCACATCAACTTCGGACCCCGTGACATAGGCCGATAGGTCAGAGGCCAAGAACACGGCACAGCCCGCCACGTCATCGGCGGTACCAGCGCGGCCCATGGGGATGCCTGCCAAAATCATATCCATCATATCCGGTGTCAGTTTACCGCCCGTGATATCGGTCGCGATAAAGCCGGGGCAGATCGCGTTGGAGCGAACCCCATCGGGCGCCAATTCCCTCGCCATGGCTTTGGTCAGGCCCAAAATACCCGCCTTGGCCGCCGAATAATGTGGGCCACCAAAAATGCCACCGCCGCGTTGGGCCGAGACAGAGGAAATATTGATGATTGATCCAGTCTTGCGGCCGCGCATGTGGGAGATCACCGCTTGGCTCATATACAAGGTGCCGCGCAGGTTCACGTCCAGGACGGCGTCGTAATTCTGCGGCTCAATCTCCATCATTTTCAACGGCTGGGTGATGCCCGCGTTGTTGACCAGAATGTCGACCTGACCGAAATGCGCCAAGACCTGAGCCACGGCGGCATTGCAATCCTCTTTGCCGACCACATTACATGACAGGCCAATGTTGCCCGCACCGATGTCGTCTGCGGCCGCTTGTGCCGCGGCGGCGTCCAGATCCAGAATGGCGATTTTCGCGCCATGTGCGGCCATCATTTTTGCGGTCGCTTTGCCCAATCCACGGGGCGACGCGGCGCCGGTGATGATTGCAACTTTGTCTTTTAGAATTTGCATGGTCTGTGTCCTATGTCATCCAAGTTTTAACTTGGGCTGTGATTGCGGAAACTGATATTCCGTATTGATCGTGGAGTGTGGGCAAAGCGCCCGCGTCCAAAAATTCGTCGGGCAGACCGATTTGCCGGAACGGCACAAAAACGCCGCGCCGCATCAATGCCGCGCCGATGGCTTCGCCCAGTCCGCCCACAACGGAATGGTTTTCCGCTGTCACGACCAAGCGGCCAGTTTTCGCCGCCTCGGCCGCGATGGTTTCAATATCCAAAGGTTTGATCGTCGGACAATGCAGAACCGCGCAATCAATGCCGTCCTTTTGCAACGCGGATGCGGCATCCAAGGTGCGCATGGTCATGAAACCACTGGAAATGAATAAAACATCATTGCCACCGCGCAAAATCTTGGCCTTGCCCAATTTAAACTGATACCCGTATTCGCCCAAGACATTGGCAACCTTACCGCGCAGCAGGCGCATATAGGTTGGATCAGGCGTCGCCGCGATGGCATGGGTGGCCTGTTCAATTTCAACCCCGTCACAGGGGTCAATGATCGTCAGGTTTGGCATGCCGCGAAAAATGGCAATATCTTCGGTCGCTTGGTGGCTGGGGCCATAGCCGGTCGTCAATCCGGGCAAGGCACAGACGATTTTGACGGGCAGGTTTTCTTCGGCAATCGCCATGCAGATAAAATCGTAGGCACGGCGCGCGGCAAAGACCGCATAGGTCGTGGCAAAGGGTGTGAACCCTTCGCGCGCCAAACCTGCGGCGGCGGACATCAACAGCTGTTCCGCCATGCCCATTTGGTAAAACCGATCGGGATAGGCATTCGCAAAGACATGCATATCGGTGTATTTCGCCAGATCCGCAGACAGCCCAACAATGTCGTCGCGCGTTTTTGCAAGTTCGATCAACGCATTACCAAAGGGGGCCGTGATCGTATCGCGCCCTTCGGCATCCAAGGACGCAATCATTGCCGATGTGGTTAATCTGTCGGTTTGCGCCTGCGCCGTGCGCGGGGTGTATTTCGAACGTCGACGGGACTGTGCGCCAATCATGCGGGTTTCTCCGTTTCTAGGTGATCCAATGCGGCGGCCCATTCATCGGCCTCGACCCGCACAAAATGGGTGATTTCGCGATCCTCAAGGAACGGCACGCCCTTGCACATTTTGGTGTTACAAATGATCACGCGCGGGCGCGGTTCGTCCAAGTGACGTGCCGCGTCAAAGGCCGTGACAACCGCGTCGATGTCATTGCCATCCACGGTTTGCACATGCCACCCAAAGGCCGCCCACTTTGCCCCAATATCATCATCGCACAGGGCATCGGTTGTTTTGCCATCCGCCTGTTGGTCGTTGAAATCCACAATGGCGATCAAGTTGTCCAATTTGTGTTGCACGGCGGACATCACCGCCTCCCACGTGGATCCTTCGCCCAATTCGCCGTCTGACATCAGGTTGTAGACAAAGGCGGGGTTGGATTTGCGTTTCAACCCCATGGCCATTCCAACAGCGATGCCCAATCCCTGCCCCAATGATCCACCGGTGATTTCCATCCCCGGGGTATAGGACGCCATGCCCGACATCGGCATGCGGCTGTCATCCATGCCATAGGTTTCGATTTCGCTATCAGGCAATATGCCCGCCTCGATCAATGCCGCATAAAGCGCGATGGCGTAATGCCCGATCGACAAACAAAACCGATCACGCCCGTCCCATTCGGGGTCATTGGGCCGATAATTCATCGCGTGAAAATACGACACCGCCAAAACATCGGCGATCCCCAAGGCTTGACCGATATAGCCTTGGCCCTGCACTTCGCCCATCAATAATGACGTGCGACGAATGTGCCACGCCCGCCTGCGTAACGAAACGTTGTCGCGTCGACTTGGTGTCGCGTCTTGCGTCATGGCAACTTCCTTTGGTACGGATTCATGTCTGTTTAGTGTGCTAAATTTGCAAATGATTACACAAGCGCCGAATGTTAAGCATTGCTTTAGATTTTCTAAAGCTGTCATATCATCCTTGGGCAATATCAAAATATTAGGCCTCGACAAGGTGTAACATTTGGTATACCAAATTTAGATAAAATTTCGCATGCAAGGATACAACCTGTGCAGCACAAGACGGAGAGTATGAATGTCGGATCAAAATCTGCCCGACAAAATCGCGCATAAAATTCGCCGTGACATTCTGTTGGGACATCTCCCACCAGGCACAGCGATAAAAGAACGCGATAACGCAAATGACATGGGCGTAAGCCGGACCCCAATGCGCGAAGCGATCCGTAAACTCGCCGATGAAGGTTTGGTTATATTACGCCCGTCGCGCAGCCCGGTCGTGGCAAACCCATCCGTGAAAGAGGCCGAAGATGCGGCCCGCGTGTTGATGACGTTAGAACTATATTCTGCGGATTTGGCCTGTGATTTTGCAACAGATGACGAAATCGCGAATATCACCGCAATTCAACAACGCATGCATGATCAATATGATGATCTTGACGCAATTGACCGCTTTGAAATCGATATGGAATTTCATCGTGCAATCGCACTTGCATCACACAATGATGCACTTGCGAAAACGCATAAGGAATATCTAGATCGGCTCTGGCGTGTTCGATTTTTATCAGCGCGCACGTTGAAAACCAAATCGCGCGTATTACGCCAGCACAAAAACATTTGTCAGCTGCTTTTGCAAAGGGACAAACGTGGCGTACGCAAGGAATTACAAAGTCATCTGACACACTTTGTCAATAATATTGTCCGCCATCTTTCCGAAGAACAGAAAGATCAATAAAACAAACGATATCAAACATATAGGGTGAAAAATGAAACTACTCCGTTATGGGAACAAAGGTGCCGAAAAACCGGGTATTTTGGATGCAGACGGTAACGTTCGCGATCTAAGTGCGCATGTGGGTGATTTTGCGGGTGCCGCTGTATCGCACAAGTCGCTTGATGCATTGCGCAGTATTGATATCGCCACGCTGCCACGCGTTGAAAATCCTGGCCGCATTGGGGCATGTTTAGCAAGTGTGCCGAACTTTTTCTGTGTTGGGCTGAACTATGCAAAACATGCCGAAGAAACGGGTGCGACACCGCCAAAAGAACCTATCCTTTTTTCAAAGACAACCTCTGCCCTTTCAGGGCCGTTTGACCCCGTGATCATTCCAAAAGGATCGGTAAAAGCCGACTGGGAAGTTGAATTGGGCGTGATCATCGGCAAGACGTGTTCATATGTCTCAGTTGAGGACGCCTTAAGCTATGTCGCGGGCTATTGCACGATCAACGACGTGTCAGAACGCGAATTCCAAATCGAACGTGGCGGTCAATGGATCAAAGGTAAATCCGCCCCCACATTTGGCCCCATCGGCCCCTATCTGGTGACGGCAGACGAAGTGGCAGATCCACAGAACCTGCGTGTGAGACTCAAGTTGAACGGTGAGACGGTGCAAGATTCGAATACCAATGACATGATTTTTACTGTTGCAGAAATCATCAGCCACATGTCGCAGTTCATGCAGCTTGAGCCAGGCGACATCATTGCGACAGGAACACCATCGGGGGTAGGCATGGGCATGAAACCACAGCGTTTCCTAAAACCAGGCGACACAATGGAAATCGAAGTCGAAGGCTTAGGCACACAATTCCAAGAGGCGCAGGCCTATGTCGGATAAACCGCATCTGATCCAAGTCGGCAATGTGAATGAACGCATGACCGAACGCTTAAACGCAGAGTTTGTTGTTCACAAATGGTTTGATGTCGCGGACAAGGACGCGCTGATCGCAGAGATTGGTGATCAGGTGGTCGCTATTTCCACCGACGGACATTGGGGCGTTCCGGATAACTTGTTTGATCGCCTGCCCAACCTCAAAGTTGTGTCCAGCTATGGCGTTGGCTATGACGGCATAGATACGGATGCGGCGGTCAGAAACAAGGTCTTGGTCGCGCATACACCAAATGTCCTAAATGACGAGGTCGCGGACACTGCGATCATGCTGTGGCTCGCGGTAAGCAGGGGATTGGTTCGTGCCGACGCTTGGGCCCGCTCTGGCACTTGGGAAACAGCAGGCGCATTCGAACTTACGCGTTCGGTGCAAAAACGTACTGTCGGCATATTGGGCATGGGGCGTATTGGCGAAACAATCGCCAAACGCGTGGCTGCGTTTGATGCAAAGATCGTATACCACTCGCGTTCGGCAAAGTCAGTCGATTACACCTATTACGACGACCTGGTCGCTATGGCGCGAGATTGCGATGTGCTGATGGTCATCACACCAGGGGGTGCCGCAACCAAACATCTTGTGAACCAAGAGGTGATGGATGCCCTGGGGCCCAACGGCATTTTGATCAATGTCGCGCGTGGATCAGTGGTCGACGAAGCAGTACTGATCAGCGCGTTGCAATCAGGCAGCTTGGGTGCCGCAGGCCTTGATGTTTTTGAAGCGGAACCCAAAATACCTCAGGCGCTAAAAGAAATGTCAAATGTCGTCCTCCTCCCCCATGTGGGCAGTGCGACGGTGGAAACACGACGCGCCATGGGTGATTTGACCTGCGATAACCTTTCGCAGTTTTTGAAAAACGGTACTGTTCTCACCGCGGTTCCGGAATGTGCGCATCTGAACCAATAGTTTTCAAGCACATATGTTAAAATAATAAATAGAGACGCGTTCATTTCTTGAATTACAAAAAATGTACGCGTCTCACGCCAATATCGGCCTGAAGAATTGAAGTCTTAGCTAAAACCCCTTACCCCGATCTATAAAGGCTGTCCTAATTCAACGAGACGAACGAATGATCCAGATATCTAAAATACGCGCCAACGGGTTATTGAACCACAGCGTGGCGGTCTTATTGATATCAAGCATATTTAGCTCGGCCTTAATATATAATCGCGCTGAGGGTGGCATAGTGTTATTCACGGCGATCGGTGCTTTTCTTTCTTTTAGTTTAAGCACAATACGCAAAGATATGGACAGTCAGAAAATTCTTTTGCTGCATCTTGTGTTTGCTGGATCGATTTTGATGACGGGAATTGACGCATTTGGACGTTCATCAGTGAATTTCTCATTTGCCATGGAATTTTTCGGTTCATTAGTTTGCTTTTCAATCCTTGGTTTTCTTGCATACCACTTTTTAAAGGAAACCGATAGCCAACGGTTCATTCTGCCGATTTTCGGCGTTCTATGTATCATTTTGCTGATATATACTTTATAATACAAAGGGCGTGTCTACGATTTGACTGGTCGTTATGTAATAACGCTTGGGCTCCCTTTGTGCATATTTTCACTGTGCTTTATCGGGCTTCTAAATCCAAATAATAAAGCTCATTTTTCAGCTGTAGTATTTTTTAATACAGTAACGCTGTTTGTCGCGTCACTTGGTATTGCTAGCCGAGCTCAAATATTAGCTCTTGTGATTTCTTGGTTGGTGGGTGCATTTCTGTTAAGGTACCCTTTACGTGTAAAGTTGGCGTATTTTTTGATCCCCACACTAATCTGTACGACATATTTTTACATGAACCCAAAATATTATGATAAGTTTTTCACCAAACGTTTTAGTGCTATAAACGAAGTTGTTGTAAATGCAGCGCCCATTACCGATACTTTGCTACAAGATAAAAAAGACTCTGAAACCACAGTAAAGAAAAGCGATAAGAAAAAAACAAAACAAACGAGTGATAATTCAATCAACACACGCCTTTCTCTTTTAAACATAGGCATCCAAACGGCAGGTTCAAATTTCTTGTTCGGCGCAGGTAACAGTGCAGAAGGAGCGGTAATCAAAGAAAACGTTGGCAATTATGCAAACTTTCATAACCAGTTCATTAGCTTAGTTGTCCAAGGCGGTATATTTCACCTCATTTCTGGGATATGTTTTATCTTTGCCCCCTTGATCGTTTTATTCAGATCAACGCATCGTTCGCAAAGGTCAGTGCTGGTATTGCCTTCAATTTTCTGGGTGACATTTTTACCATTCGAATCATACATTAATCTGACAGGGATGGCACATTTACACATTTTGTTTTCATGGCTTTTGGTTGCGCTCGTGGCTGATAGTAAGTCAAAACATAATTGAAATGGTGGTATTGTTTTAAGCCATACCATGCCGCTTTGCCTATGAAACCAACACATCAATTAAGCGTTCGTTAATTGCATCAACGATATTATGACTTAAGACTTGATGCATCGATCTCACTTCAGCAGCGGCGGCGCAAAGATCATCAATAGACTGAATCATTCGCGCCGTTATTTCTCCGCGGCCAATCGCATGGCCATAGTCAAAAAATTTAAAGTCACCCCCGACGATTGCACCAGAGAATGACACCCTAGCGTTGGGAATTTGGTATGAGTCAGCGACAATCAGACCATGCAAACTGGATGACAGGATGACATCGCATGCCGATATTTTGCTCAAAACCCGCTTCCAATCTTGCTCAACATCGATGACCATAAACGCAGGATCATTTAACAAAGCCACAACCGCCGGGTGATTTTTATCAACGTAGTGCGGGACAACCCCTATTTTTTGGTTCGCAGGTGCTTTTTTTATCATACGTGAAGCGAGTAAACCAGGATCTCCAAATAATGGTGCATCATCATACCCAATCACTTTTTGTGTAAGAGGTCCCCTAACCGCTAATAGGCTACACCGCGGCAAAACTATGTCCCGTTGACCAATAACACCGGACCCCCAAATCGCGATAGGTGTCCTAAACATGACTTGATCGATAAGATTGCGTTTCCATGCGCGCTGTCTGGACCAAGTGCTTATAATGCTCCCCACCCCCATGATGTTTGCGGTCAAAGGGCCCGCAAATTCAACGGGCTTGCCTAACGCATACTCGACTGATGCAGGTCCAAGATCATCGCCAAAATTTAGCAAACCACCTTTGCGCTTGTAATGATATACCCTCATGGTGCAATCTCGACATTGTTTTCAAAAAATACCTGATCGCCATCCATGATAGTCGGGGCCGCCGCATTAAGTTGATCCATCGCAAAGCCTGCGGCAGCTTTATAATTGGCCATGAATGCCATGCGTTCGGCCTCTGGGATAACATCATCGATATTTGCGAACACCCCGCCGCACCGGTCATCAACCATCGACAAAATACCAAATGGCCCTGCCCCGCGATTGCGCAAAACCAATTCTGAAATAACAGGGCATAGCGCTTTATCGAACGCAGTGAGGGCGCGGTTGTCCAGGCCATATTCGATCATTTTTGCGCCTAACACGCGGCCGTCCACGATGGCCTGACCTGCCCCATTCGATCCAGTTGGATACATCACATGCGCGGCATCGCCTATCAAAACAACGTTTCCATCAACCCACGTTGCAACAGGGTCGCGATCAATCATCGGATATTCATATACGGTTTCCGCACCGCTTAGAAGCGCGGGCACATCTAACCAGTCATAGGTCCAGTCGGCAAAATGATGGATGAAATCTTCGACGGCAACGCGCTTGTTCCAATCCCCTGATAATCCTGATTGCGGGTCCATCGTGACCTCGGCGATCCAATTCACTTCAGACAGGCCTGTTTTGCTGTCAGGTTGCGAAATCGGATAAATGACCATTCGCTGTTTATCAGTACCCAAGCCAACAAAGGATGCCTCGGTCCGGACCGCCTTGGCCATTGACGTTCCCCGCCACATGATCGCCCCACCCCAATGCACGGGGGGCTGATCTGGGTGCATTTGGGCGCGAATGGCTGAATGCAGCCCATCTGCACCGACCAACAATCGACCTGGGACCTGTGTTAGATTGCCTTGATCGTCTTGAATGGTCGCATGCACACCGTCCGCAGTATTTTGGTATCCTGTCACACGATGACCGGTCACGACCGCGTCTGCCCCCAAACGTTCGATCACCAAGCGGTACAGCAACATCTGCAATTTACCACGATGAACAGAATACTGTGGCCAGTTATAGCCCGCCAGACGGCCACGCGTTTCAGAATAGATATCATTGCCGTTTAGGCCAACCAAGGCCCATTCACGGGTCTGGATACCGACAGCGTCTAACATCGCCTCGTCAATGCCGAGGTCAAATAATTCACGCACCGCATTAGGTTGTAAGTTCACGCCCACACCCAATGGACGCAATTCACGGACACTTTCAAAAACACGACATGGCACGCCAATCTGATGCA
>Ga0181607_10003627_pt1 | contig 13378 bp, 5 predicted proteins | sample 041ome_9_FD_132420 | JGI IMG/M metagenome (GOLD analysis project Ga0181607, IMG submission 132420) | Coastal salt marsh microbial communities from the Groves Creek Marsh, Skidaway Island, Georgia - 041413US metaG (megahit assembly) | ecosystem: Environmental > Aquatic > Marine > Intertidal zone...
ACGAGCTGGTCCGCGGTGAGGGGTTGGCGCGAGAAAGGGTCGGTTTCGTCGCTGAGCAAGTGTCGAGTGATGATGCTCCTGTCGCACGAGTGCCCGCTGGGAAGTTTGACCGGATCGCGCATGAGGGTGCAGTAGATCGGGTCGAGGAACTCGTCGGGAATGTCGCCGAGATCGGTCTCCTCTTCTTCGTCCTCGGAGGCGCGCGTGCGGGCGTCGGCGGCGAGTTTCTCGAACGCGGCGACGCGCCGCTCGGAGCGGAGCTGCAAACCGCGCGCGATGGCGGCGGCTTCGAGCATGACTTCGTCGCGATAGGACCGGCCGTCGGCGGCGATGGCGGCGATGAACGCTTTGTCCTTGTCCGCGGCGTAGATTTGGACGTAAATGTCGGTGATCATGCCGAGAAGCTCTTTAGGTTCCCAGCCGTACTTTTCGGGATTTTTAATCTTCAGCTTTCGGCGCTCGGGACCGGCGAGGAAGAGCAAGAAGTAATTCAGCATCGCAGCGACACGTTCGACCATCTCGGGGCGTAAGAATGGATGTGCGATGTCACACGAAGTGTACGCCATCATGCGTACGTGCACCATGGCGAGCGTGAGGTTAGATCGCAAATGACGCCGTGTCTGGCGAAACTCGCTCTCGCGTTCCTCGCGCTCTTGCTGCGGACGCGCCTCCCACGCCGCCTGGTCTTGCATGTCCGTCTCCGTCTGGCGCACCTCCGGAAGCTTTTTCATCGCCTCGTCTAGTAAGTAAATTGCATCATTGATGAGCATGTTCAGGAATCGAGTGTAAAATTCAGGGTCTTCGCTCGCGAGCTTGATCCATGCGTTTCGGTGCGATTGCACGGACCACAAGTATTCGCAAAGCTCACCGATTTGATATCGAACGTTGAACTTTTCGTAGAACTGGTTCGCGCCTCCCGAGAACTCGATGTCGACGTAGAGATACAGCAGACTCGGAATCAAGTTCTTCAAACTCACCGGGTTCACCTCGAATAAGGTCATGAGCTTTTGCGATTGGTAGCCATCCTCAAACGGGATCCAGTGGCGCAAGACTTCGACGAATTTGCATCGCAAGTACGGATTCTTCACGAATGCCGTGTTGCCCATGAATGTGATGAAGAAGTTCATAATCTCATCCAACGGCTCGTGATCGAGCGCATCGGGGGCGTAGCGAGAGATGTACAGAATGAACTCCACCAAGTCCTCGATGACGTACTCGGGCAAGCACCCGAACGCCACCGGACACGTCTGAGGGAACTTGTCCATGGTGATTTGAGCAAAGGTGAATCCGTTCCCGGCCTCGTAGTCCCCATTCGTGGCGACGATACGCATGAGCCAAACAGCGACGAGACGATAGTACTGCATCGCCTCGCTGATCAGCCGCGGATCGCGAAGCGCGCAGTCGAATTGCAAATTTCTTTCGAGTGCGCGCTCAATCTCCGCAGTCATCTCTTCGTGTTTGCGCTCGTACCGCTCTCGCTCGGGCGAGCTCATCAATTGCTGGTCTAACATTCCTCGTAAATCCCGCACCGCCTCTCGCATGTCTTGGATCTCGCGCGTGCACGCCGCGTATTCGGCGATGCACTTGACGTAGCCCAAATGCAACGCTCGTCCGGTGATGTAAAAGCACTCGCAAATGAATCCCCAATCTTCTTTGTCTTCCGACGTCGACAATTTAGCCGCTACAGCTTCGTCCGCGGTGCACGCGACGCGCGTCTCGTCCGTCAAATTGATCCTGCACGCGCGACTTCGTACGTACGCCGGGCTGATTTTGTCGTACTTGCCGCTCTGCGGATCCAAAAACGGCATCGCCAGACGCAACGCCACCATGCTCAAATTGTGCGCACCACCGTGCGACGCGACGACTTGAGGATGGATGCGCATCTTGCCACGCCCGGCATTGACGCGCATGAACGCATCTAGGTAGTTCAGCACGCCCTGGCGAACGTCGCCACCGTGTTTCAACATGACAAAGAGAATCTGATACAGTCCCTCGACCAGGCGATTGCCGCAGCCTCGTAACATGCCGTACGACGCCTCCACGTCTCGCTTCAATCGCTTCGTGACGTTACTAAAGTACGGGCCCACGCAGTCGGGCTCGCCGCATCCGAGAATGTCCGGCAACACGCTCGGTCTGAAGAACCAACCGAGCACGCTCTCCGTCTCAAACTGCCTCCCGTTAATCGCGCTCAGATGACTCTTCATCGGCACCCACCGCTTGTGCTTCACGAGCGCCGTCGCGAACGCTTTCACTGAGCACAGCTGATACATCACCTTTAAGTGCTCGTCAAACTCCCCCAACGGACTCATCCCTCGCGTCGACACGCGCAACTCGTCGAACACGCGCTCGGCGATTTCGTCCAAACCTTCGTCCTCGCACCGCGTCGCCAATCGCTCCAAATATCCGTGCGGTATCCCACCCACCGTCCGCATCGCGTCCAACAACTGACACGCCCCTCGCCCGGCCGCCCACTCGCTCTGCGGAAACGTCCCCGCGAGCGCCGGATTCAACAACAACCCTCCGTACGACGCGCAAAATTCCATGCAACTCTGCAGCTCCTCCCGCGCCGCCGTCGACGCCCCATCGCTCTTCGTCCCCAACCTTCGATGTTCCTCCGTCGCCCGCCGGTACGTCTCCACCGTCCACGCGTACGGTTCCGCGCGCTCGTCGAACCCCGCGTTCGCGCCGCCGCCGCCGCCGTCGTCGCGCGCCAACCGCGCGAAGAAGACCCGCTCCAGCGTCTCCCCCGTCATCCTCAACACCGCGCTCGTCCCTCGCTCCTCTCGCAGCTCGCGCGCGAGATCTCCCAGAAACATCACTCCACCATCGTCCGAGCCCGTCGCGGCGTCCAGCGCGCACCTGCGCGCGTCGTCGTTCGTCATCGAACGTCGTCGTCAATCTCAACAGAATCCATCGCTCGATCGCGCGCTCGCTCGCTCGCGCGCGCGCTCCCGCGCCTCGTCGCGCGCGCGCTCGACGTACCTCGTGCACCGCACCAGCGCCTCGTGCGCGCGCGCGTCGTCGTCGCTCGCGCGCGTCGCCATCGCGCCGATGAGTGTCGTCGTCTCCACACCTCGACCGCGCCATGCTCGACGCCGCGACGCCGACGCTCGTCTTCGCGACGACGAACGATGGGAAACTGCGACGCATGCGCGAGCACCTGCGCCGCGCGCGCGCGCCGGCGCGCGTCGACGCGTGGCGCGGCGCGGCGATCGAGGAGATACAGGCAAACAGTGTCAGAGAAGTCGCGGTCGCGAAAGCGGCGCTGGCGCTCGAGCGGTGCGACCGCGCGTGCGCGGGCGTCGTCGCGCACGACTGCGGACTGTGCGTGCGCGCGCTCGGTGGGTTCCCGGGACCGTACACGAAGGATTTTAACTACAGGGTCGGGGGCGACGGGTTGAGAGCGCTGCTCGACGGCGCGGGCGCGATCGATCGAAGCGCGTGCTGGGACGAGACGCTGGTGCTGGCGCGCGAGGGTCGGGAGATGGTGGTGTTCACGCGCGAGAAGGAGTACGGGGACGGGGAGGTGGGAGAGCCGAGAAAGTGGACGCGGTGGCGGGACGACGCGAGTCGAAGCGTCGGGAGCGTCTTCGTGGCGACGGGGTTCGGGTTCGATGAACCGCTCGCGGACGTCTCCGAGGATGAGTATCAACGATTTCGAAGGGACGCACCGTCGGTTTGGTCGAGCTTCGCGGCGTTCGTGAGAGAGAGCGGCGAGTTTTGAGTGAGGAGTTTTTCGCTCGAGCGATTGGGAGGCGAACAGACACCTTTTTGCGAGCGGATAAAAACGCTCGGCGCGCGCAGACGACGACGCGCGGTCGAGTGAGATCGCGCTCGATGACGACCGATGGCGTCCATGCCGTCGCTGTCGTCGCCGTCGACGCGCAGGCGAAGGGAGACGCGCGCGATGGTGACATTCAGCCCGCGGCGGCGCGCAGGCCCCCCGCGCTTCGCGTCCCGACGCCAAAGTACGACAACACGATGAGTCCTATGGGGCCGTTCTCGTCGCGTCGGTCGACTTCGAGCGATTCCGCGGATGACACGACGATCGATTTCGACGATGACGACGAAGGGCCGATGAAGTCGTGTATTTTGCGTTTGCTAGATGGCGACAACGTCGCGAGAGAAGTCGTCGCTCGAACGCGCCGCCGCGACGTCGCGCTCCGACGACGGTTCAAAGGCGAAACGTTCGTCGTCGCGCGCGCACACACGAAATACGAGCGGAAAAAATGCTGCGCCGCACGAACGTATCAGATGCACGTGCTGCGATCGAGTGGGACGTGCGAGGAAACTTCTCGGTACGCCGCGGCACAGGCGTGTGAGGACGACGTCGCCGAGGTCAACTCCGATCCGGGCACGATGGAGTACTTCGTCGAGGTCGACGACCCGTTCGACACAAAAGTGTACGGCGTCATGCGTTTCGTACGGCGAGACGTGGACGCGTTGTTGAGAACTAGATTCGATGTTCCGACTCGCGAATCAATTTTGGGCGTCGACTTCGTCGTCGACCGGTTCTTCGCCACCACTGCGGCGAACGAAATCGCGGGCGAACCGGATGGGGCGACGTTTATTCGAACGCTCATGCTCGATGCCACTCGCAAGGAGGCTTGGCGAATGTCGCCGTGTCGCGCGGTGCCCATCTTGAGCGCAGTGCCGATCGACGTCGAAGGTGTCAAAGTCTTTGCGCATTCCGCGCGCGACGTCGCGGTGGTGGAGTGCGACGGCGTCGCGTGCGACGCCGACGTCATGGCTGAGCGTGAAGATTGGGTCACGCGCAAGTTTCTTACGTTATACGTCGTCCCGGCGTCGGCGCCCAACGAGGCTAAGAACGCGCTTTCGCCGGGCAAGAAGACTTGGCTCGCGTTTGCCGAGGCGCGCGGCGAGACCCTTCGCGACGATGCGACGAACGACGACGCACCGATGATTTTGACGCTTCACGCGTGTGCGCGGCAGAAAATCGAGTACAACGAGTCTATTCGACTATCATGTATGTATATCATCGCGGAAGCGTGCGGGGAAACGCTCTCGGATGAGGAATCAGCAGGCGCCGTCGTGGACGCGCTCGGGTGCGCGCTTCGCGACGATTCCGGAAAGATTTCGCACACGTTGGAATTCGAACGAAACGTCTCGCGATATTTCGTCGATGCTGTCGAGTTTGTGCGCGGTGAGGACGCGTCGTCAACGAAACGCGCCGTGGTGTGCTTGCGCACCGCCTGCGATGACGCAGATATTTTTATGGAATCGTTGGAGTCGTCCATGCGCGACGCGGAGACGGATGCCTGCGTGCTCGTCGCTCGATGCTCGACTTACGGCGATCACTTGACGTTGTGCGACGGCGACGTGCTTCTTAGCGAAGCTTTAGCGCGCGCCGCATCGAGAGGTCTGTTCGTCGACGGCGGCGTATTCAAGGCGTTCGTGCGCGAGGACGCGTGTATCATCACCGCCCGTTTTGCGCGACGAGAATTCCGCGTTCGGCCGTCGACGCTCAAAGACGTCGACGCGTTGGTCGCCATCGAGGCCGAGGCGTGGGTTGAAACGCCAGAGATGCGGACGTCGCCGGAGACCGTGCGCGAGCGCGTTCAAAACAACGCGAGCATGAACTTTGTTGTGGAAGACATCAAGAGTGGAGACGTCCGAGGCGTCATGTACACGCAATACGTCGAAAGCGTCGACGCGCCGCTCGACGCCACGTGGGAGACGAAGGAGTCGAATCGCCGCGAGCCGAAATCGACGGATGTCGTTCAACTTCTGGACGTTTTTGTGGACCAGGCTTACGGCGCGAGGTGTGCGAGCGATTCGGGCGCGTCCGTCGGTCAAGAGCTTCGTAATTATGTGTTACACTACGCCGAGCAGACGGGATTGAGATACGCGTGCGCGGTGACGCGAACGCGAGGATTTCGCTCGACGCAAGCTTTGAATCCGAATCTCACGTACGAAGCATACGTCCACGGCGACGCGCTCGATCGTGGCGTGTTCTTCCACACGTCTGCTGGCGCGGAAATCGTGCGCGTCGTTCGTCCGTGGCGCGCGCGCGATTATGAAAACGAGGGGGCTGGCGTTCTCATTCGGTACGACGTGCGCGAGTACGCGTTTGCCGACGCCGCGCGACGCGGTCGCACCTCGCGCGTTCGCCGTCGTCCGAGCGACCCGACCGTGCGCGAAGGACGCGAATACGTCAACGCTCTTGAAAGCGTCGCGTGGGAAGCGCGCGCGCGCGCTTTTCCCGTGGAATAATTGGAACACTGTACAGTAACATTACACAATATGTACATTTACGTAACACATTACGCTAATCAGAGTCTGAATTATCGCTCGCGGTGAGTAAAAGATCCTTCGCGGCGTTGATCTCTTGCATCTTTTCTTTACCAGCCGGCCCGACCCTGTCCGTGTGATGCAGCCTCGCCTGTTTGTAAAAAGCTTTCGTGATCTCCCTTTTCGTCGCACCTTCTGTCACCCCCAACGTCTCGCGCGCCGACTGCATCGCGTCGTCGTTATCATCTGCGGCCGGCGTGGTTTCGATGATTTGATGCTCGTTCTCCGCTTCCTTGTTCCGTTCCGCTCTTCGCTTTCGTCGACGACGGCGAAGGATATAATCCTGCGTCGCGGCGTCTTGGTTGTTGTCCATCCCTTCAAACTCTGACTTCGACGATCCCACTTCGATCTCCGGGGTTTCCGGTCCTCCCGCGTCGGCGTTGAGTTTAACGTGTCGATTAATCTCGTCGCCGACCCAATTCGCCTCGCGAGAGTCTCTCGCGCGCCCCGGTCTCGCCGACGCGCCGTGTTGCATGCTCAATTGCTGCCCTCCCGCGATTTTTCGGTTGTAGTACACGCTCAGCGCGCGCCGACCGACGCCGCGGTCGATGACGCGGTCATCGTTCGCGCTCGCGACGGGCGCATCGCGCGCGCGCGGCGTCGCGAGCGCCAACGCGCCCCCCGTCGCCAACACCATCGTCAACACCCAACGCCAACGCCAACGCGCGCGCGCGAACGCGCGGTGACGCGGGCGATCTCGCGAGGCGTCGACCTCGCGCGCGGGCGCGGTGATCTCGATGTCGGACATCGTCGACGAACGCGCGCCGCGCCGACGGCGAGTGCGGGCTCTTACTTGATCGAGTCTCAGGTCGGTCGAGGAGGCCTAAACCCGCCGCAGTCGGCGAGACGCGAGCGCGCTCATTGTTAATGTTCAATAAAGATGTTGCATTAAAGATGTCGTACTGTAAGTTGTACTGTAGAGTTGAAATAGTTAAAATGACGGTGTTTTGGATTTTACGTCCAAGTCAATCAGATGACGGAGCTGTAGCCGTCGACTTGGCGTGACGTCGTCGCGACGAGCGACGTACGTTCGGACATTTCGGCGTCGGCTGGACGCGCGCGCGCGCGGAACGCGAACGCGAACAGCGCGACGCACAGCGTGAACGCGAAGGGAGTGTAAAAAATTGCGACCTTTTGACTGCCGTCGATGTCATCTTGAGGGCTCGATGATGCGAGAGATGATTTTTGTCGTGGAGAAGATCCCGACGACCCTAGTTGTGGCGTTTCGGCGGTGCTCGCGCCGACGCGCACAGGTGCGACGAATTCAAACTCAGCCGCTGGGTTGCCTGCGACGTCGGTCACTTCCGTAACAGTCACTTTGTGATAGCCTTGTGAAAAGTATGGAAACTTCATCAACCAGTGACCACCAGCGCCATCGTTAACGCATTGAAGGACGTACTGTCTCAAGTCTTCGTTGGAAACGGCTTCGAAGGGACCCGTCGACGAGTTGCCTCGCTTGGCCGTGATCACTTGCTTCGTGCAATCAATGTCTTCCATGAAATCGACGCGTTGCGTTACCTGTGAGCTCACATATTTGAAATCACCGACGAGCGGGTCCTTCGTATCTATCTTCACCATGAGATTTTGATCGCTCACAAATTCGTGCACTGACGGCGTTGCGAGGTGAGATCCGCCCACGCACATTGTTTTCAATCGGATATCATATTTCCCATCTTTATATCCACTCAGAAGTTTGTTGTAAGGGTCGTTTAGATCCCAGTCAAAGATGCAACCGTCTCCACCCCGCGACTCCGGGCAAAGTAAATTGAAATTCTTATTCGTGCCGGCACCGCGCACGGCGTCTTTCGCTGTGATCCATTCGCCTCCTGATACCGAACGATATTGCACGTAGACGTAGGCGAGATTCCCATTCGTCACCAACGCTTCGGACGTGGATGCAGTTTCCTTGGGCCAGAGAGAATATCTATTCGGATTTACGACCGAGATGCTCAAAACGCTCGAATCAGACGCTGCGCTCTTCTCAAAGTAACTTGCTTCCTTGCTGAGCGTAGACGAGTGAAAAGCAACTTGAGGGCAATCTTTACTCCACGACATGGCACCGAGTGTAACACTGCTCGAGATGATCGGGCGATACATGTATTCTTCAATCATCGACTCACACAAGCTCACCAAGGAAATCCCCAGGTACGAGCTTTCATACACTCCGTCGCTTGGCTCCACGCTCAGAAGCACGCGACTCTCGCGCACAACGCTTTGCGAATCCATACGCTCTCCAGCCAATCTTCGTAGAGGTAGGACTTCACCGAATGACCACATTTGAATACCATTGATCGAGAACTTCATTCCCTGTAGGAGTGTTCCTTGTGCTGTAGTGGTTTGCGTGAGACGAGCGATTGCGTTTGCCAACAATCTCCCTGCTCTGACGCTCATTGACTGTTCGTATGACGCTACGATGTCTTCAATCCGCGCCTTCAGGTCTTGAATGTCATCAGACTCTGACGCAAAGCATTCGTGGCTATCCGCCATGGCGTATGCTGCATTCTTTACGAACGTTGCGTTGTCCTCGTTCAACTGTGCCGCGTTATGAGCAGCCGCGATGATTTTTCCAACGCAGTCGGCGACTCCATCTACCAAACGAAGGCCCATGTCGGCCACTTCCTTGTAGGGCGACTCATTGCTGATGAGAAGTTGGATCAAAGCGTGCTCTCCTGGGTTCAGATTCGTGTTATGCGTCGACTCCTTACCTATGGTAACGCCAGCTTCTCGGAACATCGTCCATTTTTCTCCCGGACATCGACTTCTGCCGCCCATCGTGATGAACACTGGAGATCCGAAACGTTTGTCGGAACTGACCTGGAGCACAAACTTATCCCCAAAATCTGGGTCACCTAATGAGTACATCGTGCTCATGTGTTCATACTTTGCCCAGGCAAAGGCACGACTTTTTGAAACTGACTTGCTCATATCCGTGGTAGCACCTACATGCCCCTTGACGATGGCGATTGAACCCGCGAAGGAGTATCCGTTTTCAGCTGAGCCGTCCAGGCTGAGCGTCCATGCGTAATCTTGACCGTCGACGTTTTCGTTGGAAGAAAATATGTACTCTGTCGAAGCACCACCGCCGCTAAACGATAGTAAAATTGCTTCATCAGCGGGTCCATTCGAATCTGTGGTGGAGTAGCCGCGGGGACCCATACGCCCTGTAAACGACGCATCGACTCGTTTCGTATCGTTCATGTAAATGGATGCATCCTCTCCGAGCGTAAGATCGCTAAGATCGCTCGATTGAAGTAGTTGTGACGACACGTCTAGAGCCTGCGTTTTGCATTTTTCTGTGATGCAGGATGAAACCGTGTTGTTCAGATCTTCACGAGTGGGGCTATTCATCCCCATTGTCGTGACGAGCTCATCCGCTTCTTGAAATTGCTCGAGGAACTTCGGCTTCATCCTTTCACTCTTTCGTGACCAGAAAACCTTGCCGACGTCTGGGGTGGCGTCGTTCTTGTCGTCGTCACCGCGGAACCCAAGGTTTCCACTCAACACGTCTGAAAATAAAGTCCCGGGATTGCTAACGTAGCCACCGATGAGCTGGGACCATCGAGATTCATCCGTCTCATCCGAGAGAATGAAGTCGTTAAGTGTGTCTATAGTACCATCCGCGTCGCCCAAGTCCCCTGGAACGCCATGTATGTATGGACTAACTCTGTCGATTCTCTTCCAAGCAAGCTTCAACTCGTCTATTGGGGTAGAAATCGGACCGCTCGCGTCACTTATGAACGATGTTTCCATTTTCTCGGCTTCCATACCGAACGCGGATTGTTCATCCATAAAAGGAATCATGATGCGCTCCATTGCGCTGTAGTTTTTACCGTACAACACGGGAGCGCCTTCCGCAGTCGGCTCCATAGGAACCTTGTACACTGTTGGCGAAGCCCACAAAAGTGTGCGTTGCCACACGTTAATTTTGTCAGCGATGTACTGTGGCCAATTAGGCGCTTCCATTTTAGAATCATCCCCGACGATGAGGCCGCTTTCCACGACGGAAAGCAAATACCGCAAGTTTGGAATCACTTTCGCTTCAATCGAGTGTACCGTGAATATGTAGGACGTGGGTTTCCTCGGCATCCATGTGATCGCCGTCGATATCCGCAAGCACGGTTTATCGTCTTCCCTTAGCGCAAGATCGAGCGCATCGGCTAGCCTGTAGACAAGTTCAACGCCGCCACCTAGAATCGCATCGCCCTGTCGTCCCGGGATGGCGACGTCGGTACTTGTCCGTATGACACGATTTATCGTAGCCGTGAGATCCCAACCGACGGCGGAACTCTGAGCAACCGAGAATTCTGGTCCAGACTCCTCATGGTATGCGTCAAAATCTATCTTAAAGAGAGGCATTCCGAGCTGGAATAAAACCTCCATGCCATATCCAGCGCCAAAACCCGGTTTCGCCTCCATTTCGAGTTCTACGCCGCCACCGCCTTCGTGTGAATTCGACACAGACGCCGCTTGTTCGTCTGAAAGCTCCACGGACATGGTCACTTCCGTGCCCATAAGAAGTTCGGCGTAAGAGTTGCCACCGGGCGGATCATGTACCGTCATGTACACCAAACCTTCGAGTGGAACAGTTGCCCAATACACGTCATCGCTTTCTTCGCCGTAGATCCCTTCGCCTCGCGGTTTCGAGCCAAGAGAGATGAGCTCTCGTTTCAACGGAACTGTCACTGTCATCGAACCATCAAATCTACCCACAGTCAGTTCGACAGATCTGCGGTAATTTCCTGAGAGCTTGGGATCTCCCGCGACAATGAGTCGATCCGTCGTCTTCTCGCCCTCATCCGTGGGGAATAAAAGTTTGTCGCTCTCCGGATCGATCTCAACGTCAAAGTCGCACAATGGTCCTCCATTGCGATCGGTGTGACATGGATTTTCGGCTATATCGGTGACGCTTTGTCTGAACATGGCCACCGTCATCCCGCCGCTCTCGGCGCTAGGCAGTGTCAAGCATTCATCGAGTGAACCATTCTCCACATGCAGTTCAAGTACTTTGGCGCTCACAACTTTCGGCCCCAAAGCAAAGAGCCCCTCTCCACCGAAATCATCAAAAAATGGCGATATCCCAACAAAGTGGTTGTGTCTAATGCCACCAGCTTTCACGCTATCAACGTCCCAGCAGTCATCGCCATCGTCGGTGATTACAGAAAGATCTACGAACTCTGCGCACAAATAACCGTGGTACTTGTATCTCGCCGAATACCAAGTGTGCTCAGTGCGTAATGGTACAAGCCTTTCGATCGTTGTTGGATGCTGGCGGAAGTATGGAATGATGCCGTCTACTCCAACATGACACAACGCGTTCGGATATTTCTCCTCGCGCATCGCCGTGAAATTCGCTGTGGATGGGGCCTCTTCGATCACTACTGAGTAATCCATCGCGGCGAGTGGCCATCGTCTTCCATTCGGAACTTCTTCATATGTTGGTATAACGTCTGAGTTTTCCTTGTCGCGGTCAGGTAGAGTCCAGCCGGACACTTGAGCCGAAGTGAAGATGGCTGGTGGGTGACAGCCATTGATGGGGGTAATTTTGAAAGTCGCCCCTGTGTAAAGCTTTTCACACTCACCTTGATAGACACCCAAATCGACGTTCGCCGTCGTCGTGTCTGAGAAGAAAACGTACTTTTTCGATGATACAGCGTGGAGAGTAACTGCGGTCGGTTTACCGTCGCAGCTCCAAATTCTCGTAGCTTCCACGATGGTGGTTCCCGAATAGCAGATTTCGTGACCGTCATATTCCGCGGTTATCGTGTAGGTTTTCCCGTTTGTGACTGCGAATTCGAACCAGCCAGTCTCGTCTGTAGTGAATTGTCGCGGTGCACCAGCCTCGCTTTCATCTTTGACATAAATGTTTGCCTCAAAAAGTCCACACTCGGACAACTCGGTCCATTCTATTGGGAACATGACGGCGCCCGAAACGACCACCGTCGTATCGTCCTGCATTTTCTGCTCTACCTGATGATTATGGGTCAGCTCTAGATTGATGACATCAATATCCGCCGTCGCCGAAAATATGGTACCAGTTTCATGTAGGTCACCAGTGTCGTCTGTAGTTCCAGCTTGCGCGACGACGTCATTTTTGTTGAATACATGCACGATTTCTGGCAGCCGCCGCGTGCTCCACAGCGCGACATCCAATCCAGGACGACTGACGCGCGCTAACAGCGTCTGCGGATCATCTTGAACTACGTCGTGCAGTAGTGCGGCATCTAAGTCAACGAAAATCTTATTCGAGCCGGGAGATGTAGCAAGTAACGGTGTTGCGTACACGGAGGTCTGATCGCCGACGACAATGGCATCGAACTCGGCGTCTTCGAGAGGGCGACAGTGATCGATTTTTGACACAACATCACCCCCACCCTCTGCGCTGAGCTCATCATACCACTCGTTCCATCCTTCAGAAGAGTACGGAACATGGGCTGATGTCGATCTTCGCACGATGAAATTTTCGCACGCTTTGCCGAACACTTGGCTACGCGCATCCTGGTGAGACTCGTCGCCGATCGGAGCGCTAACACTCTGCACGGTGAACAAATCGAAGTCGTATGTAATTTTCCGCGGAGGGAACACGAGCACTGGCTCGACAAACAGTGTCCGTTGAGCCAGACGATGCGCCACACTGAGGAATTCTTGTGCGTTCAGAAGCCCATCACCGTCCATATCCAACGTCGAATGCCAAAGTTGGTCTGAAATTATAGCGTACCCATTGCTAGGAAAACTCGCACCTTTCTCGATGATGGCGGTCAACTCTGACTTATCGATGCCCCCGTTGCCATCTGTGTCCGTCTCGTCAAAATCGTGCATCGGTGGTGGAGGCGATGGCGGTGGAGGCGATGGCGGCGGTGGCGATGGCGGCGGTGGCGATGGCGGCGGCGATGGCGGCGGTGGCGACGGCGGCGGCGGCGATGGCGGCGGTGGCGACGGCGGCGGAGGCGACGGTGGCGGCGGCGATGGCGGCGGCGGCGACGCGATGCGCTCGACCCAGTGAACGTTTGTGAGAGAACCGGCCTTGAGAGAGACATCCGCATGCAGCGGGTACTCGGGAGTCTGTTGA
>Ga0181607_10003639_pt1 | contig 13351 bp, 10 predicted proteins | sample 041ome_9_FD_132420 | JGI IMG/M metagenome (GOLD analysis project Ga0181607, IMG submission 132420) | Coastal salt marsh microbial communities from the Groves Creek Marsh, Skidaway Island, Georgia - 041413US metaG (megahit assembly) | ecosystem: Environmental > Aquatic > Marine > Intertidal zone...
CGGCGCTGCTGCGATCCATCCCGTCGGCCGCCCCCGAGAGGCCTCGGAAAATATTCCCACCGCCAATGACCATACAAATTTCAACATTGAGCGCTAAGGCATCAGCAACATCAGACGCAATACGATCGACCGTTGCAACGTCAATGCCGTACTGGCCCTCACCCATAAGGGCCTCGCCAGACACCTTTAAGAGAACTCGTTTGAACTGTGGGTTAGCGCTCATATGACTGCCTCCTGATATGATCGTGGCAGATTCGCATGAGCGCCCCCAATAGGATTTCGAGAGACGATCTAGGCTTTACCTGCAACCGCCGCAACTTCTGCGGCAAAATCCTCTTCCGGACCCTTCTCGACACCTTCGCCAAGCTCCATCCGCACAAAGCCTTTCAACGTCACGGGTGTACCCAGCTTATCTGCCAGTTTTTTAACAACATCACCGACACGGCTTTCACCATCAATGACGAAAATTTGCGAGTCGAGAACAACTTCTTCATAAAACTTGCGCAACCGGCCTTCGACCATTTTATCAATAATATTGTCGGGCTTACCGCTTTCTTTGGCTTCAGCAATCAAAAGATTACGCTCGCGCTCAATTTCGGCCGCGTCTAGCTCATCGAGCGATACAGCAAGCGGCCGCGTGGCGGCCACATGCATAGCAATTTGCCGCCCCAATGCGTCCAGCTCAGAGGCATCGCCCGCCGATTCCAGCCCGACGAGAACACCAATTTTGCCCATACCTGCAGCCACTTGACCATGAATATATTGGCTTACAATACCTTGGCTCACGTAAACCGAAGCGGAACGACGCACTGTCATATTTTCACCAATTGTGCCGACCATTTCCTGGACATGGGCCTCGACTGATTTTCCGGCTCCAGGATAATCGGCCGCCAATAACGCCGCCAAATCCCCTTTTGAGGCCAAGGAAATATCTGCAATATCTTTAACCATGGATTGGAAGGTCTCGTTCCGTGCCACAAAATCTGTCTCAGAGTTCACTTCAACCAAACTTCCGCAGGCGCCCGATGTTGCAACCGCGACCAAACCTTCGGCGGCCACCCGGCCCGCTTTCTTAGCCGCTTTTGCAAGACCTTTCGTGCGCAACCAATCGGCGGCCGCGTCCATATCGCCACCGGTTTCGTTTAAGGCGGCCTTACAATCCATCATGCCTGCGCCGCTCGCTTCGCGAAGTTCTTTGACCATTGCCGCTGTGATATCAGCCATTCGTCTCTCCGTTATCTCTGAATGCTTTCATTAATTGAAACGACGACCTTAAGCCGTCGCTTCATCTGTATTTTCAGAAACCGTCTCGGCGACAGCCTCAGGAGCTATGTCAACGGTCTCGGCAGGTGTGTCGTCCAAAGCAGGCTCGACCATTGGTGCTGCAACCGCTCCGAGATCAATACCGGTGCCGCGCGCACTTTTTTCAATCCCCGAGATCACGGCTTTGCTGACCAAGTCGCAATATAGTTCAATCGCCCGGCTCGCATCATCATTGCCTGGAATGGGATAATCAATCTCATCAGGATTACAATTGCTGTCGAGGATCGCAACAACCGGGATCCCCAAAGTTTTGGCTTCAGCAATCGCAATGGACTCTTTATTGGTGTCGACCACAAACATAATTTCCGGACGACCGCCCATATCTTTAATACCGCCTAGAGCACGCTCAAGCTTTTCGCGTTCGCGGGTCAGGTTAAGAATTTCTTTTTTGGTTAAGCCTTTCGACCCCTCCGGCGTCAGCGTTTCATCAACCTCGCGGAGGCGCTTAATCGAGTTCGAAATTGTGTTCCAATTGGTGAGCGTACCACCCAACCAGCGCGAGTTCATGAAATACTGCGCACATTGTTTGGCATGACGCGCAATCGGTTCAGAGGCTTGGCGCTTGGTTCCTACGAATAAAACACGGCCACCTGCTGCGACAACATCTTCAATGGCCACGAGGGCTTGATGTAACAGAGGGACTGTTTTCGATAGATCGAGGATGTGGATCCCATTACGATCACCAAAAATGAACGGTGCCATTTTTGGGTTCCAGCGCTGGGTTTGGTGACCAAAGTGGACGCCGGCTTCTAGCAATTGACGCATATTAAAATCGGGCAAAGACATTGCTCGTTCCTTCCTATTTCTCCAGTTTAACCGCCGCAGATGTGGATTTGGCTGAAGGAGATCGTAGATCAACCAAACACAGGAGCGCCCGGAGGGCCTATCTGCGTGTGTAATGACGCGGTTTTATCGAAAGCGCGTTAAAAGAGCAAGCCTTTTTGGCTCGTTAAAAGGGGGTTTATCATGGTCGCGCGGACGCCGTTCAAGTGGTTTGAAAAATGCCCTAAACCTCTTCGACATGCACAACGCCACGTATGGCCTTGATCGCTCCCGCCAATTTAGGGGTCACGGAAACAGGCAAAGGGACCTGCATCTCCACCTCATGCTGCTGCGCCAACAAAATGAGGGACATTTGTCCCGCCTGATGCAGGGGCACCGATGGCGCTTTATTGAGATTTTCTCTCAAAGAGACAAGAGCCGCGGGCTGATCGACATAAACGCGCAAGCCCGCCCGGGCGTTTGACACCACCTCATCAAGATCGCGCACAGCGCGCCCGATGAGGCGCAGCTGCCCCTCTTCGAGCGAAACTTGCGCCGTGATCACGACCCCTTGCGCAACCCGCAATACGGGCCGACTGACCTCAAGCGTATCTGAAAATAGAACGATCTCAAATTGACCCATAGGGTCCGACAGGGTCACGAAGGCAAAGGGTTTGCCTTTTTGGGATTTGCGTTCATCAACTTTAAGAATGGTTCCGGCGATTAACACTTCACCACCCACGCGTTTTTCAAGATCAGCGAGCGCCACCACCCCCACCCGCTTTAGCGGACGCTGATAATCATCCAATGGATGGCCCGAGAGATAAAATCCGATCGCGGTTAATTCATGCGACAAGCGTTCCAATTGCGACCAAGGAGCCGCATCGGGTAATCGGGTCAGTGCGTCTAAATCTTCACTCCCAAACAAACTTTCTTGTTTGCTTTTCTGTTCGGTTGCCGCGACATTAGCCTCGCCCAAAATAATCCCAAGCCCTGCGGACAGTCGCGCCCGATCCGGCTCCAAACAATCGAGAGCCCCCGAGAAGATCAAATATTCCATTAGGCGACGATTGAGACCGATGGAACTCGTGCGTCGGGCAAAATCAAAAATATCCTGATAATCCCCATGCGCCTCGCGCTCTTCGACAATTAACTGCATGGCCTGAGCGCCGACATTTCGAATGGCCGAGAGCGCATAGACAATACCATCATCGGCCACATCAAACTGCACATGCGAGCGATTAATATGAGGGGGGATAATTTGAATTCCGTGCGTCTCGGCGTCTTGCTTAAAGCCCTGCAGTTTTTCCGTCCGTTCAAAATCGAGGGACATCGACGCCGCATAGAATTCAGCAGGATAATTCGCTTTCAAGTAAGCGGTCTGGTAGGCAATGAGCGCATACGCCGCCGCGTGACTTTTATTAAATCCGTAGCCAGCGAAACGATCGACCTGATCAAAAATTGCACTCGCCTTTTTTTGATCCACTTGATTGTCGACCGCACCTAAGATGAACCGCTCTTTTTGTTCATCCATTTCTTTTTGAATTTTCTTACCCATGGCGCGGCGCAAGAGATCGGCCTCGCCGAGCGAATAGCCGGATAGAATTTGCGCGATTTGCATGACCTGTTCTTGATAAATCATCACCCCATAGGTTTCTTCGAGCACAGGCTTTAAGGTCTCGTGCAAATAATCAGGCTGTTCTTCGCCCTTCTTACAAGCAATGAACCGTGGGATATTATCCATCGGCCCGGGACGATAGAGCGCTACCAGCGCGATAATATCCTCAAGGCAATCAGGCTTCATGCGGCGCAGCACATCGCGCATGCCAGCACTCTCGAGCTGGAACACGCCAACCGTGTCTCCCTCACCCAACATGGTATAGGTGGCCGCATCATCGAACGGAATATGCTCGATATCGACAGTCTTCCCCCGCTTAGCAATTAACGCGAGCGCCTTTTCGATCACGGTAAGGGTTTTCAAACCCAGAAAATCGAATTTGACGAGGCCCGCTTTTTCAACCCATTTCATGCTGAACTGGGTCACGGGCGTGTCTGATTTAGGATCGCGATAAAGCGCCACTAATTGCTCAAGGGGTCGGTCACCGATCACAACACCCGCAGCATGGGTTGACGCATGTCGATACAAACCTTCAAGCGTGAGGCTGATGGATATCAGCTCATCAACCAATGTTTCGGAACGCCGCGCCTCTTGTAATCGCGGCTCCTCATCGAGCGCCTGTTGCAAGGTTTTCGGATTAGCCGGATTATTGGGCACTAATTTACATAAGCGATCAACCTGACCGTAAGGCATTTGCAAAACCCGCCCAACATCGCGCAGCACGGCGCGCGCTTGCAGTTTTCCAAAAGTAATGATCTGCGCAACTTGTCCAACACCATATTTTTGCTGAACATAGGCAATCACCTCATCGCGCCGCGACTGACAGAAATCAATATCAAAGTCAGGCATGGACACACGCTCAGGGTTCAAAAAGCGTTCAAAAAGCAGGTTAAAGCGCAGCGGGTCGAGGTCGGTGATGGTGAGGGCCCACGCCACAACCGAGCCAGCGCCCGAGCCCCGGCCGGGGCCAACCGCGATGCCTTGCGATTTCGCCCACTGAATGAAATCGGCCACAATAAGGAAATAACCCGGAAACCCCATTTTCTCGATGATCTCGAGTTCATAAGCCAATCGAGAAAAATATTGCTCGTGAGGGATTGATGTTTCGACCTGCCCCAGCCGGCGTTGCAGCCCCTCTTGCGCTTGGCGCGCGAGCTCGGCTGCCTCATCATCACACGGATAGGCTGGCAATATGGGCGCGCGCCCGCGCGGTCGATAGGCACATCGTTGTGCGATTTCGACCGAGTTCGCCGTCGCCTCCGGCAGATCCGCAAAGAGAGTTAACATTTCTTCCGGCGATTTCAGACGATGATCTATCGTGTATTGCCGCCGATCGGTTTGATCAACATAAGTGCCATCGGCAATACAAATCAGCGCGTCATGCGCTCGAAACTCATCGCTATAGACAAAAAAGCACTGGTTCGTTGCCACCAGCGGCAGGTCATGCGCATAGGCATATTCAACCAAGGCATCTTCAACATGCGGCGTCTCGAAATCCGTATAGCGCTGCAACTCGATATATAAATTGGGGCCGAATATGGCGGCGAGCTGTTGTAAAAGATGTTGCGCCGCGTCGACCTGCGAGGCCCCTAACCGCCGATTAATCGGCCCCTCTGGGCCGCCCGTCAGGCAGATCAACCCCTCGGCATATTCAGCCAGTTGATCAAGCGATACCCCCACATCGACCTGTTCAGCACGATAAGCCATACTGGCCAGCGCCATAAGATTTAAATAGCCCGTCTCATTTTGAACGTAGAGCGCAATGTCGCCGATCACGCCATCCGCATCGATCAGGCTCAAGGTGATAGCTGTGATCGCCTGCACACCGACCGCACTCATTTCCTCGGCGATCTCGAGAGCCCCGAAAAGATTATTGCGATCCGCTACCGCCACCGCGGGCATATGGTGTTTTTTGCACGCCTCCACCAATTGCGGCAGACGAATAGCCCCTTCCAGCAAAGAATAAGGACTATGCAGTCGAAGATGTACAAATTGGGGCGTCATCGCCTCACCTAGCCAAAAGAAGGTCATTATTAGGGGTGCAACGCACCCCGCATTCACTGAGACTTATCGTCTTGGCTTATTGTCTGGGCTGAGCGCAGGTTTGCCAACCCTTAACCAGGCGAGCAACGCCTACAAAAAGGGGATAACTAGCCTGCAATCGCTTGCGCGATGGTTCCCCATACCAAAATAACGTAACCGAGGCCGATCAGTGTTGCAAAAGCGAGTATATCTTCTAGCATTTTCATTACGTTTACCTCCCGATTCCCTTATATGTTCACGTTTTGTTCTTTTCGTCAAGTGCCGATTCTCGCCCCTAGCTTTTTCGATGAAAAATCGGCTGAGATGAAGGGGTGACCGGAAGCAGACTAGAAGCAGACCGGAAGCAGTTGCCTTTGAGAAGAGCGCCCTGTTTCTGCGCCGCTGACGCTACTGAATTGATCCGTTCGCCAAGCGAATTAGCCGGTCACACCGGCCTGCCAGAGCTTCATTATGGGTGGCGAGTAAAACACCCATATTGCGCTTGGTACACTGCTCGAAAATCAATGCTGCAATATCATCTCCGAGCTTTTGATCGAGGCTACCGGTTGGCTCATCCGCGATTAGCACGTCAGGGTTATGCACCATGGCGCGCGCAATAGCGACACGCTGTTGCTCCCCACCCGAGAGTTGCGACGGCAAATGCGTGGCTCGGTCAGCCAGCCCCATTTGTCTGATGAGATCGTGAGCCCGCTCGTCGGCATCTGCACGAGCGACGCCATTGAGCCGCAACGGCAAGGCGACATTTTCAAGGGCCGTAAACTCAGGAAGTAAATGGTGAAACTGGAAAACAAATCCGATTTTTTCCCGTCTTAAAGAGGTGCGCTGATCATCGCGGACCCTCTCCTCACCGATCAACACCTGCCCCGCTCGCGGTTGCTCTAAGAGCCCCGCGACATTCAACAGCGTCGACTTGCCGGATCCCGACGGCCCACATAGTGCGATGCGCTCCCCTTTTTTCACCGACAGATTAACCCCTCGCAATACCTCGAGGATGCCCGCGCCTTGGGCATAGCCATGATGCACATCGCGCAATGTCAGAAGATCACTCATACCGGAGTGCCTCAGCTGGTTCGAGACGGGTTGCCCGCCAAGCCGGATATAGCGTTGAGAGGAATGACAAGAGCAGCGACATGGTCATGACTTGCATAACGTCACTCCACACCATGCGGGCCGGTAATTTTTCGAGAAAATAAATCTGAGCCGGAAACAGATCGGCTCCTGTAATCCAAATCAAAAACTGTCGAATTTCCTCGATATAAGAGCAAAAGAGCGCGCCCAAACCCAAACCCACAAAACTCGCGACCACGCCAATACTGGCACCCGTAATAAAGAAAATGCGCAAGATAAAGCCTGGCTCTGCGCCCATTGCCCGCAAAATTGCAATATCCCGGCCTTTCTCTCTAACCAACATCACCATGCCCGATATGATATTCAACGCTGCAATCAGCAAGATCAGCGTTAGGATGATAAACATCACATTGCGCTCAACCTCCAGTGCGCCGGCCAAGGTTGCATTACTCTGCCGCCAGGTGACGATGCGATAGTCCGGCCCCAAAGCTTGCAAAACACGTTGCGCCGTTTCATCGATCTGGTCGGGATCATCCGTGTCGATTTCAATGACCCCTGTTGCCGGATCTCGTCCGATCAATTGCGCCACATGATCATAGCTCATAAACATTACATTCAGATCATAATCGGATAAGCCGACCTCAAATATTGCGACAATTCGATAAGCTGCCATGCGCGGTGTGGTACCAAACGGGGTCACTTCACCACGCGGTGCGATTAAGGATAATCGATCTCCCACAGCCAAGCCAAAACGATCCGCGAGGGCCCGCCCAATGGCTACTGTTCGGGGCTGGTCGAGGGCAGACAAATCGCCCGTCACCGGATGCTTTTGCAAAGCCGGCAAATTCATAATATCGCTGACCGGAAACCCCCGAACAATTTGCCCCCGCACATCGCGATCAAACGACGCCATGACTTGAGCATCGATCATGGGCCGCGCGTAAGATATTGCCGGAAGCCGACGAATATCCGCCACTGTGGCGTTTATATCCTTGAACCGATGACCGATATTTTCGATGCGCGCATGACCATTCACGCCCAAGATACGATCAAGTAAATCTGCTCGGAAGCCGGTCATCACGGCCATGACCACAACCAAAGTGGCCACACCCAACGCTATCCCCAAAAAGGAAATAACGGACACGACGGAAATATAGCTATCTTGTCGCTTGGCGCGAATATAACGGCTGGCAAACAGCCAATCCAAGGGACCGAAAGGCATCATGCGCTTGGCGGCTCGCTGAGCATATTGACCGCCGCCTCGAGCGAGAGTGTTTGTCGCGCGCCCGTTGCCCGATTTTTGATTTCGATCTCGCCCGCCTCAGCGCCCCGAGGACCGATAATGGCCTGCCACGGCAGTCCGATTAAATCCATTTCCGAGAACTTTGCGCCGGCACGTTCATCGCGATCATCCACCAGCACCTCAAGGCCGCGTTGTGAAAGCTGTTCATTTAACGCTGCAACCAATGCATCGGTATCACCATGCCCCACTTTCAAATTTATAATGCCAACGTGAAACGGGGTGACCGCCCACGGCCAAACAATCCCCTCCGCATCATGACTGGCCTCAATAATACCTCCGACAAGGCGCGACACTCCAATGCCATAGGACCCGCCATGAACAGCCACCTCTTGTCCATCTGGGCCCGTGACGCGACAATTCATTGCCTTGGAGTATTTATCGCCGAAATAAAAAATATGACCAACCTCGATACCGCGGGCTGATAGCCGATTTTCCGCGGTCACGTGTGCGTCAAAAAACGCCGCATCATGTTGCTCGTCGGTGCGGGCATATAAGCTCGTATATTGCTCGATCACCTCGCCTAAATCGCCAGAATAGTCATCATCCGGAATTGGAATATCGAGCAGGCGCTTGTCGCAAAAAACTTCCGACTCGCCGGTTTCCGCCAGAATAATAAACTCATGGCTTAAATCGCCCCCAATGGGCCCCGTATTCGCAGCCATGGGCAATGCCTTCAGCCCAAGCCGGTGAAATGTGCGTAGATAGGCGACGAACATTTTCTGATAGGCGCGCCGCGCGCCCGCTTCATCGACGTCGAAACTATAGGCATCCTTCATTAAGAATTCGCGGCCACGCATAACCCCAAACCGAGGACGGATTTCATCGCGAAACTTCCATTGGATGTGATACAGATTGAGCGGTAATTGCCGGTAACTGCGCAAATTATCGCGCAAAATTTGGGTAATTTGCTCTTCATTGGTTGGCCCATACAGCAAATCGCGCTCATGGCGATCTGTGATGCGTAACATCTCAAGACCATAATCATCGTAACGGCCAGACTCGCGCCACAAGTCAGCTGGCTGAATGGTCGGCATGAGCAGCTCATGCGCGCCAGCTCGGTTTTGCTCGTCACGCACAATATTCTCGATCTTGCGCAAAACCCGCAAACCAAGAGGCAACCAGCTATAAATGCCCGCCGTACTTTGTCGAACAAGACCCGCCCGCAACATTAAGCGATGCGAGACAATCTGGGCCTCGGTCGGGTTTTCTTTTAAAGTGGGAATGAAATACTGACTGAGATTCATAAACGGAGACCTTCAAAAAATCGTATCTATGTCTACGCGCTCGCTGTTCAGGTGGCAAGATCTGACAACTCAGACATTAGAAAAACCCTCTTGCCTCGATGGCCAATTTGCCGCACTCTTAGCATGTGTAATGAGGGGAAACCCTTCGGCTTTGGGAGGAGCCGCTCCAGAATGCAGGCCACCTTGCGATTCTGGGAATACATAAGGCGAAGTTTGTTGATACAAACTTCGCCTTTTTTTGATGGGTTTTTGAAGACAGGTTTCCAAAGCTTCCGTCGTGCCCGCTGCATCTCCACAACGAGTGCGGCATTACTGAGGTCGAGCAAAATCCGGAACGAGAACAGCCCAAAAACTCTGTGCCGTCGCCGATGTTAGCAACCAATAGACCACCAAATACAAGACCACGGCAACACAAGTGGTAATGAGAAATTTTTTGGCCATGCGCGGCATTGCGGGCGCGCTCTCGACCGACCCTTCCTCCACAGAACCTTCCTCGGCTTGCGTGCGCACACCAAAAGGCAAGACCATGAACAAGGTCAAAAACCAAACAATCATGTAAATGGCTAACCCAAAGGTAAAACTAATTTCGATCATTTAAACCCGCCCGTTCATGCCGATAGCCAACCTTACCATATTTCAGGCTTGATCGGCAGGCATTTATGTCGCAACCAGCAACACATGAATGACCGGTTTTTTACCCCAGCGTTGAACGCATAGCCGCCGCACTTGACGAGAAATATCTTGCTCAATACGGCCTTGGGTGACGCGCCCATTTTCAGGAACCGCCAGATCAATCGCCTCGCGCACCCAGTCCTCCATTAAAATGCCGTCCTCATCATGGCGTGGCAAACCCGCAAGCGAAATTTCAGGCGCGCCACATAATCGACCCCCTGCATCCATTGCAAGCGCAATGCTGACCACCCCAACATGGCTTAACTTTCGTCGAACCGACGCCGCAGAAGCATCTTCGGGAACAGCCAAGTGACCATCCATATGAATTCGGCCAACGGGAACATGCCCCATCACCCGCGCATCGTCTGGATCGAGGCAGACCACATCCCCATTCTCAATCACCAGAGCATGATCGACCCCTAATTCCCGAGCCAGGCGCGCATGGGCATCCAAATGCCGAGCTTCTCCATGCACAGGAATGGCGAGACGTGGTTTAACACGTCGATACATGTCCATGAGCTCATCGCGGCACGGATGACCTGACACATGGAAATCGCCACCCTGTGCCGTCAGCACCTGCACGCCGGCTCGAATAAGGTCATTATGTAACTCTAAAATATCGACTTCATTCCCAGGGATCATCTTTGATGAAAAAATGACCGTATCCGATGGCCCCAATGTAATATGCGGGTGCGAGCCATCGGCCATTCGGCGCAACGCTGCGCGATGTTCGCCTTGGCTTCCCGTGCATAAAATGAGCGTGTTTTCAGGCGGCAAATAACCGGCTTCCTGCTCAGGGACACAACTCGGAAAGTTTTCAAGATAGCCGGTGGCCCGTGCCGCTTCAAAAATACGATGCATGCCGCGGCCCGACAAAACCACTTGGCGATCCGTGGCGAGAGCGGCAGCGCCCACACTGGCAAGCCGCGCAACATTCGATGCGAAAGTTGTAATCACCACGCGACCCGGCGATTTTTTGACGAGCTCCGTCAACGCGTCTCCCACATCCGCTTCGGATCCTGCACGGCCCGACTGAAGCACATTCGTCGAATCGCAAATAATCGCATCGACACCCGCTTCCCCCAAATCCGATAAGGCCGAGAGATTACTCGCTGCACCGATCACCGGCGCGTCATCGAATTTCCAATCCCCCGTATGCAAAACAGTGGTCTCACCACAGCGAATGACCACGCTTTGCATTTCGGCAATTGAATGTGTCAGGCCGATAAACTGAAGGTGGAACGGGCCCAAATCTAAATCCGCATTCATCTCCATCACATGCAGAGGAACGGTATCCAGCAAGCCATGCTCGGCAAGCTTGCCACGCACCAATTCAGCGGTAAAAGCCGTTGTGTATATAGGGCATTGCAGGCGCGGCCACAAAAGCGCGACGGCCCCAATATGATCTTCATGCCCATGCGTTAAAATCAGCCCCTTTAATGAGGCGCGCCGCTGCTCAATGAAACTGAGATCCGGTGTAATCACGTCAATGCCGGGCACATGATGACGACCAAAAGTAATGCCCAAATCGATCATCAACCAGTCGCGATCAGAGAGACCCTTATCGCGCCGCGCATCGCCAGAACCATAGCCATAAAGATTACAATTCATTCCGATCTCGCCCGTCCCTCCGAGCGGCACGAATACAAGATTAGGACGATTGGTCATGAGCGACACTCTTAAAAAAAACATCTCCAGCAGTAACCGTGTGCAAGGTTCCGTCATCCTCGCGCAAGAGCAATTGCCCCGCCTCATCTAGACCTTCAAAAACACCACGCATCTGCTCTGCCTCTAAATTAACTTGAATTACGGTACCCACGCCAAAAGCCCGCTCCAGCCAAGCGGCACGGCACGGCGCAAAACCGTGTTGATGATAGTCGCTCAAGCGCGCTGCAAAACACACACTCAACGCCTTAAGAAGGTTCAACGGGGTGAGCGGGTCAGCATTTTCTCCCATGGCCTCTGAGCCATCATGGTTTTTGATCGTGCGTGACGCGCGGTGAAGCGCCAAATGGGTGGCGGGGTATGGCGTATTTTCAGGATGATGCGCGAGGTTGATACCAATCCCAATAGCCAAGCCCAAAACACTACCATCGGCAATCTTAAATGCCTCCAACAACATCCCGGACAGCTTACGCCCATCGAGCAGAAGATCGTTCGGCCATTTGACATGCAGTTCAGCTGAGGTCAGATCGGCAAGGCAGTCATGAATGGCAAGCCCTGTTACAAAACTCATATGACCAGCGGAAGCGACCGAGATAGGCCCTGGCATATACAAGGTGGCCGCAAAATTGCCGGTCTCACTCTCCCATCGTCGACCCCGCCGTCCCCGACCCGCGGTTTGCTCATCGGCAATAATCCAGCACGCTTCACTATGCCCTTTTTCAAAGAGCCGCCGCGCTTCCTCATTGGTACTATCAATGCGCGTAAAGTGGTGTATGGGTAGCTGAGCTCCCCGCACGATACTTAATGTCCGCCTGCAATAATACTGGCGGCACCGCTATCGACGAATAAAATAGCCGCTTCATGCGCAAGGGTAACCAGCGGAGCTGGATAGACAAAAAACAAGAGCGAAAAGCCTGACAAGACGACAGCAATCCAACCCAATTCGCGCGGCATCGGTTCAATATCCGCCTCTGTCGGCGCATCTAGATACATAATCTTAACCACACGTAAGTAATAAAAGGCGCCAACGACGCTGGCGAGCACACCCAAAATTGCCAAGCTATAAAGCTCGGCATTCACGGCGGCGCGGAACACATAAAATTTTCCGAAAAAGCCCGCCAAGGGGGGAATGCCCGCAAGCGAAAACATTAAAATAGCGAGCGCTGCCGCCAATGCCGGGCGTGACCGACTTAGACCCGCAAGATCATCAATGGTTTCGAGCATGCCCGTATCGGTTCGAAGAGCGAGCAGGCACGCAAATGTGCCCAATGTCATCGTGGCATAAATCGCCAAATAGACGATCATGCCGCTAATGCCCTCTGCGGTTCCACTGGCCAAGCCCACCAAGGCAAAGCCCATATGACCAATAGACGAATAGGCCATGAGGCGCTTCACATTGGACTGCCCGATCGCCGAAAAAGCGCCCAAAATCATGCTCGCCAAAGCGATAAAAATGAGAATTTGTTGCCAGGCCTCGAAGGCAGCCGGCAAGCCCGAGAAAAGCAACCGCGCAATCAGTGCAAAGGCCGCGACTTTCGGAGCGGCAGAAAATAAAGCAGTTACCGGTGTGGGAGACCCCTCATACACATCGGGTGTCCACATGTGGAAGGGCACCGCTGACACTTTGAACGCCAGACCCGCCAACACAAAAAC
>Ga0181607_10003649_pt1 | contig 13334 bp, 10 predicted proteins | sample 041ome_9_FD_132420 | JGI IMG/M metagenome (GOLD analysis project Ga0181607, IMG submission 132420) | Coastal salt marsh microbial communities from the Groves Creek Marsh, Skidaway Island, Georgia - 041413US metaG (megahit assembly) | ecosystem: Environmental > Aquatic > Marine > Intertidal zone...
ACTTCACCGGTGTCCCACTGGGTGATGTCCTGATTGAAACTCGTCGCCTGTTTAAACATCGAATTCATGTTCGTCACTCTCGCCGTGTTCCACGATTGTATATTTTGATTGAAGGCGGTCGCGCCTTGTAACATATTTCTCATGTTCGTGACCGCCTCCGTATTCCATGCCGTGATATCCGAATTGAAACTCCGCGCGCCAAAAAAGGCTGATTCAAGGTTCGTCACTCGCTGCGTGTTCCACGCTCCGATGTTCTGATTGAACGCGGTAGCTTCTTCAAAAATAGCCTGCATGTCGAGCACGCTTTCCGTGTTCCAGCTTCCGATGTTCTGATTGAACGCAGACGCTCTATAAAACATGTACCTCATTCTCTGCACGTTGTTCGTGTTCCAAGAAGAGATGTCCTGATTGAACGCCGCGGCTTCTTGAAACATAAAGTTCATGCTCGTCACAAGAGCCGTATTCCACGCCGAGATGTCCGCGTTAAACGATGTCTTACCTCGAAAAACCTCCGATAAGTCCGTAAGTTGTTCAACGCGCCATAGACTTATCGGCGCGCCCTCGCCGCTTCCGCAGTCTACGCTCTGCAATTTGCAGTTGCACGCCCCAGAAGGCGAAGCGGCGAGACAGTTGTCCACCGCGGTTTTCAAGGCCGTTTTACTCGTAAACGGCGACGGTCCCGTCCAGGCAGAGGCTGGTCCGCGCGTCGACGTCGTCCAATCGTTTCTGCGATACTTCTCAAGCCACTTGGTCGCGCCCTCGAACATATTGTTGACATTATTGGTCCCACCTGTAGGCCAACCTGTGATATCTTGATCAAAATTCACGGCGTTTTTGAACATATCAGTGAACCAATTGATCGCGTTTGTGTTCCAACTAGAGATATCTTCATTGAACGACATGGCGTTGTCAAACATACCCTCGCAATCAGTGACTTTGGCGACGTTCCAAGCGCCGATGCCCGCGCCGGTGAACGAACTCGCGCCTCTGAACATGTCCCACATTTGCACATTTGACGCTGCCCCTGTGTTTATGGTCCATCCGCCCAGGTTGGCGTTGAATTGGTTTGTTCTGTACGGAATATTACCGAAACTTTCATCAGTGGCGTATTCAGAATCCGCGAAGACACCCTTGAAACCGACGACGTTCGACACGTCCCACGAGCTTATAGGGGGAATGGCGTAAGTAACGCCACCTATAGTCACTGTTCCACACGAAGCGCCGGTCGCATCGTGGGCTAAGCAGTGCTGTATCGTCGAGCACATACTGCATCCCAAGCTTGAATCCCGTGAGTGGTGCCCTGTGAACGCGCCCGTCGTACAGATGGTGGCGTTTCCGGGCGCGCACAGGACCTGCGCGTCGACGCCGATCCATCGCGACCCGATCGCGACGACGACCATCGCCTCCACCATCATCCACGCCATCGTCCGCGTCTTCGCGCGCCGTCCGATCCCGCCCCGCGCCTTCTCCGTCGTCGTCGTCGTCGTCGTCGTCGTCGAATTCGCGCGGCCCGCGTCTTTCGTCGAGTTCGACCCCGCGCTCGCGCGCCTCGCCGCGCCTCGCCGCGATCGCGCGTCGCGCGTCGCGCGCGCCTCGCCGCGCGCGCCTCGCCGCGCTCGCGTCCGCGTCCGCATCGTCGTCGGCGTCGCGCGCGCGCGATTGACGTCAAATCGGCCGTTCGTCCCCATCGCCGACGAACGGTCGATTCTCTGGATTTGATTCTTCATGGGATCGCGCGCGCGCGGAGTACGCGATCGCGCGCGGTCGCGCGGTGTAAACAGGTGTTCGGACATTCGGTCACCCCGCGGACGGTGTGCCCGGTGCGATGCGCGTCGCGCGGCGTCGCTTTTTGATTTTTCATGGGATCGCGCACGCGCGGAGTACGCGATCGACCGCGGTCGCGCGGTGTAAACAGGTGTTCGGACATTCGGTCACCCCGCGGACTGTTTGCCCGGTGCGATGCGCGTCGCGCGGCGTCGCGTCGCGTCGAACGCGGCGCGCGGCGCGCGCGCGGCACGCGTCGACGCGCCGAAAGCGCGCGATCGAGCGCGAACGAGCGCCGAAGACGGACGACGCGGCGACGAGGGCAAACAGAAGGCGCGAACGCGCGCGAGACGGCGAATTCACGGGCGCGGCATTCAGTTTGAATCGATCGCGCAAAGCGACGGACGACGGACGACGGACGACGGCATGCCGCCGAAGACGACGGCGACGGGGAAGAAACCGGCGGGGAAGGGGACGAAGAAACCGGCGGGGGTGAAGAAGCCGGCGGCGAAGAAGAAGAAAGCGGCGACGAAGAAGAAGAAGGCGGCGACGAAGAAGAAGGCGACGGCGAAGGCGGAGGCGCCGAAGAACGATTACGAATTGCACGGACAGAAGCGGGACGCGCCGGACGAGACGGATCCGTTGAGGAAGTTTTACGCGTCGTTGAGGCGACAGAATCCGAAGAGCGTGATGGCGGAGGTGTGGTTGATGGAGCACGGGTTGCTCGAGGACGCCGAGGCGCAGGCGGACGCGTACAAGCGGTTTTTGAAGAGTAAGGGGAGAGCGGTGCCGAAGCTTGCGGTGAAAAAGACGACCACGGTGAAGAAGGAACCGAAATCGGAGGTGAAGACGGAAGCGATGAGTGAAGAACAGGTGAAACCGACGGTGGCGTTGGACGACGACGACTCGGACTCGGACGTGCCGCTCGCGCGACGCGCTTCGCTGAAATAAAGACTCGAAGCGACGCCGTCGGCGATTCACCAGCGCACGACGACGCGTATTCGTATAGCCCTTAGTGCTCTTTTAATCAATCGCGAGTTGTGGATTGATCGGTCGCGGTCGATGATCGCGGCGTCGCCGAGCTATTTCTGGATAGCGCTTTTTGTGGAAGCAGCACACCGCGGAGCCTCGAGGAGCGCTCGCGCGCGTGTCGCCCGATGCCTCGCGAGGCGCGATATGACACCCTCTACCCCGTGTCCGCGCGTCAATACTACGATTTAATGCTCTCGAGCGCGTTTCAGCGCGACGTGCACGTCAATGGATTGGGCATGCGGTTCTGGGACAACGTCGACGAATACCCGCGACCGCGGCGATTACATCGTAAGGCGTACAGCGAACCGACGCTGCGATTGCCAAAATGGATGGCTCGATTCGCGCGCAAGTCGCAGGCGTACACGGAGTATTCGGAGTTCGACCCGGAGACACTGTCGAGAACGACGCGCGTCGTCCCGACGTTGGGCGCGAACGTGATGGAGTTCACCGTGGAGGAGCGATACGTCGATCGCGAACCGAGTGCGAACTCAAAGACGAAACGGGGTAAGCGGTCCACGACGGTCGAGCGTGCGGGCTGCGTGGTTATTTCAGTGGTGCGTATTCGATGCAAGGTGCGGTTGTTTCGTAACTTGTTTGAGCGATGGATTTTAGAACAAAGCGAACTCAAAGTGGCGCAGAGAGATGCGTACGTGTTGAACGCGTTGAAAGAAAACGCTTACGACGATCTGTTGGCTCGCGACGAGCTCGAGAAAGCTCAATCGCAACGTGACGCGATCGACGCGCACGCTTCGTCGCCGCTGACGTCGATTGCGCGCACCGCCACCGCATCTGCTGCTATCTTCGTGGTAAGGCTTCTCGTCGCGCGGGCCGGCCGCCGAAGCCGCTAACTTCTATACCTATAGCGAATTAATTAATTCTAGTTTCTAGTGCTTTCTACTCATCCAAGCCGTGTACTTGTGCTCGACGACATTTACGAGAGGTTCGAGCTTTACGAGCGCGTTCGACTCCGTCGGTCCGACTACCTCAACAACGCCACAACGTCCGAAATGCTGCGCCAGACTCAAGCCGCTGAGACAATAACACGTGTGATAGTGATCTCGACCCGTTCCAGGCTTGTCGCGCAACCCGCCCGCACCCTGTTCGGATTGGCAACAATCCAGAATCCACCCTTGCAGGGCGCCGTTCGCAAACGGAGCCGGCGCAGGGATCGACGACGGAAACTCTGCGGGCGTAAACAAAGTCGCCGCACACGCACCCATGGGACGAGCATTGAATGCGAAATCTCTTGGATCGATTTGAGAGCCTTCTGGTGTCACCACGTGTCGGCTTTGGTGAATAAACTGTTCGAGAAGGTGCGAGTTCGCGAGGGCCAACAGCGGAAAGCAACCACCTTGCCAGAACGAATAGCACCCATCAACGAGTTTGTTCGTTCGACCATTAAACCCGCCCTCGATCTCTCCTTGCCTGTTCGCCAACCAGCGCTCGAGACTCGCTAGATCTAACGCCCCAATGTCGCCCGCCAACGCGCACGCCGCGAGCCCGCAAAACGTGTAACCGCCGTGCGCCTCCCCACGCGGCTCGCCACCGATACCACCCTCGTAACTCTGACAGCTCGCCACGAATGAGCTCACACCACGCGTCAACTCTTCATCGAGGACTCCGCACAAGTGCGCGGTCGCCAACGCGGCGTAGCATCCTCGCGTATCGCTCTCGCCGCCTTCGTGCACGCGAAAGCCACCCGTGCGCGAATCCTTCAGAGACAACAAAAAAGCCCTCAAATCCGCCCCTACGATCGCCTCGCGCGCCTCATCGGTGCCGATCGTCACCAACGCGCACGTCGCCGCGTACGTCGTCGCGATGTGCGGCATCTGTCCCGGACCACCGCCGAAGCCAAAGCACGCGCGCTCGCCGCGTCGACTTCGGCAGCGCCTCAAAAACCGCACGACGTCCGACGCCAGCGCTTCATCGCGCTCGCGTAGGTCCACACCGAGAAGTGCGAGTCCGTGCACGCACCAGTACACGACCCACGCCCGCGAGGCGTCGAGCGAGGTGAAAGCGGTCGGGAGCGTTCTCAGGCCACCGAGCAAATACTCCACGTGTGCGTCCCTGGCGAGCGCGGACGCGCGATCGGGGCGCTCGTAGATGTCGCGCGCGATGTTTTCGAGGTTCAACACCGCCTCCGCGGATGCGGAGGTCATGTCGCTCGAGCGATCGCTCTAGGGAGGCGAACTGTGGCGGCGGGACGCGGCGTACCAACCAACTCGTGCTAGAAATTAAATAAGCTATTACGCGTCGAGCAACGCGCGACAACGGACGCGAACGAAGTGTTACCGTGGGTGCGACTCACAGTGGCTCAAGCAAGCGCTTCATCCACTCCACGCTCACGAACCGCACCATGTTGAGCGGTACCTGCCGAGCGGTGGTCGGGACGAGCCCCTTGTACACGGCGAACACGCCCTCGCGTCTGACCGTCTTCGCGATGCAATCTAACGTCCCAGAATACGGCATTTTACCGTGTTCGTCGGCTTTCATGCTCATCAAGCGCGACTTGGCGAGATCGATCGGGTTCGACGTCAGCGCGGCGACGACGCCGGCGCCAAACGACGCCCCGGTTTGCGCCAACAATCCATCGTTTAACGACGTGTGCTCGACGATGTAATGCTTGGCTTGATCGTACACCGCCATCTGACTCGCCGTGACGATCATCGCTCGATTCACCGTCGGCGCGCACCCTCGCCAGAGCGCTCCGACGCCTTCCTCTCTCGCCACTCGCATCAACGCGTCGGCGCCGTTGCGATAATTCCTTCGCAACTCCACCGGCAACCGTCCATCGGCCTGCATCCGCACCATGGCTAAGTCCGCTGGATTTCCAACCGCCGCGCCGATCGCGCCCGCGCCGATCCCACACATCGTCATCTTCCAAAACGGCAACTTTTCGTCGCCTTCGCTTCGCAGCGCCGCCTTGAGCGCGTCGTACGCCCCGAACTTGGTCCCTATGAACGACGCCTGTCGCATCAGCGACGCCGTGAGCCCTTTGTAAAGTCCGAGCGCGCCTTCCACTCGCAGGACGTGCGCGAACGTGGACACCATCCCCGGCGCGCGCGTCGAGGCGCGCGAAGATGCGGCGGCCGCCGCTTTATCCACCTCGCCTCTGAGCTGCATGCGAACTTTGACGAGGTCTATCGGGTGCGTCACCGCGCCCGACGCCATGGCGCCCAAAGAGCCGCTCGCGAAGCCTTTCCACGCGGCGGGGCCGGAGGGCTGAGACAGTCCCGCGGCGTTTGTGCTCATCGCGCGTCGAAGTCTGGGACGGCTGAGGCGCGAGGCGCGAGTTACAAGGCAAACGTCGCCGCGGGCTAAGTCTTTCGTTCTATGGGCTTTTGATCGGCACCGCGGGCGTTCCAGAGTAATCCCTGCTTAACGGCGGCGAACCAATCGTTGTTTTCGCTGGCGTTGCACACGCTCGGGACGGGAAAACCGGCGACGCGCACGACGACGGCGTCGCCGCGGGCGAGCTCGGTTTGGAATTTGCCGTCGAACGCGGCCCAGGCGGTGTTGCGAGCGTCGCGCGGGCACGTGATGGTGACCACGACGGAGTCAGGCAGAACGATGGGGCGGAAAGAGAGGGAGTGCGGACAAATCGGGGTGACGCACAGCGCCGGTACGCCGGGATGCACCATGGAGCCGCCGGCGGCGAGCGAGTACGCCGTGCTCCCGGTGGGGGAGCTTAAAATGACGCCATCAGCGGCGACTTTGGTGACGTGATAACCGTCGACTGCGATATCGAGCTCGACCATGACCGGCTTCGGACCGCGATCGATGAGAACTTCGTTTAGGACGTATCGCCACTGCGACGACACGCCTTCGGCTGAGACGACTTTAGCCACGAGTCGGCTTCGCATCGAGATCGTAAAATCTCCCTGCATCACGACAGCGAGTTTCTTCTCCATGTCATCCACCCTGTGCGACGTGAGAAATCCGAGCGAACCCATGGCGAAAGGCACCACGGGGGGCATCGCCTTCGGGAAATACTTTGATGCCCACAAAATCGTGCCGTCCCCGCCCAAGACGACGATGAAATCGATAATCTCATCCAGATGAAAGCTTGCATCGCCTGCATCCCAAGTCTGACAATCACCCTGTAACTCGGCGAACTCATCCCACACCGCGCGTTCGAGCCAAGCGGTAACGCCCTTACTCTTCAGCACGCGCGTCGCGCGAATCAGCATCTCCGCCGCCGCGGCGTCGTGAATCTTCTTCACCACAAGCGCATTCCTCGGCGCCTCGAGCCAGGAAAACTTACTGTGCGGCAAACCTTTCTGCTTCGTGCGGATCTTTCTATCGAGCGGTTCCAGGACTTCCACTCCCTCGTCGTTCGCCAGCACCAACTCGAACGCCGCCTTGAGCGTCCCTCGCGCCTCCGCCGACGCCGACGGCGGCGATTCGATCAACGACTGCGCGCTCGCCCGCCCTCGCCCACACGGCGGCTCTACGCCATCGTCCAATCCATCGCTATCGTCGTCGGCCTCGCCGCCGCCCGCGCTGCCCGTGAATCCTTCGCCTTGCTCGTCGCACTCGCGAACGACGAATTTGTGACTCTTCGTGCGGAAGCCAGCCAACCGCTTTTCCCTGGCGCTCGTCGTGAGCGACTCCGCGCTCTCGCTCCGGTGCACGATGACTGGCTCGCCGCCCTCGTCTTCGAAGCGCACGCCGCGCGCGCGCGACGACGGCGCCGAGGCGTCGACATCGGGACGATTACGCAGCGATTCGACCAAACGTTTGAGCTCGACGTTCTCGCGCTCGAGCGCGCGCGCGCGGTCCTCGGCGCGCGCGTCGTCGGCGTGGATAGTTTTTAGACGCTCGAGCGCGCGCTCGAGCGCGGGCACGTCGATCGGGTCGGCGCGGGACATCGCGCGAGGCGCGCAGTGCGTTCGAAGCCGACCCGCCGCGCGCGCTCGCCAATCTTCATAAAACGAATGAAACGACCATCGTCTCGCATCACAATTCAAATCAATCGGCGTTCGTCGAGGCTACAGCTCATCGTCCTCGTCGAAGGCGTTTCGACGACGATCAAAGTTAATTTTACCCACGCGTCCGCTCGCCGCGCCGCTCGCGCCGCCAGCCGCGTTTTCCAACATTCCAATCAACGCCTGTTCGCTCACCCTGTGCACGCGTCCCGCCCGCGCGGCGCGAAGTATGCTCTCCTCGAGCGCTCGCGCTTTTTCCGGCTTCACGATCGCTATTCGGCTCAGTCGCTCTCTCGCCGCGGGTTCGAGCACGCTCGCGAGCGCCGCGCCGCGTCGCGCCTCGTCCTCCCTCGCGCGCGCCTCCGCGTTCGCCGTCTCCTCCGCGTTCACGACGCCGTCGCCGTCCGCGTCCGCCTGTCGTCGTCGTCGTCGTCGTCGTCGTCAGTCTCGCGGTTTCGTCGTCGGCGTCCGTCGCGCGCGCGCGTCTTCGTCGTCGTCGTCGTCGTCGTCGTCGGTCAAAGTCGCGGTTTCGTCGTCGTCGTCGCGCGCGCGCGCCGTCGCGCGGGCTCGCGTCGCGTCGCGCGGGCTCGCGTCGCGTCGCGTCGCGCGCGCACCGTCCGAAGCGCCGCGGCGTCCATCGCGCGCGCCGTCGCGCGTCGCGCGGTGCCGCCGCACACGTCGACGCGCGCGCGATGGCTCGAGAGCAGAGGTGCGCGACGACGGCGCGCGCGACGGACGACGACGGCGCGAGGCGCGTCGAGGACGACCGCGCGACGGACGACCGCGGGTCGAGGACGCGGCGACGCGCGACGGACGCGCGACGGATGCGCGCGAGTTGTTTGAGTTGTTTGAGTTTTTTGAGTTTCGACGCGACGACTGACGCGAGACGACGGACGCGCGCAGCGCGAACGACGAGGACGCGTCGACGAGCTTTTTCTTGGTGTCGCCGAGCGCGGTGGTGGGCGCGAGGAAGCGCGGGTCGGACGCGGCGTTCGGGACGAGGGACGGCGCGGACGCGCGCGACGGCGCGGAACGCGCGGGGAAGCGACGGAGGAGTTTGCGACTCGCGCGCGCGGCGCCGGCGCGGGCGAAGGATGATTGCGGCGATGCGCGCGCGAAGGGGACGGGCGCGGCGCGCGCGGTGCCGAAACCGCGAGTTTTGACGAAGGCGAACGCGAACGTTCCGGCGCCGAGAGGCGCGGCGACGAAAGTCGTCGGCGAGGTCGCGCCGGCGAAGAAATCGTTCCCGGCGCCGCGGTTGGATAAACTGCGGGGGGCGTGAGTGTCGTGACGCGCTCGCCGCGCGGTCGGGTCCTCGAACGTCGCTGAGAAATAGTTACAAGCGTACTCAAATAGATTCCGCGAAGCGGACGACGTCGCGAACCGCGCCGCCGCGACACTGACTTCCAGAGCCGTCTAGCCCGTCGAAAGTTCGGGACCAGACGTCGTGCACGAACGCGCGCTCGCGCTCGAGCGCGAAGCGCGGCTCGCCGTGGACGCCGATGAGCCAAGGAAGGGGCTTTTCTCCGTTTTCTATGACGAATTCGAGCTCGAAGAATACCGGAGCGCCGACGGCGGCGTATCCGGCGTAATGCGAGTCTTGTATGACGTTCCGTTCTTCCCTGACGCGCGCGCGGAAAGCGCGCACGACGGTTTGACACTGCGCGATCATAGTCTTTGAAATGTCGTCCAATCCAAGCAAGCGCGCGCACAAGTCATCGATGTCGACTTCTCGCACCACGGCGGAGGCTTCGTCGCCGCTCAAGCCTCGATTTGTGAACTCGCGCAAGAACAGCTCGTCGTCGTATTCGTCACCCAAAATCACGCCATCGCCGTACTCGCGCACCGCGGAGTGCACTGACACGTATTGCGCGATGTACGCGACGTCGAAGCTCGGTTCGCGATCGGGAACGAACGCCGCGCGGACGCGTACCGAGCACTTTCGACCGAGCTCGTCCGTCACGCAGTCCTCGACGCGTCGCTGTGCGATGAGCCCACCTCGCGATCGTCGCGACGACGAGTCGATGATTTCCTCGCGAAAATACGCCAGCGTCCCGATGCGATTCTTGCGCTGTTTGAAAAGGCCTGGAAATTTCACGTGCTCGCCTTTGAGAACGTAGAGACGATTCGCGTCGCCAGAGCTCAAGTTTTCATCGATGTTCTCACTCGTGACCAACGTGGGCGATGAGACCGCGCCAGTGCCGTCGTACTGCGCGATAGCCTCGTGCGCTCGCGTTTTCGATGTCAGGAGTTCGTGCCAATGAGCGCCGTGGCTCACACTGTTGAACATGTCGAGCGAAGCGAAGAGGGAATCTTCGCCGCGCTCGGCTTCTGCGACCGACTCGCGCGCATTCCGCCACATTTCGCGGTACGCCTCCACACTCTCATCGTCTCCACCATCGCACGCTAAGCGTGCGAGCGGATATACCGCCATGATTCCCGCGCCCGCGTGGAGCGCTTGCGTGTACAAACTCGTCGGCTCGGCGGCGTAGCCGTTGAGATGCAGCGCGTGCGCGAGCGTGAACAACAACAGCGGATGCTTACCCGGTCTCACGAACTTACCCTCGGGACCTCCTGATTTAGCCAATCGCATGAGTTTCACCGCACTCGCGATCGCGCCGAACTGCACGCACATCAGTCGCGCCAGCGCGATCCACGCGTCTGGATAGTCAAACGCGACGTTGACGCACTTGGCGTACTCCTCCTCGGCGTGATTGCACAACCCCAGATCTTCGCACATTCGTCCCGCGAATACGTACGCGGCGACGCAACTGGGCGTGTGCTCGTACGTCGATCGCACGCATGAGAGACCGCGCGCGACGTACCCCTGCGCGCGATACACCGCGCCCAGCTGCAGCGACGCCTCGTAGTACTCTGGTTCAATCGCCAACGCGCGCTCCACCTTTTCCGCGAACGCGACCGCGGCCGCCCGCGCGCGCGGCGCGCCCTCGGGCGCCACCATCGCGTTCCTCGCGTCCTCCATCAGCTCCACGACCCTCGGATCGCGATCGCGCGCCTCGGCCGCCGCCGTCATCGCGCGCACCTCGGCGTCTCGCTTCGCCTCGTCCAGCCCCTCCCGCGCGCTCGCCTCGGCGTCCTCGCGAAGCGCCGCCTCCACGTCGTCCAGCGCGCGACGCGCGTCGTTCACGTCATCGTCGTCGCGCTCGTCCTCGTCGCCGTCGCGCGCGCGATCCATCGCGTCCGCGCGCGCGCCCTCGATCGCCGCTCGAATCTTTTTCGCATCCTCGAGCACGACCCTCGCGTCGCGTCTTCGCGCCGTCTCCGCCGCGCGCCGTCGCGCCGTCGCGTACGACGTCGCGCGCTCGAATCCATACATGCGTTCGATCGCGCGCGCGCGCGACGCGTCGTCGTCTCGCGCGTCGGTCGCGCGGTTTCCGCGCGCCGCGTGCGTTTTCGAAAAAGCGTTTTTTCGACGATTCGTCGGCGCGCGGTCAAACCGCGACGCCGCGTCGTTCGCGCGCTCGATGCGCGCGCTCGTCGGCGGCGCGGACTGCGCGCGCGCGGGCGTCGCGATCGTCCTCGGCGGATTCGCGCGCGATCGCGCGTGGCGCGACGTCGCGCGCGACGACGACGGCGCGCGATCGTCGCGCGCCGTCGTCGACGATGATTTCGACGACGACGACGCGCGCGCGACGGCGACGGCGACGCCGACGCTCGGCGCGGCGCGCGACGGCGACGACGCATTCGTCGCGCTGAACGCGCGCGTCGACCGCGCGGACGCGGCGCGCGTCGCGCTGGACGCGATCGACGCGCTGGACGCGCTCGCGGGCGACGACGCGCTGGACGAGGCGTGCTTCGTCGTGGCGGTGCGCGACGACGCGCTCGAGCGGGACGCGCGCGAGGTGGACGACGCGGAGGCGTTTCTCGCGTTCGAAGACGCGCGAAACGGCGCGCGGGCGTCGCGAGCGGAGGGGATCGTGGCGAGGGCGCTCGGCGCGCGAGGGCTCGACGCGCGAGACGGCGGCGCGCTGGCGACGACACTGCGGGCGTTGGAGGCGCGCGGGACGAAGACGAGGGTGCTGTACGCGCCGGCACACGAGGCGGGGAGGTTCGACGCGGACGGCGGGCGAGCGGCGATGGCGGTGAGGCATCGGTTGGGGCGGGCGGTGGAGGCGAGCGCGTTCGCGACGGCGCGCGCGTACGACGAGGACGCGGCGGCGAGATTGACGCCGGCAGCGGCGGCGAACGAGCGCGAGTCCCTGTACGTGTGATGGCGCGCTAAACTGAACGGTATTGTAATATTAAATCGACGAACGCGTTCGCTCACGCGGACGGTGGCGGCGGCGGCGGCGGCGGCGGTCCGCGCGCCGGCGGCATCACGATGGTCGGTCGCCCTCGCGCGTCGTATCGCACCGGCACGTACATCATCGGCTGCCCAGCGGCGGACGGTGGCGGCGGCGCGCCGCCGACGCCCATCTGTCCCATTGCCGCGCTCGGCGGCGGCGGTGGCGGTCGCGGAAGCCCGCGCATGCCGAACATACCGCCGCCGCCCATCGGCGACGGCTTGGCGCCGCGCGCGCGCGCGCCGGACGATCGCTTCTTTCCGCTCGCCTTTTTCCGCGCCGCTTTCGCCGCGGCTTCCTCTTCGTCGTCGCTGAACTCTTCCTCCTCGACCACTTCCTCGTCATCCTTACCGCTCGCGTCGTACCCCTTCTTATACAACCTCGCGACGTTTGGAATCCTCCTCGACCGCCCGACGACGACGAACACCTCGTCCCCCGTCTCCGCCGTCACCTCCTCCGGCAACCGCAGCGCGTACAGCGGCGCGCTCACCGGTCCAAACACCTCCTCGATCGCTCCCAACCCTCGCCGATCGCGCGTGCACAGCACGCTCTCCTCGTCCAGCGTCTCGTCGACGCCGTCCAGATCCGTCTCTCGCTCGCGCGTCGCGTCGCCCCTCCCGCTCTGCACCACCATCGTCCGTCCCACCACCGACACCACCCGTCCCACCGCCTCGATCGTCTCGTCGCTCCCGATCGCCGCCACCGGCGTCACCGCCCCGTCGTCGTTCGCGATCTCGTTCCGCGTCCTCGGCGGCGCGTCGCCGTCTTCGCCGTCCTCGTCGTCGTCGTCGTCGTCCCCCCCGTCGCGCGCGCGCGCCAACCACTTCGGCACGTCCCTCGCGCTCACGCTCTCGCACGACGTCGACCCATCGTCTTCGTCGCTCTCGCTCGTCGTCCACGCGCTCGACGAGCTCGCGTCGTCGCGCCGTCGCGCCTCGTCGAACGCGAATTCCGGCACGTTCGCCTCGTCGCTCGCGTCGTCGCGTCGCGCGTCGCCCGTCGCGCGGGCCGCCTCCGCGGCGACGCGCACGTCGAGCGGCGCGCGTTCGAGCGCGCGCTCGAGCATCGCGCGTCTTCGTCGCGGCGCGACGACGCGAAGTGCGGCGCTCGATCGAGTCGTTGCGCGGACGTCGCGACGACCGCCGGCACACGCGCGCGCGCTCGCGATCGCGACGACGCGACGGCGCGACGACGCGATGGACGTCGCGCGCGCGGTGCTCGACGGCGACGTCGCGGCGCTGGACGAGGTGGTGGAGCAATTCTACGGCGGTGACTCTGGCAAGGTGCGACGAATCGAACGCGTGAA
>Ga0181607_10003652_pt1 | contig 13330 bp, 14 predicted proteins | sample 041ome_9_FD_132420 | JGI IMG/M metagenome (GOLD analysis project Ga0181607, IMG submission 132420) | Coastal salt marsh microbial communities from the Groves Creek Marsh, Skidaway Island, Georgia - 041413US metaG (megahit assembly) | ecosystem: Environmental > Aquatic > Marine > Intertidal zone...
GGATTCTAGATTTAGTTCAGCATTTATTGCTAATTTAAAAAAATGGATTGCTCTTAATAATGAGTTAAAACGACAAAATAAAATAGCTACAGATATAAGAAATAAAAAGAATGAACTGGAAAAAACACTATTAAAACATGTTTCTACTAATGGACTTGAAAATACACAAATAAATGTAGGTGAGATGAAACTAGTTCCTAATAAAACATATCAAATGCCTCCATTAAATGAAGCATTAATAAGAGAAGTATTATACGCTATACTAAAAAATGAAAATAATGTAAGTGCTATAATTAATAAAATAAATGAAAAGCGTAATAGAGAACGTCGTGAAGTATTTGCACTTAAAATGCTTAAGAAACGGCGTTTAAGTTCTAAAAAAAAATAATTTGTTATAATGTATGGATAGACTTAGATATAAAAAAGACCGCGAAACTATGATAAGATGGTTAAATGAACAAATATCTGAAGATGATATAGTTTTCGATGTAACATCAAGATATTTTGAACAATTATTAGGTCATCTAGAGCAAAACCCTAAAATAAGATTTTCTGGAAATATTGATTATTTTAAAATAAGATTTCTTTGGATTCTTTATAAGAATTCTATCGTTTAATTATGTTTATAATTATATAATTAATAATTAGTAATTATTGATTATGCCTAAAGCTGAAGAAATAATAGATACATTTGATACTTTTGAAGCAGACGATATTATAAAATTAATATCTGATTTTAAAACCCATGCAAATTCTCATGGATTTAAAATTTTAAATAAACCAAATAGTGTTGGTAATGCAACGCAAGAAATAATGGAATTAATTCATGAACATATAGATTTTCCTTATTACATGTCTAGTTTTAATTCTTCTTCTCGCCGATAGACATTTTTAAATTCTGTGGGGAACCGTCTCTAATAAATCCTCCAACTTTTTTTCCTTTGCTTTTTTTAACATTCTTTTTAGAATTATTCTTAGAACTCTTCTTAACTGGTTTCATTACACTTTTTTTTGAAGATTTTTTTGGTTTTTTATTGGCAGCAATATATCCTGGCATTTGTATATTAATTACTTAGATTTTTTTACCGCACGACCCTTTTTCTTTTTTGCATTTTTTGACATACGCTGTAACCTCTTTACATTTTTTATTGTATTTTTTACTCTTTTTTTTAAATTTAATAATTGTTTTTCAAAAGTCTGATATTTTTTATCGACGACTTTTCTGCTTTTTTTTCCTCCAGCTTGATTTGTGGTGTTGTTATTGCTTCCATATACTCCCATCTTAGATTATATAATATTTGTATATTTTTATTTAAACAACTATATATTTTTAACTTTATAATGGAACCCCTTGACTTTTTTACTAATGTAATAGTATTCCTTGTAAATGTATTAGAATGGGATAGAAAAATATATCCAGAAATAGATTTTGAATTATTCTGGTATGGTGATAATCTAAATACAAATTTAATTATAGCAATAATGAATGCATGCATTGAATTAATAGATAATAGAGTAGTATATCCTATAGAAAATGAACCATTTATTTCAGATTTTTTGTCAGAATTCGATACCATAAAAAAGGAATTCAATAGATATTCAAAATTCTATTATCCAGTTTCTTTTAAAGTTTTTGATAATAGTATAGTTGATTCTACTCAGCATAATGACTATTTCTACTACATTTGTAGATATTATCGAGACATTGAAAGAATTAGCAAACATTTTCCAGTTTTAAATCGACTTCTAAATAAATATCAGTATATTAGAACTGCATTTTTTAGTGCTATTAAAGGTCCATTAGCTATAAAAACACATAGAGGACCTTATAGAGGTCTATTAAGAGGTCATATTGCTATACATACTGATGAACCAGAAAGTAGTGTCTTAAATATAATGGATGATACTTATAAATACAATTGGGAAGAAAGGAACGCATTTATATTTGATGATACATATTATCATAGATTAGATAAAACTGACGAATTAAATCGTATTAGTTTTATATTTGATATAAAAAGAAATTTCGCCCAGTATCCTAACATTAATATTTTAAATGATTATGTAATAGATACACTTTCAGATTCAGAGTATGTAAAATCTTGCTTTGAAAAATTGTAGATTTTACGGTTTTTTAAATAATTACAACTCATTATTTACAATTCTAAATTCAATTGAATCTGAAACACCTTTACTACTTGCTTGTGGAAAATTAATTAAGATTCCATAATCAGGTGTAATTCCTTGTTTAGCTAATTCTCTAAAATATTTCTTTACCTGAACTTCTTCAATTACATTTAAAATTTTTGAAATAGCTTTTAATTCAATAACAACAGGATTCTTATTTAAGTCTGTAAAAACTGAATTTTCAGATTTATGAACGTATAAGTCTATTCTCTCTGAAACTAGATGATGAGTGAAACCCATTGAATCAGTATAGGTTACATCCAAATGTCTTTCTGCATCTGCAAAAATATTACTACACATTAATTCGTGATGAAGTGCTTTATGATAAATCTGTTCATTATGTCCAGGACCCAAAGATTCATATACACGAGAGGCTAAATGTCTTACTAATTTTTGAAATGGAGTTATATTCATTTCACTAGAAACTTCTGTATTAATAATATCCTCCATTTTTGCTTTAACTAGAATTATATTTGTATTTTTATATTGGATTAAAAAAATTAATTTCTGCAAATAATGCTTAAGGAATTTAAAAATAATATCCTGTTTTGTATCCTATAACAGCACAACCAATTCTTTTTCCAGCATTACCAGTCTTTAAACTTTCCGAATTTTCACCTTTTCCTAAATCATCTGGATCAGCATGAACTACAATACTTCTTCCCATAATATTATATTTATTTCCTCTTAATCGTAAATGTTTTACATACATTTTAGTCTCACAATTTCCATTTTTATCTGCTTCTATGTTTCCAAGGTCTCCTAAATGTCTATTCAAACCATCATCTAATCCACCATGAGTCTTTCCTAATGGATTAAAATGACTACAACAACTACCACATCCTTCTGATAAATTTCCTGCTTCATGAATGTGAAAACCGTGCTTTCCTGGTTTTAAACCTTGAAGTGAAACAGTAAAAAGTAATGTGTCATTTCTAGTTGTTTCAGAAATAATTACTTTTCCCTTACATTTTGGAAAATCTAATACTGCTATTCCTTCTAAAAGATTAGACATAACTATTATTATAATTACTATAAATTAAAAAATTATTTATATTCTAATTATTAGATATTTAATTTTTTGGGTCTTCTTGATATCTTGACCACTTAGCTTGAGAAAATGGATTTACAGTGAAATCATCTAATTTAGACATGTATTGCTGAGCATTATTTGAAAGTGGATTTAGTGCATTTTGTTCGTGTAAGAGACGTTCCATAGGAGTCATTTTCTTTTCTGGTTTTACTCCATAGCAATTTACACCAAATTTCATACCAGCATTCTTAAAATAACCTCCATTTACTCCTGGAACACCACAAGTTCCTCTTGTTTTTGGATCAGCTTCTAATTTATTAAATGTTTCTTCTTGCGTAGGAAATAAAGCCATTTGGTCTTTACTCCATCCATAATTGCACCAATCAGCTCCTTCACGATGAGCTTCAAGCATCTGGTCTAATGATGCTAAATCACCACCATATGCTTCACAAACATGTTTAGCTTGTTCATAATCAAATAAGTTGTTTGAAATATTATAAACCTGTTTTTTTTCTGGAGATGGTTCTTCAATATCTTCAACTTCTTCTACTGTTTCTTCCTCTTCAGCTGGTGCATTATTCAACAATTTATCTAACTGTCCTGATTCTTTTAATCCCAAAACAACACCAACTACAACAATAACTATTACTAAAAGAATTAATGGTATCATAACAGATTTAACTCTAGTTTTAAAAAAATTAACAAAATTAGCCATTTATATTATATTATTACAAATTATTTTTTTTATCCTTTTACACTTAATTTCTTTCCAGCAAACCATATTATTAATGCAAATAATATTTTATTTACTAAATCTCCTAAATTATATACAAGGTTAAGATTCTTTTCCTTTAATAAATATCCTATAGGATAAATAGCCCAACCAATAGTTACAATATATTTAAGAGCATCAAAAGCAAATATGACTGATTTATCGGTTGTTTCATTTTTGTATTGTGCAGTTTCTCCAAAGAAGATTTCATAAACGATGTATAACCAGGCAAATGTTCCAATAGTAAAACCTAACATACGGTTAATCATTCCTGTTTCTCCTAAGAAACCAGCTACTAACATTACTATTGCAGCTCCTAATAATTTATAGAATATTTCACTTGGAATTTTTGTTGCTACTGAAAGAATAAGATAAAATTCAATAATTTGAAGTGGAACTGTTAAAAACCAATCAATATATCTATAAACAACTGGACTACTCCTATTTTTAACCCATAATGTTCTCATATAGAAGTAATGAACAGCTGCTATACCTGTAACTAAAGCACCTACAGTTGTGGGTGTTTGCCATTTTTTTTCTATAGAGGGTCTCTCAACTACTAAAAAACCTGTTGTAGCTGCTAATGAAATAGAAATTAACCAAAAAGAAATACCAACATAATCATTTGATTTTAATTCAACCATTTTTTTTTATTAATATAATTAAACATAAAATAAATGACAAATAAATAGAAAATAAAAGAAAATTAATTATCCAACATTTTATAGAATAGCACATATGCATTTGATGTTACTACCTGACTAGAAATTATTTTATTTACTCTAGTATCATTAAATTCATACCAATTTCCATTCTTACTTTTACAGTATGAATAGTAATGTCCTCCACCAGAAGAACCACTATGATTTGAAACACCAATTAGATTATAAATTGCTTTCTTATTGTATCCTTTCAAATATTTACTTAAATTCAAAATTTCTAATGGAAAAGTTACTAATTTATCAATCTTTCCACGACTATTAGTAAATCTCTTTAAACTTACTATTAATACTTTTGGAAGAGCCCAAAATTTAGTTTGTTTTTTAGCATCAATGTATTCATTTGTCTTTGGATGCTGGTATTTATTTTCACCATCCATTATTTCTTCTTCTGAAAAAAGAGAAAAACAATCATAAATACTTGGTTCTGGGTTATCTAAAGGAATTGGGATATTAAGATAACAAAATGGGTCATAATTTCTAGATAATACATCATCTGGATTATCACAAGCACTTATTTCTGTTAAATATTGTCCATAAAATAGGGAAACTATTTTACTATAATTATCTTTAAAATGTCTTTTCCACGTCTTCATAGCATCCAATGCCATCTTATCTGTTTCATTTTTTACTTTACCAGATATTGTAACATTTACTTCTCTAGATAATCCATCATGAAGAGAATCAATTAGGAGAATTAAAAATTCTTGAGTATCATTTTGTCTAAAACCAGTAAAATTTAAATATCCTTCTCGTGCAGCAATAATTCTTATGTTTTTATGAAATGACATTGGTGAAACTACACAATTATTTTCCCACATTCCTTTCATCAACCTGACCCAATTATTTAAAATATCGTTTCTCTTTGATTTTTTATTTTCAGATTTCTTATATTCATCGTTGATGAAATATTCGGTTAATTCATGAACGTTAGAAAGACATTGAATGGCAGCATTCATAAAACAAGTGTTGCCTAGATTTACTAATCCTGATAAGCCATGATTCTCCATAAAAGATATTATTTGTTTATTATTTAAGAAAAAATCTTTAAATAAGAATAAGTGTCTATAATATATTTAGAATGGCTTATAATAATAGTAATAATGATCGAACAAATCTTTTACTAGATTTAATATCTGACTTAAGAGGACGAATGGAAAATATGGAAAGAGAAATTACTAGAATAAGTGGATTTATAGATTTACCTCAGCAATCAAATAATTTCTTTAGCAATCCATTTAACTTTACACAATTTAATAGTAATTATGGTTCTAATAGAAATAGCATATTTAATACTAGAGATAGAGAACCAAGGAGAAATAATTTTCGGTTTAATAGAGAAAATTACACAACTGCAACTCCAACAACCGCAGCACCACCAGTTCGTAATACAACTACTACAGCTACTACAAATACAACTACTGGCACTGGAGACACCTATGATAGTATTTTCACAAGTTTATTACTTGACCCTATATTTACTAGTCTTCCAAGAGCAGGACTAACTATTGAACAATTAAATGCAAATACTACAATTGAAACTTGGATTAGAGACATCGATGCTTCAGAAGAAGAAGTGGAAGGCGAACTTGAAACTGATTCTTGTTGTATATGCAGAGAACCATTTACTGAAGGAACAGTAATTAGAAAATTAAATAGATGTAGTCACAAATTTCATATAAGTTGTATTGATACTTGGTTACAAACTAATACTACTTGTCCATTATGTAGAGGTAGTGTAAGACCATTATTAATTGATATTACAAGTAATAATGAAAACGAACGTCGTGATAATGGTGATGATAATAGAGATAACGATAACGTAAGAGTTTATAGACATAGACCATTATCAACACATATTTAATCTAAACCTTTACATTTATGTGTTCCTAACCAAAATTTAGTTGTGTTCCAATGATTTGCATGGTCAATTCTTTGTCTCATCCAATATTTGGTTGTTCCCCTGATTAAAATTCCTAAAAGTAATATTGATACAATTAATGATATATTATTGATAGTATTTATTTTACGTATATCTTTTGTATCCTGCTCGTTCTCTGAATATTTTTTAATATCTTTCTGTATATCTTTCTCAAACTTCCATCGTGTTTGTGATACTTTTGGATATATCTCAGTGTTTATTGATTTTGTTATTATAGTTGCCAATACTATTAGCATTGAACCACCCAAAAATATTGCAATATTTGCTCCTTCATTTTTACAAGACAACACAAATATAATGTAAATTAAAATACTGTAAAATAATGATTTTAACAAATAATTGTCCATTACTAGTGATAATCTATTTTTGTTTTCTTCTCCGAAATTTTCTACAACAAGTGATTCAATAGTGTACCAATTTAATACAAATGTAAAAATGTATATTGATAAGAAAACCATAATGTGTTTTAACCATAAGTTTTTACTTATATATCTTTGAAGACTACAATTCATTAGTTCTGAACATTCACCACTCATTAAAACGAAATATATAAAAAATAAAGCTAATGCTACCTGATTAGAAATCATTTATTATTTATTAAAATAATTTAAGAAAAAAATTTATATTCGTATTTTTTGCCTATCATATCTTATTTTCTATTAACACTAAAGAAATCTGTAATTTCTCTTGCACCATCTCGTTTATTATTTGCTACTCGTAAAACTTCACCAAAGATAAGGTCAGTTGCTTCATTAAATCTAAGTTCTTTCACTTTTTCAGCAGCTTTTTCTGGAGTTTTAGTTGAAAGAAGTGAATTATATTTCTTCTCAAAGTAATCTTTGGGTTTCTTATAACCTGGAAGATTTTCTACAGTAAGTGCATAAATTTGTCCCACTGGTTTCATAATTTGATTTGTAATGTAAAATTTATAATCTGGTTTAATTTTATTCCTTTTAATAAAATCTGGATGTTCTACCTTATCACCTTGAAGAACTTTTGCACCTCTACTTGCTTTGGTTTCAATATAGACAAATGGAATACGGTCATTAGATTTTGGTTTGTTTCCAGGTTCTCTTTCACCAATACGGTCAGCTAATACTTTATGAGCAATCTGATCAGGATTTTTATAGAATCCTCTCAATGATTTAGTGATAATCAGCATGTCTAATGGAAACCCGCCTTGCAGTAACTTACTACAAGCTTCTTGACAGAATTTTATAGAACCTTCCAAGTCTAATTTATTAATCAGAATATCAATAATAGTTCCATATACGTGTTTCACAATGTCTGCATTATCACGACGTTTCAATACAATACCCATACTAGTCTGTTTGTAATTCTCAGCATCTTCTTCATATTTATTTCCAATGTATCTTTTCTTTGAAAACAAGATGAATGGTGAAAATGTCTTCTCATATTCAAGTCTATGTGGTGGTTTTAAGAACTGTTGAATGTATTTTTCTGCACCAATACCCATCTCAATACTCTTTTCAATTGCTGCTTTTCCCTCCAATGGTTTGCCTGTTTTTTCATCCGTAGGATTGAAATTAATGAAAACACTATCAGTATCTCCATAGACAATTTCTGCTTGAGGATAGTGTTCAAGTGTCTTGTCTTTAGCCAAGTGAAGTAGATTACGACCAACAGCAGTAGTTGATGCAGCAATATCTTTCAAATAAATAGCTGAAGTAGGAGCACCAATCTGTCCATACAAAGAGTTAGCTGTTAATTTATATGCCAACTGGAGACCATCATATACCTTCTTCTTAAATGGGTCTTCTGTTGTTTTAATTTTAGCACGAGTATCCTTTCTTGCCTTAAGAAGTTTCTTAAGAATTCTTGGAATAATTGATTTCTCGCCTTCTGGTGGTTGAACAAAACGACAAGTCTTTTGACCACATTTAACTTTACCTTTACTCTTAATTCTTGGATTAATCCATTTGTAAGTGTCATGTGTTACATCAACATAATCATATCCTAATTCTTTTAGTCTTTCTTTACCATCATCTCCTAAATATTGCTCATCAATTACAAGTGAATCATGCGACAAGTTTTCACTAATCATACTACTTGGATATAAAGATGCATAATCCAGGACAGTTACTGGTTTCTTAAGATAAATACCTGGATTTGGTTTCAATACGATAGCACCTTCATAACCACCTTCATCATCCATCATAATTCCATCATTTAGGTCTTCTCCAGGAGTAAATTTATTCTTAAAATCATAATTGAAAGTATCTTCACTATTTGGGTCTAATCGTGTTTCTTCTTGTGAATGTTTTATGAGAGGCACTAAGAAATCTTCATTCTTACATTCTTTTGATACAAGCGAGAAGATTTTAATTCCTTGTCCTCTCAAGAAAATGAATGATAATGGAACAAAACAGACATTTGCCATACCAACATTATTGGTAATAATATCTAGTTTATTCATCAGTGTAATGCAAAGAGCACAATCTTGAATACAATAACTTGCTACAATTGCTCTCTTTGTTGCATTTTGACCCTGAAATTCAAAGATTTGCTGTGGTGATACATCATCTTTTGCAAGTTGCCATTTTATGTTCTTATTTTCCTCGTGAAATAGTTTTTCGCGATAAATAAGAGTTTCTAAGATAAGTGTATCATCTACAATATCCCTAATTTTGTATTTTGTTTCAAGGTAATCTTTTGTAGGTAATTTACTAGTATAAGTAATTGTTATGAAATTACCAGGTGTAAGTGTAGTTTGACCCTTAATTTTCATCGTTGTACTATTAGTATCCTCATTTGTCTCAACAATATCCAATATTTTATCATTGATGAAATTTTCTGCTACATAGTCTAACTTATATGATACCAAGTTATGATCTCGCTGAACTACTTTAAGAAGGTCAATTAATACCCTACCCTGCATATTGATGTAATAGAGTGTGTTATCACCTAATGCAGAACTTGAAAGACGTTTTACTTCCAAATTTGATTCTACACGATTAACTCTTCCAAGAGAATCGATTTCTCGCTTAAGTCCAAGGTCTTCAGCACGATGATACAAGTAACTGAAATCAAAACCAAAGATATTATAACCTGAAATTAGGTCAGGGTCTAATCTTTTAACGAATCTTATCCAAGCAAGAATTACTTCCCTTTCTGTCTTATATTGTTCAACTACTGCACCGGGAATAGGGTCGCAAGTATCAAGCGTAATAATGTGTTTCAATACTGGTAATTCTGTTCCAAATCTTTGAACTGCTGTGCCAATTTGAATAATTTCATCACCCAATACTTCTGGGAATCGATGATCTTCAAAATGTTCAATAATACGATTTACACCAGTTTCTCGTGAAGTATCCAACTCAGGAAATTCTGTTTTAAATAGTGAAATAAGTGCATTAAGATACGTTTCAACTGTAGTGTTTGCATCTCTAGCTGTTTTTTCATCCAATTCCTGGACTTCACTATTTGAATATTCGGTGTTAGTAATAATACTATAAACCCTTTTTTCATCTCCAAGTATTTTTATCAATTGCTTAACACATTTACGAAGAATTTTTGATGCAGTCATGCTTACATTTTGAAGAACTCGTTTTGTTGGTTTCATATTTGATTTTGTGTATGTTCTGATAGCACCAGTTTCACATTCACTTCTTGGACAATCAGCAAAACTATCACAAATAATATTAGTAATAACACACTCATCAATCTCTTCAAGTAGGTCTTCATCTGTTTCCAGAAAATTCTCCAATAGATACTTAGCTAAGACTGCATAAGTTTCACGAGTTTGAATTGTTTTAAATATTTGTTTTGATTTGAACTTGAGAAATTTTCGAGGTGGTTTTGCCCTTGCTCTAGTAAAAATTTTTGATACTGAATAATCCTTGCTTTCAATTTCATCTTCTTCATTATTAGTAATACTAAATGCTTTTGTCATCATATTATAAACATCAATCTCGGTGATAGTTTCACGATTTTTCTGCGAGTATTCAAAAATTTCTTGTGCAGGTTTCTTATAATTTTTTTTTGCAAGAGGGAAATCACCGTGACTAGAATTACATTCTAAATCAAAAACTGCTGTGAGAAAAGGAACTGATTCTTCACTGGTAAATGACTTTACTTTCTTCCAATTATCTACAGTAATATCTACTTGACACTTTGTAAGTTTTTTTCTACCTAAATTAACTGTATAATTTCCTGGACTAATATTTATCCATCCAGCTGGTTCAATGTTATTCTTATGAATAAAACGAAGAAATGGTGGAATATTCGATTCAAAGATATCACCCTTATAAGATTTACCACCTAAGGCGTGTTCCTTAATTACTCGTAATGCTCCATTCATTGAAGTAGTGTCTTTGAAAATCATTCTTAAAAATGGAAACATCCTGTTGTTTGTGAAACCGTATAGGTTCTTGCGTCTAACTACATCAAACCCTAATAGATTTTTTCTCATATTATAAGACATCTTGGTTTTAATTGCATTTATAATTGAAAGTTGCTTATTTCGTGTCTTTGCTACATCTTCTGGAATTTCCATAAAAAAGTGTGGAGTATAGTTGAAAACATTAATACCAATTGAAGTTCCATTTTTTGTTGTAGCAAAAATACGTATAACATATTGTCGGTCCATCTTTTTGTATCCTGTTTCTTTTTCATTTCCACTATCACTGTCACTATTACTATTTTCATCTGCATCATTATCAGAAATCATTTCGTTGCAACAGTACCAATCAGTAATTTTGGCTCTTATTGTGGTTTTATTGTTTTTCAAAGGGTCAATGCTGTCTCCACGATATTTAAATGGAACGATAGAATTGTCATGAATTTTCATTTCTAGCAATTTTTATTGTAATCAGAGCAATATTAATATTTAAGTCAATTTTAAATTTTTTTTTGTATTTATATAATAGAAGACACTAGACAATGCAGGATTTTACCAGTTTTTTTCTTTTGCTTGTAGTAATAACAATTTTATACTTATATTTAGAATCTAAGTCATCAGCAGTAATCAAAGTTAAAGCAGATGATGGTAATGAATATTTAGTAAGAAATTTACCTGACCGTGTTGATGCAGCAAATAAACTAGCACTTATTAGAAAAAGATTAACATCAATAGTAGATGAACTCTATAATAATAGAGAAACTGATAAATATAAAGATAAACTCAAAGAGATTGAATTATTAAAGAGTAATTATAGACCAGATAAATTAAGTGAAAGTAGTCCTGGAAATAAATATACATCATACTCTATTGATAAAGGAAAAAAAATAGTTTATTGCCTTAGAACAAAAGATGGAACTAATAAATTAATAGATGATAATACAATTACATTTGTTGCTATTCACGAACTTGCTCACTTAATGACTGAAGAAATTGGTCATGTTCCTCCATTTTGGAACAATATGAAATATTTATTAGACATCGGAATTAAATTAGGCGTCTATAAGTATGTAGATTATAGTGATACACCAGTTAAATACTGTGGAACACAAATTACTGATACACCTTTAGAAAAATAATTTTAAATTTTAATTATTTTCTAGTAACAATTGAAAATTCTAATATAACTCTATTTGAACTTAAATTATCTATGGTGAATACCTTATTATTACCATTTTCTGCACTTTCTCCATTCTCGTTAGTAAGGGTGAATTCTAATACACCTAATTTTTTAGCATTTGTAGTTCCTACAAAATTTGCATCTGCGTCAAATCTCTCTGATTTCATAACAACTTTTCTAACAAAAAGTTTTGCATCATCAACAATTGCAGTATTAATTGCATCTAATGTTATATGATTATCACTACTTGTTTTTATTGCTGTTACATTTCCTACAAAATTACCATTGGCTAAATAAATACCATCACCCACTATAATATCAGTTATAACACTATCTGTTAAAACTTCTGTTGAATTTGCTGTAGTGGCAACCGCTCCATCAAATTTAAATCCTGGGTCATATAATGATGATTCAGTTGTATTTGGAACTACTATTTTGTCTCTTAAAAATGAATTATTAGAATTGGCGTCAATATCAAATTTGTCAATATCAAATACAAAATATGCACAATTTTCATTTGAAGTATGTCCTGTAATTGTTACACTTTCTAAATATATATCTGATAATCCTTCTACTTTTAAATCAATATCTAAATCTGCTTTCCATTTATACCAACCTTTAGTAGTATCTGTCCCAATATTTGTCACAAGAGCACTTGAAAATTTACCAGTATCTATAATTACTCTATGACGTTTGCTTCTCTCATGAATTTGTTGAGTATTTTCATACATCTTAGGTAGATTTTCAAAGTTTTTATTAAATCTTTCTAACATACTTTCTAATGTTTTATTAGAGACTGATTCTAAAGGTTGAGCATTTTCTGATGAATAATTAGGAATTTCAAATTCAGATTTAGAAAGTGGTCCTCCATCTCTCTCACGTTTTGCTTCTAATAATTTAGCTTTAATTGGATTACTAGTATCAGGAAAATCTAATCGGTTATCTTGTTGTAATTCATTGCTTGACATATTTTTAAAAACTTCATTATTTTTATTTTTTCTCTTTAGTGTCTTTTCTAATTCCTTTTGTTGTCGTAAATTAGTTTGTTCTATTGATTTTTGAAAATCTGCAAGACGTTTGTTTCCAGTTTGAAATTCTGTGTCATTACTGTCATTTTCATATCCACGTTCTTTTGAA
>Ga0181607_10003653_pt1 | contig 13330 bp, 13 predicted proteins | sample 041ome_9_FD_132420 | JGI IMG/M metagenome (GOLD analysis project Ga0181607, IMG submission 132420) | Coastal salt marsh microbial communities from the Groves Creek Marsh, Skidaway Island, Georgia - 041413US metaG (megahit assembly) | ecosystem: Environmental > Aquatic > Marine > Intertidal zone...
ATCTGGAACAACCAAACGTTCATCGAAATACAATTCAACCCCCAAACCGTCGCAATCGGGGCATGCACCAAAGGGGGCGTTAAATGAAAACAACCGGGGTTCAATTTCGGGGATCGTGAAACCACTGACAGGACAGGCGAAATTTTCCGAAAATGTGATCCGCTCTGGATCTCCTTCCCGCGGAACTGTTTCCAAAATTGCGATGCCATCAGCAAGGTCAAGGGCCGTACGGAAACTATCCGCTAGGCGTGTTTCCATCCCCTCACGCACTACAAGACGATCCACCACAACATCAATGTCGTGGCGGAATTTCTTGTCCAGCGTGGGTGGTTCGTCCAATTCGTAATAGTCGCCATCCACCTTGACGCGCTGAAACCCCTGTTTGCGCAGTTCAAGGAATTCTTTTTTATATTCCCCTTTTCTGTCACGCACGATGGGCGCCAACAGATAGGCGCGCGTCCCTTCCTCCATCGTCATGACACGATCAACCATATCCTGCACCTGCTGCGCCTCTATCGGAAGGCCGGTTGCCGGGCTGTAGGGGGTACCAGCGCGGGCAAACAACAGACGCAGATAATCGTAAATCTCGGTCACGGTACCAACGGTTGAACGCGGATTTTTCGATGTGGTTTTCTGTTCAATGGAAATCGCGGGACTCAGGCCGCTTATTTGATCCACATCGGGTTTTTCCATCATATCAAGGAATTGACGCGCATAGGCCGACAGGCTTTCGACATAACGGCGCTGCCCTTCGGCGTAAATTGTGTCAAAGGCCAGTGACGATTTCCCAGATCCCGACAACCCTGTAATCACCACAAGCTGGTCGCGTGGGATATCAACATCAATTGATTTCAAATTATGTTCACGCGCACCGCGCACTTCGATCTGTTTCAAATCAGCCATGGTAGTTCCTTAATCAGAAATTAACACATAATCCTTTTTGGCTGAGTCTCAAATCCGCAATTGGAACAAAACATGAATACAGAAAAATAAATCTATTTTCGTATGCCAAGGCTAATTTTCTAGTATCCAAACCCCACCCAAGTCATATATCCCACAAAACCATATTCTAATTTGCTATTACATGAGACGCGCTGGATTAACCCCTTGTGTCTTGGACCATCCCTGAATAAACCACGCGAAAAAACTGGGGATGATATGTCAGACGATCTGTGTCTTGTCTTGGATATTGGTGGTACGAATACCCGCATCGCGATGACGCAGGGGCACACCTTGTTGACGGACAGCGTCAAAAAATATGCCAACGCCAATTACTCCGATTTAGCCGCCGTGATAGAAACTTATTTAGGGGAACAGGATACTGGACGATTGGGGCGCGTTTGTGTTGCGGCCGCGGGACCCGTCACGGATGATAGAGCAGAAATGACCAATCTAGATTGGATCATTGATGCGCGTGATATTTCATCGGTCACAGGATCGGCCAAGGTTGGCGTGATTAATGATCTACAGGCGCAGGGCCATTCCCTGCATATGTTAGACGAAAACGATACGCGCTGTGTTTTGGTAGGTACCCATCAAGTCCGCGTCAATGACACAAAAATCGTGATCGGCATGGGTACGGGGTTTAATGCGGCCCCTGTATTTCACACGTCTGCGGGGCGATATGTGCCTCCATCCGAAATTGGCCACGCCCACGTCGCTGCGGCGAACGCAGAACAGGCGAAGATTGTTGCACATATCCAAGCTCTCGAAGGTTTTGCGTCGAACGAACATATCCTGGCGGGTCGCGGATTAGAGCGGTTGGATCACGCCTTGAACAACCGTCAGGATCGCACTGCAGCAGAGATTGTGGCCGCGGCAGACAATGGTGATGACACCGCGATTAAGATTGCGCAAATGCAAGCACGCTTTGCAGGTACCATCTACGGGGACATGGCCTTGGCAAATCTTCCTCTTGGTGGATTATATCTAATTGGCGGGGTTGCGCGGGCGCTCGAACCCTATTTATCATCCGACGTCTTTGCGGATAGCTTCCGGGATAAGGGCCGTTTTAGTCCCTTTAATGAACAATTTTCTGTGCATCTGGTCTTAGATGATTTCGCCGCTCTCAAGGGCTGCGCATCCTACATCATGGCGCGTGCGTTCTAGGCACATTGTCCCTATACCTGCGCACACCGATCATCATAATGCAGGTTGAAAGCCCAAAATGTACAGAGATCCATAGGTATTGGGTGGATAACTCAATTCCGAAATCCAGAAACAAACCCGTCAAACCCGGCCCAATCGCAGACCCCAGCACCATAATGGCCGCCGCCATCGCTTTAAGCGCGCCCAAATGTTGCGTGCCATAAAATTCGGCCCAAAACCCGTTTTGCCATGTAGCCACGGCGCCCGATGTCATCCCCATAAAAAACAAACCAAAAATCACATGCCATGGATCAACCGATATTCCGAATATGGCAAATGCAGCGATTGCGGGAATTTGATAGAGGGGGATCAATTTTGGTGTGCCAAATCGGTCCTGCATCCAGCCTGCGCCCAATGTCGTGATAATTGCAAACACCGTGTAAAATGGAAATGTTGCCACCAGTTCCAAATGTGTCCAGCCCTTTGCCTCGGCAAAAGGGACCTGTTGGAAAAAGAAGGCTGTGCCAAAGGCAGGCGGCCCCAGCAATGCAGGCACCATGAACCAGAACAAGGGATGTTTTAACGCCTGCACACGGGTCCACTGGCGCTGCCCCATGCCCTTTGACGTATCGCTTTCGGCAATGGATTGCGGTGTGCGTTCGGTTTTCAGCAATGCAAACAACACAGGTGCTGCAAAAATTGCGATCAGAGCCGCAACACCCCAGAGAAGTCGCCATTCGATAACAGCCAGCAGAACAACGAATGCCACTGGCAAGCTCGCCTCACCCAAGGCATATCCCATATTCGCAATGGACAGCGCGCGACCACGCTGCGCCGAAAACCAACGGGACATGGCCACGGCAGAGAGATGTGTTGCCATTCCCTGACCAAAGAAACGTAGACAAAATATCACTAAAATCAACAGTGTCGCCGAGGTATTTAACATCATGAATGATGCGCTTAGCGCGAGTCCCAAGAGGACAAATACACCCAAATATCGCGTGCGAAACTGATCGCTCAATCCCCCTGACCAAACCATAACGACAGCTGAACTAAAGGTGCCCAAGGCATATGTCGCCCCCCATTCTGCATGGGTTAAATCAAATTCATTGCGCAGCGCACCAGAGAAGATTGAGATAAAAAACGTCTGACCAAAGCTTGAGAGCAAGGCCAGCAAAAACCCCGCCCCAAGCCAAGACGCATTTACACGAATAAAATTGACGAATGACATGGACTGGCCTGACATAAAACTGGCCCCAAGTGACACCGATGCAGGCATTTTGTCAAAAGAAATTAACGATGTGCCCGCAGCGCCATGACCGCGTTTAATCCTCCAAAGGCAAACGCATTGCTCAGTGCAACGTCAACCTCTGCCTCACGTGCCGTATTGGGCACCACGTCCAAGGCACATTCTGGATCGGGTTCTTCATACCCGATTGTGGGGGCAATGACCCCGTCGCGCAGGGCCATAATCACAGCCAACAATTCAACGGCACCCGTGCCACCGATCAAATGACCATGCATGGATTTCGTTGAACTGATCATCAAATCATCAGCATAACGTCCAAATACATCCGCGACAGCGGCGCATTCGGTTTTGTCGTTTGCGGCTGTCGCAGTGCCGTGGGCGTTGATGTATCCCACCTCTTCTGGATTGATGCGCGCATCCTTTAATGCGCCTGCAATCGCACGCCCTGCCCCGTGTTTTGAGGGCATCACGATGTCGGCGGCATCGGATGTCATTGCAAATCCGCTGACCTCGGCCAAAATGTCGGCACCGCGGGCACGGGCGTGTTCATGTTCTTCAAACACGAAAATAGCGGCCCCTTCACCCTGAACCATGCCATTGCGGTTGGCGCTAAAGGGGCGGCAGGCATCTTTGGACATCACCCGCAGGCCTTCCCAGGCCTTTACCCCGCCAAAACACAGCATGCTTTCGGATCCACCTGTGACCATGGCTGTGGACATACCCGAACGCACCATCGCAAAGGCCTGCGCCATTGCGTGATTTGACGACGCGCAGGCAGTGGAGACCGTAAAACTGGGTCCTTTTAGGTTAAATTCCATCGAGACATGGCTTGCTGCAGCATTGTTCATCAATTTTGGAACAACAAAGGGGTGTACGCGGTTTTTACCTTCTTCATAGACGGCGCGATAATTGTCATCCCACGTACTGACACCGCCTCCAGCTGTTCCCAAAACAACGCCCGACGTCGCGGCCAAGTCGCCTGTAAAGGTCAGGCCAGATTGACCGATTGCCTCTTTCGCGGCCAGCAGCGTGAACTGAGTAAAGCGATCATAAAGGGACATTTGTTGGCGGTTGAATTCAGAATCCGCATTAAAGTCGCGCACCTGACCACCGATTTTGATGGCCAAACGATCCACGTCTCGAAAATCGAGGAGGCCAATTCCACAGCGGCCCTCGCGCATCGCTTCAAGCGTCTGTGGGACATTGTGACCAAGTGCGTTGATTGTCCCTGCCCCAGTGATCACAACACGTTTCACGACTGCTCAGCCACCAATTTTTTGATGCCTGCGATAATCGTAGCCACAGATGAAATATCAAAATCGCTTTCGCTTGGATCGTTCGCGTTAAAGGGTACTTGAATGTCAAAGGCCTCTTCAATTGCGAAAATGCTTTCAACCAAACCCAAACTATCAATCCCAAGAGACTCTAGCGTGCTATCCATGGTGACATCGGACACATCCAAAACCGCTTGTTCGGCGATGATTTCAATCACTTTGTCTTTGACGTCCATTTGGGTAATCCTTTTTGGCGTTTTCTGCGTTGCATTTAGTCATTCTTGGGTGACTTTAAAGTACCTTTTTGAAGAGATGCAACGTCACGGATCAATCGCGGCAATCTGCGCAACGCCTTATAGGTTTCGATATGCGTTTCCATTTTCATCGCAGGATAGCCCAGCATCACGCGCCCTGCGGGAACATTGCTAAGCACCTTGGTTGCGCCCCCAGTAATCACATTATCCCCGATAAAAATATTGTCACTGACGCCTGTTTGACCTCCAAGGACCACGTTGTTTCCGATAACCGATGATCCTGCGATCCCAACTTGGGCACAGATCAGGCAGTTATCGCCTATCACAACGTTATGACCGATTTGTGACAGGTTATCGGTCTTCACGCCATTGCCGATTTTTGTGGGTTTGACCGTACCACGATCCACACAACTCTGCGCACCCAGCTCCACATCATCGCCAATAATAACACCCGCCAGTGAATGGATGCGCGCCCATTCTTGGCCCTTGCTTTCGATATCCGCGGTTCCAAGACTGTCGCGTGCAACTTCAACGGCGGAGACCTCTTTCGTGACAAAGGAAAACCCATCTGCCCCCACGGTCGCGCCCGGTTGTGCAATGAAATTATCCCCAATGATCACATCCGCGCCAATTCGCACCCCCTCACGCAAATAGAGGCTATGTCCAATCGCAGTTCCCGTACCAATCGTACATTGTGGGCCAATGATTGCATTGTTCCCAATGATCACATTTGCACCAATCACAGTTAGCGGTCCAATCTTTGCATTTGATCCAATTTGTGCAGTTGGATCAATGACGGCCGTTTCGTGAATACCTGCATTATAGCCCTGACCACGATCAACCGTGGCAGACAGCGCAGAAAGCGCATAACGTGGACGTGGCGCAATCAAGGCAGCTTGTAACCCCATGCCCTGCCAATCTGCGCCAGGCCATAACATGGCACAGAGTGCTTTTCCCTTGGACAGGTCGGCTGCGTATTTCGGATCCATAGCGAGTGCAATGTCATGCACACTGGCATGTTCAGGAGACGCAACGCTTGAAATTTCCAAAGTCCCGTCGCCTAGCAATTCCGCATCAATCGCAAGCGCAATATCAGAGAGCTTATAGGCCATGGCATGATCCTTTCTCCTTTGGAATTAGCGTGCAAGCGGTGTAATTACTACCCCTTTCCCAACGAGAGCTGCCAAAATCTTGGCGTCGCGTCCGTAAATATCCCGGCGATATGTCATGCCGCCCAAGGGTTTGGTAATAGCCGTGCGATAGACCAAATGTACAGGAACATGTACGTTTAACCGTATCACCGTTTCAACACCCAAATTCAGGGCGCGGTGAAAATCGCCCTTAGGATCACTGCTTTGGCCAGACAACAAGGCATATCCAAAATCAAACGGATCCTGCAATCGGATGCACCCATGACTAAACGCACGTACTTCGCGGGCAAACAGGCTTTTGGAAGGGGTATCGTGCAGATAAATGTTATGACGGTTGGGGAACATGAATTTAACAAGGCCCAAGGCATTGCGTGTTGATGGAGGCTGCTTCAGAACAAATGGAAATGTATCCTCATCAAAGGCAGCAAAATCAACCTGATCACGTGACACAATCTGACCCGATGTATCCAACATGTTGAGGTATCCATGCGCGCTTGGATCTTCTTGAAAGGCGGGCAAATATTCATTCACAGCGATCGAACGTGGAACATTCCATGTAGGATTAACCACAATATGTTCCATTTCATCTGAAAACTCGGGCGAGCGTTGATCATCCTTGTTTGTACCCACGACAGAGCGCGTTTGAAATTCAATACGCCCCTCGTTCATGATTTTGGCTGAAAAATCGGCCAAGTTTACCAAAACATGTCGATTGCCCCGTTCAAAATTGGTCCAGCGCTCTCGCTCCATCGCGACCAAGATCGCAGCCAATCGGTCCTCTGGCGATTTGTTCAATTCTGCGCGCGTCCCATCCCCGACAATACCATCGCCTGCCAATCCGTGATCCAATTGAAACGCCTGAACCGAACGTTGAATGTCCACATCAAATATATCTGTAAGCGTTCTATTCATGTACCCCATGGCAATCAACCGATTGCGCAAAGAAACAACATGTTTTCCACGATCCCCAGGTTGCAGTTTGCCGCCAGTCACCGACGCACCCCATCCACCACGGGCTATGATCGCAAACAAACGTTCTTTCTCTTGCAATAGACGCGCATATTCACGGTTTTGAGGATAGATACGTTGAAAAAATGCCTGCGCATCCGAGGCCAAAAGATTCCTGAGGTGGGCACTCTGATCAATTTTGCCTCGCTTGCGCTTGATCTCTTCATCAACTGCACCGGGTCGCAAAACGCCAAACTGGATCATTTGCGCATATTGTAGGTAGGCGCGAGTTATTTTACCTTCGACCACGCCAAGATCAGCGGATGATCGGATCGCATGGATATCATTTTGGATGGTACCCACGTGAAACATCCCTATTGGCAAACCATGCGCCGCAGAATCTTTAAACGCCGCGAATAATGCACTAAGTCGGTTTCGCGCCCCAAGCGAGCGATCGAGCCAAATAGGCTTAAACCCACGTTCCTGATAAACTTCAACCGCTGCACTATTGTCGGTAAGTTCTTTGTGCAAGGCAAGTTTATAAGCAAGGTCATTTCCCTGTGACGCGAAGGCACCACTTGGAAAGATGCCCACAAAACAGAAAACGAATGCAATCAAGCGTTTGCCCAATGCGTTTAATGCAGAAAACAACATATCAATCTAATCCCGACCAAAATGCTATACCACGTTATGCGTGGATAACCTCGAAAACAACAACTCCAATAAACAAACTTAGGGAATTTTTAATCATAATTTTAGTAAAATGATCACACAATTGCGTAATAATCCAGCACGAATTAAGGGCAAATTTCCGCTCAATTCCCCCTAACGTTGTATCTAGCTTAAATTCCTGCTTGGTTTGTGTAGTATTTTATGGCAAGAATAACGCAACTGGGAATACATTCACACACACGCTCAAGCTGCTGGGCGTACGGGACACAAGACTGAATGGCCACGAATAAGACGACTTCGATCACACGGCGTGCGATGCTTGGCGCGTTTGCGGCGGCGACTGTGGTGGCCGCACCTACGTTTTCGAACGCAGCAGGATTTTTGCGTGGTGCAGGTGATATTCGTAAATTATCAATGATGTCACGCCGCACCGGTGAGCGCATCAGCACGATTTATTGGATTGATGGAGAATACATCCCAGAAGCGATCCAAGAGATTAGCTATTTCATGCGCGATTGGCGCCGAAATGAAACAAAAATCATTGATCGTCGCACAATCGACATTATGGCAGCAAGTCACGCGATCCTTAATACTGACGAACCCTTCACAATGCTGAGCGGTTATCGCAGCGCGAAAACAAATGCCATGTTGCGACGCCAATCTAGATCAGTCGCGAAAAATTCGCTTCACGTCAAAGGCCAGGCGGTTGATTTACGCTTGGGATCGCGTTCGGTGCGTCAAATTTCTAAGGCCGCGTCGAAGTGTAATGCAGGCGGTGTTGGTAGGTACAGCCGTTCAAACTTCGTCCACATGGATTGTGGTCCCGTGCGTGTTTGGGGCCGCTGAACGTTGTAGCTAGTTCTCGTGAATGCCGTCTGCAGTAAACATTCCACCCTGATATTTTGAATTTGGCTCATCCGCTGTGGGTAGAGGCAACTCAGCGTCCAGTTTAGCACGGAACACCTCGGCATTATCTTGTGGCTGCCATCCCAAATAGGCTACTTCGTGGTTGTTCCACCACACACCTGAATTCGCAGAGGTTCCATAAACAATCGGGCACCCCAGCCGAGGCACAATAAACACACGCTCGATTAGGCGTACGAAGTCATCATAGCTCATCCACATCGACAACATGCGGTGATTTTTAGGTTCTGGAAAACAAGCTCCAATACGGACACAAGCGGTTTCGATCCCAAATTTGTCATAATACATCGACGCCATCGCCTCACCAAACACTTTGGAAACTCCATACAACCCGTCTGGTTTCGTTGGGGATTTTGCATCAAGGCGAACTGTTTGTTCGTAAAACCCAATGGCGTGGTTTGAACTGGCGAATAAAATACGCGGCCTAACGGAAGATTTGCGTGCAGCCTCATAAAGATTGAAAATGCCATCTATATTGGCATTTTTGACAACTTCCCAAGTATGTTCAATGGGTTGACCTCCCAAATGCACAATACCATCACATCTTTCTACCATCGCTTCGACAGCAGCTTTGTCGCCCAAATCGCAGTAAACGATTTCTTCATGTTCCGCGGCCAAACCCAATCCGTCACGATCAGAAACAACAATTGTCTCCGCTAGATGTGTCAAACGTTCACGACACATTGCGCCCAAGCCACCAGCCGCACCTGTGATCAACAACCGTTTCATCATAATTGAGCGCTCCTTAAACTGGGGGCATTTCGCCAGCAATTTGCCCGCATTAAGAGGATTATATTACATCACTGCAAGAGTGAAAGTTTGATTTACTCACGACGATGCGTATGAATTTTCCATAACGCCCAAATTGAATGGAAAAACGTCAGCGTTGCGAAAGCTCCGCCAAAAAGACCAACTTCAAACAGTGCGGGACCACGCAAACCGTGCATCGTGATGATATATGTCATCATCGCGAATATAACGACTGATGCCGCCAGGCGTAACTGATACTCCGTTTTCTTGTGTGGGTCAAATGACATGACGTACTCTCCTTTGTGTCTTCTACGTATCAAGCAGAGTGTTGGATCGTGAAAATTTTCAATTGGATGCTTTCTAAATTGAATTAGTATTATTGTGAAACGACATAAATATTAATATTATTTCAATGGTTTACCTCCCACAATAGTGGATGTAATAAAAAAGCGGCCCGGCGTTCTTGCAGGATCGTTGCTATTTCAATTTGAGTTGTTTTGATGTAACTATGACCACCTATTAAAAATGGAATAGATCATGGCGCACGAGGCAGTCATAAGTTTCAAACTCCTCCTGCAAAAAATGGAGTGTGATCTTAGCTTATCGGATCTGAGCGATGTGGAAACCAAAGTGTTTTTGGCTATTTCAGATTTGTGTAATCAGACTGAAAACGCAAAAACGCAGGCAGTGCTACAGCATGATCTGGTAGCTTCAATTGAACGGGCAACTATTTTCCGAACGATTAAAAAGTTAGAAGACTGCAAGAAAATTTCAAAATCCCAACATCGAAACGGCGTTTACTCGATCGCCAACCCAGAAATGTGAGGCATACTTTATTGAAGCAGCAAAATTTTTGGACCGAGTTTTTTCTTGTCAATATGACATACTTAGTAATGTACACCCTAACATTGGGTTTCATCTTCCCGGTTCAACAAATTATTGCAGCAGAAAGCCTAGCTGCGATAGGCTTGTTATTCTTGCCGCACGGCGTACGAGCTGTTGCGTTTCACTATCTTGGCGCGCGAGCAGTCATGCACTTGTTACCCGTGTCATACCTAACTTGGTTCATTACCGTTTATAGAAACGACCTTAAGCTTCATCCAGTTGGCCTATTAGCAAGTGTGATTGTGTGCTATTTTGGCCATGTATTTTTTAACATGGTGAACCGAATTAAGTCTGATAATTTCATCACGAATACATGGATTAATGTCCTCATCATGTCCGGGATTATGTCCATTCTAAACGGTGTCGCGCTTACTTTGTTGAATTTTGACGGCGACTTCCTAACAGGTGTGTTTGGCTATTTAATTGGCGATATTTCAGGTGCGTTTTTCTTTATGGTCATCTCGCTTTACGTTTATAGATCTATCAAATTTTTCAGCACGAATTTTGGTTAGAATACAAATAAATACCTGCCATTAAGATTGTCTTTCAGATAAACTATTGTTAATTGCATCCTCTAATTCTGATCCATCACGCGGAGTAACACAATGTCTGTGTCAATGCTGTCTACCTTTGTGAAACCCATGCATCCCGAAGGGCGTAAGTTCGTTGCAATTTTTGGTGCGATCACACTTAGCCTTTTCCTGCTGTGGAAACCTTTGGGCTGGGTCGGCGTGGGCCTTACAATCTGGGTGTATTACTTCTTCCGCGATCCTGAACGTGTGGTTCCAACAGAGGATGGTATTATGATTTCGCCTGCTGATGGAATTGTGTCATTATTAGAAAGCGCCATTCCCCCTAGCGAATTGGGATTGGGCAATGAACCTATGATGCGTGTATCCGTTTTTATGTCTGTATTTAACTGCCACGTTAATCGCATTCCTGCAGCAGGTCGCATTATCACCGTGGCCTATCATCATGGCAATTTTTTGAATGCATCGTTGGACAAAGCATCGGAGCAAAACGAACGCAATGGAATTACCGTTGAATTAAGCGATGGTCGTCAATACGGTGTTGTGCAAATTGCAGGACTCGTTGCGCGTCGTATCATGTGTTGGTCGGAAGAAGGCTCGCATATGCAGCGGGGTGAGCGCTTCGGTTTGATCCGATTTGGGTCGCGTCTGGACATTTATCTGCCCAGCGGCACCGAACCTACAGTGCAACTTGGACAAACCATGATTGCAGGTGAAACGATTATCGCTCGTGTGAATTAAGATTTTGTCGTTGATCTGAGGACTAAATGGAAAACAGCACCCGCAAAAGCGAAAGTAAAGTTTCAATTTACAAGGTCGTCCCAAGCGCGATTACAATCATCGGAATGTGCTTTGGACTGACATCCATCCGCATGTCACTTGAGGGTTTCCATGAGCTTGCGGCTTCACTTATTCTTTTAGCGGCCGTAGCGGATGGATTGGATGGATTGGCAGCGCGTCAATTGAACGCCGTTTCAAAATTCGGCGCGGAATTGGACAGCTTAACCGATTTTCTATGTTTTGGAGTGGCGCCATCCATCTTGTTGTATTGTATGTTTACAAATGCACTGGGATCGTTTGGTTGGGGCGCTACGCTGGTTTTTGTGGCGGCCTGCTGTCTGCGACTCGCACGTTTTAATACATTTCAGCAAAGCAATGTGGACCCAAAACACGAAGAAGAGCAAAAAATCGATGCCTTTCCAAACGCAGAAAAAACCAAAAAACATTTTATAGGAGTTCCAGCACCAGGTGGTGCGCTGTTAGTTCTACTACCTGTCTTTTTTGGCTTCTCCAGCGCTGAGAGAACCAGTATTTCGCCATATTTGGTGGCTGCGTGGCTATGCATCATTGGAACACTTATGATTTCACGCCTGAAAACATTTTCACCAAAATCAATTCGTATCCCCACACGCTCCGTTACACTGTCTCTCTTATTAATTGTGATGTTTGGAGCACTGTTATACAGCTATACGTGGCAAGCCTTCATGACTATTTCTACGATATATGCCTGCATGCTGGTTGTTGACGTAATTAAGGCTAAAGGTAAAATCATTTAACGCAATACGATATACCGCGATGGTTTGCATTTTTTCCAGTTTCCTCGCTTAGGCGGTCTCCAAACCCGAAATAATTAAGAGCATGCACATCACCTCTCATCAATGGTAATCCATACCCATCAAATATTGAGCTTAAATAAAACGACAAAACCCGCGTTTAAAAACGATCTTCCTATTCTTGCTCGTTCAAATGCTGATCCTGCAATGGCTTCTCGTATGTCAAGTTCTCCTTACGGCAGATGTTACGAACATGAACGGAGCTTCTAAGTTTTCACACTCGAGGTATTTAATACCTAATCTTTGATGGTGGCGCACCCATGAGGATTCGAACCTCAGACCTCTGCCTTCGGAGGGCAGCGCTCTATCCAGCTGAGCTATGGATGCCTAGGCGCTGTATATCTATGGCAATCAACAGCTTACCTTCATTCCTAAGTTTACTTGTAACACTGAACGCTACTTTGAGAAAGCCCAAAGAAACACGATACAACGCTAAATGTGTGACACAATGTGTGACATCAGCTTTCAACTTGTCGCCATCATCAACGGTTGTACAGCCCGACACCTGAAATATCGGAAAGCATGACTTGATTGTTTTGTGGTGATTGGTGACCTGAGAACTGTAGCTTTGTCCAATCTGCGTACTCAAGATAGTGGGCATTGCTTATTGAAGCCATTAGATGCGCACTTATTTCGGGATACAAATGTGATGATACCTTTATTCCATGTCTTTCAGCCATCTTTGCGGCTCTTAGCCATTGAGTAGCGCCACCAATTTTAGCGACATCAGGCATCAAGTAGTCACTTGAACCTAAGTTCAATGCTCTTTCTACTTCTGTTAGTGACCATAAGTTTTCACCAATTTGTATTGGCGTTTTAGTAGCAGCCGTAAGGTCTGCGGCCTTCTCCAACATATCAGCTAAGATTGGTTCTTCGATCCATGTTAGTCCAAGGTCATCAAGTTCTTTGCAACGCTCAAATGCCTGATCAACGGTCAGTCCTTGGTTATAATCCACCATCAACTCAATTTGGTCACCAAGTTCATCTTTCAG
>Ga0181607_10003658_pt1 | contig 13317 bp, 11 predicted proteins | sample 041ome_9_FD_132420 | JGI IMG/M metagenome (GOLD analysis project Ga0181607, IMG submission 132420) | Coastal salt marsh microbial communities from the Groves Creek Marsh, Skidaway Island, Georgia - 041413US metaG (megahit assembly) | ecosystem: Environmental > Aquatic > Marine > Intertidal zone...
AATTTTTTCAACAGCCTCCGATAGATCAGGGACATAGCCCCACACTTGCACCATGCGCGCCAAACGTTCGGCGCGATTTGAAGCGCTTTCCAGCCCCATCAACATACCCGCTTTCATCTGGGCTCGCGCACGATCCACTTCGGCTTGGGTCATGTCATCGGCGGCACGTTTGAATTCGTCAATCGTCAAACGCGATAGGCCTGCAATTTGATCACCCGCTGTCCCTGCATAGATTGTCGTCATGCCCGTGTCGACATAGGCCCCGGTTTGCGCAAAGATCGAATAACACAAACCGCGCTTTTCACGGGCCTCTTGGAACAAACGCGAAGACATCCCACCGCCCAAAGCAATGGAATAGACTTGGGCCGTGTAAATATCGTCGCTCTTGTAACTTGGGCTTTCAAACGCCAAGGCAAAATGCGCCTGTTCTAATGTCTTTTCATTGCGGTATTCCCCGCGTGAAAATTTGGCGATTGTTTCAAGTTGTGGCGTCACATCGGGCGATAAATCTTGAAACGCTTGGGTTGCCAAGGATAACAGCGCATCATGATCAATTCCACCCGCCGCCGCCAAGATCATGCGCTGAGGTTGATATTGTGCAGACACAAAAGACGTGAGGTCGTCACGGTCAAAGCGTTTGATATTGTCAGCAGGACCGAGGATCGAGCGGCCAATAGATTGATCTGGATACGCCGTTTCTTGCAACCAATCAAAAATGATGTCATCCGGCGTGTCCAAAGTTTGGCCGATCTCTTGCAGGATAACGCCACGTTCCACCTCGATCTCGCGGGGATCAAAGACAGAGTTACGCAGGATGTCCGACAAAATATTAACAGCCAGAGGAACATCATTGTTCAACACACGAACATAGTATGCCGTGGTTTCGCGCGATGTATAGGCGTTGATATAGCCACCCACATCTTCGATTTGCTCTGCAATTTGTAACGCGCTGCGGGTTGTTGTCCCCTTAAACGCCATATGCTCAAGAAAATGCGCGATACCGTTTTGCTGAACGGTTTCATGACGACCGCCCGCAGAAACCCAGACACCGATTGAAGCCGATTGCAGCCCAGGCATGTGTTCGGTGACAACGCGCATTCCGTTAGGAAGGGTATGAAGCTGTATGCTCACTTTTAGATCCGTTCTTGAACTATTTGTTTCAACGCATGCAAATCATTTGCCACCCGCGTCACGCGTTCAGGTCGCTCAAACAGATCGGCCATGCGCGCGGGCAATTCAGGACGTTCGCCTGTCGCGGCATGCACCGCGTCAGGAAACTTTGCAGGATGGGCCGTTGCCAATGTGATCATTGGAACATTTGAATCACGCTGTGCGTCAGCTACGCGCACACCAATCGCAGAATGAGGGCACAAAAGCTCTGCCCGTGTTGCAAAGGAATGCGTGATTTCGGTGCTTGTTTCTTGTTCAGACACACGGCCGCTGTCAAACTGCGCACGCAAATTGTCTAGCACCCCTTGTGAAAGGGTAAAGCCACCTTTGGTTTTCAAGTCGTCCATCAATGCCGCAACGGCCGCACCGTCACGACCATAGGCATCAAACAAAGCACGTTCGAAATTTGAGCTGATTTGAATGTCCATGGACGGGCTAATCGATGGCACAACCGTATCCATCCGGTATTCACCCGTTGTCAAACACCGATGCAAAATATCGTTTTGGTTGGTTGCCACAACCAAACGATTAATCGGCAGCCCCATGCGTTTCGCGATGTAGCCCGCAAAAATGTCGCCAAAGTTTCCGGTTGGCACAGTGAATGACACTTTGCGATGCGGCGCACCCAATTGAACGGCCGATGAAAAGTAATAGACAACCTGCGCCAACACGCGGGCCCAGTTGATCGAATTCACGCCGGCCAGCTTTACACCGTCGCGAAATTCAAAATCATTGAACATGTCTTTTAGGCGCGATTGGCAATCATCAAAATGGCCATCCATTGCCAAGGCATGAACGTTTGATTCCGACGGTGTGGTCATTTGACGACGCTGGACGTCAGACACGCGTCCATGCGGGAACAGGATAAAGACATCAACCGCGTCCAGACCGCGAAACGCCTCAATCGCGGCGCTGCCTGTATCGCCGCTAGTGGCGCCAACGATGGTCACGCGATCCTTGCGACGGCTTAGCGCCACTTGGAACAATTGACCAATCAGCTGCATCGCAAAGTCTTTGAAGGCCAAGGTCGGGCCGTGGAACAATTCCAAAAGGAAGTGATTGTTGTCTAGCTGTACCAACGGCGCGCGCGCTGAATGACCGAAATTTGCATAAGCCTTTGCAATGATGTCGCGAAACTCGGCATCGGTGAACGTATCGCCAATAAACGGCCGCATGACTGCAAACGCAATCTCTTCATAAGATTTCCCTGCCAAAGCCGCGATATCATCATGGGACATCTGCGGAATGGTTTCTGGGACATACAGACCACCATCACGGGCCAAGCCTGTCAACATCGCTTCTTCAAAACTCAAAACAGGGGCAGACCCACGGGTCGAAATATAGCGCATCTAAGTTACCTTTTTTCGTCTTGTGCGCCAAATGAATAGCGCGCTCATCGCGATCCAAACAACGGCTAATGAAAACCAGGTGATCGCATAATTCAAATGATCATTCGGAATGCCCGTCGTATCAAGGGGCATGATGGTAATTGCTGCGGGCAACGGGTCAATGCTTTTGGCCACAACGATGACGTTTTCCGCGCCAAAATGTTGGGCCATTGCAGTCGTATCACGCACAAACCATAGGTTGCGCCCCAAATCAGGCGGTGGAGTATAGCTGTCGGTTTCATCAGGCCAATGTAGGTTTCCAGTGATTGCGACGTCACCAGACAAGGCCAATCGTTCAAGATCTTCTTCTTTGAGATACCCCAAATCAACCATGATGACGCGCTGATCGATCACGACAGGGGCGATAATCTTGTTCACCGCCCCGACCAGTTTAAGACTGCCGAGCACGCGAATATAATCACCGCGCAACGTACCGCGCATTGAAACTGACTGGTATTTATCCACCGCGGGATCAAAGGTGGTCGGCAATGGAATTTCTGGATCAGTAATGCGCGTTTCAATGTTGCGCAAGATTTGCTGTTTCCATGCCAAACGATCCAGTTGCCATTTGCCCAATGACATCAAGATCCCAGTCCCCACAAGAGCGACAAACACTATGAAAAGGATGCGTTTCACCACGGCCCTCAATGAAAAACGCGCGGGGCTGTCCCGCGCGCTTTCTTATGCGATAGGATTGCGTTGGCTTCAAGCCATATCACTCGATCTTATTGGCCCCAGACGTATATAGCTGCGAACAAGAACAGCCAGACAACGTCAACAAAGTGCCAATACCATGCGGCCGCTTCGAAACCCAAATGAGATTCAGGCGTGAAATGGCCACGCATCGCGCGCAACATACAGACGAACAAAAAGATCGTTCCAACAATCACGTGAAAGCCATGGAAGCCCGTCGCCATAAAGAAGTTCGCGCCATAGATGTTGCCCGCAAACCCAAAGGCCGCATGGCTATATTCGTAGGCTTGGAAAACGGTAAAGATCAGACCCAAGATCACAGCAATTGCCAGCCCGTTGATCATGTCTTTGCGGTTATTTTCATGTGCAATCGCGTGGTGTGCCCAAGTTGCTGCCGCACCTGAACACAAAAGAATCAATGTGTTCATCAGTGGCAAATGCCATGGGTCAAACGTTTCAATACCCGCAGGTGGGAACACGCCATCGACCAGCGGGCTCATTTCGCCCATCGGGTACATTGCGTGTTTGAAAAAGCTCCAGAACCATGCCGAAAAGAACATGACTTCGGACATGATAAACAGGATAAAGCCGTAGCGAAGGCCGATTAAAACAACCGGTGTGTGATCACCAGCAAAGTTTTCTTTGACCGTATCAGCCCACCAGCCAAACATGACGTATAAAACGCCAACGAAGCCAATGACAAACAACCATGGTGTTACGTCGTGAAAGAATAAAACCGCACCTGTTAGCATGACAAATGCTGCGATGGATCCCAAAAGGGGCCAAAGGGATGGGGTCAAAATGTGATAGTCGTGGTTTTTTACGTGCGCCATAGTGTTCCCTCGTTGGAAGGCTAGTTGACAGTTATTGTTGAAGCTGGGTCCGACATAACCTGTGCGGTCGTTTCGGGCAACTCGGTTTCGTAGAAAGTATATGATAAAGTGATCACCTTGGTAAACTTGGCATCACGATCATCTACAATTTCGGGGTCGACATAAAATGTCACGGGCATTTGCACCCGTTCGCCCGGTTGCAAAACCTGTTCGGTAAAGCAAAAGCAGGCAATCTTAGAGAAATACGCCCCCGCGTCATAGGGCGTCACATTGTAGGACGCAGTACCTGCGACAGGGCGGTCCGTTGGATTAAACGCCTCGTAAAACGCGATACCGGTCTCACCAATACGCAATTCCATTTCACGTTGTACAGGTTTAAATTCCCAAGGCATGTCACGATCAAGAGAGGCATCGAACCGTACTTTTATGGTGCGATCTAGAACAACATCTGAAACTGTCTCGGCGACGTTAGTGACGCCACCAAAGCCTGTGACACGGCAGAACCAATCATAAAATGGCACCGATGCCCAAGCCAAAGCCCCCATCACAACAACAAGAGACAAAGCCTGTAGGGCCGTTTTGTGTTTGGGATCCATGGTCATTTTGCAACGCTCCCTGAAATTGCCTGAGAAACATTTCCGTCAGTGACCTTTACGACTGTCAGGCCAAAGACCAAAACAACAAATGCCGCCAAAACAAGGCCTAGCCCCATATTGCGGCTGAACCGGCGTTTGTGAATTTCGTGTTGGCGACCAATGCTCATGCCCAAACTCCAAAACGAACTAGACCCGCTTCGACCAAAATTGCCCCAAAGTGAAGGAACAAATAGGCCAAGGACAGTTTGAAAAATTTACGTTCTTCTGCAAAGTTGTCTACTTCTGATGCGTCCTCGTCGCGACGCCAAATGCGAAACGCACCGATCAGGAATTGGACGTTCAAAATAGCAGCAACACTTAGGTACACTGGCCCACCAAGCGACGTGAACCCAGCCGCCATCGCAAATATTGCAAGAACGACTGTATACCAAAAGATGCGCGCGCGCGTGGCCCGACGGCCATGCGTCACGGTCAACATTGGAACCTTTGCATTGTCATAATCGTTACGCATGAACAAAGCCAAGGCCCAGAAATGCGGTGGGGTCCACAAAAAGATGAGCGCGAACATCAAAACGCTTTCGATTGACACGCCGCCCGTTGCAGCCGCCCATCCGATCATCGGAGGAAACGCGCCCGCCGCGCCACCGATCACGATGTTTTGCGGGGTCCAGCGTTTCAACCACATGGTATAGATGACCACATAGAAAAAGATTGTGAATGCTAGGAACGCGGCAGCGAACCAATTTGCCGCGAGACCAAGCATAAGAACCGACAGACCGGACAGCGCGATGCCCAGCGCTTTGGCCTCATCCGCGGTGACTTTACCCGCGGGGATCGGCCGTTTTTGGGTACGACGCATGATTGCATCGATATCGGCATCATACCACATATTCAGCGCACCCGATGCGCCACCGCCCAGCGCGATGAATAAGATCGCAGTAAACCCGACAAATGGATGCACAGATACCGGAGCGGCCAATAAGCCGACAAATGCCGTAAAGACAACCAATGTCATAACGCGTGGCTTTAGCAGGGCAAAGTAATCCCCGAATTGGGCCTCGTTTACGATGTTATCTGCGCTTGTATCGCTCATTCGTCAGGTTCCTTGTGAAAGGCACTGGACCCCAGCATGGGGTCCAGAAAATCACATTAGTTTGCAGACGCCACTTGATAGGCTGCAGGTGCCAAAGCGTATTCGTCTTTTGCACCAGCTAGCCATTCTTGGTAGGCCTCTTCACTGACGACTTTCACAGTGATCGGCATATACGCATGGTCTTTTCCGCAAAGCTCGGAGCATTGGCCAAAGTAAACGCCCTCACGCTCGGCCTTGAACCAAAGTTGGCTAATACGACCTGGAACGGCGTCTTGCTTGACGCCAAAGGCAGGAATGGTCCAGCTGTGAATAACGTCAGCACCGGTAAGCTGCATGACAACGACTTTGTTCACAGGCACAACAACCGCAGTGTCTGTCGCTAGCAAGAATTCGTTCTTTGAATAACCTGCATCAACCAGCTCTTGTTCGACTTCTGGGGTCAAAACTTTCCCGTCGCCAATCATAAAGCTGTCAAAACCGAAACCTTCATCAGTGTATTCATAGCCCCAATACCATTGGTAACCAGTCACTTTGATATTGATTTCGCCCTCGGGGATCTCTTGCTGTTTGAACAGAACTGGCAAAGAGAACGCACCGATAAAGACAAGAATCAAAATCGGAATGATTGTCCACGCCACTTCAACCGGCGAGTTGTGTGTAAAGCTCGCAGGATTTGGATTTGCGCGACGGTTGTAACGAACAATCACGATCGCAAGCAATGCGCAAACAAAAATCACGATGGCAGTAATGATGTACAGAATCATTCCGTCAAGCCATTGCAAATCCCGTGCAAGCTCAGTCGCCGCAGGCTGAAAGCCCATTTTTTGGTCGATTGGTTTACCAACTATTTCAAGCCCTTCCTGCGCCATCGCAGGTAAAGCAGCAAGTGCGGCCACTAGGCCAGTCATCATCGATTTTAGTCGCATATTACACCCTGATCGGTTTTAATTCGCCAAAAGAACCCCACACGTTTGGTGGAATCCCGTTGTATTCTGGACGCTTAAAACCATATTTATGACAAGAGATAAAGAAATAAGCTTGCGTCAAAGAGCCGCTTTTTGCGATTTTTGTCGAAATAGGCGCGAAAAATAGGTCCGCATACCAATGAATAATGACAATTTCCAACCATTTGAAACGCATCTTGATCAAAACAATGCGCTGAAAATATTGCAAAATGCCACAAATGGCGCAGATGACGGCGAACTTTTCTTTGAACGTCGACGCGCAGAAACGCTTGGTTTGGATGATGGGCGTCTGAAAACTGCGAACTTCGATGCATCAGAGGGGTTTGGCCTTAGGTCAGTGTGCGGCGAAGTTACAGGCTATGCCCATTCAACCGAAATTAGCGAAGCGGCATTACTGCGCGCTGCAAGCACCGTTCAGTTGGCGGCGCAATACGGGTCATCCTCGCTCGCCGATGCACCCGCACGGTCAAACACGCAGCTTTATGATGCATTCGACCCAACATCTGAAATCACCTTTGGGGCAAAGGTCGATGTGCTAAAGGAAATTGACGATTATCTGCGCTCGAGCGACCCACGTGTCGTTCAGGTTACCGCAATGATTTCAACAAACGTGCAAGAAGTTACAATTCTACGCCCCGAAGGTGGCGTTTGGTCAGATGTGCGCCCCATGTCGCGCATGAATATTTCCGTCATCGTTGAGGAAAATGGCCGCCGTGAAAGTGGCTCTGCGGGGGGCGGGGGACGCATATCTTTGCTTGGGCAGATTTCCCCAGATGACTGGAAACCCAAGGCAGACGAGGCATTGCGCATTGCAACCGTAAACTTGACCGCACAAGCGGCACCAGCAGGGATCGTCGATATTGTTTTGGGCCCAGGCTGGCCGGGCATCTTGTTACACGAAGCGGTTGGCCACGGGCTAGAGGGCGATTTCAACCGAAAGGGATCTAGCGCGTTTGCAGGATTGTTAGGCCAGCAAGTTGCCGCGAAAGGCGTCACCGTTTTGGATGACGGAACCATTCCAAACCGTCGCGGGTCGATTACCATTGATGACGAAGGTACGCCCTCACAAAAGAATATTCTGATCGAAGACGGTATTTTGGTCGGCTACATGCAAGATCGACAAAACGCACGGTTGATGGGTGTTGAACCAACTGGCAACGGCCGCCGCGAAAGCTATGCCCACGCCCCCATGCCACGCATGACGAACACTTATATGTTTGGCGGCGACGCAACCCGCGACGAGCTTATCACGGATCTCAAGGATGGGATCTATGCCGTTGGCTTTGGCGGCGGTCAAGTGGACATTACCAATGGAAAATTTGTTTTTTCCTGCACCGAGGCTTATCGCGTCGAAAATGGAAAAATCGGTGCTCCTATCAAAGGTGCAACGCTCATTGGTGACGGAGCCACCGCACTTAAACACATCCGTGGTCTGGCCAATGATTTGGCATTAGATCCTGGCATGGGCACCTGTGGCAAAGCAGGCCAGTGGGTCCCTGTCGGCGTCGGTCAGCCTAGTGTTCTTATTGGCGGATTGACCGTTGGGGGGTCTGGCAACTAGGCGACTTAATCCATCGTTAACCATAGTGCTCTTATAAGTGATTCTAGTAAGACGACGGAGCAACAATGGTTGACGACATGATTTCTTCCGCTCACCCCCTACTCCCACCCACCCAAGAAGAGGACCAGCTGGCGTGGCTCCGTCTCTTACGATCTCGCCGCGTTGGGATTGCAACATTTTACCGCCTGATGGCCGAATATGGCGACGCACAAACCTGTTTGGACCACCTGCCCAAAATAGCAAAAGCCGCCGGAGAAGATGAGTATTCCACTTTTTCGCTTAAAGCCGCGAAAGAAGAACGCGCCGCAGGCCAACGCTTTGGCGCAAGACTGGTGTTTCGTGGGGATGAAACATACCCCGACGCATTGAATGACCTAAGCGATGCACCGCCCATATTGTGGGTGAACGGAAACACCAGCTTGTTGAATAAACCTATCTTATCTTTGGTGGGTGCCCGTAATGCGTCGTCTTTGGGAATGCGCATGGCACGATTTCTGGCAACCGAACTGGGCGAGGCCGGATTTGTGGTATGCTCAGGCCTCGCGAGAGGGATTGATGCAGCCGCGCATGCCGCATCGATCGGAACGGGCACCATTGCGGTGTTAGGTGGCGGGATCAATGTGCCCTATCCGGTCGAAAACACGCAGTTGATGAAAAATATCCAAGATCAGGGCCTATTGGTATCTGAGCAACCCTGTGGGATGCATCCGATCGCACGGCATTTCCCGATGCGCAATCGGATCATTTCAGGACTTTCACAGGCCTTGATCGTGATTGAAGCGGCGGCAAAATCTGGTTCTCTGATCACGGCTCGCAACGCATTGGATCAAGGAAGAGATGTCTATGCCGTGCCTGGACATCCCTTTGATGCGCGCGCCTCTGGCTGCAATATGCTGATCCGCGACGGCGCAGTATTGGTCCGCAAGGGTCAAGATGTGATTGATGCGCTCAGCACGGACATCCCCGCCGCCACCACCAAAAAGCCCAAACCATCGCTGCGCGAAGTGGCGAATTTGCATTCGCAAATCTTGGCGCGCCTCTCTCCATCGCCGATGGCCGAGGATCAAATTATTCGTGACCTGGGAATTAGCGCATCGCAAGCTGCATCCACCATCGTGGACCTGGAAATTGATAGAAAAGTTCAGCGCATAAATGGTGGCATGATTGCATTGAACGTGGGCCCTTCAAAACACTAAGTTTTATTTAGCTCGTTTATAGCATTGACAAACCTATGCCTTCCTCGGCATTTTCCGCCGCCATACCGCTCGGAAAGAGTCGAAAGGAAATTGTATGCCAGTCGTCGTTGTTGAATCCCCCGCAAAAGCAAAAACAATAAATAAATATCTGGGGTCTGATTACACGGTTCTTGCATCTTACGGCCACGTTCGCGATTTGCCACCAAAAGACGGGTCAGTTGATCCCGACAACGACTTTGAAATGACATGGGAAATTGGCAATGACAGCAAAAAACACGTCAAAGCGATCGCAGATGCGTTAAAAGACGACAACGCTCTTATCCTTGCAACCGACCCTGATCGGGAAGGTGAAGCCATTTCTTGGCACCTCGAAGAGGCCCTGCGCAAACGCCGCGCCATAAAACAAGACACGCCCGTCAGCCGCGTTGTTTTCAATGCGATTACAAAATTAGCTGTCACCGAAGCGATGAAAAATCCACGTGCTGTGGATGCCCCATTGGTGCATGCGTATCTGGCCAGACGCGCATTGGATTACCTTGTGGGTTTTAACCTGTCCCCGGTTTTGTGGCGCAAATTGCCCGGCGCCCGTTCTGCAGGGCGGGTACAATCAGTGTGCCTGCGCTTGATCGTCGAACGCGAAATGGAAATCGAAGCATTCCGAGCCAAAGAATATTGGAGCGTGCGGGCCTTGCTCGCCACGCCGCGTGGCCAAGAATTTGAGGCACGCCTTGTCTCATTGGCGGGGAAAAAGCTTGAAAAGCACGATCTGACAAACGCCACACAGGCGGAAATGGCAGTCCAAGCCATCACCAGCCGCGATCTGTCAGTCACCTCGGTTGAAGCAAAACCTGCATCACGCAACCCATCCGCACCGTTTATGACATCGACCCTACAACAAGAGGCAAGCCGGAAATTTGGCATGGGCGCGCGCCAAACGATGAACGCCGCGCAACGGCTATATGAGGCAGGCCACATCACTTACATGCGTACCGATGGTATCGATATGGCACCCGAAGCCGTTTCTGCCGCACGCGACACAATCAAATCACGTTATGGAGCCGACTATGTGCCCACAAGCCCGCGCATTTACAAAAACAAGGCTAAAAATGCGCAAGAAGCCCATGAATGTATCCGCCCTACTGACATGGATAAAGATGCGACTGCGTTGAAATTAACCGATGCAGATCAGCGTCGCTTGTATGATTTGGTCTGGAAACGCACGATCGCATGCCAAATGGAAAGCGCCCGCTTGGAACGCACAACCGTAGAAATCGAAAGCCTTGACGGACAGGTGGGTCTGCGTGCAAGTGGCCAAGTGGTTTTGTTTGACGGTTTTCTAAAAGTGTACGAAGAAGGCCGCGACGATAACGTTTTGGACGACGATGATAAGCGCCTTCCGCATATCGCGCCGGCCGACAAAATGACGAAACGCTCGATCACACCTGAACAACATTTCACGCAGCCCCCGCCCCGCTATACCGAAGCGACGCTGGTTAAAAGGATGGAAGAGCTGGGGATTGGGCGCCCATCGACATATGCTTCGATTGTGACCACGATCCAAGAACGCGAATACGTGCGCAAAGAAAGCAACCGCCTATTCCCCGAAGACAAAGGGCGTGTCGTAACGATCTTTTTGCTGAATTTTTTCCGCCGCTACGTAGAATATGATTTTACCGCCGATCTTGAAGATCAACTGGACAATGTCAGCGCAGGCGCAGCAGATTATAAAGAGGTACTGGGCCGCTTTTGGCGCGATTTTTCGGCAGCTATTTCTGAAACGTCTGAACTGCGGATCACTGAAGTTTTGGATGTTTTGGACGATGCCCTGGCCCCGCAGCTGTACCCGCCGCGTGAAGACGGATTGGATCCGCGTATTTGTCCAAAATGTGGACAGGGCCAGCTGCATCTAAAATCGTCGCGTACCGGCGGCTTTGTCGGATGCGGGAATTATCCGGAATGCAACTTTACCCGTCCAATTTCAGGTGACATTGACGAAAGCAGCGACCGTATATTGGGCGAAGATCAAGGCGACGAAATCAGCCTTAAATCAGGACGCTTTGGCCCCTATGTCCAGCGGGGCGAAGCGACACCGGAAAATAAAAAACCGCCCCGCGCAAGCCTGCCCAAGGGGTGGTCTGCTGCCGAAATGGATCTGGAACGTGCCTTGATGCTGTTAAATTTGCCACGCGAGATCGGGCCACACCCCGAAGATGGCGTGATGGTCGAGGCCGGCCTTGGTCGTTTTGGTCCATTTATCAAACATGGCTCGGTCTATGCAAACATCAAAGAGGTGGACGAAGTCTTCACAATCGGTATGAACCGTGCGATGGAAGAATTGGCCAAGAAAGCCGCACGTGGCGGTGCCCGCCCCGGAGCGGCGGCCAAGCCGTTGAAAGAGCTTGGCGAACATCCGATCGAAGGCGGCGCGGTAAATGTCATGGATGGCCGTTATGGACCATACATCAAGTTTGGCAAAATTAACGCCACCTTGCCAAAAGGTGTTGAGCCCGCCGATGTGACAATGGAACAGGCCGTCGCACTGATTGCCGAAAAGTCCAACAAAGGCGGGAAGAAAAAAACGACACGAAAAAAAGTCTAAAGAACCCTATTTTCGAATTGCTACGCAATCCGACAAACGCGCGTGCCGGTGGCACGCGTGTATGTCGTGCATCGGGGCGACGTTGAAGCATTTATATTCATCTTAGAGGTTCATCTGCGATCGATCGTCTACGCAGAAATACGTATAAGTCCTACGTATCAAAGATAAGGAATTGACGGTTCAGCTTCCATCGGGCAAACCGTAACCAATTCTGACTGAGGAGAGTCTTATGAAGAAAATATATTCATCTGCCGCAGAGGCCTTGGACGGGGTGCTGTTTGACGGCATGCTTATCGCGTCTGGCGGCTTTGGCCTGTGTGGTATCCCTGAACTTCTGTTAAATGCAATCAAGGACGCTGCTACCAAAGATTTGACGTTCGCCTCAAACAACGCGGGCGTCGACGATTTTGGTATCGGCATCCTGTTGCAAACCAAGCAAGTCAAAAAAATGATTTCGTCCTATGTCGGCGAAAACGCCGAATTCATGCGTCAGTATCTATCTGGCGAACTCGAGCTGGAATTCAACCCACAAGGCACCTTGGCCGAACGTATGCGCGCGGCGGGCTGCGGCATTCCTGGGTTCTACACCAAAACAGGTGTCGGCACCGTCATCGCCGAAGGCAAAGAGCACAAAGAGTTCAACGGCGAAACCTATATCTTGGAACAAGGCATTTTCGCAGACCTTTCGATCGTGAAAGCGTGGAAAGCGGATGAAACTGGCAACCTTGTGTTCCGCAAAACAGCGCGTAACTTTAACCCACCTGCCGCAATGTGTGGCAAGATCTGTGTGGTCGAAGTTGAAGAGATCGTGCCTACAGGATCGCTTGACCCCGATCATATCCACCTGCCCGGGATTTATGTGCATCGCATTATCCAAGGACAACATGAAAAACGCATCGAACAGCGCACTGTTCGTCAACGCGCGGAGGCATAAACATGGCTTGGGATCGCAATCAAATGGCGGCACGCGCCGCACAAGAGCTTCAGGATGGTTGGTATGTAAACCTTGGCATCGGTATTCCGACGCTTGTGTCAAACTATATTCCCGAAGGCATCACCGTAACGCTGCAATCCGAAAATGGGATGTTGGGGATGGGCCCATTCCCCTATGAGGGGGACGAAGACGCGGATTTAATCAACGCGGGAAAACAAACGATTACCGAATTGCCGCATTCTGCGTATTTCGATAGCGCGACATCGTTTGGCATGATCCGTGGCGGCAA
>Ga0181607_10003661_pt1 | contig 13309 bp, 13 predicted proteins | sample 041ome_9_FD_132420 | JGI IMG/M metagenome (GOLD analysis project Ga0181607, IMG submission 132420) | Coastal salt marsh microbial communities from the Groves Creek Marsh, Skidaway Island, Georgia - 041413US metaG (megahit assembly) | ecosystem: Environmental > Aquatic > Marine > Intertidal zone...
AATCTAAAAGCTACAAAATTTGAGTGTTGCATTACAATTTTTTCAGCTTCAGCTTTTGTTCGACCATAAAGCGATATTGGGTTTAATGGAGAATTTTCATCGCAAAATTTAGATTTTTGCCCAATTCCATAACCTGAGTTAGATGTTGGATATATGATTTTTTGGCTTTGTTTGATAAATTTCATTATTAGTTTAATTGCATTAACATTTATTTTTACAGCTTCAGATTTTTTTCTTTCACATAGTGGAGCACCAACTAAACCTGCCAGAGGAATTATAAAATCTTTATTTTTTATAATCTTTTTTATTATATTTATTTTGGTTACATCAGCTTTAATAAATTTAAAATTTTTTTTAAAAAAAAGATGGCATAAAGAATTTTTATCATATTTAAGTTTGTCTACAGCAGTTACTATATATCCTTTAGATACTAATTCTGTACATAACATTGATCCCAAATATCCAGCTGCACCCGTTACTAAAATTTGATTTTTTTTTTTCATTTATCCCTATTACTTAATATAAATTTTTTTTTTGGCCACTTTATTTTTAATCTTTGATCATTCCACTTCATAGAATTTTGCTGGTTAGCATCATTATAATTTCCATAATAGCTTAATTTGTAATGCAAAACGGCTTCTCTACTTAGGCATAAAGTAGCATTTCCATAATTTGGTGGAATTAAAACTTGTGTATTTGAACTGTGAGACAATATCATTTGAGAATGATCTAAATAATTCTCAGATTTTTTGTCACAATTGACTACTGTCAACAACAATTTTCCAAAAACACAACTCATTAACTTCCAAGTTTTATTGTCCCAATGAATACCTCTTAAAACATTTTTTTTAAAAGATGCAAATTTATCATGTTTGAACTTGATCTTGAATTTGGACTTTTCCCAAGATGTCCAAATATAACCTCTGTGATCTTTAAAATTATTATTATGATATATTTTAATACCTTTAATCATTAATTGAATTTAAGATTTTAGTTATCTTTAGAATTTTTTTTATAGTTAAATCTGGAAAATTTCCAATATAGTATCCATATGAATGTACATGTTCTACATTTTGAAATTTTTTAAAGTTTTTTGGTCTATATTTCCTTAAATAAGGTTGACGTAGTTGGTTACCTCCTCCTGCGTTGCCTCTTCTAAATTCTATTTTGAATTTTTTCATTATTTTTTCCAATCTATCCCTTTTTGAAAAAAACTTTTTATTCAGTATGACTGGAAAGGCATAATTGCAACTGCCTTCCATTGAAAAATCTCTAAAATAAATATCCCCATTTAAGTTAGAAAGATAATGTTTAAAATTTCTGATTCTTTTTATATTATTTTTATCAAGCCTTTTAAGTTGATTAATCCCAATCACAGCAGAAATTTCATTGTTTCGCATATTATAACCTGGATACATGAATATAAATTTAGGTGATAATTTGGGATTTTTTTTAATATGAAAATTTTCAAAAGATTTATTTCCACTTTCTCTTAGCATTCCATGAGACCTATACATTTTAATCATCTCATAAAATTTTTTATTATTTGTACAGATCATTCCACCTTCAATTGTCGAAAGATGATGAGCATAATAAAAAGAAAAATTTGATGCGAAACCAAATGTCCCAAGTTTTTTATTTTTATATTTGGCACCATGCGACTCACAAACATCTTCAATTAAAAGTATTTTTTTTCTTTTTAATTTTTCAATTAAATTTTTAGACAAGCCATTAAAACCTTGTGCATGAGTAATAAACACAGCTGCGGTATTTTTATTTATCTTTTTGAAGATATCATCTTCTAACATTGATAAGTTGTTTAAGTTTATATCTGTAAACACTGGTTTAAATCCATTTTGAATTACAGCAACAATGTCTGAAATCCATGTTAGCGTTGGAACTATAATTTCTTTTTTGGATGTAAAATTCTTTAAAGCCGCTATAGTTAAATAATTTGCAGAAGAGCCAGAATTAACGAAAATACTATATTTTACACCTAGCCATTTGCTCCATTCTAACTCAAATCTTTTAACATTTTTACTCTGAGTTAAAATTGTACTTTTTTTTAAAAATTTTATCACTTCATTAAGATCATCTTTATTAATATTATTACTCATTAATGGGTGATTCAAAGGTCTCTTCTGCATTTAACTCCTTAATAAAATTTCTGATTTATTATTAGTTACTTTAAAATTTAGTATGATATTTTTTTTCATTTTTCTTAAAAATTTTTCTCTATTTTCTTTTTTAACATGAAATAAAAAAAAACCACCTCCACCAGCTCCTAAAAGTTTTCCACCAGTAGCACCATTTTTTAATCCATCCTCATATATTTTATCAATCATATAGTTTGAAACTGCTGAACTAAGTGATCTTTTTATTTGCCATGTTTCATTTAAAAGTTTTCCAAATTCAGTAATTTGATTTTTATGAACTAAAGATTTTGCAATTTTAACATGTTCAATAATCTCTTTGAGATCATTCTTTTTTTTATTTAATTTACTAACATATGTATCAGCTATAAATTTTGCCGTCCTATTGATGCCTGTAAATACAATCAAAAAATTATTACTAAAGTTTAACAAATCTTTTTCTTTGGATAAGATTTTTTTTACCACAAAGTTGTCATTTTTATAAAATTTAATTGAGTTGAACCCTCCAAAACTAGCAGCTATTTGATCTTGTGAACCAACTGTTTCAGACAAAACTTTTTGTTCAAGATTTATTGATAAATTCGCAAGCTTTTTTGTTGAAATCTTTTTGTCTAAATGTTTATAAAGTGCATTTAAAAAACCAACTACAAAAGATGAACTTGACCCTAAACCAGCTCTAGCAGGAATATCTCCATCATAATGGATCTCATAACCGTTATGGACTCCTTTATTTGTTGTTCTTAAAGCTTCCCTAACGACATCATGGCTAATTTTATTATAATCTTTTACCATTTCAATTTTTGAATATACAAGTCGATATTTATGTTTAAAAAATGGGGGCAAATTTCTTATTGATACATATAAATATTTATCTATCGTTGCTGATAATACTTCCCCACCATTTTTTAAATACCATTCAGGGTAATCTGTTCCTCCTCCAAAAAATGAAATTCTATAGGGAGTTCTTGAAATAATCATTTTATGGTATCCTCAATTATTTTGCGTCTTAATTTAATTTTAGTCATCATTTTAATATTTTTTATTGCCTCTTCTCCAAACTTGTTTTTGACCTTATTTATAAAATTTTCATTTTGATGATATTCTAAAAACTTTTTATCTCTTAATTCCAAAACCTCTGCTGCTGTTAATTTTTCTGTTGGAAGAGGTTGTGCATTATAAGAATGAAAAGAAAAACCCTCATAGTTTGTTGGTAATTTAATATTATTTACTATTGCGTCTTGATATAACGGAGAACCAGGCAAAGCCATTGCCGCATATGTATTCCATCCAAGAGTATTTAGCTCCAGACTTAATTCAAATGTTTTATTTATAGTTTCTTCAGTATCGCCAGGTAAGCCATAAATATAATTTGCCATTACATCAATATCTGCATCGTGAATTTGTTTTATTATTTTTTTAACATCAACATCTTCAAATTTTCCTTTTGAAACTTCCAGTCTAATCTTTTTATCAGCGCTTTCTATTCCCAATGCTAGCCACTTTATTCCAGCAGATCTTATCAATTTAAGTATTTTTTCATTTTTAACTGTATCGATCCTTGAATAAGCCCAAAATTTAAATTTATCATCTTTATTTCTTTCTTTTAATTGCTCACATAAAGGTAAATAATATTTTGGATTTAACAAAAACATTTCATCTACTATTCTAATTGTATTGACCCCATAGCTAATTAGCTTATCAAATTCTTTTATAATAAAGTCAGTTGACCAAAATCTCATACCACTATAATTTGAGGAAACCCCGATTTCATCACTATCATTTTTATTAATGATATTTATCATGCAGAAATTGCACTTAAATTGACAACCAAGAGATGTTTGAATAGCAGCATAAGGAGTTCTATTTTTGTTTACATATTCAGCGTGCCACATCGGAGATCGATAAAGATCGAAAGGTTTGTTTTTATAAGGAAGTAAATCCCAGGCATATCCGGGTAAATCTATGTCCATTCTGTTTTGAGGTACAACTTTTTCAGGTTTATTAATTATAATATTTTCTAAATTTCTATAAGCAATACCATTAATACTTTTAAAATTTTCTAATTTTATTTCTTCTAAGGACAATAAATTCCAAAGAGAATAAACCCCTTCATTTAAAAATGCTATATCTATGGAAGTCTCATCTTGTAATGTTTTTTTTGGAAGTGCTTGCACATGAGAACCAATAAAAGATATTGGTATTTTTAGATCTTTGGTCTTAAGATACTTCGCTAATCTAATAGCTCCACTCATATTAGTCGTGCCTGCATTCACATTTTGACCATAAACAACAAAACAAATAAGCCTTGGATTTAAACTTTGAATTCTTTTTAATGAATTTTCATCTTTCATTTGTTCTGCCAAAGTATCTAAAATTGCTACCTTAAAATTTTTACTCCTACAACTTTCTGCCAACAATAAAGACCAAGTTGGTGTTTCAATAGCTGAGTAATTGTTTGAGAGTTTTTGATAAATTCCTTCAGAGTTATTTGGTGTGATAAAAAGTACGTCTATCATAGATAATAATTAATTTATTATGCTTTTAATAGAATATACTCATAAATACATAAAAAAATTAATTAAATTAAATATACTTGTTTTATCACAAAAATATTGATAGCTACAAATATTTCAAATGAAAAAATACACTCCTAACCAACTAATTGAATTTGAAAAAAAGATTGGTGATTTGTTTAATAATAAAAAAATTAGGGCACCAATCCATTTGTATCAAGGAAATGAAAAACAAATTATTAAAGTTTTTAAAAATGTTAAGAATGAAGATTGGATATTTTGTACTTGGAGAAGTCACTATCAATGTCTGCTAAAAGGTGTGCCAGAAAAAGAACTAACGAAAAGTATTATAAAGGGTAATTCAATAGCTTTATGTTTTCCAAAATATAATATTTATTCTTCAGCAATTGTTGGTGGTTCTATACCTATGGCCGTTGGAGTCGCGCTTTCTCTTAAATTAAAAAAGAAAAAATCAAAAGTATATTGTTTTATTGGTGATATGGGTTCTGAGACAGGTATAGCACATGAATGCATTAAATTTTCAAGCAACTTTAAACTGCCAATTAATTTTATTATAGAAAATAATAATCTTTCAGTTTGCTCAGATACAAAAAAAACTTGGAAATTTAAAAAACTTACGTTTGAGAAAAGCAAAAATAAACTAGTAAAAATTTATAAATATAAAAGTAAGTATCCTCATTCAGGTGCTGGCAAAAGAATACAATTTTAAAAATGAAATATTTTAACGAACTAGAGAAAGCTATGAAATTTTTATCTCTCAATAAAAATACTGTTTTTTTAGGTCAAGCGGTTGAGGTTCCGGGCACAGCCATGTTTAATACCCTTAAATATGTTAACAAAAAAAAGCTTCTTGAAATGCCTGTAGCAGAAGAGATGCAAATGGGTATTTCTTTAGGTTTAGCAATGGATGGTTATATACCCGTAACTATTTATCCTAGATGGAACTTTCTATTATTGGCGACAAATCAGTTAGTCAATCATGTGGATAAAATAAAAAAACTCACTGAAAATAAGGGCCTACATCACATGATTATTAGAACATCTGTTGGTTCAATAAGACCACTGGATCCACAATGTCAACATAAAGGAGACTTTACTAATGCTTTCAAGCAAATTTGTAAGAATATAGATTTTCACGTTTTAAAAGAGGAAAAGGATATATTGCCATCTTATAAAGCTGCTATAAAAAAAAAAAATTCTATCTCAGTGATGGTTGAAATAGCAGATTTTTACAATGAAAAATAAAATTTTTTAATATTTTCATAATAAATTCGAAACTATAAAATGAGAAAAATATTAATTACAGGTTCTTCTGGTTTTGTTGGGCAAGAATTAGTAAAAAATTTAAAATTAAGAAAAAATATAATTTTATATTTAATTATTAATAAGAAAAGAATTTATGAAAAGTCAAAAAATATAGGATATATTCAATGTTCTCTTTTAAATAGATCTAAGTTAAAAAAAAAACTTAAAAGTATTGATATAACTGATGTCATACATTGTGCTTGGTTAGGAGTTGATGCAAAAAATAGGAGCTCAAATAATCAAAAAAAAAATATAAAAATAATAAATAATATTTTTGAGTCTTTAAATAAATCTAAAATTAATAGCTTCATAGGAATAGGATCGCAAGCGGAGTACGGTCCTAAAGAAAAAACTATTAAAGAAACATTTAAATTAAAACCAATTACTGCTTATGGTAAAGTTAAAGTAAAAGTATATAATATCTTAAAAAAAAATTGTAAAAATAAAAAAATAAGATTTATTTGGTTAAGACTATTCTCTGGATATGGTCCAGGAAGTACAATGAAATGGATAATTCCAAATACGATTCAAAGTTTAATATCTAACAAAAAAATGAAATTTACTGCTGGAGAACAGGTTTACAATTTTGTATATATTTCAGATATTGTTTCAGCAATAGTAAAGTCTCTTCTAAATAATAAAATTAATGGAGCATATAATTTAGCACATAAAAAGAGCTACAAAATCAAACATATAATAAAATTAATTTATTTAATTTTAAGAATAAATAAAAATCCTAAATTTGGATCAATTAAATATCGAAAAGACCAAATTATGAGGTTTGTCCCATCAATTTCTAAGTTGAAAAAAGATTTTAATTGGGAACCTAAAGTCGGAATAAAAGAAGGTTTAAAAAAAAATATAAAATTTATTAAAAAAATTAATAAAGTAATTTAAGTATATTTTTTTTAGAAAATTTCATTTGTTTTAAAATTTTATTTTCTAAATTAACTTTTTTAATTAAATTATGATCAAAATCGAAGTTGATTGTTTTATTCTTGGTTCTATCTTCAACAACTTTCCTCATTTCTTCAAACATTACTGTTTTAGAGGAATCAACAAGAAATAAGGTTTTACCTTTTATTAATAATTTTTGAAAAGATTTATTATAGTTTTTAGAAAATATAGGTAGGCTAATTATATTAAATAAATCTAAGTCTTTTTTTGAAAACATAGAGCAAAAATTATTTAATATTGCCCCAGAAACAATAATATTAAAACTTTTTCCGTGCTTATAAAAAGAATTATTTTTTCTTATAAATCCAAATTTATTTTCATAAGGTGTTTTATTTATTCTAAAATAAGTAGGCGTTTTTAATTTTTTAAATTTATGAAATAAAAACTTAAGCTCATCCTGATTTGCTGGATTTAATATCAGAATATTTTTTAGACTGTATATTGAATTAATGTCGTCTAAGTTGAAATGCGTTTTTCCCATTTTATCATAAGAAACACCCGATCCAACTCCAATTAAACAGATCTGTCTTTTATCATTTGAGATATAATTTCTTAAGACCTCCAAAGTACGCAAAGTTAAAAAAGGAGAAATTGAATAAGCATACACTTTGCTTTTTGTTGCTTCGAATATTCCTGAGGCAATTAAAATCATGTTTGTTTCAGCTACACCAACATTAATGAAATTTTTTTTAAAAATTTTTCTTGTATTGTCCAAAACTGAAAAGCCTAAATCTGCTGTTAAAAAAAAATTTTTTTTATTTGTTTTAAATTCTTTATTAACTAGATCTATAATTTCATTTCTCATAGTTTTTTAAATTGCTCAGAAGTTGCAGGATAATAATGTGAAGTAATCTTGTCTTCTATCTCCGTGATTCCTTTACCTTTAATTGTATTGCATATTATTATTGATGGCTTTTTTGTTTTTTTTTTTAATAATTTAATTAAAGATTTAATATCGTGTCCATTTATTTTGCTTACATCAAAATCAAAATTAGAAAAAATTTTATCTAATTTTTTTAAATTAATTACATCTTCAGTTCTTTCTAAACTTTGAATTGAATTTTTATCAATTAGTATTTTTATATTATTAAGTTGATGATGACTAATAAACATCAAAGCCTCCCATGTTGAGCCTTCGTTTATTTCCCCATCAGAAATTACACAGTAAATATTATGTTTTTTTTTAATTGACTCATAGCCTAAGGTTAAGCCACAAGATATTCCTAATCCATACCCTAATGAACCAAAACTAAATTTAAAAAATTTATTATCTGATTTTGTAACATGTCCCCATAAATTCGAATTAGGTTTCATATAATTTTTTAAAGATCTGCCACTTATTTCTCCGAACTCATTAAGAACAGAATAATAAGCCATGGCTGCATGACCTTTTGAAAGTATAATTTCACAGATTAAATTTTTATTGTTTTTTTTAATTAACATGCATGCTGTCAAAATTTCTACACATGATAAAGAGGAACCAAGATGAGCAGATCTAGCGGAGTAAGAAAGAGATGCAATTTTTTTTCTTATATTTTTAATTTTTTTATCTATGTAATTTGCTTTCATCAATTGCTTTATCTATTTGTTTTAATGAGTATCTATAAATATTTTTTTTATTTTTATAATATATGTGGTACCAATCGATAGTTTCTTTGAGCATTCTTGAAAAAGAAAAATTGTTTTCGATTTTTAATTTATTTTTTATTTTATTTGCTGATATTTCTAAAAATTTTTTCTCTTTAAAGTTTTTTTTATCCTTAAAATAAGTAAATTGGTACTCCTTTTTAAGATAATTTATAATTTTATTTACAGAAAAAGATCTTTTGGGACCAAAATTCCATGGTTGGGCTAGTTTTCGACTAAAATAAAATTTTTTAATAAATTTTAAGTAATTTATGTTTAAATCAATTACATGTTGCCAGGGTCGTGTGGCAGATATATTCCTAATTAAAAGTTTTTTTTTATTAAAAATAGTATCAGTTAAATCAACCATAATTCTTCCTTTATTAAAATCACAACCACCAATAACATTTCCAGCTCTTCCAGTTGCAATATTTAAATCATAAGATTTTTTAAAGCTATTACACACGATTTCTTGAGCCGCCTTACTTCCACTGTAAGGGTCGTCTCCATTTAAATTATCTTTTTCTGTAAATTTTTTTTTGTCATTATTTTCATAACATTTGTCGCTTGTGAGAACGAAAATTATTGGTTTCTTTTTCTCATTTTTATTTTTTATACAGTTAAGTAAATTAATTAAACCTATTACGTTTACCTCATAAGTTTGTTTTGGTTCAAAATAAGATTGTTTTACAATTGATTGGGAAGCCATATGTATGACAATATGGGGATTAGCTTTTAAGTAAAATTTTTTTATTTTTTTTTCCTCAAGTATGTTTCCATAACAGACATCTGCACATTGATGTTTTAATTTTAAAATTTGAATATTTCTTTTATCAAGCTTGTTATTTAAAGAAAATCCATAGACTTTGGATCCAAGCCGATTAAGTATTAAAGTCATCCAAGCACCTTTGAAGCCACTAAAACCAGTGATTAAAATACGTTTATTTTTCCAAAAATTTTTTGACGCAGTTTTTAGTTGCATTTTTTTTAGCAATAATTAGTTAGTCTGCTATTAATATTAATAATTTAACACTTATATTATGATTCAAGATTTTGAAGGTATTGATAGCAGGATTGATAGGAACTTTCAATTTATTAAAATAAAAAATGAATTATTTAATCACGTACTTGAACAAAGATACCCAGAATATCTAAAATCTTTAAATCCTAAATATCATAAAACTTATATAAACATATTTTTATTATATGTTGGTTTATTTTTAACTGTTTTTATAAATATTTATCTAATAAATTTTTTTTCCTCTAATCTTACAAATGTAATTTGTTTTTTTATGAACTCTCTATTTGTTGGATTGTTCATTCATTCTTTACAACAAGCTTTGCATGTGGGTCTACACTATGAATTACATCCCACAAAAAAAATAAATGATAACTTAACTTATTTTTTGGGAATCTTAACTGGCGTAAATGTTAAACAAGCAAGAATAATTCACATGAAGCATCATTCAAAGCATGCAGAGAAGGATGACCCTGAAAACTCTTATCTACATCCTCTAACCTTTGTTAAAATTTTAAAATTTTTTACGGCCATAAGCATAATTGAATACTGTCTAAAAATTGACAAAAATACTAAAGATGAAAGTAAAATAGATGTAAAAGTAAATTCAAGTTTAATAAAAAAAATTTCGGCTTTTATTACTATAAGTAGAATTATTTCTGTTCTTGTTCATATTTTGATTGTTTATGTTATATTTTTAAATTCAAATCTTTTTTTTGCACTATCTTGGGTTTATGGTTTTTTAACTTTTTTTCCTTTCTTTGCATCGTTACTAAATATCATAGAACACAGTGAAGAAAAAAGTAAACTAAACAATACATCCGGTCCCAAACCAGTAAATAGATTGTTTAATAGAAATTTTTTTTCCAAATATATTTATGCATCATTTGGTGCATACAAACATGCAATCCACCACTGGGACCCAACAGTGCATCATACGATTGTTGATGATGTGGAAAATTTTTTGTTGGATACTCAAATTAAAAAATCAGTAGAAAACAGAAAAACTTCTATTTTAGAAACTTTTAAAAAGATAATTTAAATTGAAAAAAATTGGTATTAGTGGATCAAGTGGATTTTTGGGGACATGGCTCACAAAAAGACTTCAAAGAGATTTTGATTTAGTTTTACTGACGAGAAATAATGAAAATTTCAAAAATCTAAAAAATAGTTTTCCAAATATATCTGTAAAAATTATTGATTGGAACAGTACAGACAATATTGAAGAAAATTTAAAAGATGTTGAAATTTTAATTCATGCAGGAGCAATGTTGCCAACCAGGGCTTCAGCAAACGATAAAGAAATTATCAATTCATCATTAAATATTGTTGAGAATATTAATAAATCTAAAATTAAACTAGGTAAATTAATTTTTATCTCGACATTAAGGACTTGCATATCTTCAAACGAAGAATATTTCTCAGACGACTCTGAGTATAATTTTTTTAAATATGACACTCAATATGGAAGATCTAAATTTTTAACAGAAAAATTTTTAAAAAATAATTATAATTTTCCACTCATTATTTGTGCACCTGCGCATATAATTGGCCCAGAAAGAGTAGAAATTGCGAAAAGTAATGATGTGATTTTTAAAATGTTTAACAAAAAAATTCTATTTATAACAAGGGCAAAATATTCAATAGTTCATATCTCTGATGTTTGTGAATGTATATATAAAATAATTCAACTGGACATTAGTATGGGCAAATATCTGATTGCTAATCAAAATCCAACTCTTGAGGAAATAGCAAATATAGTTGAGGAAATTGATGGAATAAAAAAAACAAAAATTATAATTCCATTATTTATAATAAATATTATGTCTTTATTTTTTGAAATGTTAAATAGAATTTTAAATTTAAAGAATATACCTTTAAATAGATCTACATACCATTTCATTAAACTTTTTAAAGACTTTAGAGGAATAAGAGTAAAAGAATTAAATATCACTTTTAAAAATACAAAAGAAATGATCAAAGAAATTTATGAATTCAAAAATACTAAAGGTCAATAGATCTTAGAAGTACATCGCTTGTTGTTTCTTTTCTTTCAATTAATTTAAACTCTTCAAGCTCTGTCATTAATACATTTGAGCATCTTGGAAAAAGGAAATTACTAGATTGACTGCCAAAATAAGCTCCTACAGCTTTGATAACAATAAAATCTTTTTCTTTAGTTAAATTTAACTTTAAATTTCTAGCAATTATATCTGAAGAATAGAGTAATGGTCCAGCTATAGAGTAAGTTTTTTTTTCTTTAACTGTAGAACTAGTTAGAATTTCATGTTGCTCTGTTAATAATGTCAATATAGATAAAATATTTGTTCCAGCGTCAATTATTAACCAATTTCCACTTTCAGTTTCTTTTTTTAATACAACAGAACAATAAATATCTAAAGCATTTCCAATTAATGCACGACCAGGTTCCATCATTATATCTGGAAAAAAATTTCTCTTTGAAAATTTTTTGTTTAAATATTGCACTACTTCACTTAAAACTTTTTTTTGTGAAAAATAATTTTCACTTATTTCATATTTTTTACCTAAAATTTTAAACAAAATCGAAAAACCATAGTCAAACAAGCTATAAAATTTTACTTCTTTAATACCGACCCCTCCGCCAATATTAATTAATTTTATTTCTACATTGTGCTTATTTTTTAAGTATTCACTTACATCATATAGCTTGTCTATGGCTAGCTTATAAACTTTTGATGACTTAATATTTGATCCAGGATGGCAATGTAATCCCTCAATCTCAAAATAATCTTTTCTTTCTGCTATAAAATCAGCAACTTTAAAAGCTTCACCCATTTTAATTGAATTTCCAAATCTATCATAGGTTATTCCCATCATTGATTTAATTCCAGTTTTTGATGGAAATGCTATCCTGATTCCTACTCTTATTTTTTTTTCATTTTTTTTACTAATTTCATATAACTCTTTTGCTTCTTGCAAGCTTTCAATGTTTATAAGCTTTATGTTATTTGTAACCGAGTTATAAAGTGTTTCATGTGATTTAAACAAACCTGCATAAACTATATCAGAATATTTATAGCCAGCGGTTAAAGAAGATTCTATGTCTATAGAAGAAGCACATTCTGATACTACTCCATATTTTTTCATAATTTTCAAAATTCCAACAAGTGGATTGGTTTTGACAGAATAACCTAAAATAAAATTTCCCTTATACTCTGAAAAAGTATCATTAAATAAATCTATATTTTCCTTTATTTTTTTTTCATCAACTAAAAAAAAGGGAGATCCAAATTTTTTTGAAATTTTTTGGATTTTTTCTAAAGAAATCATTTTTTTTCTACAACAGCCGCTAGAAGACTTCCATTCTTTCTAAAAAATTTAAAATTACTAAAATACTCACTTAGATAAATAAAGGGATAAAATAAAAAACATAATTTCGGAAACCTTTGAGACAGAAACCAGTCTGCTGCTCTTATTGGCCAAGGCATAAAATAAGGACCATCTTTATCGATTAACTCTAATCCACAGTCGTTAAGTTGTCTTTTTAATTCTCCCCAACCAAAACTAAATTCATATCCATCTTCTTTAATCCCAATGTATGCAAAAAAATCTAAAGCCAAAGATTTTCCAAACCATTCATATTTATTTGGCACTCCAATAATAGCCCTTCCACCTTTTTTTAATACTCTACATATTTCTCTCATTGCAACTTTTGGATCTGGTAAATGTTCAAT
>Ga0181607_10003664_pt1 | contig 13303 bp, 13 predicted proteins | sample 041ome_9_FD_132420 | JGI IMG/M metagenome (GOLD analysis project Ga0181607, IMG submission 132420) | Coastal salt marsh microbial communities from the Groves Creek Marsh, Skidaway Island, Georgia - 041413US metaG (megahit assembly) | ecosystem: Environmental > Aquatic > Marine > Intertidal zone...
ATTCCTCCATGGGAAATAGAAAAATTAGATTGTGAAATTGATCATTTTCATAATTCAGCCTCATTTGTAGAGATGCCAAAAAATGTAATTTTGAATTATGTTACTTATATTAAAAAATTTAATACAAAAACAATTTCTCTACTCTCATATGAAAAATATGATTCAAAAACTACTTTTAACCCATTAAATCTAATCAATTTTTTTGACAAAAAGCTTGATTATAAAAAACTTCCATACATTATACCAGGTCTGAAACCAAATTTTCACTATTTTGTAGGCAAGATAAATTAAATCTATGGGTTATTATATCAGACATAAAAAAAATTACTGGGAAAGAAAAATTTTTAATAAGAATGAAAAATTTGATACGGAAGTTTTAAGTTACAATTCTTTGGAAGTTAAAAAATCTACATATCTTTTTAAAAAATATGTTGAACTAGTTTGTTTAGAGATGTCTTATTATTGCAATAGAGCTTGCTCCTATTGTCCTGTGGCTTTGTTTGAGAGAAGTGATAAAAATTTAGAGATTGATAATCAATTATTAGAGACAATTATTAAATCACTAAAAAAAATTGAATATGCAGGAAGAATATCATTGAATCTATTTAATGAACCTTTGGCTAGTAAAAACTTTTATGAAAGAGTTAAAAATTTAAATAAAAATCTTCCAAAGGCAATATTAAGCTGTAATAGTAATGGAGATTATATAAAAAATATTGATACGTTTGAAAAATTAAATGATGCAGGTCTTAAAGAAATATTAATCACTCTTCATCCCGCAAAAAATAAAGCTTGGACAAAATCTTATGCACAAGACTCTTTAAAGAAATTTGCAAAAAGAATAAAATACGATCTATCCTATAAGGAGCTAAGTGAACTCAAAATTTCATTTATGCATAAAAAGTTGTATATCGAGGTAGTTTGTACCAACTGGGAGGAAACTGGTAATTCTAGAGGTGGCACAATAAAAAAATTAATACCTAACAAAATTAGGACCAATCCTTGTGAAAAACCTATTAGAGAATTTGTAATATCTTACGATGGTTCTATTCAATTATGTTGTCACTCATACCAAAATAAAGAAATAGACAATGGCATTTCTAAAGTAGATAAGGATGACGAAGATTCTATATTTAAAATCTACACCAATAAGGTATTAACAGATGCACGAAAAAATTTATTTTCTTATTCTAAAAAAAGCGGAATCTGTGAAACTTGTAATCATTATGAAAATAATATTAGAACTGGACCAGAATTTTTTTTAAATGAAGAGGATAAATTAAAAAGAGAAAAGATTTTAAATAAATTATAATCAATATGTCTTTTTATAGTAAAAAGTTAAATAGTAAAAAATATTTTAATATATTGAACAATAAATTTTCTAAAAAATTTATTTTAGAAAATTTTGGAATGTTAATTGGCGATAAGTCAATGTACCGTTTAATGAAACTTTCAGAAATTTTAAAAGAAATTAAAAATGTTAAAGGTGATATAATTGAATTTGGTATTTGGAACGGGAATAATTTATTTTCTATTAAAAAGATGATTGATTTTTATAAAATAAATAAAAAAATTTATGGATTTGATAATTTTAGTGGTTTTCCTAATCCACAAAAGTTAAAAAAAAAGGTAAAAGGAAAATATATTGGAAGACCTCAATTAATTAAAAAAATAATTTCTTTTTTTAAATTAAAAAAAATTCATATAATAAATGATGATATTATGAATCTATCTGATTATTTGAAAAAATTTAACAGAATTTCATTTATGTATATAGACTGTAATGTTTATGAGGTAGTTGAGAAAATACTTAATGAAATGAATAATAAAATTTCATCAGGAGGCATCATAGCTTTTGATGAGGCTAGAAATAAATTTAACACTGATGAGGGTAGAGCCATGATGAAATTTTATAAAGAGAATAAAAAAAACTACAAGCTGATTAAATTAAATCCAAATTATCAACCAGATGCCATTTTGATAAAAAGATAAATTATATTAATTTTTTTTTACTTAATATATTGCTAATATAAAGTGCGTCCTCCAAATCAATATTGATTATATCACAAATTTCAAAGAGATTTTTTTTACCATCTGAGTATGCAAGAAAATTTTTTGTTACCTTGTTCTTGCCTTGAAACTTTTTTCCTATAGTTGACATTAATCCTCTTTTTCCTAAGTTTGGTTCACATAAAAATTTATTTTTTGGATAAAAATTTTTACTCTCTAAGGCATCAATTATACTCTTGAATACTTTAAAAGAATTTTCCAACCCACTTTTAGATATGTAGTTTAAGTTATCTTGATCTGTATGATATTCTTTAAAAGTATGAAATCTAGATCTACAAAAACCACTAACTGGCAAGTCTACTCCGGGATAGCAGTATTGTCTTTCATCTGATCCTCTATCCAAATAACTATAAACTTTTAAATTTTTTTTATTTTTTAAAACAGAAAATAATGCTGTGTCTGATAATTTATCACCAAATCTTGATTTAATAATACTATATTGCTTGTTATCACCAACACAACTTATTGCAAATCCTAAAAGCATATTTTTCTTCAAAATTTTTAACTTCTTTGATAAGTAACATATTGAACCTATAGTTTCCGGCAAGAAAACAAACCTATAGCTATATTTACTTTTTTTATAATTTTTTTCTAAATAATTTATTATTTCAATTTGGAGTGCTGTACTTGCAATATTATCATTGGCCATTGATGGATGACATATATAAGTAGATAAGAATACCTCTTTTTTTTTATAACCTTTTTTTAGATATTCTCCAATTTCGAGATATCCTTTTTTAAACTTTGAGTCTATTTTGACAAAATATTTTTTATCATTTAGTTTCCGCATCTGATTTTTGGACATGCAAAAACCCCAATATTTTTTGTAATATGATGTAACATATGGAACTGCTGACGAGATTGTTTCATCGTAATGAATTTTTTTTAAAAGGTCTTTTTTTGAGATCCATTTTTTTACAGGAATGGAATGATAGACAATACTTAAATAATTCTTTTTAAAATCTAGGATTTTTTTACCCTTCTGATTTTTAATATATGCATCCGCAATGTTCCATTCATTTGGAACAGTCCAATCAAAAGCCCTAGATCCACTTTTAAATTTAATTATTTTAAGTTTTTTGACTTTATTTTTGATATATTTAAGTGTTTGACGTATAGGTTCACCAGCTATACTTCTGGGCATGTTAAAAAGATCATTTATTATTTTAAACATAGCTATTTATTATAAATAAATTATTTTTAAGAACAAATTAATATGATTTCTGTAATACTATTAACTCATAATTATGCAAATTATTTATCTGAATGTTTGGACAGTATTTTAAATAATGATAACTCTTTAATTGGAGAGATTATAGTGATTAATGATCATAGTATAGATAATACTGATGAAATTGTATTCAGTTATTTGAAAAAAAATAAAAAAATTAAATATTATAAAACTAAATTTTTATCACTTAGTAAGTCATATAATTTTGCTGTTACTAAGTCTAACTTTGAATTCATAACTAAAGTTGATGCAGATGATAGCCTAGATAAAAATTTTATAAGCAATTATTTTTCTGAATTAAAAAAAAAAAAATATGATTTCATTTTTGGAGATATAAGAGTTGTAGATAATAATGGAAACTTAATTTTTGTTAAAAAGCAAAAAATTGATTTCATCAAATCATTTATAAATTATCCTTTAGGAAGTGGAACAATTTATAAAAAAAAAATTTGGACTCAATTAGGGGGCTTTGATGAAAAAATTAAATATCAAGATGATTATGATTTCTGGATAAAACTAAAAAAATTAAAAAATATTAAAATTGGTTATTTACCAGAACAAGGATACAACTATAGAAAACATCATCAAAATATGTCAAGAAGTATATTTAAAAAAAATTTAACAAAAATTTATGTTTTTTTAAGAGGAATTTTATGAGTTTATTAATCACAGGCAGCTCAGGCTTTATTGGTACAAATTTGATAGAATTTTTAAAGACTAAAAAAATTAAGTTTTTTTGTTTAGATAAAAAAAAAAATAGATATTTAAATCATAATAATTTTTATAAAATTAATCTTAATAATAGACTAACTTTAGAAAAAATTTTTAAAACAAAAAAGCCCAAGTACATAATTCATCTTGCGGCCCTTCCAGGATTTGTGAATTGCCATAATCACCCTGAAAAAGCTTTCAATGATAATGTGCTTGCAACTTTTAATTTAATTTACTTGTCAAGAAAGTATAATGTTAAAAAAATTTTAATTGCATCATCAATGGGTGTTGATAATTTTAAATCAAGCCCAAGTATTTATGGTTTAACAAAATATTTTTGTGAACAACTAAGTAATACTTATGCAAAAGTAAAAGACTTAAATATAACAATTTGTAAAATTTCCAATGTTTATGGGCCTTATTCATCTCATAAATCAAGTGTTGTTCATAGTTTTATAAAGAAAATTCTTAGTAACAAGCCATTAGAAATTCATAAAAACGGACTTCAAGAAAGAGACTTTATTTATTCAAAGGACGTTTGTAGGATTTTATATAAGAATTTATTTTCATCGAGTAAAAAAGAAATCTGTGTTAATACAAAAAAATTTCTCAGAATTATAGATATTAAAAAGTTGTTAGATGATATTTCCAATAATAAAAATAAACTAGATTATGTGCCTACACCAAAAGGCTATGATGATAAAGTTTATAATAAACCAATTATTAAAGCAGATAGAAATTTTATAAGAAAATTGAAAAAAACATTTAATTGGTATATGGATACTTTTAAAAAATGAAGTTTAATCTATAAGTAATGAAAATTTTAATTTTAGGTGCCGACGGTTATTTAGGATGGCCTACAGCTATGCATTTTGCAAACGAGGGTCATAATGTATATGCTATAGATAATTTATCAAAAAGAAAAATTGAGTCAGAGTATGGTATTGAGCCTTTAAATTCCATTAAGCCATTTAATGAAAGAATCAAATCTTGGAATCTAAATCAAGAAAACAAGATAAATTATTTGGTATTAGATTTACTAAATTACAAAGTTTTATGTGAGATATTAGAGGAATTTAAACCTGAAGTGATAATTCATTATGCTGAACAACCATCAGCCCCTTACTCGATGGCCTCAAGAGAAAAAGCAGTTTTCACTCAACACAATAATGTAATTGGGAATTTAAATTTATTGTTTGCAATGAAAAAATTATGTCCAAATTCACATTTAATAAAATTAGGAACTTTAGGTGAATATGGGACACCAAATATTGATATTGAAGAGGGATGGTTGAATATAGAACATAATGGAAGGAAAGATAGAGTTTTATATCCAAAAAAACCAGGAAGTTTTTATCATTTATCAAAAGTTCACGATAGTGCCAATATTGAATTTGCGTGTAGAATTTGGGGATTAAGATGCACCGACTTAAACCAAGGTTTTGTTTATGGAATTTCAACAAAAGAAATAGATTTAGATTATGAAAATTTAGCAACATCATTTCATTACGACTCAATTTTTGGAACTGTAATTAATAGATTTGTTACTCAAATGGCATTAAATATTGATATGACTGTATATGGAAAAGGATCTCAGAAAAGAGGTTTTTTAAATTTAATTGACACAATAAATTGTGTTAAAATAGCAACTAACAATCCTCCAAAAGAGGGTGAATTTAGAGTATTTAATCAATTTACCGAGTTTAGTTCTCTTAATGAGATGGCAAATAAAATAACGTTATTTGCTGATAAAAATAAAATTAAAACAGGAATTAAACATATAAAAAATCCAAGAATAGAAGAAGAAGATCATTATTATAATCCAAAAAATACATCTCTAATATCTTTAGGATTAAAACCAATAATTTTTGATGATGAACAAATTGCAAGGATACATGAAGTTGTAAAAAAAAATATTAATCGAATAAATTCTGATTCCCTGGAACCAAATATAAATTGGAAATCTTAAAAATAATTAATGTTTCAAAAAAAACCTTATGTAATCGCCGAAGTCGGCAGCAATCATTTAGGAGACCCAAAGCTTTGTATCTCTTCGATTAAGCAAGCTAAAAAAGCGGGTGCTGATTGTGTTAAATTTCAACTTTTTGATGAAACAAATTTAGTCAATCAAAAAATGAAGATTTATAAACACGTAAAAGATAAGAGATTATCTTATCAATACGAAAGGTTTAGAAAAGTAAAAATTTCACTAGATCTTGTAAAAAAATTGTCTCGAATTTCAAAAGAAAATAAAATTGATTTTTGTGTGACACCATTTGATCCAAGTTATGTAAAGAAATTAACAAAATATGTTAAATTTTTTAAGGTTGCATCTGGTGATATAAATAACATCCCATTACTAAAAGAAATATCAAAGACTAAAAAAAAAGTTGTTATCTCAACGGGAATGTCAACTTTAGAAGAAGTTGAAAACGCAATATCTTTTTTTAAAAAGAATAATGTTACTTTGCTTCATTGTATCTCTTGTTACCCAACTAAAAATACAGACGCTAATTTAATAAATATCCATAAATTAAAAGAAAAATTTAATCTTGAAGTTGGGTATTCTGACCATACTGAAGGAATAGATGTAGCTGCTAATTCAGTATTTTTTGGAGCCGTTGTTATAGAAAAACACTTTATGCCCAAAATAACTCGATTAGCAGGAGATTATAAGCTCTCAATTGATGAAAAAAATTTAAAAAAACTTGTTTTAAAAATTAGAAGAAACTTTCAATCGATTGGAAATGAAAGAATTGGACAATATAATTGTGAAAAATATTATAAAAAAACATTAAGAAGAAGTATTTATTTTTCTAAAAATATTAAAATGAATAAAAAAATAAGTATGAGTGATTTTAATTTTTTAAGACCTTTTTCAAAAATAGGTCTACAAATAGAAGAATACGAAAAATTTATTGGTTCAAAATTAAAAACTAATGTTAAAAAAAATCAATTAGTTAAAAAAATTCATTTTCAAAAGTGAGAAAAATTAGATGTACAATCGAGGCCAGAATGGGTTCAACCAGATTGCCTGGAAAATCTATGAAATTTTTGAATAAGAATTTTAGACTTATTGATTTTGTCATAGCGAATGCTCTTAATTCAAAATACTTAAATAAAAAAAATATTTATTTACTTACATCTAATAAAAAAAATAATAAAATTTTAATCGATCATGTTAAAAAAAATTATAATATTAAAATAATTGCTGGATCAGATTTAAATGTTTTTAGTAGATATATGTATTTTAAAAATTATAAAAAATTTATTTTTTTAAGACTTACAGCAGATAATCCATTAGTTGACCCATTTTTAATTGATAAATTAATTGAATACTTTTTAAAATCTAAGGTAGATTATCTTACTACTAGAGCAATGAATCATTCAAAAAAATGGAAAGTAAAAAGTGATTATCCCAAAGGTATTTCTGCAGAAATATTTTATTCAGAAAAATTATTTTATAATAAAAATAAATTTAATCCTAAAATTTTTCAATCACCAACTTGGTTTTTTTTTAATAAATTATTTAAAGCCAAAATTAAAAAATTCAAATCTTTTGGAATTTATAAAAAGCTAAGTATTAAAAACTCCTTTACAGTTGATAACCTTGAAGATTATAAAAATGTAGTAAATTTTATAAAAAAAAATAAATGTTCACCAGGTAGGGACAATATTTATAACTCTTATTTATGAAACATTATGAAAAGTGAAACTAAAAAAATTATTAATTCAATTTCAAAATTCACTAATTTTGATAACTCTAATTGGAAAAAGGAACTAGATGAAAATGGATTTGTATTAATCAGAAACTCAAAATACATGAAAAAAAATTTAAATGTTTTAATAAAGAAATCTAATGAATTAATTGAAAGGGAAGGTGATAAGGGAGGATGGGAAGGAAAAGAGAGATATTTTAAAAATGGAAAAAAATTTGAAAGTGGAGCTCAAAGACTAGGAGGTCTTGTAAAAAAAGACAAATCATTTTTAGGACTCATAACAATACCTGAAATTTTGATGAGTGCTTATCATGTAATAAAAAGTGAGATTAAAATTTGTGGTTTAAATTTAAGAAATCCCATTAAAGGAATGGGGGAGCAAAGTATTCATTTTGATGGTTTCCCCAGAATAAAGACAACTGAAAAATTTGTTGGAATAGTAGCATTTATCTATTTGGATGATGCTAATATAGAAAATGGCGCCATGAGATTAATACCAAAAACTCATAAGTTTTTAGGTTGGCCAGATGATCATATTGAAATTGAAAAAAAACATAAAAATGAGATTAGAGTTGAGGTAAAAGCAGGATCAATATTAGTAGCTAACTTAAATTTATGGCATGCAGGTGCTCAAAATATTAATGGTAAGCCAAGAAAAGTAATAATGTTAAATATCAAAAATAGAAAATATGATCAGTTACTTAATTATAAAAAATATTTAGGTGAAAAATTTATAAATAATTTAAGTGAGGATCAAAAATATTTGCTAGCAGTTAGAAAAAAAGATAAAGACCAATGTGTAGACTCTGGTGGGAGTGCAAACCAATTAAGAAGAGAATATTTTAAAAATAAAAGTAAAAAATTCTCTAGTGTGGCAAATAATCAATAAATAATTTTAGAATGAATGAAATCATAAATTATCAAAATTTTGTAAAAAATATTGGAATTAAAAAGAATGATAAAATTATAATTAATTCTAATTTTTTGAAAATTATGATTTTAGCAAAAAAAAAACAAAAAAATTTTGATTTACAAAAATTAATTGATGCCTTTTTAAATTTTTTAGGAAACAAAGGCACATTGTTTATACCATCTTATAGTTGGGATTTTATCACAAAAAAATCTTTTATTTATGAAGAAACAAAATCAATAAGTGGTAGTATTTCAAATATTCTTTTGAATAATAAAAAATTTTTAAGAACAGCCAATCCAATTTACTCTTTTTTTGTTGCTGGAAAAGATCAAAAAAAAATATGTTCAATGCCACACAAAGATAGTTTCAGTCTGAAGTCACCATTTGGGTATTTGATCAAAAATAATGGAAAAAATTTATTTTTTGATATTGATTATAAAGAAAGTTTTACATTTGTTCATTTAGCGGAACAAAAAGTGAAAGTTGATTATCGATATAAAAAAAAATTTTCAGGCCATGTTTTTAAAAATTCAAAAAAAACAAAAAATACAACACTAATGTATGCAAGAAAATTAGGCATGCTGGTTAAAGGTACAAAAATTGATAAGAAACTTGATAAAATTTTGATTAAAAATAATTCTTTAATCAAAAAAAAAATTTCGGGAATTAATTGTCAAATTATAGATATCAATAAAGCATTTAAAATTATGATTGATGACTTGAAATCAGAAAAAAAGTTGATTTATCCTATATTTAATAAATGAAATTGTTTACTAAATTTAATTCATTTAAAAATAAAATTGCAATAGTGCAAGACGATAAAAATTATAAATATAGTGATTTAGTTTATTTTTCAAAAAAATTTTCAAAATTAATTGCCAAAAATTCATTAGTTGTTCTGATAGCTAGAAATGAAATTGAGTCTATATCGCTATATGTTTCTAGTGTGATAAATGGTTATTTTTTAATAATTTTGGACGAAAGCTCTGATATAAATTTTTTTTCTACAGTAATTAAAAATTTTAAACCAAATTACATTTTCTATCCAAAGGAATATATTAATACTAATAAAAAAAATAAAAAAATTTTTTTTTCAAATTATTGTTTAGAAGAGATAAGCAAAAAAAAGAAAGATATTAATAAAAAAAATTCAATTATTTTAACAACGTCAGGCACCACCTCAAATCCAAAATTTGTTAGACTTTCAAATTACAATTTATTTATTAACACAAAACAGATTAATAATTACTTAAATATAAGAAAAAAAGATATTACAATTACCACATTACCAATGGCTTATTCTTTTGGTTTATCTATTTTGAACACTCATCTTGAGGCAGGTGGAACGATAGTTATTAATAACGATCCAATTTATTCTAAAAACTTTTGGAAAAAAGTTAATATTTACAAAGTTTGTTCATTTGGGACAGTGCCAGCAGTATATCAGTATTTAAAAAAAATTAATTTTGATAAATTTGTTTCTAATTCTATACGGTATTTAACTGTAGCAGGAGGCAAGACTGATAAAGAAGTACTTATGTATTTATATAAAATGTGCAAAAAAAAAAACATCAAGTTTTTTGTAATGTATGGTCAAACAGAGGCAAGTCCAAGAATGTCTTATTTTGAATTAACCAAGTATCCAAAAAAATTAGAGAGTATAGGCAAGTCACTACCTGACACAAAATTTGAAATTGATAAAAATGAATTAATTTTTTCAGGTGATAATGTTAGTTTAGGTTATGCTAAAAAGTTAAATGATTTAAAAAAAGGAGATATAAATAAAGGTAAAATTAAAACAGGAGATTTAGGATTTAAAGACAATGAAAACTTTTATTTTTTAACAGGTAGAAAAAAAAGAATTTCTAAATTATTTGGTTTAAGAATAAATTTAGATGATATTGAAAGTGTTTTAAAAAAAAAAAATATTAATGCAAAAGCAATTATTAATGATAATAAAATAAAAATTAAAAACTTATATTTAGAAGATCATGATAAAATCAAATCTGTTATTTTCAATAAATTTAAAATTAATAAAAATTATATAGAGATTATTAATTATACAAAAAAAGAAAAAAAACTAAATTTTAAAAATTTAATTTAACTAAATGATTTTTTTTAAAAAAAAAACAGATTTACTTTCGTATTCCGACAAAAGTAAGAATTCTTTTTTTAATCAATCAATGATAAAACTTGTAAAGTTTCATTATAAAAATTGTTTAAAATATAAAAAATTATTAGATGGACTAAACTATAATCTTAATAATAAAAAGATTTCACATATTCCAGCACTTCCAGTTTCACTTTTTAAAAAATTTGATCTTTATAGTGTAAGTCAGAATAAGATAATTAAAATATTAAAATCTTCAGGCACATCAGGGTCAAATCCATCAAAAATATTTTTGGATTCATTTAATGCTAAAAATCAAACCTGGGTTCTTTCCAAAATCGTTGGGAATATAATAGGAAAAAAAAGACTACCAATGTTGATAGTTGACCAAGACCCTAAAGGAATAGATAGGTCAAGTTATAACGCAAGAATTGCTGCAATCAATGGCTTCTCGATTTTTGGAAAGAATTTAACTTATATTCTTGATAAAAATAATAAAGTTAATTCTAAGCAATTAAATAATTTTGTAAAAAAATTTGGTAAGCAAAAATTTCTAATTTTTGGCTTTACAAATTTAATATACGAGCATTTTCTTAAGTCTAAATTAAATCTCTCAAAAACAAAAAATTTAAAAAATGGAATAATTATTCATGGAGGTGGATGGAAGAAGTTAGAAAAAAAATCAATTAGTAACAAAATTTTTAAGAAAAATTTAAAATTAAATTACAATATTAATAAAGTTTATAATTATTACGGATTGATTGAACAAACAGGTTCAATCTTTATTGAATGCCCTACGTGTTCTTGTTTTAGAAGTTCAATTTATTCAGATATTTTTGTCAGAGATCAGAATTTAAATATAATTAAAAAAAATAAAAAGAAGGGATTTTTGCAGGTGTTGTCTTTGTTGCCAACAAGCTATCCAGGACATAGTTTGCTCACTGAAGATATTGCTGAGTTGAGAGGTGATATAAATTGTAAATCATGTGGTAATTCCAAAAAATTTATTGTTCACGGTAGAGCAAAAAATTCTGAAATAAGAGGTTGCGCTAATATTTAATGATTAATTTAGATAATATATATTTTCTAGTTGGAAATAAGAATTTTAAAAAAGAGTCTTATGAGCCTTTTAATTCTACTATATGCAATTTCTTAGAAGAGTTATCGGCTCATCTTTTTAATTCAAAAATTTCTAAAAATTATACCGATATAAAAACACTGGCTTTTTTTTGTAGAAAAAAAAACATCTTAAATTTAAAAAAAAAAAACTTTAACCAAAACAACAGGAAAGGTTTGGGTTTATTGTTTCACATAACTCCATCAAATATACCAACAAATTTTGCCTACTCTTTAATTTTTGGATTATTATCTGGCAACAAAAATGTAGTTAAAGTTCCATCAAAAGTATTTCCTCAAGTAGAAATAATCTGTAATGCAATTAATAATGCTTTAAAAAAATTTAATTCACTAAAGAATTTCATTAAAATAGTCAGATATTCTGACAATGAAGATTTTACAAAAAAATTATCTTTAATGTGTGATGGAAGACTAATTTGGGGAGGAAACAACACAATTAACAAGATAAGGAAACATCCAATTAAAGAAATTTCTAGGGATATATCTTTTGCTGATCGAAATTCTTTTTGTATATTTAATTCTGATAGTCTATTCGAAATTAGCAATAAAAAATTAAATGAAATAGCTTTAAAATTTTACAATGATACGTTTTTAGTAGACCAAAATGCATGCTCATCTCCACACATTATTTTTTGGTTGGGTAAAAATAATCTTGAGAAAAGAAAAAAATTTTGGACGATTTTTAATAAAATTGTAGATTCAAAATATAAATTAGACCATTCTGCGGTATTTTATAAACAAGATAGATTATTTTCAGATTTTATTACGAAAAATAATATTAAAAATTTTAGATATTATGGAAATTCAATTTATTGTGTTGAGTTAAATCAAAAAAAAACAGATCCCTCAAAATTGATTTCAAGATGGGGATATTTTTACGAAGTTGAAATAACCAAATTAGAGGATTTATCAAAGTTTTCAAACATTTTTACTCAAACGTTAACTTATTTTGGTTTTGAAAAAAAAGATTTTAATAAGTTAATAAAAATAAAAAATTTAAATGGAATTGATAGAATTGTTCCTATTGGACAAGCACTTGATATCAGTTTAAATTGGGACGGATATGATATTATATGTATGTTAAGTAAAGTAATAGATATAAGATGAGTCAAACAATTAGTTTAAATAAAGCTCAAATTTTAGATTATCAGCAAAATAGACCCCCTTATCTCATGATAGATGAGGCCATAGAAATAATTCCTGGAAAGAACGCTAAAGGATACAAAGATCTTAAAAAAGAAGAATGGTTTTTCAAAGTACATTGGGAAAATGATCCAAATATGCCTGGCATGTTGCAAATAGAGGCTCTTGTACAAATGTCCGCTTTAGCAATTTTAACACTTCCTGGTAATAGAGGAAAAGTCATGTATCTTACTTCAGCTAACGATATGAAATTTATTAAAAAAATTATA
>Ga0181607_10003669_pt1 | contig 13286 bp, 11 predicted proteins | sample 041ome_9_FD_132420 | JGI IMG/M metagenome (GOLD analysis project Ga0181607, IMG submission 132420) | Coastal salt marsh microbial communities from the Groves Creek Marsh, Skidaway Island, Georgia - 041413US metaG (megahit assembly) | ecosystem: Environmental > Aquatic > Marine > Intertidal zone...
CACCGCCTTGTCGGGGCCCGCCGCCGGGGTGATTGCTGCGGCCTATATCGCGCAAACCGCGGGCTATCCCGATGTGATCACGGGCGATATGGGCGGCACCTCGTTCGATGTGTCGCTGATTGCGGGTGGCCAATCGATGCTGTCGCCGCAAACCTCGATCGATTTTGGCATGGTGGTGCGCACCCCAATGATCGAGGTTACCACCATCGGCGCCGGGGGCGGCTCGATCGCGTGGGTGGATAAGGGCGGTTTGCTGAATATCGGGCCCGAAAGCGCGGGTTCCAACCCCGGGCCTGTGGCCTATGGCCTTGGCAATACCCGCCCCACCGTAACCGATGCCAATGTGGTGCTGGGCCGGATCGACCCGGACAACCCCATTGGCGGCAAGCTGACGCGGCTAGATGTCGAGGCTGCCCGCCGCGCCATCGACACCCATGTCGGCCAGCCCTTGGGGCTGGAAACCATTGCCGCCGCCGAGGCTATTTTGCGCGTGGCCAATGCCCGCATGGCCGGTGCCATCCGTCTGGTCAGCATCGAGCGCGGCTTTGATCCGAAACGGTTTGCTTTCATGCCCTTTGGTGGCGGGGGCGCACTGCACACGGCGGCATTGATCAATGATGTAGGTTTGGGGCGTGCCATCGTGCCGCGCTACCCCGGCGTGACCTCGGCCATGGGCTGTGTGATCGCTGATATGCGTCAGGATTTCGTTCAAACCATCAACGCGCTTGCAGATGGTTTAGACGAAAGTGCGCTGGCGGCCTTTTTGCAGGACCATGTGTCGAGGGGTCACACCCTGCTAAAGGCCGCCCGCACAAGTTTCGAGCGCACGGATGTCGTGGTGGAACTGGATATGGCCTATCTGGGCCAAACCCATACCGTGGCGGTGCCCTTGGCCGTTGCCATCGAAAATGGCACGGTTGTGCCCCCGACCCGCGCGCAGATAGGCGCGGCCTTTGATCAGGCTTACATGGCCACTTACGGCCGGCTTTTGCCCAATGGCACGCGGCGGGTGATGAACCTGCGCACCTCTGTGATCGGGCGGCGGCCAAAGTTTGAGTTGGCCACCTTGGCCCCACAGGGCGGCACCATTGCCGCAGCCCACAAGGGTCAACGCCAAGTGCATTTCGGCGATCGCTGGCATGACACGGCCATTTACCAGCGGCTGGCCTTGCCTGTCGGGGCTGAAATTCACGGCCCCGCCATTTTGGAACAGCCCGATACCACGGTATTGGTCGATCCGGGGATGGTGGCGCGGGTCGATGCCTTTGGCAATACCATCATCGAACGGACAGGGGGCTAAGTATGGCACAGATCACCCAGCTGGATCCGCAGCGCACCGCCCTGCTGACCATCGATTTGCAAAACGACTTTTTGCACCCCGAAGGCGCCTATGGCCGTTCAGGCCAAGGCGCGGCCTCAATCACGGCCCTGCCCGAACGCATTGCCCCGCTACGCGATGCCCTGCGCGCCCAAGGCGGCACCTATGTCAGCGCGCAATTCACCCTTGTGCCGGGCCCGGGTGGCACACCGCTAATCGCGCCGCATTTGAAGCAGTTGCGCCCGTTCTTGGGCCCGGGCGATTTCGCCCCCGGCGGCTTTGGGCACGCCTTGGTAGATGCGTTGCAGCCTGCCGATTACACGGTGGAAAAAGTGGCCTATTCCGCGTTTTACCAGACGCGTTTGGAATATATCTTGCGCGCCATCGGGGTTGATATGCTGCTGATCGGTGGCATTGTCACCAATGGTGGCGTCGCCTCGACGTTGCGCGATGCACATCTGCGCAACATCGACACCGTGCTGTTAACCGATGGCTGCGCCGCCTTCCGGCCCGAAGTGCATGACGCCACCCTGTTATCGCTGTCCTCGCTGGGCGCACAAATGACCTGTGCCGAAGCCACGGCCCTGCTGGAGGCCCACGCATGAGCCTGAAAACCCGTATCTTGCAGCCCCAGATTTTGATTGCGCCGGGCGTCTATGACGGGCTAACGGCCGTTTTGGCCCAGCAAGCCGGTTTCGAGGCGCTGTATCTTAGCGGGGCGGCGGTGGCCTATACCCGCCTTGGGCGCCCCGATATCGGGCTGACCTCGGTTTCGGAAATGGCCGATACAATGGCGCTTATCCGCGATCGGGTGGATCTGCCCGTGATCATTGATGCCGACACCGGTTTTGGCAATGCGCTGAACGCCCAACGCACCATGCGCCTATACGAGCGCGCGGGCGCCAATGCGCTGCAAGTCGAAGATCAAACCTACCCCAAGCGCTGCGGCCATTTGGCAGATAAGTCTTTGATATCAAAGTTGGAAATGGTTGGGAAAATTGCCGCCATGGCCGATGCACGGGCCAAGGATGACACCTTGATCATTGCCCGCACCGATGCCATCGCGGTCGAGGGATTCGAGGCCGCCATCGCCCGCGCCGAGGCCTATGTGGCCGCAGGTGCCGATATTTTATTCGTCGAGGCCCCCCGCACCGGCGACGAATTGCAGCGCGTGGCCGATACGTTCAAGGGCCGGGTGCCAATGCTGGCCAATATGGTCGAAGGCGGGGCAACGCCCATCACCTCGGCCGAGGATCTGCAAGCGCTGGGCTTTGACATCGTCATCTTCCCGGGCGGCATTGTGCGCGCCTTGGCCCATGCCGCGCGCGATTATTTCACCTCGTTACAGGCCCATGGCAGCAACACGCCCTTTGCCCACCGCATGTTCGATTTTGATGGGCTCAACGATGTGATTGGCACAACCGAGATGCTGAGCGCAGGCCAGCGCTATGATGGCAGCGAGGGCGCATGAGTTTAGCCCCCTCGCCCGCCAAGTTTGATCTGGAAACCGAAACCCTGATCATTGGTGGCGGGGCTGCGGGGCTGACCGCCGCGCTGGCCGCACGCGAGGCGGGCCAAGAGGTTTTGATGCTGGAAGCCGATGCTGTGCCCGCCGGGTCCACCTCGTTATCGGCGGGGTTGATCCCGGCGGCTGGCACGCGGTTTCAGCGCGCGGCAGGCATCACCGACAGCGCCGAGGCATTTGCCGCCGACATTCAGGCCAAAGCCAAGGGCGAAAACGACCCGGCCTTGGTGCAGGCCATGGCCCAAACCGCAGCCCAAGTGGTGGAATGGCTGGCCGATCGGCATGGCTTGCCCTTCTCGGTGGTCGAAAATTTCAACTATCCCGGTCACAGCCAGCGCCGTATGCATGGCCTGCCCACACGCGCCGGGCGGGAATTGGTCGACAGTTTGCGCGCCGCCGCCGAGGCTGCGGGCGTGGATATCATCTGCAATCGCCGCGCCGATCGTCTTTATCGCGCCGATGGCCGCATCACCGGGGTGCGCGTGCGCAGCCCCGAGGGCGCCGAAACCGTGGGCTGCCAGCGCTTGATCTTGGCGTGCAACGGCTATGGCGGAAACCGCGACATGGTGGCCCAACACATGCCAGACATCAGCCGCGCCCTGTGGTTTGGCCATGATGGCAATCGCGGCGAGGCCGTGCTCTGGGCCAATGCGCTGGGCTGCGAAACCCGCCATTTGGGCGCCTATCAGGGCCATGGCAACGTGGCCCACCCCCATGGCGTGTTGATCACTTGGGCGGTGATCATGGAGGGGGGGATCCAGCTGAACCTGCAGGGGCTGCGGTTTTGGAACGAAAGCCAAGGCTATTCCGAAGCCGCCCGCGCCGTGCTGGCGCAGCCCCAAGGCGTGGCATGGACCATTTTTGACACACGCATTGCCGCCATTGCCCGCCAATTTGAAGATTTCAAACAAGCCGAGGCGCAAGGCGCCATTCGCGTGGCCGGCGACGCCCACAGCTTGGCCTTGGCCACTGGCCTGCCCGAAACCGCCTTGGCAGAAACGCTGGCCCAAACCGCCCAAGCCGCGGCCACGGGCCAACCTGACATGTTTGGCCGCCGCTTTCCCCCCCAGCCCTTGGTCGCGCCCTATGTGGCGGTCAAGGTCACGGGGGCCTTGTTTCATACCCAAGGCGGCATCGTCGTAGACCCGGCCACCGCACAGGCGCGTTTGGCCAGCGGCGGTGTGCTGGCCAATCTTTACGCGGTGGGCGGGGCGGCCTGTGGCGTATCTGGCAGCGGCGATAGCGGGTATTTATCGGGCAATGGCCTGCTGGCCGCGCTCAGCCTTGGGTGGCTGGCCGGGCGCCACCGCCCGGCCTAGGTGCTGGGTGCCTAGCGGGCTTGCGCCGCTTCTTTCAGCACAGCCGATACAGGCGCCAGGGCAACCCGCTCGGCCCGGTCGGCCAAGCCCCACAAAATCAGCGCTGAAATAGTTTCGGGCCGGGTCCGGCCAACCATGATGATACCGCCCCCATCTTGGCCCGCCTTAAAGGCGGCTTGGTCTAGAAACCGGCGCACGGCATTGGCATCTTGGCCTTTGGCATCGAAATCGCGAAACAGCGTGGCCGCGGCCAAGCCCGCCTTGGTGGCCGATTTGCGCGCCGTATCCAGCCCGCGTGGCGCCAAAATCAACCCATGCCCAGTTTCGCCCAAAATCGCGGCCACCTGATCGGATATTTCGCGGCTGCCTTGCAGGCCGGCCTTGTCGCCCTCAAGCACCGCCACGGTTTCGGGCAAGGCGGCAAGCGCCGCGCCCAAACTGGCCTCGACATCGCCAGCCGTTGCCGTTTCGGGAATATCGGCCAAGGCCAGCACCTCGAACCCTGCCGCACGGTAGCGCGCCATCGCCTCGGTGGCGCCGGGGCGCGCAGGATCTAGCGCAAAGCTGACCTGATAGGGGAAATTGGCCAGCGCATCTACAGCGCCGGTAAAATCACCGCGATCGATCAACACGATCGACATCAGCGGCTTTGCTTCGGGGTTTTCGAAATTGCTGGCGTAAAGATCAAGTGCGGCGGGCGGCGGCGGGCGCGGCGGCGGGGTTTGACCCACGCTGGGCAGGCGCGAGGACATCGCCGGCGGGGCTGCGGCCACCATCACAGGCGCTGCAGCTGTGGGCGCGGGCACTTGGGCCACGGGCGCTGGCAGGGCCGCGTCGGTGCTGGCCTCTTCGCCCATGGGGGCTGTGGGCTGATCTGGGGGCGCCAATTCGGTGCTGGCCTCTGGGCGCGCGGGCGTATTGGTGTCGATCACGGCTTGGGTGGGCAGCTCTTGCATCAGGCGCGGCGCGGCGGGCGCTTCGATCATCGGGCCCGATTGCGCCACAGAGGGGCGCTGCGCCGCAGCTGGCGCTGGGGCCATGGGCTGTTGGGCAACGCTGGGCTGGGTGGCCACTGGTGCAGGTGCGGGTGCGGCTGCGGGTGCTGGTGTGTCAGCAGGCGGCGGAAGGGCGTTGTCGCCCGCCATTTGCGGTGCGACATCGAGGCTGGGCTGTTGCGCGAGCGCGGCTGTGCCTTCGGTTGTAGCGGCGGGCATATCTGCGGGCGCCGCTTCGGCTGCGGCTCCGTCTGCGGTATCGGCGGCAGACGCCTTGGCTGCGGCACTATCGGGCGCAGGGTTGCTTGGGCTTTGAACCTGTGCCTCGGGAACCGGCGCATTTGCCAAAGGTGCCCCGCGCGGCCCCACCCAAACCGAAGCCGCACCCAAGCCCGCCACCGACAGCACGCTGCCAACCACCAAACCACCAAAAAATCCGCGCACCATGGACAATATTCCTTTGTTTACCGGCACCCCAGGCAGCCCCCACCCGGATCCTTGCGCCACTTTACGCCATCTCTCAGCAAAACCACAGACGATGCGTGGCTTGACCTTGCGGCGCAAGACTGAACAAGTATACCGCGAGCAACACGCGGGCCTCCAGACCCGAATAAAGGAAAAGACTGGTCTGATGCTACTCTTGATCGATAATTACGACAGTTTCACCTATAATTTGGTGCATTACTTGGGCGAGTTGGGCGCAGACACCGTGGTGCGCCGCAACGACGCACTGGATGTGGCCGAAGCCTTGGCCATGAAACCCGAAGGTATTTTGCTTTCGCCCGGGCCCTGCGACCCAGACCAAGCTGGCATCTGCCTAGAGCTGACCAAGGCCGCGGCCCAGCACGCGATCCCGCTGATGGGGGTGTGTCTTGGCCATCAAACCATTGGGCAGGCCTTTGGCGGCAAAGTCGTGCGTTGCCACGAAATCGTGCATGGAAAAATGGGGCAAATGCACCACGATGGCGGCGGCGTGTTTGCCGGGCTGCCCACCCCGTTCGAGGCCACCCGCTACCATTCGCTGGTGGTGGAACGTGCCAGCCTGCCCGACTGCCTAGAGGTAACAGCATGGCTGCAAGATGGCACCATCATGGGGCTGCAGCACCGCGATTTGCCCATCCAAGGGGTGCAATTCCACCCCGAATCTATTGCCTCGCAGCATGGCCATGCGCTGTTGAAAAATTTCCTGAAGATGATGAAAGTGCCCGCATGAGCGACCAGCTAAAACCCCTGATTGCCGCCGCCTGCGAGCGCCCGCTATCGCGGGCCGAAGCCGAGGCCGCCTTTCGCATTTTGTTCGAAGGCGAGGCCACGCCCAGCCAGATTGGCGGCCTGTTGATGGCGCTGCGCACCCGTGGCGAGACGGTCGATGAGTTCGCCGCCGCCGCCGCCGTGATGCGCAGCAAATGCCATAAGGTGCAGGCCCCCGTTGGCGCCATAGATATCGTGGGCACAGGCGGCGATGGCAAAGGCACGCTGAATATTTCCACCGCCACGGCCTTTGTTGTGGCGGGCGCCGGTGTGTGTGTGGCCAAGCATGGCAACCGCAATCTTAGCTCGAAATCGGGGGCAGCCGATGCGCTGGGGGCGCTGGGCGTTAACGTGATGATTGGCCCCGATGTTGTTGAAAAGGCCATTCATTCTTCGGGCATCGCCTTTATGATGGCGCCCATGCACCACCCGGCCATGGCCCATGTCGGCCCCACCCGCGCCGAGCTGGGCACCCGCACCATTTTCAATATCCTTGGCCCGCTGACCAACCCCGCCGGTGTTAAGCGGCAGCTGACCGGCGCCTTTAGCCGTGCCTTGATCCGGCCAATGGCCGAAACCTTGGGCGCTTTGGGCTCGGAGCGGGCATGGCTGGTGCATGGCAGCGATGGCACCGACGAGATGACCATCACAGGCCTGACATGGCTGGCCGCGCTGGAACGCGATGGCACCATCCGCGAGGCAGAACTGCACCCCGAAGATTTTGGCCTGCCCGTGCACCCGTTCGAGGCAATATTGGGCGGAACCCCGGCGGAAAATGCCACCGCCTTTAGCGCCCTGCTGGATGGCGCGGTGGGCGCCTATCGCGATGCGGTATTGCTTAATTCCGCGGCAGCGCTGGTGGTGGCAGACGCCGCCACAGACCTTAAAGAAGGGGTCGAAATGGCCCGCCACAGCATCGATAGCGGGGCCGCAAAGGCAAAACTGCAGGCGCTGGCCGCCGCCACCACCGCCGCGTGAGCATGGGCGCGCATCCGGCCAACGCAGGGTTTGCCCAGCTGGCTGCGCCCCACGACTGGGCAGATTTGCGCTTTTTTGCCACGCAATGGCCGCGCATCGCACAGGATTTGGCCAAAGAGACGCGCCACGTTTTGCCCCAACCCGCCGATCTGTTCGCCGCGCTTGATCTGTGCCCGCCCACCAAAGTGCGGGTGGTGATCTTGGGCCAAGACCCCTATCCAACCCCGGGCCATGCCCATGGGCTGGCCTTTTCCGCCACCCCTGAAACCACTCCCCTTCCCCGATCTTTGGTAAATATTTTCAAAGAGTTGCAAAACGATCTTGGCGCAGCACCTAAACATGCCGACCTGCGATTTTGGGCCCGGCAAGGCGTGTTATTGCTGAACACAGCGCTCAGCGTGCCTGCGGGGCTGGCTGGGGGGCATGCCAAATTGGGCTGGGCGCAGCTGACGGCCGAGGTGTTGGCGCGATTGAATACCCGCCCGCGCGCCTATCTGCTATGGGGCCAACATGCCCAAGGCTTTGCCGGGCAGATCACCCACCCACAGGCGCTGGTTTTGACCAGTGCGCATCCTTCACCCCTGTCGGCGCGGCGCGGTTTTTTCGGCGCCCGCCCCTTTTCCCGCGTGAACGAGTGGCTTATTGCCAATGGGGACACGCCCATAAACTGGACGACGCCATGACAGACACGATTTTAGACAAGATCAAAGCCTATAAACTGCAAGAAGTGGCCGCAGACCGCGCCGCCGTTCCGCTTTCTGCCGTAGAAGAGGCCGCCCGCGCCGCGCCGCCGGTGCGCCCCTTTGGCCAGGCCCTGGCCCGCGCCAGCGCCAGCGGCTATGGGCTGATTGCGGAAATCAAAAAAGCCAGCCCATCCAAGGGCTTGATCCGCCCCGATTTTGACCCCCCCGCCTTGGCACAGGCCTATGCGGCGGGCGGCGCCACCTGCCTGTCGGTTTTGACCGACACCCCCAGCTTTCAGGGCGCCAAAGACTATCTGCGCGCCGCCCGCGCCGCCTGCGATCTGCCCGCGCTGCGCAAGGATTTTATGTATGACACCTATCAAGTGGCCGAGGCGCGGGCCTTGGGGGCTGATTGCATCTTGATCATCATGGCCTCGGTCAGCGATGCCCAAGCGCAAGAGCTGGAAGAGGCGGCCCGCCACTGGGGGATGGATGCCCTGATCGAGGTGCATGACGCCCCGGAAATGGAGCGCGCCTTGACGCTGAAATCACCATTGATCGGGGTGAATAACCGCAATCTGAAAACCTTTGAAACCACGCTGGACACCACGCGCCAGCTGTCAAAAATGGTGCCCGAGGGGCGCTTGCTGGTGTCGGAATCGGGGCTGAACACGCCGCAGGATTTGGCCGATATGGCCCAGCATGGCGCGCGCACCTTCCTGATCGGTGAAAGCCTGATGCGGCAGGCCGATGTGGCCAGTGCCACCCGGCATTTGCTGGCCAATCCGCTGGCGGGGGCGGTGTAATGGCGGGGCTGACGCATTTTGATGGCAAGGGCGATGCCCATATGGTGGATGTTTCCGACAAGGCCGTAACGGCACGTATTGCCGTGGCCGCGGGGCATGTGCGCATGGCGCCTGCCACCTACCAAATCATCGCAGAAGGCCGCGCCAAAAAGGGCGATGTGCTGGCCGTGGCGCGGCTGGCGGGCATCATGGGTGCCAAAAAAACACCAGATCTGATCCCGCTGTGCCACCCCCTGCCGGTGACCAAAGTGGCGGTTGAATTGACGCTGGATGCCACCCTGCCGGGCGTGCGCATCGAGGCCACGGTGAAAACCACAGGCCAAACCGGCGTTGAAATGGAGGCGCTGACGGCGGTCTCGACCGCGGCCCTGACGGTTTACGACATGGCCAAGGCGGTGGATAAGGAAATGGAAATTGGCGGCATCCGCGTGCTGCTGAAAGATGGCGGCAAATCTGGGCGGTTCGAGGCGAAATGATTTCTGTCGACGAGGCATTGCAAAACCTGTTCGATCTGGCCCCCGATCTGGCGGTTGAACATGTGCCGCTGGCCCGCGCCGGCGGGCGCATATTGGCACAGCCCTGCCATGCCCGGCGCATGCAGCCGCCCTTTGCCGCCTCGGCCATGGATGGCTATGCACTGGATGCAGGCGCAGCCCAGACGGGCGCCAGTTTCGAGGTTATCGGCGAGGCTGCGGCGGGCCATGCCTTTGGTGGTACTGTGGGGCCGGGCCAAGCGGTGCGGATTTTCACCGGCGCGCCCGTGCCCGAGGGCGCCAGCATGGTTGTGCTGCAAGAAGACTGCCAGCGCGATGGCGCCCGTATGACCATTACAGGCACGCCAGATGGCGCCAGCAACATCCGCCCCGCTGGCAGCGATTTTCAGCTGGGCGACAGCCTGCCCGCGCCCCGCCGCCTAAGCCCGATGGATGTGGCCTTGCTGGCGGCGATGAATATCGCCCAGGTGCCCGTGGCCCGGCGCCCTGTGGTGGCGCTGATCTCGACCGGGGATGAACTGGTGATGCCCGGCGAAACCCCGGGGCCAGACCAAATCATCGCCTCAAACACCTTTGGCTTGGCCGCGATGCTGCAAACCTATGGTGCTGAAACCCGCATTCTGCCCATCGCCCGCGATAACCTAGAGGCGCTGCAGCTGGCCTTTTCGCTGGCCCAAGGCGCCGATGTGATCGTGACAATCGGGGGCGCCTCGGTGGGCGATCATGATTTGGTGGCCAAAGCGGGGGCCGCGCTGGGGGTGCGCCAATCGTTTTACAAAGTGTCCATGCGCCCCGGAAAACCGCTGATGGCGGGGCGTCTGGGGCAAAGCGTGGTGCTGGGCCTGCCGGGCAACCCGGTGTCGGCCATGGTGTGTGGCTATGTGTTTTTGTTGCCAATGCTGCGCAAAATGGCAGGTCTGCCCGCCGCACACGGGCCAACGCGCCGCGCGCCGCTGCTGGCGCCGCTGGGCGCCAATGGTGCGCGCACCCATTACATGCGCGCCCATGTCACCCCCGAGGGCATTACCGCCTTTGCCCGCCAAGACAGCGCGCTGCTGCGCGTCTTAGCCGAGGCCAACGCGCTGGTGATACGCCCCATCGGCGACCCACCCCGCGCTGTGGGCGAAATGGTGGAATACATGCCCTTTGAAAGCGAATAGTTGACACAAAACGGGAACATGCGTAGAACAAAGCAATACGCATTTGCCGGAGGCCGCGCCCATGTTGACGAAAAAACAACGCGACTTACTGAATTTTATTCACAATCGGGTGCAACGCGATGGCGTGCCGCCCAGCTTTGACGAAATGAAAGAGGCGCTGGATCTGCGCTCGAAATCGGGCATTCACCGCCTGATTACGGCACTGGAAGAGCGCGGGTTCATCCGCCGTTTGGCCCATCGGGCCCGCGCCATCGAGGTGGTGCGCCTGCCCGATGCATTGGCCACGGCCAGCCCGCAGCAGCCCGCCTTGCGCGTGATCGAGGGGGAACGCCCCAGCAACAGGCCCGCCGCCGCGCAGATGGTGGAAACGCTGCATGCGCGCGAACTGCCAGTGATGGGGCGCATCGCCGCCGGCGTGCCGATCGAGGCGATTGCAGAAATTTCGCATCACGTGGCCGTGCCGGGCAGCATGTTGTCGGGGCGCGGCGAACATTACGCCCTAGAGGTTAAAGGTGATTCGATGATCGAGGCGGGCATCAACGATGGCGACATCGTGGTGATCCGCGAAACCAATACCGCCAATAACGGCGATATCGTTGTGGCGCTGGTGGAAGACCAAGAAGCCACGTTGAAGCGGTTTTTCAAACGCGGCGACAGCGTGGCCCTAGAGGCGGCAAACCCCGCCTATGAAACCCGTGTTTTGCCGGGCCACAAAGTGCGCGTTCAGGGCCGGTTGGTGGGCTTGATCCGCACGTACTGATCTTTGGGCCTGCACCGCGGTCTGCGCCATGGCTACTGCTGGCCATGCCACAGGCGCAGCCCGCCCATCTGCGCCACGCTGCGCATGCGAAGCCCCCCATCGGGGGTGGCATAAAGGGCGATGGCGCCGGTGGTTTGCAAGCGATCCGCATCTAAGGTTTGGCAGGGCAGCCCCGCTGGCAAGCGGGCATCAGACACCACCCAATCGCCCGGCAGGCAGCTTGCCGCCTGCGCCGCTTTTTCCCCACGCAGCACCATCAGCCGCCCCTGCCCCAGAACCGGCATTGCCGGCCAGCGGGCGGCGGCTGTCTCTTGGCTGGTGGCGATCTCGCCATCGTTTTCCAACCACACGCGCGCCACAAACCCCTGCCCCCGCGCCCCGGACAAGGCCCGCCCCTCGGGGCCCATCACCCCCACCAGGCGCCCGCTGTCGGCCACCAAGACCACGGGGCGCTGCACTGTTGCCCATAGTGCAAAGGCCATCACTATCGGCGCGCCCCCCAATAGCGCCCAACGCCCCCGCCACAACACCGCCCACAGCGCCCCCAGCGCCATCATCGGCAAAACCACCGCCGGCGGTGTGGGCACGCCGCTTGTGGCGCCGGGCCAGGCCGCCACGGTATCAGCCACAAACAGCACCCATGCCAAACCTTGGCCCATCACCCACAGCGGCACCCCATCCAGCCCCAAGGGCATCAGGCAAATGCCAATCACCGCCGCGGGCATAATCAGCGCCCCCATCAGCGGCACTGCCGCCAAATTGGCCAGCAAGCCGTAATGGGCAATCTGGTTGAAATGCGCAGCCCCCAAAGGCGCCGTGGCCAGCCCCGCAATACCCGAGGACACCAGCACGCCAAGCGCCAAGCGCAGCCATTTCTGTGCCATCCAGCCGCTCTTTGGCCGGTGCTGGGACAGCCATCCAAACACCACCACAAGGGCGGTGGTGGCGGCAAAGCTCATCTGAAACCCCGGGCCTGCCAGCGCCTCGGGGCGCAAGGCCAGCACCACCAGCCCAGCCACCGCGACCGAGCGCAAAGACAGCGCCCGGCGGTCCAGCAAAACCGCGCATAACATCACAGCAACCATGCTAAAGGCGCGTTCGGTTGCCACGTTTCCCCCCGATAGCGCCAGATAAAACGCCCCGGCCGCCATGGCAAACACCGCCGCGATTTTGCGTGCAGGTAGTCGCAATGCCAATGGCGGGTACAAGGCCAGCCCACCGCGAATAGCGGCAAAAACAAACCCCGCCAACAGCCCCATATGCAGCCCAGAAATGGCCAGCAAATGCGCCAAATTGCTATCGCGCAACGCCTCGAGCCGCGGTTGCGCCACGGCCGAACGGTCGCCTGTTAGGATCGCGGCGGCAAACCCGCCGGCATCGCCCGGAATGCGCGCCTGCACCCGCTGCGACAGGCGGTGGCGCAGCTGGCCCAGCCACACACCTTCGCGGCCCGCCACAGCCAGCACCACCGGCGTGCGGGTATAGCCCACCGCCCCGATGCCCAAAAACCACGCATGGCGCCGAAAATCAAATCCCCCCGGCTCGACCGGGCCCGCCGGCGCCGCGAGATGGGCGTTCATCATCACCCGTTGCCCCGGCGCCAAGGCCACAAAGCCCTGCGGCCCATGCAGCGACACCCGCACGCGCCGGGGCACCTTTTGGGGGGCGGTATCGGCCAGCACCACCTGATCCAAAAGCAGCCGCAAAGCATCACTACCAGAGCGATCCATCGCGATAATCCGCCCCTCGACCGGCTCATAATAGCGAAAGCCCAGCACCGGCCCCGCCACCGCATGCGCACGCAGGCCCGCCAAAAGCACCCCCAGCACAATCAACGCCACGGCCCCCGCGCAAACCTGCACCAAAAGCCCGCCGCGCAGCGCCACCCCGCTGGCCATTATAAAAATGACAAAAAGCGCCGTATAAGTGGGATGTGTCAGCTCGAATGTTAAGGAAAAATACAGCCCTATCCCGCAGGCTAGCATCACCGGTGCCCA
>Ga0181607_10003672_pt1 | contig 13282 bp, 7 predicted proteins | sample 041ome_9_FD_132420 | JGI IMG/M metagenome (GOLD analysis project Ga0181607, IMG submission 132420) | Coastal salt marsh microbial communities from the Groves Creek Marsh, Skidaway Island, Georgia - 041413US metaG (megahit assembly) | ecosystem: Environmental > Aquatic > Marine > Intertidal zone...
CTAGCAGATGGTATCCTTCAACGAGCACTCGTCCTCTCGCGATGACGAGGAATATTTTGATCACCGTCCCCACGACAACGAGGAAACGTTCGCATGGCAGGAAAAACTGCGAGAAGGCGATCCCTGGAAAACGGTGAAAGATATCAAAGGGGATTTACACTATCGAGTGTTGTCTATTCCTAGAAACGCGACTCCGAAGGAGATTAAGGTGGCGTATCGGCAAAAAGCGCGCGAGCATCATCCGGACAAAGGTGGTTGCAGCGAAACGTTCGATAAGGTGCAAAAAGCGTTCGAGACGTTGTCCTGTCCAAAGAAACGCGAGCAGTACGACAAGTTACAACACGTGACGCAATATCGGTACATACCTGGCGTGACGCAAAGAGCGGTCGGAGGCGAGGATTTACTTTTGGACGACATCGCTCGCTTGGGATTAGAGACTGACGCGAGCACGCAGTTGGTGGTGTTGTGCGAGGTGTGTGGAAGGCCGTCTACGAGAGTGTGCATGTGCTCGCTGTATTATTGCGATTTTTGTGAGCGCAAGCAACACTGGAAAGGAGAGTTTGGTTTGCACTGGCCCGTGACGCAGAGCGATCGTTTGAAGGTGGATTTGGCAAAGAAACAGCTGGAGGAGAAGAAAAAAGAAGACGCGAGGAGGTACGAGCTGGAAGATCCAAACTTTAGAGATCCAGGATCTTTGAAAGAGATACGCGAATTCAAAGAACATGCGGCGGAGATTTACAACAGCGCGAGGAAACGGGATCACACGAGGGTGTTCGATATGCGTTTGGCGAGATATTATATGTGGGCACAGACGACGCGTCACGTATACATCGCGATCATGTTACCGACTGGCTATAAAGACAAGGAGCTGCACATGGAATTCAGAGGACAAGTGCTATTGGTTCAGAGCGAAGACTCGCCTCCGGTAGTTGAAAGACAGATCGCATTTCATCCGTCACACGAGTTTCCGGTGCAAACCATGCAAACAGAAGATAAAAGATTTTTTGTGCTCTCTATTCCAAAACGCAACATGGGAGAAGACATCAAACAGTGCTTTGACGGTGATCCGGACTACGCGCGTTGCGTGCAACCACCGTATACTTTGCACGAATCAAATACTGAAGTCATCATGGAATTTGAACTTCCATTTTGGATCGACGAGGAAGACGTTTGCGTGGATATTACGAAACGCTCCGTTCGCGTTCGCGTGACGAATGAAATCGATACCATCCGTCATTTCTGGTGGAAAACGGGAGGGCACGAAGAGTTGTGCAAGAACTGGCAAGCAATCGTTCCCGAAGAGTGCGCGTGGTCTTTAGACGACGAAAGCATAAACTCAAGGGGCGAAAAATGTCGCGTATTGATGATTTGCTTCGCAAAGCCTTCGCCGGATCAAGAAGAGAGAGAATACAAGAAGAACTTGCGCCAAGATAACAGGTTCGCACTTGCAAAATGGGTCGAGACTCCGACAACTCAAGAGACCGGCGTTCGATTCTTTATCGAGGACGAAGACGATTTCGATTTCGAGTCGTTACTCATATCCATGGTGTTTATGGAAACCGGCTCCTCTTTTGTCCCGGCAAAACCGGAGCACGCATATCGCGAACCATTCGATACCTCAAAAACAATAAGCGACGTGAACTTACTCCCGAAAAGAGTGAAAACTGTACTCGAAAAGTTGCTGGACGGAGCAGAAGCTTTCGAGAAGAAGAACGAAGAAGGAGGAGGAGTAGGAGGAGGAGGAGGAAGAGGAGAAGGAATAAACCTCGAGGCGATTGCAAACGAATAGAAAATTATGACATGCTAACATAACATGAAATTCAACACGCTAACAATGAGTACTACTAAATACTAAATGTGACTAATCCTGTTTCGCTAAAAATCCGGAATGTCTTCATCCGAAAGCTCCTCTTCATCCTGCCAAAAGTTTCCTTCTGGTTCAGAATCGGAATCACGTTCTTCGAAAAATCTGTGACGATCCGCAATAGCAGTTGAAGATAAAAACCGTTTGTCATCAGTATTACCTACTGATGCTTCTTGATCTAATCCAATGTATGTGTCTGACATAATAAATACCGTGATATCAGCAACATTCATGCCTCGTGGAAAGTTATCAATCTTTAAAACTGCTTCAAAGGTATCTGCAAACTGAGCTCGGCGCATTGCCACGAGTTCACCTGTGTTCCTCTTTTCCCCTAACACGATCCACCAACCTTCATCCTTCTGTTTCGGAAATCGCGGCGCGTACGCCCTTGGCGCGGTTTTACGTCCCGTTTTCTTACCAGAGCGTTTCAGCGATACTTTTATGGATACGTTTCGACGACCATCGCTGCAGTTCACTTTATCCTCCACTAAAGTGGCTTTCACGTCCAACAGCGGGAGGTTTGCACAGACCTGAAAAATCGCCTCGCTTTTTGATTTCGAGAGACCACACTTTGACATCGCTTCAAAGAACGCAGTCTTGCGGTGAACAGCCAGAAACACGAGCTGCGGAAGACACGTTATCTTTGAAAAGCGTTCCAATTTGGAAACTTCCACTTCGCTAATTTTTGGCAAGAGTAGTAAGGAGTTGTCGTAGATGGAGAGCCCTTGAATAATCATTTGCGATAGGTTCATAATCGATAACGCCGTCGATAACCATCCAGCTTCGCTCACTATTTCCGTCATCGCTTGCAAAATTCTTTGCGACTGGTCGAGTACAGACTTGGTATCCGTATGGTAATCCGACATCGGTAAAGGAAGTCGTAGAAAGTGCGCCTGGAAGAGTAACGAAGCCTTGACGTGTGGATCGTCATACGCTCGTCGGTCGACTCGATATCCGCCAGCTTTGAGAACATTTATCGCTAAATCCGAGTTTAACTTATCTTCGTTATGTCGCACCGGAATTTCATCGTATTCTGCAACATCGCACAAAATTGTTAAGACATCTTCTAACGTGTTAGATTTCTTCAAACGTTTGGAGAAAACAGCCATAGTTTTAAAATTCAGGTAATAGAAACTCGCAATTCTGCCGAGCATTAAAGGCTTAATAGAATCATCATCGTCGTTAATAGCAAGACATTTCGCATTAGCGAGCGTATCCATGGTGGTTTCAACCATTTCCGAAAGATATGCGTTCACGGTTTCGTGATTCGTATCCTCGAGGTTATAATACGTTGGATTTTTCATGGCGCGACGGAAGAAATATGTCCACGTTAGGTAATCTACAGCATCTTGCTTCGATTTTATTGCTCCGCCAACAACCTCGGCGTTGAAATGATCCTCCAAACATTCATTAAAGCACGATTCGACTGGAAATGGTTCATACAAAAACTTTTTGTAAAAATTCTTCTTCGGTTCGTGTACGAGAACGACGCAACAGCCACTTTTATCAAACTGCGGACGTCCAGCTCTCCCCATCATCTGCAAAACGTCAGTAATTGGAAAGTCTTGGTAACGTTTGGTTTTTCCATCATAAAACTCCGTTCCTTTAATGACAACCAAATGCGCCGGTAAGTTCACCCCCCAAGCCAGAGTAGATGTGGATACCAATACCTGAATTTTACACTCTGCAAATAACTGCTCTGCGATGCCTCGATCTTCCGGTGACAGACCAGCATGGTGCAAACCGATCCCAAATTGTAAGGTATGCTTCAAAGCTGGATCTTGAATCTTCGCGATTCTTTCTTCCAATTCTCGACTATCGCAATGCACGAAAGCATTCGGATTCTCGTCAGCAGCTGCGTAGGCAATCAAATCGAGCGCCGTCAATCTCGTTTGTCTCCGCGATGAGACAAATACCAACGCCGGTTTCAGAGGCGAGTGCGTCCGAATCGCCGCATACGTGGGTTTATTCATTGAAAGCATGCGAGGACAATAGAACTTTCCCGGAAAACCTTGAATATGGCATTCGAGAGGTACTGGACGAACAGACGGTCGGAAATTGAACAAACCTTTGTCATTCTCGATGCCAAGCCAGTCCCCTAAATCTCGCGCATTTGCCAAAGCTGTCGATAATCCAACAATACGAATTTTCGATTTCGTTCGTGCAGAAATATAATTCATTCTAGACACAATAGCTTCCAAAATTGGTCCTCTATCGGCACCTAAAAGATGAATCTCGTCAATAACGACGAGCTTGACTTTACTTACATAAGATCGAGACTGCCAATTTCGAGAAATACCGTCCCATTTTTCAGGAGTCGCAACTATGATATCCGCACGTAGTAACGCGCGTAAATCCGGTGTATAATCGCCAGTAAGTTCCACCATCTTCTTATTCACGGTTGGGCAGAAATGCTTCTTCCAATCGTCCACGCGCTCGCGAACGAGCGCTTTCAAAGGCGCGATGTAGACAACTTTACTCCCAGGTGGTTCATCTCGAAACATTTTAAGAATCGTAAGTTCCGATGATATGGTCTTCCCCGAACCGGTAGGTGCTCCCAATAGAACGTTGTGGTTCGTATGGTACAAAGTGTGGAACGCTTGCGTTTGAATCGCGTTAAAGTGTGTAAACTTGTTTACATAGAGCGATTCGTACGTCGGATTATTGAGAGCGGACCTTGGAAGCGGATCCAAATCGAGTAACTCTGTGTTTGGAGGCGGTTCCGTCGGCAAAACAATGTCCTCTAAATCGAGTTCTAAAAACGATTCGCATCCCAACCAATACAAATGCGTCGCCCTTAAAAAGTATTGAGGCGGTCTTGGATCGAAAATTGGAATGGTGAACGCCAACGTCAGTCTGCCTTCTTTGTATTGCTTTTTACTCAAAGTGAAAGTTTCCGTGTGATAAATGTGCTCATTCACGGGATCTTCCACCCAAATCAACCATTGCTGCGTTTGTCCGTGAACTTCATCTCTCCACATAAACTCAGGCGTTAGAGTTGCAGAAACTCGGAGCACAGAACGTGTTATTGGTCGAACTACAGCTTCAAGGTTGACATGAGGGAGTTGCTCGACGCAGCGTTTCACTTGCGCTCCGACTACAGCATTGAGTCGTAACAAATCACCAACTTCCTTTGCACTCATGTCGATCAATCGATCGACGGTGGCATCTTTCTCTTCGAGCTTATAAATTGTCTCTGGTTTCAGAGTATTTTCAAACTGACGAAGCGGTGAGTGGTGCGGCCATAATCTTCGATCGACCGCTTTTGAAAGCGTTAACAGCGTTTCCGCCAGCGATGGCCATCCACGCTTTAGCATGAGTTCAAACAAAGCGCGACATATTCTGCTCGCATTTTGAGAAATATAACTCGAATCTGCAACTAATGAAAACGATTCCAATCGCTTCCGAGAAACATAAACTTGCAACAGTAAATTAACCTTGGCGACTTTATCACTCATATCTCCTTTGATTTCAATCGGACAGGCAGAGCGTCGGTTTCTTCGAAGTGCCTCGAGTTCTGGCATTTCATCTTCTCTCGGCGCAATATTTTCAAACTCTGAGGAGTGCGAGATGACGTGCAAGACTTCTGGCAAGGACATGTGTCGGTTCATCATCTCTTCAAACAGTTCCATGGATGCAACTTTGATGTAAAAGTGCGACGCGATGCGTCCAGCTTCGGTTTGATACAGTTGGCCCGATTGTTCGTCGAAGCGAATCATCTTAGCCTTGTGTAGCTTTCTCGCTGCTGTTTTAATCAAGTTTCTCCGATGTTCTATGAGGCCTGGATCCATGCGAACTTCATCCCAAGTCAACGCATATCCAAGTGGATTTTGCTCCATTCTCGTATGTAAGTACGAATAACTTAACCACTGCGCTCCTTCGCGGACATTCGTCACGGTTCCTAAAACAATTTCTGCATTTAAATTATCCGCCAGACACTCAATGAATTGGGACTCGATTGGCGTAGAGTGCGTCAACATCGCGACATATTTCGTGAGCTTCTTATGTTCGGTGATAATGACACCTTCACCACTCGAATCAAAACCCGGCCGACCTGCTCTACCGAAAATTTGCTGTACATCTAGAACACCGAGATCCTTAAATCCTCCCGCACTCGCGTCATAGAGCTGCGTTCCCTTGATGATTACTTGATGGGCGGGTAAGTTGACACCCCACGCTAAGGTTGCCGTACACACTAATACTTTAATGACACCAGCAGCAAACATTTGCTCAACTAACGTCCGATCTTTTCGAAGCATGCCAGCGTTGTGGCAGCCAAAGCCTTTGAAGAATAATTCTTTCATCTCTTGGTTTCTTGATCGCGACACTTCTCTAGCAAATATTGATTTCTCCTCGTGCGTGTCGTTCTCAAACAACTCGAGTTCGCCTTCTTCTCCCGCTATTTCAGCCAACTGTCGAGCTGTTTTTACAGTATCCTTTCTTGAATGCACGAATACCATGGCCTGCTTACCCTTACGAAGTGCATCGCACGCTTTCTTAAATGCTATTCGTACCGTCAAGTTCTGACGTTTCATCGCATTCGTCTCTGAAACGCCGATAAAAACTTGTGTGAGTGGGATCGGTCTGTATGATTGGTCGAACACAAACAAACCTTTGCCTTCGGCGACGCCTAAAAATCGCGCAACATCCCTCGGATTGGGCAAGGTTGCTGACAAACCGACGATTCGAATCATCGATTGCGTTTGCTCGACTTGACGACGCGTTCGTGCAACTAGCGTTTCAATAACCGGTCCTCGCTCGTCGTTCAATAAGTGTACTTCATCGATAATGAGGAGTCTGAGAGTTGAAGCCACGGAAACTTCGCCACCCTTTCGCGTGATGACGTCCCATTTCTCAGGCGTCGTAACGATAACGTGCGTTTCTTCTAATTCTCTCTTAGAAAGTTGCGTATCGCCGGTAAGTTCTCGACACACCATACCTAAGTCGTTGAGTCGCTTCTGAAACGTCCGAGTGACTTCAGCCGCCAATGCCTTCATCGGAGCCACGTAAACAATCTTGAAATCATCGTGCTCGAGCAAGCAATTGTTCTCTTCATCAAAGTGTTTAGCTATTTCTTGCATCGCGCAAAGCATGGCAATGTTTGTCTTCCCTGCCCCAGTAGGTGCACACACGAGAACATTCTCGTTCGACGTATATGCACACTCAAAAATTTTAGACTGGATACGATTGAACGTCTGGATACCTTTGAATGCGGTTTGGGCCCAAACTGGGAGATGCGAAACCGACACTTGCAACTCACCGTCTGCTACGGCGTCTGGGATACGCGCAGGCACGTAAATTTCTTCGTAGCCTTCCAAGACTTTACGCGTTGTTCCCGGTGGCAGAGCTTTTTTGCCTCCATCAGTTCCCAAACCTAATCCGCGCAAACTATTCAAGATATCATCCACACTTCCAGGCGCGGCTTCGTTCCTGTTCGGTAACGGTAGAGAATCGTCACAGAATGCGCCAAAACCAAGTCCAGAATCGTTAGTGAACCATTCTAACAAATACTCTCCGTGACCACCAGCTGCGCGTCGCTTATTCCTCCGTTCTTCTTTCTTCCGGATTTTCTCCATCGCAACGTCCGTCGTTGATCGAACGGAAACGGCAGATCTACTTTTTGCATAATCATCTTGAGCAGATTCTTCTGGATCAAACGCTTCTTTTAAAGCTTGCAGACGTCGTCTGATGGCATCAGCAAGCTGCCCTCGTCTTTCACAAACGCTTGCGACGAGATCAAACCCACCATCGCCGAGTAAATCGAACAACTCGGATGCAACCTGGTCGTCGCTGCTCGAGCTGTTCAAACATACGCGACATATATTTCCGCAAATATCCGTCCAACCTGCAAATGCGTCTGAATTCTGATTGTTTTCCCTGAATATTTCGCATTGTTCGCGAAGCCAAGATAGAATTGACCCCGAGCCGCCTTGAAGAGAAGTTGACGCCTCGCTCTCATTACCTAAAGCGTCCAACTCGTGGAACGAAGGGGTTCTAGACCGTTCGAGCTCTAAAGATGCGAACGCATTCGCGCTATCTAAACCGCGAGTCATACTCGATAAAATGGCAGATTCTAAACCTCCTGATGCTTTTTGATGGCTGCTCGTCTCGAATTCATTGGCGCCATAAAATTTCGGCGGCACGAAAAACAAATCCTCGCCGTAATAGGACTCTTTTTTCTTCCCAACTTCCACCGTCGCACCGCGCAAGTCACCTCCAGTATTACTCGTACCCATCGATCCGCCTCGTCTTCTCAGCGCATTCGCGCTCTGCCAGAAATCTTTCCATCGCTGCACGGCTTCACCGCTCTCGCTCAACGCGCCACCTAGTTGCGCTTTCACAAAAGCGAAAGCTTCTCTCTCGTTTCCCCTCCTTTTCGCTTGCACCTTCTTTCTCTCCAATTCCGGCGCGTTCGAATACTCAACTACATCTTCTAAATCTGTTTCTAATTTCCAATCTACATCGCAATTTGTTGCTACAGCTGCATACAAATCCGCCGGCGCCTCTAAAAGCTCCTCCGGAGAAATCAAGTCGTTCTCCAAACGCAACAACTGTATCGAAGCGTCCGCCACTGACTCGAGCGCGAGTCTCGTCTCCTCTTCCACTTCCTCAATCGAGGACGATGAAGTTTTCAAAGCTACCTGAGATAACTTTAAAAGTGCCGAGTCTCTGTTCTTGGTCGCTTTATTCGCGGTTTGCCGAAATGATGAAGATGATGTCGTCTTCGTCATCGCGCTTCCGTTGTTAAAACCTCCTTCTTCTTCACCCATTTGTTTCGCACGAGCCACGTACGCTTCGTCCACATCGCTCGCGTACCAGTATCGATCGACATCGTCACCTTTCTTATCGCCACTTCTTTCGCGAAAATGTGCGCGCAAAAACGTCGTCAGACGCGGCGGTGCTCGAGAATCAGACGAAGAAGACTCCATCGCGCGCGCGCTCCTTTTATGAAATCACCTAAAGGAGAACGCAGAAGAAGAAGAAGAAGAAGAAGAAGAAGAAGAGTGCACCTTCCCCGTGGTCGTTATCATCGTTCGCGCTTTTCTCTCGTCCTTCTCTCCTTCAGTAAGTTCCCCTGCGAAGAGAAAACTCGCTCAATTCGTCTTCCCGTTCTCTCTTTTCCGTGCGCTCGCTCGCGCGCAGCAGAAGCGCTTTTTTTTCCTGCTTTGTTGTTGCTGCTTTGGAGTGTATCACTTTTTCCCCATTCTCTCCTCCTTTGTGTTGGAGGAGTGAGGTGTGCGCGAGGAACACTACTATTACTACTACTACTATTATTATTATCACCACCACTACCTAAGCATGTCTCCGAGGAACGCCACCAACGAACGAGAGGAGGAGAAAGCGACCAGCGCTTCTTCTTCTTCTTCTTCTTCTTCTCCCTTGGATGGCATGGCGGAAGCCATCGAAAAAGGAGCGCACCTCCCTACCGTGGAGGAGAGAATAAAAGTCGCTTTAGAGTGTCCGTGCGTGAAACCGTTGAGGGATACGTCCTGCAGAGAAGAGTTCGACCAGGCGTTGACGTGTTTCATGAAAGCGGACGAAGAGACGCGAGCGAGCGATTGCGCGGATAGGTTCGTGGCGTTGCATCAGTGCATGGTCAAACACAGCGAGGAGTTTAAAGAGTTCGCGGAAGAGTTGGTGAAACACAAGAATATAGAAGGACCGGCGCAGGTGTGATTAGATTAGATTAGATTAGTGTTAGTGTATTAGTAGTTTGCAATTCAATTCATCAAATGATATATTTATATAGAGAGATTCTTTTCATCGTTGTTTGTTGTCGTTCCGGAACGTCCTTTACTTCTTCGTTTTACAAAGAAAGCGTCATCCACTGTGCCGCTTTCGCCGAGACCGAAGCCTTGGCCGTCTTCAATTTAGCCGCTAAGAGAGCGTCGGCAATCGTAAACGTACTTCCGCACAAGTAGTCGTTGGCGCCTTCCAACGCTTTTTCGACTCTCGCGACAACCTCTTCGATGTTGGTATGATGGAACAGTTCAACGAGAGCTTCGCATTTGGCGTTGTCCTTCGCAGCGGTTGGTAACAAAGCGAGACTAGCCGCTTGCGTCGTCTTCGCGAGGTATCTCGCGATAGCCGTAGCTGACGTCAACACAAAATCACCGTCTTCGATCATAGCTGGACCAACAATGTTTTCGGGGTCTGGGAACAATCCTTTCTCTTCTTCCGTGACGTCGACGGCGATGGATTTTTTCGTAGCCGCGGTGTCCGGAAGCTTTGATAAAATCGACTCCAATGCCATAGATCCAGCGCATTCGCCAGCGTTGACGAAAACACTTAAGGAATTCGCGGAGTCCGCTCCACCTGCGCCACCAAACAACGGGGCCGGAGCCGGGGAAACCGCTACCAAACGTTTCTTCTTGTCTAACTTGTTCACGAAAGGAATGAACTCGATGCCGCACATCCACGGGCGCAACGCGGGAGGTACCACGAACCCGTCCGGCGTTTGCCAGTTTTCCAACAAACAGCACAGCGATCTCTCCGTAGCAGTCAACGTCGAATTCAGTAAGTGCACGTATGACTTGGTCTTTTCCGGGCCTTTCTGCGGCGCGCCGTAACGAATTTCCAATCGTCTGGATTGGTAATCCGTGCAGTTCGAGCAAGATACCAACTCTCGGTGAGTTCTAGAGGATGGAAACCACGCTTCTAAATCGTACTTCTTCGCTGCAGCGTCGTTCAATTCCCCGGAAACTATGTTCACCACGTTATACGGAATGTTCAAAGATTGGTAAAAAGCCTCCGCGTTTCCAATCAATCTGTCCATCTCTTCCCACGAAGCGTTGCCTTCTGGCGTCACGGCTACGAATTGTTCAACCTTTTCGAACTGGTGAACTCGAAAAATACCCAGCGTATCTCTTCCGTGACTCCCGACTTCTTTTCTGAAACACGTTGAGTACCCAGACAAACGAATAGGCAAGTCTTTCTCGTTCAACCACAACTTTCTTAAATATGAGCAGCACGTTTGTTCACTCGTCGCGATTAAATACTTATCGTCACCCTCCCCGGTCACTTTGTACAACTGCTCGTCGAAATCGGCTAACTGGGCGCACTCTGCCATTCTATCCTTTCTCATGAAAAACGGCGTCGCTAGCGGAGAATGTCCTCGTGCGGCCAAAAATGACAACGCGTAGTTAATCATCGCTTGGTTCAACAACACCCCGGCGCCTTTCAAATAATACCCTCTCCCGCCAGCTACATCTGCGCCTTTATCTGTATCTGCAATATCCAACATCCCAATCAAATCTACGTGATTCGGTAAATCTTCTTCCATTCTTCTCTCCCCCCACGTCGCGTGCACCGTGTTAAACTCCTCGTCGTCGTTCACCGGCACCGAGTCGTGAACGATATTCCCAATCTTCAACAACAACTCGTTCGTTTCCTGTTCCAACTTCTTCTCCAATTCCACGGTATCTTTTCTCAACTGGTCCACTCGTTTCACTTCCGGCATCAACTTTTCCGCCTCTTCCTTCTCCCCGGCTTTCATCTTCAGCGCCACCGCTTTGTTCGCTTTGTTAAAATCCGCGTTCAACTTATCGAGATCGAATCGGACCGAGCGCCACTGCGCATCTTTCTCGATGCACTGGTCGACGATTTCCACGGATTTGTACCGGCGTTTTTGCGACTCTCTCACGATATCCTGTCATGCATAAAAAGAGAGATAGAGAGATAGAGATATTGAATGGAACGCTCTCGTCAGTCATCATCATCCTCAGAGAGAGGGAAAAAAAAAGCTTCTCTCCTAAAATCGGATTTTTCTCGGGGGTCGTGTCGGCGCTTTTTTATTCATCATCATCATCATCATCTTCGCGAAAGAAAACGCACTATAGGGGGGAGAAAGATACAAAAAAGTAAAACGCACCGGGTCGCCGCCTTTCTCTGGTCTCAGCAAGTTAATGTCGAGCATGTTCTCGTCGTCGTCGTCGTTGCGTGTTTATGTTGTTATGCACCACGCACTACTATTACTACTACTAGAGTATTCTGTGAGGAGGAAAAAGAAAAGGGCTCGCACACGAAAAAAGCAAAAAATCCGGATTTTTGAGTGAGAGCACGCAAGAGAGCAGTTTTAGCAGTTTCTTTTGGCTCGTGTGGGGGAAAAAAGTTTCTTTCGATTTTCATCACACAGAAGCACACGCTTTGCGCTCGCGCAACGCATGTCGAAACCGTCGAGGTACTCGAACCGCGTGCCCACTGGTAGTGGTGGTGGTGGTAGTGGTAATAATAATAATACTAATAATGATAACGGGTTACAAATAGCCACGGGAGTGCGAATGGAGAAACCGCTCTCGTACGAGGGACCGTGTCACCGGTGTAACAAACTCGGACACAAAGCGAAGGATTGTTCGAAACCTCGGATATGCGCGAAGTGCGGACAGAACGGACACGTGGAGAGAGACTGCGCTCATAATAATAACAATAATAATAGAAATAATAACGGCGCGGTTCCTAGGAAGAAGAAACACGGGCAGAACTATCGCGGTTCGGTGTGTAAACGCTGCGGGCAGAGAGGGGGACACTCGAGCTCGAAATGTCCAAACGTCGCCAGGTGTAAAATATGCACGGAAAACCACGAGACGAGAGAGTGTCCGAGAAATTTAGGAGGAACCGTGAGCAAGAAAAGAAGAGAGATTGAAGAGCAGCGGTCGTTCGTGACGCAGAGAAAAGCCATGATGATGGAGGAGGAAATCGGTTTAGGAAGAAGAGCAGACGGCGGCGACCGCGACGACGAAGAGGACGCCAACCGACGAAAACCGAGGAAGAAAGTGAAACTGGTGCGCGTGAAGAAGAAGGAGAAGAAAGAGAGCGACGAGGAAGAAGGAGAGGAAGACGACGCCGAGGAAAACAAAAAAGACGAAAAGGAGCTCAAGGAAGACAACGCGTGCGCGCCTCTCGTCGATTACGCCTCGTCCTCGGACGACGACTGACAGAACGCTTCGCATAACTCTCTCTCTTTTTTGTTCACCGATAGAAAAATCAATTCTAAAATAGCTCTCGTGCAACGCGTATAACAGATAGATAGATAGAAGAATACAACAGATGCAACGCGCAAACGATGACCCGATAAAAACTCATTCTCGACTAAATTAATATATATATATAGCGCGTATTCTTCCGTCGCGTGTGCGTAGCAAAAAGTTCTCATCTCTCTCAAATAATAATAATACCTAAATCGCCATCAACTCTCCGAACGCTCGCATAAACACGACCGAGCCGAAAAAAATGGCCGCCGAGCGCACCAACTCCACGTTCGCTCTTCTCACCTCCGGCGTGGCGTTCGTGAATTCTCTCTCGATGATGTCTTTGACGCCCATATTTGATTACGTACGTATGAATATAATTTTATATACGAGTCGTGTGTCTCTGATACGAAAGTGTGTGAGTGACGATTTTTCGCAGTTTTTTTCTTCA
>Ga0181607_10003674_pt1 | contig 13278 bp, 9 predicted proteins | sample 041ome_9_FD_132420 | JGI IMG/M metagenome (GOLD analysis project Ga0181607, IMG submission 132420) | Coastal salt marsh microbial communities from the Groves Creek Marsh, Skidaway Island, Georgia - 041413US metaG (megahit assembly) | ecosystem: Environmental > Aquatic > Marine > Intertidal zone...
TCCGCGGTGTGGACCGCCGATTAAGACCGCCGTCGTTTGCATCCTTCTCAGTTTTTCTCGCCACTGCGGTAAGGTTAATCCGAGTTTCTCGTGGCCGAAGAAAATCGCCGCTCCGTACCTAGAGTGCGCGTAAAGACACACCGCGAACATGCCCGCGTAGAGAATAAACACCGGAGCCCATATTTTCCAGCACCCCCCCTCGGCAGTTGTCTTCTGACGCTCAAAATCACTCTGACTCTCTTTGCCTCTCGTCGTCGTCCTCTTTTGCCGCCGCTCAGTTTTTCCTTCCTCGCGACGAGCATCGTCGGTGTTATCTTCTTCTTCTTCTTCTTCTTCTTCTTCTTCCTCCTTCTTCTTCTTCGTCATGGACGTTTTTACGGAAACAAAGTTCGTTGCGTGTACGGACGACAAAGACGTCGTTTTCGCGCCTTTTCGCCTTCTTCGGGGGGACATTTTTCTTGGCAAAATTATATATGAAGCGCGAGGAGCCAAAAGAATCAGCGGCAAACGACGACGACGACGACAACAACAACAACAGCAACTTCACACCAATAATCGACGGACCAATCGACGGCGCTTTTTTCAAAGTTGTTTGTTTCGTGTGATGTCTGTGTCCTTTTGTGATGATGGGCATTATCATGGGGGGTGCTCAAAACCCGAGACCTTTCTTGTTGAGTTTAGGGTTTTGAGGGGAAGTTTGGGCAAAAAAAAAAGATCTCTCTCTCCAATCTCCTCTCGTAGGAGATCTCGCTCCGTGAAAAAAAAAGAGGAAAAAAAACCTTCGAAAAGAGGGGGATTTTTTTTTCCTATAAAACACGAGAAACACGCGCGAGATATATATACAATATATAAACGCGAACGTCACAAATAAGCACGCATAATGTTTTCCGCGACCACACAATCCGCTCGATCGGTTTCTGCGCTCAGAAAGCCCGTCGCGAACGCTCGCGCGAACAGGTACGGCCGGAGATTGTTTTTGTTGTTTTTTATTTTTTTCGCGTACGCTTGTTTGTGTGCGAATTTGGGGGAGAGATGCTTCTCCGATGTGAGGGGGAGATATTTTTCTTTTCTTCCGCGAGCGAGCGGGGTCTTCGCGTCTTCTGTCGACGGTTTTCAATCGCGGGAATCCCGGTCGAAACAGTAAAGGCCACGACGGGTTGCCGGGCGTTTTTTGTACGCGGTCGCGGTTTTTTTTCGGTTTGCGCTCGCGTTCTCTCATCCCATCGATTGATCTTCTCTGACACTTATCCCTTCTTCTCTCTCTCTCTATCCAAAATCTCAAACATCGTATCTTCAACTTTGAAAACAAACAAAATAGAACCGTCATCAAAGCTACGGCGACGAACACGGAAAAGAAGCTCTCTCCGCTCGAAAGAGGGGGCACGAAATCCGGCGACGAGGCGTTCGGCAAAGATGCCGCCGCGACCACGAAAGCTGGCATGATGGGCAAAACCGCCCAGAAGTGGGAGGACTCTCGCTGGGTGAATGGCACCTGGGACCTCGCGCAATTCGCCAAGGCTGACGGCACCACGGATTGGAACGCGGTCATCGACGCTGAAATTGTGCACAGAAAAATGTTGGAAGAGAACCCGGCGGTTTACGACGAAGACGGCACGTTTGACCTCGGCCAAATCCCGTGGCAAGTGTGGATGACTCGCTTTCACTTGCCGGAGGCGGAGAAGGCCAACGGCAGAGCCGCGATGGTCGGTTACTTGTTCGCGTATTTGATCGACGCGGCCACGCACACTGGTTTGGTCGAGTTGCACGACTCGTTCTTGGGTAAGACAGCGATCTTTGCGACCGTCTTGTTCGTCTGCTTTGTCAGACAGTTGAGCGATTTGGACAACTTGAAGGTGTTGGCGGACGAGGCGACGTTTTACGACAAACAGTGGCAACAATCGTGGGAAGGCGTCGAGAGACCGTCCGAGAAGAAGGATTAAGAAGAAGAATTAAGTATTATTATTAGAAAGTAAGAGAAAGATAATATAAATCAGAATGACACAGAGAGAGAGACGATAGTCGATGCGAGGTAGAGGAGAAATCGAGTGCGAGGGATGATCATTGTAGAACTACGAAACACCACAGAGGAAGAGAAAAGGCTTGTTGATGAGAAGAGCCGCTAGCCGAGAATAATCAACAATTTATCACGAAGAGAGCGAAAAAAGCCACTCCAATTGCGCGGGTGCGCTTGCAGATTAAAGCGATTTTTTAATTGAATATACCAAAATTATAATAGAAAACATTCGGTCGTTGCGTGCGCGCGTACGCGACGCGCGCGTCGTTTGCTCTCTCGATGTTGTTGTCGGTATCGTTCACGAGTTCAAAGTCGTTACAAAAAATCTTTTTTCTTTCTCGCGTAAACGCACATGCGTTTCGCGGCTGCGGCAATACCAACACCGCCATCAACAACCGTCGCGTCGTCTTCTGCGCGTTCTCGTCATTGTTATCATCATTCACGCGAGAATCTTCGTCAAAGTCGTCATCTTCCATCGCGCGCTTCGTTTTCGGGAAACTCGTTTTTGAAACGTCGACATCATCATCGCGCGCTTGAAAGACAACAAACGAACGCGCGAACGATGACGACAAAGACGAGGTTGACATCGTCGAAGGATGATGGTGATCGCGATAGCAACGAGGATGCCATTGAACTCTTGACAATGCTCCGAGCGATGATTGCCAATCGACAAAAGTTCCCCGAGTTGAGGAAGAAGTGCGTGCAGTTCTTCGAGCAAAAGATGCTGGAAAAAGAAAAAGAAGGGAACAACAAATATTCGATACCGCCGCGGATATGTTTAGATTGCGTGGAGATTTTAGAAAAAGAACGACGCGCGAGAGAGATAGAAATGCACGAATCTTTCGAGCGAGATGGTGAAGAAGAAGAGGAAGATGAATTTTACGACCGAAACTGGGGACAGGAAGAGTCCTACGACGAAGACGACGCGCGAGCGCCATCCGTGAAAGAGATTGAAAGCGAGCGTATTTTGCTTCAATTCGTCATCATCGAGAGTTGTTCGCGAGCGAACGGAGTTCGAGAAGCATACACAAGAAACTGGTTTGAACTGAAAAACATCACCCGATCGAGAGTGAAGTGCGAGGAGAGTCGACGACGCGCGGCGAATTTGGTGTATTTCGCCGCCAAAGAGAGAGGCGGAGGCGCGCAACAAGCGAGAGTTGTCGCTCGCATCGCGGAGTCCTTTGGGGTCAGCAAAGAAGATTTCTTTTGGGGAGAAGAAACAAACGACATCGTCACCGCTAAAGTCATAGAAGATTACGTTGAATATTTATTAGAAGAAGCACCAGGGAGCGCGTGCGCGACAATTACGCATTTCGAATTGGAAAAGTTTACCAATTCAGAAACGTTTGAACTTTTGGCGAACAGAGACGAGATTGGTTTGTTAGAAGAGTTAGTCAAAAATCTGAGCAGAGAGAAGAAGATTGAGTTTGTGGCGACGTGTTTAGCGCAAGACTCGCATTCGTTTTTAAGAGCCGGTTTTCGATTTGTGAAACGGTTTAATTTGTACGAAGAATTTCCGGACATTAAGAAACAGTATTGGGAAAGCTCCATCGACCGAATGGTTTCCAAAGGCGCGTTCGAGGCGGCGTTGAAGCACGCCGGTGATGACGTGCACTTTCAAGAACGAGTGGTGAGCGCGCTAGTTGCCGCGGGAGAGTTAGAATATGCGAGGACGTTTGCCGAGAGATGCGGCTTTAGCGAATCGGATATCGCTTCCATTTGTTCGGACGAGATGATGATGCAGATGCGCAGGGACCGAGAGTTGCGATACTATAAACTGCCAGAAAACGTGAACGTGAGTTTTGTGGACGACGAAAGTTCACTGAAAGAAATGTATCGAGTTTTATGCACGTCCAGCTCGATCGGCATCGATACCGAATGGGCCGCCAAGCTCGGCGGTAACGCGGAGGACGGCGAGAACGAGAAGGAGGAGGAGGAGGAGGATCAGGAGGAGGATCAGGAGGAGGAAGAAACCACGAATGCCGGCGCGCCTCCGTCGAAAAGAGCTCGAGGCGGCGCTCTTAGTGAAACGGTCGCGTTGCTCCAAATTAGCAGCAAAGAAGATTGTTTCCTCTTGGATCTCCCCAAACTCATAGACGACGTGCCGTCCGCGATTTTAAAAGACACTTTGGGCGCTTTGTTTTCAAACGACTCAATCTTGAAGCTCGTGTTTGCCGGCAAAGAAGACTTCAAACGGCTCAGTCAGTGCGCTTCGTACCTAGGACAGCCGCAAAACGTCCTCGACCTTCAACAGTACTGGAGAACGAGAGTTGAAGGCGCGAGACAGATGAAGACGAAGAAAAATAACAACCAACAAGAGCAAGAACAAGAACGAGAAAGAGAGGAAAGCCAACGAGAACCGTGGCTCCTCGAAAAAGAACTCAATCGCCACCAACCGATCGGTCTGTCCAACTTATGCTCGGTCCTCCTCTCGAAACCGCTCGATAAATCCGCGCGCATGTCCGATTGGTCCTCGCGACCGCTTTCGGACGCGCAGCGCGTCTACGCCGCGTTAGACGCGCAAGTTTTGGTCGACTGTCATCAAATCTTGTTAAAATACGAAGCGAATGCGAAGCTTTTGTAATACGTATTATGAATAAGTATACACCGTGTGCGCGCGTAAAATAAATGTTTGTGTCGATGCATCTCTCTCTCTCTCTCTTTTGCGCTCTCTGCTCGTTCAAAAAGTTGCCAGTGTCACAGTTCGACGAGTCCTAGACTGGAATAAAAGAACAAAAAATTGAAAAAAAAAAGAGAGTTTTTGCGATGTCGTCGACGTGATTGATTGTTCTTTTCTCTTCGCCACAAAAGAACGCGCGCTTGTTAAAGTTGCCTACTTTCTCGATAAAAGCAGCAAAAGCAGCAACGCACCACGCGGGCGGAACGAAAAAGAGGAGGAAGTAGTCGGTCGTCTATCATCAATCGTCTATTCGTCCGAGTTTGTCATCTTTAGAAGATCGATCCTCCGAAAAAAAGGGTACAAAAAATCCGGATCGGAGAAGAACCGGCGCGCGCAAACGAGAGCGAACGCACGCGCGCAACGCACTCTCTCTCTCTCTCTCGAACGAGAAGAAGAAGTAAAAGAGAGCTCTCTGTTAAAACACGACTCGAAGAGCTTGATATAAGATGAGCGACGGTGACGAAACGAAAGGAAAGAAACAAGCGGCGATGGTCGCCGCTTCCAAGAAGAAGGAAAGTAAAGAAGAGTCCGCGGGAGGGGCAAAACAACGGGGAAAAAAATCATCCAAAACGACCAAAACGGAAGAAGAAGAAGAAGATGCGACGGTCGAGAAAGGAGACGACGAGGAGGAGGAGGACGAGGAAGAAGGGAAGAAGAAGAAAAAAGTCGAACGACTTCCGAGACCGTCTCGAGAGAAGCACGAGCAAGCGATGAAGAAGTTGAACGACCAAATCGAGGCACGGAAGTCGATCATCGAATCGGCAAAGACGAAAATCAAAGCGTTGCGGGAGAAGCGGGAGAAGGAGCAAGCGAAATACGCGCCGATTCGGTCAAAGTTGAACGAGTTAGCCGCGCAGTGTCAAATTTTGATGCAAACGAGAGATGCGTGCAGGAAAGAAGTGCAAGCTTTGGATAATATGGGGAAAGGCGACGGTTCGAATAGCGGGAGAGGGAAGAGCGCGGAGCAAATCGACGCGGAGGTGGCGAGAATCGAAGATCAAATTTCGCACGAAACGATGAGTTTGAAGGAGGAAAAAGTTTTGGTGGAAAAGATCAAGCAATTGAATAAGATGAAGGACGCGGCGAAAGCGATGGCTGCGAAGCAGGCACAGATTACCGGGACGGACGGGTCGAGGAAGGCTATGCAAGAGAAGGCAAAGGCGAAGGACGCGGAGATCAACGCCAACAAAGCAGAGCAGCAAAAATTGAAGAACGAAATCGACAAGATTCGTGGCGTAGAAAGTGGAGGAGGTAACAACAAGAATAAAAAAGAAAATGGGAATAGCGGCGGCGATAACTTCAACAAGACCTTGAAAGCTTTAGAATCGGAAAGAGACGGCGCGTACAAGCAAATCTTGAAGATTCGCAAAGAGATGGACGATTTGCGAGACGATTTTAAGAAGAAGAACAACGAGTGGTTGAAGAGAGAGAAAGTGTTTCGCGCGGAGCGTGACGCGGAGTACGCCGCGGAGAAAAAAGCGGCGGAAGAGAGAAAGAAGCAATGGGAAAGAGAAAACGCTCCGGAACCGTTTGAGGCAGAAATTTCTGCGTGCGACCAGTTGGTAAGTTTCTTGCAAAAGTTCTTGCCGAAGAGTGCACCGGCGGAAACCGCGTCGTCGTCATCGAAGAACGGAAGCGCGGAGGATTTAACCGCCAAGTTGTCAGGTCTGAAAATGGTCAACAAGAGAGACAAAGACGAAGAGATGGACGATTTGCTCTCCATGACCGGTACGCTCACGAAAGCGAAGAAGAACAAAGTCAACGCGATGAAGAACGCCGGACCTAGACCACCGAAAGACACCGATAAAGTTAATTTATCGTTAGATGCGCACGGAATGTTTGGTAAAGTAGGCATTTCTGCGCCTTTAATAGTTGGTGAGGTGCCCAAGTGTGTAGAATTGCTCAACAAGAAAAAAGAAGAATTCTTAGAGAAGCGCAAGGTGAAGAAAGAACGCATCGCGGCTGGATTAGAAGACGCAGTCGAAGAAGATTCCACCAAAGACGAAGAAAAGAAAGAAAAAAATAACAAAAAGGGTAAGTCTAAGAAGAAAGGTGGTAGCGGTAAGATGCTCGTGACGGTATCGTTGGAAGTCAAGGAGGACGAAAAGACGGTTGTTGTTTCGATTTCGCCGAAAAAAGAGGATTAGAAAGGGAGAAAACAAAGTGAGCGAGAGAAGGAGAAAGAGATAGGAAAAACTAATAAAATCGACATAATATAACAATAGTATTAATAAGGGATTGTGTTCGAGCACGAAGACGAATGCTTGAATGAAATTGTTATGATAATGATGATAATAAATAATACCGGTATACATTGATTTACTTTACACTAGTTTCTAACTCGCTGCGCGCTATGCTACTGTTTTCTTTCTAAAAATGTGCGACTATTTTTATGTTCTTTGCTTCTCTTTTTCCTCTTCCTGCTTCAATAAATAATACTCCGGATCGGTTTTCTTCAACAATTCACGCGCGTGTTTCCTCCACGCCTCGGAAACTCGCAACCGCATATCGAACGCATTCCCCATACCCCGCAATAGAACAGATACTCGGGAGATCATGACCATTTGTCTCGGCGTGTCAATCATCGGGTCTCTTTGTTCCATCTCGTCAATAAACGCTTGTAAATTTAACCCTTCGGTGATGTCCGGTGTATCTCGATCGTTCCAGAAGGTAGCTAGTTTATACGCCGTATCGACGTCTCTTTTCTTCGTCTTTCCTCCGAACCCGTCGGGCGGCGGCGACCAGACGAGCCGCGCCACTTCTTCTTTATCTTCGTGCAGCAACGCCAAAACGAGTTTTGCGTACGCGCGTCGAGCGTACTCGTCAATGCGCACGGTTTGACCGTAGTCAATGAGACCGAGTCTTCCATCGGGCATGAGAAGAATGTTGCCAGGATGCGGGTCGCCGTTGAACGTGCCGCATTCGAAGATTTCGTAGGCGTGCACGTCCAACATGGTTCGCAACACGTCGCCGAGATTGACGAGCGTCGCGGAGGGCTGCTTCTCCTTTTTGCCGTAGATGAGACGCAAAGGGGAGAAATTGTACGCAAGCCGCATCGGTTCATCGATCAGGAAAGATTTCGCTCGGATAATTGCATTCGCCTTTCTCGTCGCCCGCGCGGCTTCTTCCACGTCCTTCTTCTCTTCGCTTGCTTCAGCTAACAACGCGTCCGCCGAATGTCGCATCGCGTTCGCGTTCGCTTTCCTCCCAGTCGCCTTTAAAAATCTCTCGTACGATTCTTTCACGCCTTTTACTAACGGCACACCCTCTATCTCTTCCATAAATAACACGTTCTTCGAACACAACTCCTCTCTCGGTTCCGGTACTTTCACCCGATTTTCAAACTTTCCGTCCTCGATCAAACGTTTCATCTCCCTCAAGTTCTCCGCCTCGGTTCGATAATCAAACTCGTTCAAAAAGTTCCTCTGCACTTCTTTCAACGGCGGCACGTGTTGCGGCTGAAACAGTCTCAAGAAGAAAATCATCGTGTTCACGTCGTTCCTAAACCGATTCTCCACCTCCGGCGCCTGTACTTTCACCACGTACGTCTTCGGATCTCCTTTCAATCGACATCGATGCACCGCCCCGATCGACGCCACGCCAATCGGCGTTTCCTCCCAATATTCGATGCAATCCTCGTATTTTGTCCCTTTTAAACTCGCCTTTACGATTGCTAACGCCTCGCCTCTCTCCATCGTCGTCGGCGCTCGATCTTGCGCTTTTTTGCACCACTCGAGATATTGTTTTGGAATGAAGTCATCTCTGGTGGATAAAAACTGCGCGTGTTTGATGTAAAACCCGCGCTGTTCCCAGACTTGTCTCTCGATGATTGGACTGAAATACTCGTGTAATTTCTCGTACTCTTCGTCCGCTTCCTTGTTCGAGAGTAAGCACAGAGAGGTGAACATCGACGCGATGTTGTTAAACGTCGAAGTCGACGACGCTTCGATTTCCCCGGAAGAAGAAGACGAAGAAGAAGATGATGAAAATCGATGAAACATCTCGTTCCGTCGCTGCACGAGCCGGTACGAGAGGTACGCCGGCAACGCGTGGTACCAAAACGTCGTCGTTCGTTTCGTGTTTTCGTAGTCTCGGGAGAGTTGGTACCCGGAAAAGCCCAGCAGCGCGGTCGAGAAGGCGGCGGCGGCAGCCGCAGCGCCTCTTCTTCTCTGCATTTGTTTTTTCCAAAACTTTTTTTTTTGTGTGAGGAAAAAAAGTCAAGCGTTTTTACACTTTTCAACACTCTCCGGGAAAGAAGAAGAAGAAGAACTGTGTCTGCGCAAAGAAGGAGTGAGAGAGAGAGAGAGAGAGAGAGAGAAGAGAGCAGAAAACAAAACGATAACATGTCCGCCTCGTCGTCCTCTTCTCTGTCGACGCTGCGACTGTACAGAAACATTCTCAGAGCGACGAAACGGTTTCCGTCGAAGAACAAGGACGGTTTGTACAAAGAAATCCAACTGGAGTTTCGGGAAAATCGTGCACTCGAGGACGCGAGAGACGTCGAGAAGAAGCGAGCGATCGCCATCGACGGGTTGGACCGGTTGAGAGCGTTCAGCGGGTTGGACGGGAAGAGCAACGAGTGGCAGGTGAGACTGAAAGGACCGTCGACGGAGGAGAGTCGGTGATGCGTTTTTGATGTTTGTTTGTGTGATGGTAGTTTTTCGCGTCGGTAGTCAGTAGCAGTTTCTTCTATTATCATCGTGTTGTGTTTAGCTTCTTGTAGTTCTATTATAACGTGTAGCGCCGCGTCACGGAGCGGCTTCATCTTCCTCCGAAAACGGTTTGTGACGTCGGAAACGTAAGGTGACTTTTACGATGCCGTTGTCGATGTTGTTGGCGGCATCGGAAGTATCTTCTCCGACGACGAATCGAGGCGCCCACGTCCTGTGCTTTTTGTTTTTTTCCTTTTCGCTCTTGCCTCGGTACGGCGGATGTCCGAGAGGAACGACAATCGGGAGGTGTTTACGAACGATGTTATCGAGATTGCAGGTTGGAGGAATGCGCCAATCGGTGTCGATGTGGAACGTTTTCTCGGTGGTGCTCACATCGTATTCGTCGTTCGCGTCGTAACATCGCACCGGTATGTGATAGGAGATGTTGTTATCGAGAGCGTCCCAAATGGAGAAACATTTCGGTCGCTCGAGTTCCTCTCGATTCGTACTGGGTACCATTTCGAGCGTTATCGACCACGGACCACAGATTCGAGTTTGAATTTTGCCGTTTTGGTCGTCGTCGCTAAAACTTTTCACCGGAACGGAGAAGTTTTCGAACGTCGCCACCGTCGCTTCGGAGAAAAATTCTTCGGCGAACATGGCGAGCGTTTTCGAGGCGTCAGCTGTCAAGAATACTTTAGTTTCTCGTTTCACGGGGAGCCAAGAGATGACGTTGTCTGGATCGCTCCCGCGTTGTTTTGGAGGTTTCGTCTTTGTCGGCGTCGCGGATGACGTATCGGCGGTAATTTTCTTCACGATTTGTCCAACCGATTCGTCTTTAAACCCGTTCGTGCCTAACTTGTGGCAAAACTCTCTCAGCGTTTCCTTCCAGAAAAACAAAGGCTGCGCGGTGAACGCTTCGCACGGAACGTATATTCCTGCATCCGAGACTCGCACTTTCGCGTAAAACGGGTTAAATATTGAGTTCTTTACCATTTCATCCAGCATTTCGCTGTTTCGGCCGATTTGCGTTACGTTTCTTAAAAATCCTTCGCCAAACATATCAGCCAACAGAGGCACCAATTGGTTTCGCAACTTGCCTCTCGTGCTCCACGTCGGCGTGGAATCGAGAAAGTACGGAACACCGAACGTGTGTGCAAAATCTAGGACGTCTGATTTTGGCCTCGACAACATCGGTCTCCATATTCGAACGTTTTCTATGATGCCTTCATCGGACATGCCGTTGACGTTTAACACGTTCGCGCCACGAAACATGTTCGTGATGACATTTTCTTGAACGTCGCCGTCATGATGGCCTAAAAGAACCGCGGGATACTTATATTTTTGTCGCATGAGCTTGTAGAAATCGAAACGAATTTTCCTGGCTTCAATTTCGTACGTTTCTCGTGGTGTCACTCCTCGTTTTAAGCCTTCGCTGTTCATGTTTTTAATCTCGCACGCGATGGCGTGTTTCCGACACCACACGTCTAAAAAACTCGCCTCGGCGTTTGCCTCTGGGCGATTGCCGTAGTTTATGTGTAACGCTATCACTGTGTACCCTAACTGTTTCAAAATCATCCCTAAAACCATCGAGTCGACGCCACCGGAGAGGGATACCGCGATTGGTTTTTTATCATTCCCTTCGACGTAGTCAAACCGGTCTCGTTTCGACTCCATGAACTTTCTCACCGCGTCGACGATTGGCATGCGCATCGCTTTTTCTATTTGCTCCGCGGTTGGATCGAATTCGAAAAACTCCAAGATCTCGCTGTTTGTTTCTGGATGCCACTGCTTCCCTTCTAAATCTTGGTAACATCGCAAAGAAGTCTTTTTGAACTTTTTCAGCAACTCGAGACTGGCCGAATCCGATTCGATTCGCTCATCCAAACAGTCTATGATTTTTTTCAATCTCGGCAACGTTTTCTGCGTGTGTCTGTACGGCATGAGGAGAAACACCAGTTGCTTCGCATCGATCAGGTGCGAGGTGACGTCAATCTTCTCTAAACATCTATCTACGATTGTAACGCACACTTCATCTAACAGAGCTATGTTCGCTTCGGCTTCGGCGGCGGATCCTTCTCGCAAAGAAGAGCAACCGCGAAAGTGGTGTCTCGAGAACTGGTCGAGTACCACGATCGTCGGCACTACCGTATTATTCGTCGCGCTTTCCTTATCCTCGTTCTTTTCGATGTCGTGTAAACATTCCCGAATGAACTCGTGATGTTGATCATTATTATTCGTGCGGTCGCTCTCCTTCTTCTTTTTCTTTTCGCGATAAAAAATCCGCAACTCGTCCAGTAACTGTCCAAATTGACTCGAAATCAACGCGTCTAAATCTTCTCTCTTCTGCGCGTCTGAATGTTTGATAAACCAGCGATTTTCATACAACGCGTCTATCAAAAGCGCCGAAGCGCGGCGATGATTTTTTTCGTCTTTATCTTCTTCGTCGTACCGAAACCACAGCTCCGCAGCTTTCCTTCTCAGCGCGTCGAATGTGGCGGCAACTGCTTTGTTTTCGGGTTCCGAAGTTGACAACAAAAGCGACGCTTCTTTCTTCAAAGACGACGACGACGACGACGACGACGACAAGGAGGAATGATTGGGGCGCTTCGTCTTCGTTCCGCTAGCGGTTGAACCGCGGTTTCCCATGATTGAGAAATCGTGTGTGTGTGTAAGTGTGTGACGACTTGTGTTTGATGTTAGATTTTTTTGTTTGTTTGGGAAGAGAAAAAGTTTGTGAATGGCGAGAGAAAAAAAAACATTGTTCTTGTACAAAAAACTAAACCCTAACTTCGTACCATAGCTTTCTAACCGGTTGAAGGCGAATAAAAAGTTGAATGGCTCAGTGGTCTAGTGGTATGATTCTCGCTTTGGGAGTGGATTGTTTACTTCAATGCGCTGCTAAAACTGCAGTTATTATAAATCATAATATGCGAGAGGCCCCGATTTCGATTATCGGCTGAGCCCAGCCTTTTTTTTTGCCGTTTTGTGCTCACATGCATGCGTACGCGCTGTAGTATGTGTATATTTTATGTATATATTACACTGTTTTACATCCTGATTCACGGTGATGTTCTTATTATATTCACTCACCGCTCGATTCGTTCGAATCGCTCGATCAGCTCCACGATTTCGATTTTGTTTAGCCTCGAGTACCCTTTGATGCCGTTCTGTTTGCACGTCTCGATCAACTCTGGCTTTTTCATCCTTCGCAACATCCATTTTCGATCCCACTTTTCGATTTCATCCGCGGCTATTGATTTTTCCTTCTCTAACATTTCTTCGGTGGCTAAGATTTCTCGCTCGATTTGAGCGCGAATGCGTCCTTCTTGAACGTCCATCGGGAGGTTTCGCAGTTGCACTTGAAGTTCGCCGATGTATTCTCCCAAGTGTTTCGCAAACGAAGATTTCTTCGCACCCATCGCGCTGTCTCTATCGTCGATGACATCACTATTCCGTCTCTCCTCACCTTTACTACTACTACTACTACTACTACTACTGCTACTACTATCGCTGAGGTTACTTTTATTATTAGCGCCGCCGACGAGCAACAAACTCGATTTCAAACTCGACGCGATTTCTTCGATCACAATCTTATTCTCGTCGACATTTTCCCCGTCTCCGTCAATCTCCTTATTCCGACCTTCGCTACTCAAAAGATTTCCTCGCCTCTTTGGTTTCAACAACCCAAACGGCGACTCGATTTGCGCGTGCGCGAAGCACATCAACGCGACCAACCACGTCTCTTTCCTCGTCAAATCAAACCCGCCGAACCGCGCGTACCCGAGCAGATACGCCACCGCGTACGCGCCAAATCTCTTCTGTCGTTGCACTTCCTCCTCCGATTTCTGCTCGACTTCCCACGCGCCGACAGAAAGTTGCGGTAAAAACCAACTCGCGGCGCCGAATATCGGGAGCAACGCGAGGCACGA
>Ga0181607_10003689_pt1 | contig 13241 bp, 12 predicted proteins | sample 041ome_9_FD_132420 | JGI IMG/M metagenome (GOLD analysis project Ga0181607, IMG submission 132420) | Coastal salt marsh microbial communities from the Groves Creek Marsh, Skidaway Island, Georgia - 041413US metaG (megahit assembly) | ecosystem: Environmental > Aquatic > Marine > Intertidal zone...
AAATTTTTTTATATTTATTTAAATATATTTTTTATAAATTTTTTTTTGTAAATTTACTTTTAATTTTTAAAGCATTTATTTTTTTTTTTTTTATATTTTTTTCTGAACTTCTAAATATTTCTGAAAGAACAATTTTTAATTCAATAATTGAGTCATTAATAATCCACCCAGCATTCTCTTTTTGAATGATATTCCAAGGCGTTTCGTTAGTTGTTAAAACAGCCAAACCCCTTGCCATTGCCTCAAGTACAACGATACCAAAATTCTCATTAGAAGATGGAAGTATTAATAAATCATACTTCTCAAATGTATTAATTTTTTTAGTATCACTAAAAATTGGATTTAAAAATTTTATTTTATCGTGATTATAAATATTAAATTTTTTGCGATAATATTCAGCATCACCATAACCAATAATATCTAAACTCCAATTTTCATCTTTTACGTCTATCCATGCTTTAATTAGTTTGTCTAAACCCTTTTTTTTATGCAATCTTGAAAAAAATAAACATCTTTTATTTAATTTAGTTTTAATATTTTTTTTAATTGTATTTTTGCTTATTCCAAAAGGTAAAACTTTTGTTTTAAAATCATTATGTAATTTTTTAAGACTATTTGCTTCATTTGAAGATGCACAATGTATTAGATTTGCTTTAAGTAACAATTGTTTTTGATATAGATTCCACGCAAAATATTTTTTTAATCTTTTTTGTGATAAAGACCATGGTTCATAAAATCCCATTGGATGAATAACTATTTTTTTATTTAATCCCAGCATCATAAGATTTATTTTTACATAAAAAATTGTCCATCCTCCAAAAATATGAATAATATCTGAAGATTTAATAATTTTTTTTAATATTTTTTTATTTTTAAAATTCTTACTATTTTTACTAACTATCCAATTACTGATTTTAAGTATTTTACAAATATCAATCACACTTTTAACTGACGTATATTGTCCACCATACTTTTTGTCATAGTGTTCTGTGATAAAACAAATTTTCATAAAATGATTAAATAATTAATACTAATATTTTTAAAGTTAATAAACTTATTCAAATATTTTAAATAAATTTGTACCAATTTTTTTTAAAGTCTACACTTTTATCGTCAATTATGTAATCAAACGAAGGTTTACCAAAAATTAACTTGTGAAAATTAAGACCCCAACCTTTTAACTGTTTGTATGTAAAATTATATCCTCTTTGTTTTGCTAAACTTATATTTTCATTACTTCTTCCCATGAATCTGGCTGTAAAAACAATTACTTTGTTACCATTAGCATACAGTTGATTTATTTTAGCAATAGCTTTTTTGTTAGGTTTTGATTCTTTATAAAAGTTTTTTTTAGTTCTGCAGATAACACCATCTATATCAAAACAGTATGTATGTTTTTTTATTTTCATAATTTTTTTTTTTTATGAGTTTCTTTGAAATTTTCAATATAATCTTTTAGATTTTTCTTACCTTGTAAATTATAAAGTTTGATACCTCTGATGTTCTTTAAATTTTCTGTAATAAATTTTTCACCTATTCTTTCATTTAACATTTTTATGTTATTACTAAACATTTTGGCTACATTAATTATAGATAATGATTCTTTAGAGCTAATTGAATAAAGTCTATTTTTATTTTCTTTCCACGCAAGGTAGCATGCCTCAACAGTATCTGTAACATGCGTGAATTTTCTTTTTTGTGTACCTGGTTTAATTACAGTTAGAGGCTTATTATTAATATATTGGGTCTCAAAAAAACCCATGACTGCAGACATTTTGGAATTTTTAATCTGTCTTGGTCCATATACATTATAAAAATAAACTATTTCATATTTTAATTTATTCCATTTACCTAAATTTATAATCAAATTCATATTAAATGCTTTTGTATATGAATAAGGTGACATGTGTTGATCATTTTGCATATTTCCCAAGCTTGCTGTGGTAGCTGAATATACAATTTTAATATTATATTTTAGACAAAAATTAATTACTTCTGCAGTTCCTTTAATATTGCTATCAAAACATTTTTCTATGTTAAAAAAACTTTGATAAATTCTTGAAAATTCTGCAAAATGAAAAATGGTTCTTATTTGGTTTTTTTTTGAATTTAAAATTTTTTTTATATTAAGTATATCGTCATTAATATATAAAACTTTTTTACTAACTATATGATTTTTTTTATTTCCTGTGGAATAATTGTCAATACTTATGATTTTATAATTTGTTTTTTTTAATAATAATTCAATTAAATTGGATCCTATGAATCCACTTCCACCTGTTACAACTAAAATATTTTTTGATTTTGGCATTTTTAATTTTAATAATTAATATATAAAATTTATTTTTTTGCTATATCTATATATTCATTTGACGAAAAAAGAGCCTTTATATAGAAAATTTTTTTCATTAAAAATTTCTCTTTGTAATATGAATAATCTCTTGCACTACTAAAAATATATGGCAAATGAGAAAAATAATATATTGCAGTAAAAACATCATAAAAAGGAATTACTTTTTTTAATAATTTAAAAAAACTATGAATTTTCCATGAATTTCTTTGGGCAGATGTTGTCATATGATCTGGAAATAGAGTTACCAAATCTGGCATTACAACATATTGTTTAATTTTCCCTTCATGAATATTAATAGGCCAATCTACCAATCTTCCTATTTTTTTATTTTTTTTTATTATATGCCTACATGCATTTTGTGATATTTGATAACAAGTTGTGTAGGGTATGACAAAACAAGATTGGTAAATACTAAAATTCATGATTTTTCTGCACGAACTTTTATAAACTTTGCCAAAAGAATGAAAAATTTGAATAATATCATATTTATTTTTTTTAAAATAATCATTTAAATTTAACCACTTCAGTAAAAGTTTGGAAGGTTTGCAGTCATCTTCTATAATTACCGCATTTTTAATATTTTTTTTTATAATATATTTATAAATTCTTTGGTGACCCTCTGCACATGATTTTTCAAAATATGTCATCTCTCTTCCAAGGTGATAATGACTTTTTTTTGAGTCATAATACCTATCAAGAGTTCCGAAGTTCACAGGATCTCTTCCATCAATTGCATAAAAAATTTTATATTTTATCTTTAATAAATCTAACTTTTTTTTAATTTTAAACTCTCTTTTAGAATTTTTTATAGTTAACAAATATACAGGGGTCATTAGTTTTAAATTTTTACAACTATGATATAGTTTTTTTCATTAACATAATAGTATCACAAAAACTATAAATTAAATAATGACTAACTCTAGCCTTAAAGATTTTAATAAAAAAAATTTAACTCAGAAAGATGTCTGTATTATTGGTGCAGGTACAGCTGGTTTGTTTTTAGCAAATATTTTAACTTCAAGGGGTAAATCTGTTGTTTTACTTGAAGCTGGGAATGAAAAACCTCAAAATTTCAATATTAAAAATTACATTTTTAAAAATAATTTATCTAAAGATATGTTGAGTTCAAAGAAAAAAAATCTTGGCGGGACATCAACAGTGTGGGGTGGTCAAATGATTTCTTTTCAAAAATATGACGTAGAGCAAAGATCTCATATTAATTTAAAGTCCTGGCCAATAAAATTTAAAGAAATAAAGAGACATCATGAGAGTATCCTTAATTTTTTCAATTTCAGATTTTTGAATGAAACTTCAAAAGTATATCTAAAGAAAAAAAATTTTTTTATTTCAAAAAAAATTTTTCGATTAAGATTTTCCACTTTTATAAATAAAAAGTATAGAAATTTTTATCAGCTATTCAAAAAAAAAATTAAAAAAACAAATAATTTAAATATTTATAAAAATATTAAAAATTTAGAAATTGTTAATGATAAGAATAATCATGTAGTAAAAAAAATAATTATAAAAAATTCTAATAATGAAAAATTAGAAATAAATGCTAAAGAATTCGTCATTAGCTGTGGTGCAATAGAGTCTACAAAACTTTTACTTTCTTATAATAAAAAAAATATAAATTTTATAACAAAAAATAAAAGTCCATTAGGAATGTATTTTTCAGAACAATTATCTTTTGTTTGTGGAGAGTTTAATGTCAAAAATTATAGGAAATTTATCGAATATTTTTCTCCTATTTATCAAAATTTTTTAGTTCATGCTCCGAGGTTAGAAATTAGTAATGAATTTAAAAAAAAAAACAAAATACCAAGTGCATTTTGTCATTTTACTTATAATTATGAAAAACTTAACTTAAAATTATCCAATTTATTTAAAATTATCTATGATTTTATATATTTTAAGTTTATTAAAAAAACTGTTTGGTACAGAAAACCATCTAAAGTATTTCTAAATATTAATTTAGAACAAAGTCGAAATTCTAAAAATAAATTATACTTATCAAAAAAAATCAATGGGAAGTATAAATTAGTAATAAATTGGAAAATTTATAAAAAAGATTTTAGGATAATAAAAACAATTGCAAAAAATTTCAAAATTTCATGGTATAAAAATAAATTAGATAAAATTGCAAATTTAAAAATAAGTAATCCAGAAAAATATAATAATAAAACCAATAACCTAATAAAAATAACTTATCATCCTATTGGTTCTATTATGACTGGAAATAATAGAAATAATTCAGTTGTTGATAAAAACTTAAAAATATGGGGGATAAAAAATCTTTACATTTGCTCTACTGCAATTTTTCCATCATCTGGAAGTGCTAACACTGGTTTTAATTTTTTATCGTTAACTTATAGATTGAGCGAACATATTTATAATAAACTTAAATTAAGGGAATCAAGAGTTAAGACTAAATAGTCATTTTTAATAAAGTGACATATGATCAAGATATGAAAAAAATAAAAATTGCATCTTTATGGAATGCTACAGTCAATTTAAACTCATCATTAATTGTAAATTTAATTAAATTTTTAACTAATAAAGAAATTGAATTCGTTAAAATTAAAGATTGTGATATCTTAATTTTCGGACCATACGAGCAACAATCAGTATTATCTATAGCCAAAAGAAGAATTGCCAACAAAATTTTAAAGAACGATAGTATTAAAAAGAATTACCCCAACCTAGATATTTATCTTTTAAAAAGAAAATTTTCTCCTTTAAAAATATATTTATCTTTTGAAAATTATCAATTTCCAAATGTTAAATATGATTATGCTGTAACATCTTGTATGGGTATCAATGATGAAAATCATTTAAGACTTCCACTCTGGAAAGAATTAATAGATTGGTCAAATACAGGTATAATCAGAGCAACTGACGATTTTGCTAAAAGATTTAATAGATACTATGATTTAGAAGCAATGGTTATACCCAGTCCAAATTCTTTCTTAGATAAAGAAAGAAAGTTTTGTATGATAACTAGCCATCTGAGTGAGCCTAGAAAAAGCATATTTAATAAATTCTCAAGAAAATTCAAAGTTGATGGATATGGACCATGCTTTAATAAAAATATTAAAGATCATTTTTCTAATCCAATCAAAAAAATTGATATTCTTAAAAATTATGCTTTTAATTTATGTCCAGAAAATAGTTTATATCCAGGTTACTATACAGAAAAAATTCCTGAAGCCTTTTTAGGTGGCTGCCTCCCTATTAGCTGGACAGATCAAAATGTAAAATATGATTTTAATACAAATTCATTTATTAACTTATTAGATTATTCACACAATAGTTATGAGGAAATTATTGATAAATTAAATGATGATCTTTTTTTAAAAAAATTTATTGATCAGCCTTTATTATTAAAAAAACCAAATTTAGATAATGAGATAAAATTTGTTAAGAAAATTATAGATTCTCTATAAATCTTATTTTTTTTTATATACTTCAATTAATTGTTTTATGATAGCTTTAATATCAAATTTAATTGACCATCCTTTATATTTTTTTTTAAATTTTTTATAATCTGTAATATACCAAATATGATCACCAAGCCTGGGTGTTTGATTTAATTTAAATTTACTCCAATTACTTTTATTTAATTTATTAACTAATTTTATAGTTTCCAAAATTGATATAGAGTTTTCTCTACCTCCCCCAGCATTGTAAATTTCTCCATATCCAGGTTTTTTATAAAAATGCCAGAACATATTTACTAAATCATACGAATGAATGTTGTCTCTAACTTGTTTACCTTTATAACCATATATTTCATATTTTTTATTACTAACTATGCATTTCACAAGATAAGATAAAAAACCATGCAATTGTGCACCCTGATGAGCTGGTCCTGTAATACATCCACATCTAAAAATTCCAGTTTTTAATTTAAAATATTTGCCATACTCTTGAACCATTAAATCCCCACTTGTTTTAGAGACACCAAATGGTGAATGTTTAGAATCATCAATAGAAAATTTTTCATTTATTACAAATGGTTTCGATTTAGCAAATACTTCATATCTATTTGGTAACTCTTTAATACCATCTAAATAATTAGGTGAGTCTCCATAAACTTTATTTGTTGAAGTAAAAATAAAAACTGCTTGGTGACAATACTTTCTTGTTAGCTCTAATAAATTTAATGTGCCTAGTGCATTTACTTTAAAATCTAGTAAGGGATTTTTGGCTGACCAATCATGCGAGGGTTGTCCAGCTGTATGGATTATCAAATCAAATTTTCTTTTTTTAAAAATTTTTTGTAGGGCTTTATAATTTATTATATTTGTGTTTAAAAAATTTATTTTTGTGAATTTTTTTTTTTGAAATTTTAGAATTTTATTTGTTGAGTACTTTTTTCCAAAAAGTCTAGATCTTAAATCGTTATCTAAAGCATAAATTTCAAATTTTTTTTTATAAAAAAAATCTACAGCTTCAGACCCTACTAATCCTGAGCTTCCTGTTATTAATATTTTTTTCATACTATGTGTCGGTAATTTATGATAATAAATTATTAAAATATAATTTATATTTAAATAACAAAATAAAACAAACAATTATTAATTTAAATATTCAATTTAAAATCTATAATCTAATCAAAGTGATCAAAATACTTATTTATATATTTCTTAACTATTTAATTAAAATAAATCTTTATTTAATTAAATATAAATTAAACAAATTTTATACTGCACCAATGTACTCCTTTGGAGATATTTTCACCTCTTTTGTACAAAATTATAAAAAAGTAATTAATAAAAGAAGAAAAGTCCTTGTCTTATCTAATTTTGAAGAAAAAATAGCAAATTTATTTTTTCCAAAAAATAAAATTTATAAAACATTTTTTCATATTCCACTATTCATACCAATTTATGGAATAAATTTGAAAGTAAAAAATCTGAAGAAATTGCCCAGAACATATAAAAAAAATATAACTTACAAAGAAAAAAAAATTCTCATAAATATTTTAAAAAAAAATTTAAAATATGTATCTCCAAAGGTTAGGAAATTTAAAAATCAAAAATATGTTTTGGTTTTTGTTAAACATTATAATAATGATATTAACAATTTAAATATACCTTTTCATAGACAAACTTCTAATCTTATTAAGGTTTTTGATACAATTAATTTTTTATTAAAAAAAAAAATAAAAATAATAATCCTTGGAAATAAAACTGATAAGTTTTTAAAAAAAGTTAAAGAATTTTCCAAAAATAAAAATATTTTTTATTTTAATGAACTTTCTAAAAAAGAAAAAATGATAGACCAACTTTACATTCACAATAATTGTAAATTTTCAATAGGTACGGACTGTGGTGCATTTATTATGTCAGTTTTTTTAAAAAAAAAAATTATTTTTTTTGATTCAATTTTAAATACTGAAGGTATGAATAAATTAAAAAATATCAATTTTTTATATAAAAAAATAAAACTAAAGAACAAAACTACCTTTTTAACTAAAAAATATCATAAAAATGAAAATATAATTAATAAAAATAGTTATAAAATCATTGAAAATTCTTATTCTGATATTACAAAACAAATAAAAAAAGTTATTTAAACATCTATGCTCAATTTTATCAAAAAAAAGTTTAAAAAAGTCTTATTTTTAATTAAATATTTTATTACAGTAATTAAATATTACACTTCTCCAGGTATTAGGCCCCATGCTTTAAGATTTTATGAAGATTCTTTGCCGTATGCACCAAGAGAAAAAATTTCTGCATGGAATTTATATGAAAAAGATGAATTAGTGAGTAGTTATAATCATTTTAAAAAATATTTTCCGACTTCTATATTCTTATTTTATAAAGAACAGATCCTTGAATATGCTTTGAAGAAATCATTTAAAAATGAAGATAGTAAAACTAGCCTTTATCTAGAATTTGGAGTGTACAAAGGTGATTCAGTTAATTTTTTAGCAAAAAAATTACAATCTAATATTATATATGGTTTTGATTCATTTGAGGGGATTGATCATGATTGGTCAGGTTATTATTTGCCAGAGGGTTTTTTTAATCTTGGAAAAAAAATACCTAAATTAAATTCTAATGTTGTTCCAGTTGTTGGATTAATACAGAATACACTTCCTAAATTTTTAAAAGAAAATGAAAAAAAAATAAGTTTTATTCATATAGATACAGACATATACGAAAGTGCAAAAACTATACTGAGCTTAGTCAAGCCAAGATTGGGGAAAAATAGTATTATTGTTTTTGATGAATTATACAATTTTCCAGGATGGAATGTTGGAGAATACAGGGCTCTTAGAGAGACATTTCAAGAAAATGAATACAAATTTTTAGCGTTTGCAAAAGATGGCCAACAAGCTGTTATACAAATCTTATAAAAAAAATATATTTCTTAAAAATTGGTTTTTTCAACGAAATTTAAAATCTGATCTCTTGTAATTGGAACATTCCCATTTTGTTCACATGCAACGGCTGCTGCAAAATTTCCAATTATACTGCTTACCACTATATCCCTAGTCTCAGAATAAAAAAAAGTTGTTGCAGCTAAATATGCGTCCCCAGCTCCAATTGCGTCTATTTTATTTGTAGCAAAAGTATCTAAAGGAAAAAATTCTTTTGGAAAATAGCCCTGATTCCTAAATATCATAGAGCCCTTGTCTCCCAATTTTAATATTAAATTTTTACAATTAGTTTTTTTTAATATGTTTGTTCCTAAAATTCTAATTCCACTATCTTGATCTCCTAAAGAAAATCTTGCTTCAGTTTCATTTGGAAATAAAATATCAAAGTTTTCAAAATCTGTAATATTTCCCCATCTACTTGCAACTTGACTATCAGCAACTTTAATTATTTTTTTTGGTATTTGGCTTGTAAAATTTTTAATTATGCTTTTATTAAACATTCCATGTCTAAAATCACTAAATACAACTGCATCACTTTTAGATTTTTTAATTATACCAGAAATTTTTTTTTGTGAAGTACTGTCAATTAAAGAGTTATCAACATAATCTACTTGAACAATTTTATAATCATTAGACCAAAATCTCTCCTTGAAAACTGTTTGTTTGCCATAAATAAAATTTGTTTTAATTTTGTGAGATTTTAAATCACTTAAAATGAAATTTTTGTGCTTATCGTTACCAATTACAGTTGTTAAGCTTACGTCTGCCCCCAAAGCTTTTAAATGTTTTGCTACAATTCCAGCACCACCAATAAATTTTTCTGATTTAAAAGGCCTTATGCTAAAGGTAGGTGTTTTGGTTGATCTTCCAAGTAAATCACAATAATTATATTTGTCTACTATTAGATCACCAATTATATGAATTTTCTTTTTAATAGTTTTTTTTAATAATTGATTAATTGTTTTAATTGATATTTTTTCTTTTTTTAATAATGAGTTAAATTTATCATATCTTAAATCTGGCTTTAAAGTTTGCTGAAATTTTGTTGAAGAATAAACTAAGTCACCAGGACTAAATATAATTTTTCCTCCCACTGTGTCCAAAGCTTTTTTTTCTTCTAATGTCTTTTCGTTTTTACCATTATCTAAATTATATTCATAACCTTTTAAAAAAAAATTTGGCTTAAGTTTTCTGATAGCTTCTATAGGTTTAAAATTTTTGTCAATAAAAGTATAGTCCACGAGTTCAAGCGCTGCTATATTTCTTACTCTTAAATCTTCTGGCACATATGTTCCTAATGATTTTTTTGTCACATACTTGTCACCTGTTACTGACACAATTAAAACATCTGCTTTTTCTTTAGCATAATGTAAATGTCTTATATGACCTGGATGAACAAGATCAAATGTACCATGACACATAACCACTGTTTTTCCAGTTTTTTTTATTTGAGCAATTTTTTTCTTGAGAATATCGATATCTAAGATTTTTTTTGAAAATTTTTTCTTAATATAATTCATTTAATTTTTTTCAAATTTATTAATTTTTGCATTTTTTTTAAATTATAATTATTCAAATTATCTTTAAGTTTATTTTTTGAATACAAATATGTCAGATCATTTATTGCATCTTCTACTTTATATTTATATGAAAAACCGGTTTTTATTAGTTTATCAGAATTTAATCTATATGATCTAACATCATTTGATTTATAGTATATTAATTTAGATTTTGTTCTTCTTTGAATGTATTTTGCCAACTTATTTATTGTAAAGCACTCATTTGATGTATTAAAAATTCCTGAGGGGATATTTTTTGTTAAAAAATGTTCGTATACTCTAATCATATCTTTAATATGGATATGTGGTCTAAATTGACTTCCTCCAAAAACTTTAATGACTTTATTTTTAAGAGCGCTCAACGTAAGTAGATTTACGCTTAAATCAAATCTAATTCTTGGTGAATGGCCGCATATTGTTCCTGGTCTGAGAGAATAAGTTTTAAAATTCCTATTTGACATTGACATTAAAAGCTTTTCAAAAATAAGTTTTGTTTTATTGTAAGTTGTTATTGGAACTAAGGATAAATTTTCAGTCACTTTTTTTTCTTTTTTAATCCCATAAACACTTCCTGAACTTGCATAAATAAATTTTTTTACTCCACTTTTCTTTGCTTTGATTAATAATTGATAACTTGCTAAAACATTAATTTCCCACGAAATACTTGGATCAATTTGAGCTGAGGGGTCATTTGATATATTAGCTAAATGAATTATCGTATGGAAACCTCTTAAATTTATCCTATCTAAGTTTCTAATATCCTCTTTTATGATTTTAATGTTTTTGTCTAAAGGGAGATTCTTTCCAAACCATTGAGTATCGATAACTGTAATTGAATAATTTTTTTTTTTTAAAGTGTCTACCAAAAGACTTCCAACATATCCGCATCCACCTGTAATTAATATTTTTTTCTTCATCGGAAAAATATCTATAAATTAAAGCCTGCTTTTTTTGCGTCTTTAATAAACATTTGAGAAGTTTCTTTAGAAAATAATTTAAGATTTTTATTTTTATATTTAATTTTATTTATTAAATCATTGCTCAAAGTAATAATATGACATTTGCACCTATCTGCCTGATAATAATTAAAAATTTCTCTAGAACTTGCCCAAAGAATCTTAATATTTTTTTTTGATTTAGAATAATTTACTATTTTTTTCACAATTGGCTCAGGATCTTTTCCTGTGTCAGCTATCCTGCCTGCAAAAATTGATAAAATAATTTCTGATTTTGTTCCAACTTTATTTATAATTTTTTTCACTTGCTCAAATGTAAAAACTGCTGTCACATTTATTTTAATACCTTTTGAATTTAAACTTAATATTAAATCACTTAAATCTTTACCTTTTGAGTTTTGTATAGGGATTTTAACAAATACATTTTTTCCCCAACTAGATATTATATTAGATTGATAAAGAATTTCTTTTACGTTATCAGAGAATACTTCAAATGATACAGGTTTATTGTTTATTTTTTTTAAAATTTTTTTACTGAAGTTTTGATAATTTTTTACTCCACTCTTCCTCATCAGTGATGGATTCGTGGTAAAGCCTCTTATTATTTTATTTTTATTTAAATTAATAATTGATTCATAGTCTGCACCATCTGCATAAATCTGGGTTCTTATTGTTTTCATAACTTATTTATATCCTACCATTTTGTATTGTTAATTTTCAATTTTGGATGACTGACTATATAATGCCATATAACTGCTTGATATGCTTCAGCAAAAGGAGTTACAAGTTTTTTATCAACTTCAGGTATAATAACTACATGATTTGCAATTTTTTCAGTAAAACTTTTGGATTTTCCAACAACACCCATTATTTTACACTTTTTGTTCTTTGCATACCTAAGAGCATTTATGATGTTTACACTTACTTTTTTTTTTAAATTTCCACCACCTACAGAAAATACAAAAATACCATCATTAGATTTTAAATTGCAGTTTTTAAGCCAATTTGAATATGAGGTATCCCATCCTTCATCATTAATTCTGGCAGTAAGCTCAGAAACATTATCAGATGGAGTATAGCACTCAATATTACAAAGTTTTCTAAAATCATTTACTGCATGTGAGCAGTTAGCTGCACTACCACCTACACCTAAGAAAAAAATTCTACCTTTTTTTAATCTTATTTTTTTTATTGTTTCAATTACTTTATCAATTTTGCTCTCATCTATATTTTGTGTAATTTGAATTATGCCAGAGAAAAAAGTATTAAAAAAATTTTTCATAATTTAACGTTTTTGAATTAAAATAATATTATTACTTCTACCTGTAAATTTACCGTTGTAAATATTCAAGATATTGACTCTATACTTTCTTTTTAAACGGTAAAAATAATTATAAAACTGATCTATTTTATGCTCATTAATATCCTCAATTATATAGTACCCATTTTTGTCTAAATATTTAATTCCAATATGGAAAAAATTAATATTTGCGCTATAATCATGCAAACCATCATCAATTATTATAAAGAATGATTTTTTAATTAGTTTAAAGAAATTCTTAACTTCGTGTGAAGATGTTTGGTCAACTACAAAAGTATTAATTCTATTTTCTTTAAACATAATCTTGGGGTCTATATCTATTCCAAAAATATTAGCTTTATTAAAGTAATCTTTAAAAGCTCTTAGGGAGGCTCCAGTTTTGGAATTTGTAGGAAGGCTTGATTTAATGTTTATGTCACTGCTACCTACACCAACCTCTAAAAAATTAAATTTTTTATTTCTATGTCGAAAGAATAAATTGTCATAAATATTTCCATAACTGTGTGGAAACCAACCTAAATATTTTGATTTTACAAAACCACCTTTATCACTGCCGTACTTTAAAAAAAGTTTATCTAAATCTGTTTTATAGGGGATGTAATCATCTAAAGTAAAATTAAAGCCAATTTTTTTTGGTATCCAATATTTTCTTATAAAA
>Ga0181607_10003694_pt1 | contig 13240 bp, 12 predicted proteins | sample 041ome_9_FD_132420 | JGI IMG/M metagenome (GOLD analysis project Ga0181607, IMG submission 132420) | Coastal salt marsh microbial communities from the Groves Creek Marsh, Skidaway Island, Georgia - 041413US metaG (megahit assembly) | ecosystem: Environmental > Aquatic > Marine > Intertidal zone...
CCACCACGTTGATAGGCTGGATGTGGAAGCGCAGTAATGCGTGCAGCTGACCAGTACTAATAGCTCAATTGGCTTGATTTATGCACTGAAAAAAATTTTATGATATATCATTAATTATGAATAATAGAGTAATTCACCTCTCTGAGAATGACATTAAAGGGGGAGCATCTTTTTACGCATATAGAGTTCACAAATTTTATTCAAAACTTTCAAATTATTCATCAAGAATGATGGTGTTAAATAAATATTCAAAAGACAAGAATGTTTTTGAATTTCAATATAAAAAAAAATCTTCACTATACAAAAAAACTAAATTTTTTTTTTTAAACAAAAGAAATAAATATTCATTTTATAATTTTGGCAAATACGTTATTGACACACAAGAACAGTTAGAAAAGTTACTTGATTTTAAGCCCAATATAATAATTATTTATAACAACACAAATTTTATACATCCTAAATTAATAAAGTTTTTAGCCAATAAAAAAATCAATATATATTTTTTTTTAATGGACATGGAATTAATCACTGGAGGATGCCATTATAATTATGAATGTGAGGGTTATAAAAAACTATGTGATGCTTGTCCTGCTATTAAATACCCTTGGAAAAATATTCCCAAAAATAATTTGGATACTAAATTTAAATATTATAAAAATATTAAGATAAACTTCCTATCTCCAAATAAAAAAGTTCTTGAACAAGTTAACAGTTCAAAAATTTTTAATAAAAAATTGCATACAAACAAACTTTTATATTTGGGAATTGATTTAAAAACATACAAACCAAAAAAAAATAGAAAAGAAAAATCTAACAAAATAATTATAGGGTTGAGATCGAGCTATAATCCGAGAAAAGGAATTAAAGTTTTTGAAAAAATCTTACTTTTTTTAAATGAGCAAAAAAAACAAATTAAAAATCAATTTAAATTTTATATAATAGGCGAAAGTCCAATAATAAAAGAATTGAAAGAAAAAAAAATTAGCTTTTCATTTAAAAATATTATTAATTCAGAAAAAGAATTAATAGAATTTTATCAAAAATGTGATTTTTTCTTAAATACTAGCACTGGCGATTTAGGCCCTGTAATGGTTAATGAATCTTTAGCTTGTGGAACACCCGTTGTATCATCAAACAATGGAGTTGCGTATGATTTAATTAAAAATTATTTTAACGGATTTCTAACTGAAGAAAAAACAGATAATTCTATGTTAAAAATAATTTTATTATTAACAAAATTAAAAAAAACATATTTAAAAAAAATGAGATCAAACTCAAGAAGAACTGCACTTAATAAATTAGATATTAAAAAATTTAAAAGCACAATAACATAAATGAATTTTAAGATTAAAATTTTTTCAACAAAAAAATTAAGTAATTATATTGTTGAAGAAATATTAAAATTAAAAAGAACTGTTTGGAGGCATTCAGCACGTAGCCATAGGACCTGGTTTAAAAAAAATATTTATCCGTTGGATAAACACATATTGTTAACTGTTAGAAACAAGATAGTTGGTTATGTAGCATTACGTAAACGAAGTTTTTTTTTTAAAAAGGAAATAAATTTTAAAAAAAAAAGCTATCTTTTATTTGATACATTAATCATTCATCAAAACTATAGGGGTCAAAACTTATCCAAACATCTGGTAAAAGAAACAATCAAAATCTCAAAAAAAACAAAAAAACCCCTAATATTAATATGCAAAAAAAAAACAGTTAAATATTATAAAAAATTTAATTGGCAAGTTTTGAGAAAACAAAATATAAAAATTATTGATCATCCAAATACCAAAGTAATTATGTTTTACAAATTTGGAATTAATAAAAAAAATATAATTCTTAATAAGAAACTTAATATATATTTTAAAAAATAAATGAAAATAAATTTCAATAATCCTTTTTTTTTCAAAGATACAAAAAAAAATATTAATCAAGTTTTTGATAAAAAACTTAGAGAAACAACTGGAGGAAAATTCTTTTATAAAAAATGTAATAATTTTTTAGAAAAAAAACTTAAAACAAAAAAAAGTATAATTACAAATAGCTGTACATCTGCACTAGAGATATCTGCATTACTCTTAGATATAAAGAAAGATGATGAAATAATTATGCCAAGTTATACTTTTGTATCAACAGCCAATGCTTTTGTGCTAAGAGGTGCAAAACCAGTTTTTGCGGAAATCAAAGCTGAAGATTTGAATATAGATGAAACAAAAATAGAAAAATTAATTACCAAAAAAACAAAAGCTATTGTTGCAGTACATTACGCAGGTGTCCCGTGCGAAATGGATATCCTAAAAAAAATTGCTGTAAAAAATAATTTGTATTTGATTGAGGATGCTGCACAGGCTATTTTTTCAAAATATAAAAAAAAATATTGTGGTACAATTGGTGATATCGGCTGTTTAAGTTTTCATGAAACAAAAAATATTACTTCTTGTGAGGGTGGAGCGCTATTAATTAATAACAGAAAATTTTTAAAAAAAGCAAGCATTATCTGCAACAAAGGAACAGACAGGGAGTTTTTTAATAAAAATTTAAAAAAATACTATAGTTGGAAAGATATAGGATCTTCCTTCATCCCTAGTGAAATAACATGCTCAATCTTGTATTCACAATTTAAAAATTATCAATTTATTTTAAATAGAAGGAAAAAAATTTGGAAAGAGTATAAAAAAGAATTTGCAAGTTTAAACAGTGAGTTAATAACTGGACAAATTAATCCAAAAAATAAAATTATTCACAATTATCATATGTACTATATGATTGCTAAATCTAAAAAAGTAAGGGATAGAATTTTAAAATTACTTGCTAAAAAAAATATAATTTCAACTTTTCATTATATTCCATTACATCTAAGTTTTGCTGGAAAAAAATTTGGTATTAAACGAGTAAATCTTAGTTTGACTGAAGAATTAAGTAATAAAATTTTTAGGTTACCGCTCTGGATAGGCATAAATCATAAATATGTTATACTTAAGTTAAAAGAAATTATTAAGAATTTTTAATTAAAAAATTACTTTTTCTATTATTCTAAAAAATTTATCTTTTTAAAAAGTTAAGGTAATTTTTTATGAAAATATCCTGATCAAATTTGTTGATCGCAAATTCTCTTATTTTATCTTCAGAATTTACAAAATGTTCTAAACACCATAAAATGCCCTCAGCAAGACTTTCATTAGATTTGTAATCTGATATATATCCATTTTTTTTATGCTCAATTAAAGATGTCAGCCCAGTTTGATTAAATACTACACATGGCGAGCCGCAGTGAATTGCCTCTAATGCAACTAAGCCAAACGACTCCAATATACTTGGAATTACAGTTACATCTGCAGCAGAATAAATTAATTTTAATGTATGTTCATCATTCACATATCCTAAATTTTTATAATTTTCTATAGAAAAACCTGAGGTTTTGATATCTTCCCCAAATAATAAAACTTTATAATTAATTTTTGATTTTTGTTCCAAAATTTTGATGGCATTACAAAAGTATTGGAATCCTTTTCTGGAGTTTTTAAGAAAATTATCTGCACCAAATAAAATAACTTTTTGATTTTTTTCTATTCCCAATAATTTTTTTGAGTAATTTTTATCAAATGGTTTCCAGGAATCTTTGTCTATAGTTAGGGGTATTAATTCAATATATTTATCTTTGAACAAAAAACTTTTTTTTGCTTTTTTGTACATCCAATCTGACGTACAGATAATTTTTTCAACTTTGTTAAAATATTTTACCTTTGTGTTCCACACAAATTTATTTAAATCAAATTTTCGCTCATAATTTGGCCTATTATCTTTCTTATATCCATCTATAAATCTTTCATCAAACGTGTAATGCTCAGCTCCGCAAAGGGGCCACATGTCGTGTAAAGTCCATATAATTTTAGACCTTATTTTGGAAATTTCTTTTATCGATATCATTTCATTTCCAATCCAATGCAGATTTACCCATTCGGGATTTAATTTATTGATTTTTCTATGCAAACCCGATGGTATTAAATTTATAGAATGGGTATTTTTGTTTTGAGTTTTAAAAAAAAAACCTAAGTTTCTGCTTATTTTTTTTTTTAAATTTATTTTAGCTATTTCAAATCTTGAGGAGGGAACAATTATATGATCATTTTTATCTTTTTTTTCACATACTAACATTTTTGAATTTATTTTTTTTTTTAATAAAAGTTTGTGAATTCTTAGAACTGCTTGAGCAGCACCACCTTCGCTGTCAGAAAAATTTACATGCAAAATATTCATAAACGAAACATTAAATTATTCAACTTTTCTGCAGCAATTTTTATTCCTTTGTTTGACTCTAAAATCATTACTTTTTTTTGCTTTAATATTTTTATCACTTCATTATAAATTAAATTAATTTCATTTTTTTCAAGTTTCAAAACATTGTTTTTTTTAGTATAAGACTTATCAAATACAACCACTAAATCTGGAAGGTTGATAAAAGATAAATATTTTTTTATTATTAATTTTTTATTTTTTTTTTTATAACAATAAATAAATAATCTTTGTATAAGACCCTCACTATCTATTAAAATTTGTTTATTATTTTTGTTTTTCATAGCAATTTCATTTGCAAGCAATTCTTCTTTTGACCAGTTTAAAAATAATTTTTTTTTATTTTTATTAAAGTTTGAATTATTAATTAATGATTCTATGAATTTTATTTTCTTTGTGTCTTTTTTTTTTAAAAAAGATTTTTCCACTTTATTTAAATAAGTTGAATAAAAAATTTTTAAAAAAGGAAAATTAATTTTTTCTTCATAAAAGATATTTTTTATTTTTTTAATATTTTTATTTTTTATTATTTTAAAATAAAGCGATAGAAAAAAATTTTTACGATTATTATTAAAATTAAGAGTTCTATAATCAAATACTTTATAATCTGTAAAATAGTCGTTAATTAGTCTTTTTTTGAAATAAGTTTTACCTGAACCTGAGGGGCCAAAAAATTCAATTTTTAACATTTAATTTATTTTTTTATATATATTAAGTCAAAATATAAGTAATTATAATCAAAAGTAATGAATAAATACATATTAGTCGTAGGTTCAAAGCCTGATTCAATGCTGCCAGATCTAAAAGTTGAAGAAATTTTAACTGCAAACGGTGCTGCAGAAAAAGCAAAAAAATATATTGAAAAATTTGAAAATACTAAATTCACAGCAGTTATCGGTGGGTCTGAGTTTTTAAAAAATTCTCAGGTAAAAAAAAGAGTAATAAATTCTAATCCTGATTTTCTTGTATCTAGATCAGGTATAATTGATTTTAAACAGTTTAATTTTAAAAAAAAAATAAATTTTTTTGTTATGACTATAAACAGCAACTTAAATTTCAACTCAAGTATTTTAAGTATAAATATCTAAGCATTTTATTAGCTGAACTGAAATATAGTAAAAATTTTTTTGAAAGTATTCACCACTTACTAAGAGCAATAAAATATAGCAAAGTACAAGGTGTATCTACTGGTTTTTTTTGCATATTATATTCTTTACATCAGAATCCAGATTGTGATGTAATATTAACTGGAATTGGAATGAAAGCGGGGGGCATTTTTATGATAATAACTCACAAAGATACTCTAACAGATCGAGAGTAGATCAATTTTTGTTCAATAATTTAAAAAAAAGATATAGAGATAGAATTAAGACAATTGATAAAGATTTATCTGAATTAATGAATATAACTTATCTTGATGTTAAGACTTTTTAAAGAAAGTGAGTTAAATAAAGCTTAATTAAAATTTATCAATGAATACAAATTAATTTAATTTTTTAGCCGATCATATGTAAGTGAATTTAAAATAATAATTAAGTTATTAATGTATATTATACCTAATAAAAACAATTTTATAATTTATACCAAAATATGTGATATCTTTAATAACTTTTTTAATCTATCAATTTTTTTAAATAATTTAATAATAAAAAATATCTTGAAAAAGTTTTTTTGAGAAATATAAGTAACATTAAATATATTGTCTAATTAAATAAATATTATTAAAATATTTTAATATTTTAAGTATCAAAAATCTATGAACACTAAAAGTAATAAACTATTCATCAATTTTAAAAGTAAAAATAATATTTTATTTGTTGACAGACAAAGAGAGAGTTCCGCCTACTTATTTTCTTTATTTGCTTCTGCTGTAAATAGAAAATATAAAAAAAAAGTTATTCTGTTAAGTGATAAAAGTGAAAATGATAAAATAATAAAATTGTACAAAAATCTTGGTTTAAAAAACTTTTCAGTTGGTGTTAACAAAATTCAATACTTAAAAAAAATGAAGATGTTTTTATATTCATTATTTGTATCACTTTTTTGTGTTTTAAAAATAAGAGCATCTGGATTTTTATGGTTTATTAATAATTATAAGGTAAATAATATTTTATATGGAGATTTAATTTACGATACATACATTAGATTTAATCATAAATATACAAACCCAAAGTTAGATCTAAAATTTATAAAATTATTAATTGTTTCAACCTTTAGAGCAAAGTTGATATTAGACCTAATAATCAAACACAAAATTAAAATTGTGATAGTAGGTACAGAACATTACTCGTTTAATTCGGGTATAGCTTTAAGAATTGCAGCAAGTAAGGGAATTAAAAATTATACTGCTAGATTAAATATTAATAAAGATTTTGAAATTTTGGAGTATGATAGTTCAAATATTCTTTATGGTTATAACAGTCTCAAAACTAAAAAATTACAAAAAATTTTTGATACTTTTACACCAAGTAAAAAAGAAGTAGAAAAATTTTATATAAATAGAAAAAAATTTAATTCAATTAATTTTTATACAAAAAAAACTTTTAAAAAAGCAAACAAAGGTTCAGGTGTTAATTTTATCAGTAAAATATTGAGAAAGAAAAAAGATAATAGAGTAATTCTTTACGCTTCTCATGCCTTATCAGATTCCACACATACACTAGGTGTAAAATTCTCTTTTCAAGATTATTATAACCAATTTTTTAGAACTTTAAATTATGTGTTTAAATACGATAATAAAAATATATGGATTTTTAGATGTCATCCATCTTCAAATTTAAATGGTGAGAGATTGAAATTATTTGATTTGATAAAAAGATATAAAAAAGAAAATATTATTTTTTGTCCAGTTGATGTGCCTGTAAAAAAACTTTATGATATATGTGATCTTGTAGTTACAGGAAGAGGTACAATAGGGCTAGAATTCATTTGTGAGGGTAAACAAGCAATACTTTCAGGTGTACCAAGATATGCTCACGAAAATTTAAATCTTAACTGTTGTTCTAAAATAAAACATTATTTTAAATTAATAAATAAATTAGATCGACTAGGTTCTATTAATTCTAATAAGTCTTATTTAGCAAAAAAAATTTTATATTTTTATGAGTCAGGCTATTTTCATCCTTTAAAAATTGAAAATAAAATATTGTATAAAGACAAACAACTTAAGAAGCTGATTGAAATTTTATTAAAAAAAAGAAAAAGATCAATAGATTATAAAATAGTTCCAAAAATTTTAAATAATCAATTTCAAGATAGTACTTTTTATTCAGAAATTGAGCGATTAATTTGATTAATTTATTTTTTTATTAAATCGTTTTTAAGAATAAATTCTCCAGCTTTAATATCTTTATTTAATATTAGCCCAATATATTTGCTCACATCTTTAGACTGAATATGAATTCCAGGTCTTAAATATATTAAATCACTATAATTAATTATTTGTCCTTTTTTTAAATTAAATTTTGCTGCTATAGATCTTCTATATAATTTTATATTAATTTTTTCGTTTTTTGATGGCTCTTTAATCTTAATGCCATTTATAATTTTAATGTTTCTAGAAGATTGAATTAAATTACTCAATTCTTGAGGGTTTAAAGATATTTTATGATCTCTAAAAGATGAAAAATTTTTATCTAAAGTAAAATGCTTTTCAAGAATTTGTGCACCTTGGATTATTGATTGAATTGCTACTTCTGTACCATTAAAATGATCAGAGTAACCAATCGCACAATCTTTAAATTTTTTTTGCAGTATATTCATAGAATTAAGATTAATTTCGCTCAGTTTTGGAGGATATGAGGAAGTGCAATGTAAAAAAGAAATACTTTTATGTTTTTTAAAATTTTTAATATTTTTTTTAAGAAATTTATAAATTTTTACTGTTTCTGACAGATCAATTAAACCAGTAGATACAATCATTGGTTTGTTAAATGATGAAACTAATTTTAAAAATTCGTAATGATTATTATCAGATGAAGAAATTTTAAATACGTTTTGAATTTTGTTCAAAAAAATGGCACTTTCAAAATCAAGTGGTGTTGATATAAAATTTATGTTATTTTTTTTTGCAATTAGAGAAAGTTTATAAAATTCGTCAAATTCAAGCTGAAATTTTTTCATTCTACGATAGGTTTTTTTATTTTTAGATTGAATAAAATTTTTAACATTATAGGTCTGGAATTTAATTGCATCGGCACCAGCTTTAGCTGCTTCTAGTATCATTTCTCTAGCTATATTAAAGTTACCCTCATGATTATTTCCAGCCTCAGCAATGATATATGTATCATTTAAATTTTTAAGAAACTTTTTCATTTAAAATTTTAATCTCTATACTTTATATGCCTTGCGGGTATTCCATAATTTATTGAATTTTTTAATGTATTTGAAGCAACAAATGAATGAGCTCCAATAATAGACCCTTCAGAAATTGTCACATTTTTTTTTATTGATACAAAAGCTGCAGTCCAACTATCTTCCTCAATAATTACATCACCTAATAAAAACTTTCTATCAATTATTTTTAATTTTTTATCAATTTTATGATCGTTTGCGTTTATTACGTTGTATGGGCCTATGATACAATTTTTACCTATAATAACATTCCCTCCCCCATTAATGATTGTTCCTTTTGCGACTATTGAGTTATCTTTGATTTCTATAGTCCCTTCTCTGGCCGAAACAAATCTTGTATCACCTTCAATTTTGACATTATTATTAAATATAATTTTACCGTCTTCTCTATTTCTAAGATCTACTGTTCCTAAAAATTTAACATTTTTTTTGATTTCTATATTTTTCGTTTCACCATTAATATTTAAATATGGGAAATTTTTGCAAAAAAAAGTAAAATCAACTTTTACACCTATTAATTTAAGGTAAAAGACTATAATAAGACTTTTAACACTATAGTAAAAACCTTGCACGAAATTTATTAATTTATAAAACATTTATTATGAGATATGAAATTCAAGTTATATCATAAACTTAATTTAAACTAGTAAAATTTACTTTTTAGTGCTACTAAAATTTTTGAGTAAAAATGAAAATCAAGTATTGCAAAAAATGTGTTATGCCAAATACCAAACCGAATATGGCATTTACTGGCGATATTTGTCAAAGCTGTCAGTTTCACTTTTTTAAAAAAAGTAAAAAAATAAATTGGAAGCATAGAAATTTAGAATTTATTAAATTAGTAAAAAAAATCAAAAGTAAAAAAAATAGTGCATTTGATGCATTGGTCCCCGTTAGTGGAGGAAAAGATAGTATAACTCAAGTACATTATTTGATTAAATCAAAATTAAGAGTTCTAGCTTTACATGTTGATAATGGTTTTAAAACACCAATTGGAGAAAAGAATTTAAATTTAATTCCTCAGATGGGAGCTAGTTTGCTTATTTTAAAACCAAATTTAAAAATTCATAAAAAACTAATGAAAATAGGTTTTTTAAATTACGGCGACCCTGATTTAATGAGCCACTGTTTGTTGCATGCTTTTCCTATCCGAACTGCTATTAAATTTAATATTCCACTAGTTTTATTAGGGGAAAACTCTGCGCTAGAATATAGTGGAGATAATTCTATTGATGCAAAAAAAATGAGCTTTGAATGGTTCAATAAATATGCAGCAAATAAAGGAATAACCGCAAAAATAATTTCCAAAAAATATAACATTCCATTTTCGAAACTTCAAATATATGAACTCCCGAGTAAAAATGAACTTAAAAAAACAGAGGCTGTATTTTGTAATTATTTTTTTAAATGGAGTGGTGAAAAAAATTTAAAAATAGCAAAGAAATATGGGTTTAATGTACTTAAGAAAAATCTTGAAGGGACTTATAGGAATTATGTTAGTATTGACGAAAAAATAAATAGAATTCATCAATATTTAAAATTTCTTAAATTTGGCTATGGTAGAGCAACAGACCATGCTTGTGAGGATATAAGAAATAATAAAATAACCAGAAAACAAGCAGTAAAACTTGTTAAAAAATATGACAGAGTTAAACTAACCTCCTATTTTTATAAAGAATTTATTGATAGCCTTAGCATAAAAAGGAAAGATTTTTATCAAATTTTATTAAAATACAAGAATAAAGAAATTCATAAAAAAATTACTCAATTAAGATGATTATTAAAAAGAAAAATAGAAAATTAAAAATTAGCAAGATAGACCTAGTTAAAAAAGCCGAAATTACTTTAAAAAATAATCAGTTCATTACTTTTAAATTTAATAAATCTCAAGAATATGATTTTACTAAAAAAAATTGGGGCTTTTATATCTCCCCATCAATTAACGTAAGATTAAAATCGAATAAATTTAAAATCGCTATCATTAAAAATAAGCATGAAAAATTTTTTTTATGTGGAGTAAGCAATAACCAGAAAAATAATTTTAAAAAATATTTAGTTTTAACAGAGCAAAAAATTATTTGTTGGTTATCAAAAAGGAAATTAAATCAATTATGAAAAAAGTCATTAGTTTTGTTCATGGGTACCATAATTTAAAAAAAAGTTTACACGACAAACCAAGGCCTTGTTTAAAGATTATTGAAAAAAATAAAGTTAGAAATTATTCATATATTTTCTTGAGAAATAAAGATGATTTTATGAAAACAGATGTTGAGATTGCTGGTGAAATGCCAAGCAAAAATGTTAAAAATTTTAAAAAATTACCTAGATTTGGTTTTACAGGACTAGCATTAAAAAAAAATAAAATCTATTGCGGAAGTTGGAATTCTATATATGAAATTAACAGCAGCAATCTAGAACTGAAAAAAATTATTTCCAACAGATTAATGTCAGATATACATGGTATTTGTGTTTCAAAAAAATATATTATTTATACACTAGCATGTAAAGATACAGTTGTTTTCTCTGATTTTAATGGAAAAATAATTAATTATTTTACAATTAATAATGATTTACAAATTTCAAAAGATAAAAAAATTTTAAAAACAGACTGGAGATTTGCTTCGAAGCAATTTCGTGGTTCAACTGGACATTTTCATTTTAATTACGTTACAATTAAAAACAACAATGAATTATGGCTTACTGCCAGAAATATGAATGCATTTGTTGTTGTTAATCTAAAAACTTTGAAAGTTACATTAAAAACCATGAATTTATTTACACCAGCTTTGGTTCATGATGGAGTACATTATAACAAAAAAATTTATCTAACTAGCATAGATGGTAAAATTATTATCGCAAAAGAGGCAAGTAAAAATGAGAGACAAGGAAATGAAGAAAAGGTCAATAGTAGTGAAAATTACAACAGAGGATTAATCACAGAATTAATTAGGTTGAATAAAGATTTAATTGGTAAAGATCCAAATTGGTGTAGAGGGATTGATGTAGATAAAAATAGAGCTCATTTAACAATAGATGGTCGATATGACACCAAATTACAATTTTCATATATAGAGATTGATCTAAAGAGAAAAAAACTTATTAGTAAAATTAATTTTGATTGGAAAGAGGTTGATGATAGTAAAAGAAAAATAAGATATTGTGCTGGTTTTGATGTAATTCTAATAAAATAAAATAATTAATATGTGTGGAATAGCTGGATATATTGGAAAAAAAGAATTAAACGAAAACCTGGTTTCTAAATGTTTTGATCTCATGAAAAAAAGAGGTCCAGATAATTTTGGCAAATTTACTTCTAAAAAAATACCATTCAGAAATATTTTTTTACATTCGAGATTAAGCATTATAGATCTTAATAAAAAATCAAACCAGCCATTTTCATATAAAAATAGAAGTATTGTTTTTAATGGAGAGATTTACAATTATTTAGAAATTAGGAAAGATTTAGAGATTTTAGGACACAAATTTTCAACTAATTCTGACACGGAAGTTTTGCTTCACGCATACATTGAATATGGCGAAGAATGTGTAGGCAAATTTAATGGAATGTGGTCATTTTTAATTATTGATGAAGAGAGAGGCAAAATTTTTGCATCAAGAGATAGGTTTGGGGAAAAACCTTTTTATTATTATTTTGATGGAAAAGAATTTGTATTTGGGTCTGAAGTTAAATTTATTAATTTACTTTTAGAATCTAAATCGAGTCTAAATGTTAGAAAAATTCAAAGTTTTATTAATTTTGGATATAGATCTTTATTTAGAGATAACGAAACTTATTATAATAAAATTATAGCTTTAGAACCTGGAAAGAACCTTATAATTGATTTTAATTTAAAATTAAAAATAAAACCATATTGGAAATCAGATTTTAGACCTAATTATAAACTTGATTACAATCAAATTAAAGAGGAGCTATCTTATTTATTAGAAAAAAGTTTAAGTTTTAGACTAAGATCAGATGTTCCATTGGCTTTTTGCTTAAGTGGAGGTATTGACTCTGGTTTTTTGACCTCTTTTGCTGCAAAAAAACTGAATAAAGAAGTTCATACTTTTTCCATTATAGATTCAAATCCAAATTATAACGAGGAAACTAATATAGACAAGGTTGTAAAAGATATAAAATGTAAAAATACTAAAATAAACATTACAGAAAAAACAAACTTTTTTGATAGACTTAGAGAATTAAATTTACAACACGACTCACCCTTATCTACAATATCTTTTTTAGCACAATCATTTTTAAGTGAAGAAATCTCAAATGCAGGTTTCAGAGTATCATTATCAGGAACTGGAGCGGATGAAATATTTACAGGATATTATAATCATTATTTGCTATATTTTAATTCGATAAAAGGGTTAGATAAGGAAGTAAGTGAAGTTAAGTATTGGGAAAAATTTGTTAATCCTATTGTTAGAAATAGTAAACTAAAAATTAAAGATCTTTATATTAAAAACCCGTCCGATACATCTTTTTCTGATCAAATCGACGAAAGTTTACAAAAATTTGTTATTAAAAACGATAAAATTAAAAATATAAAACAAAAATTTTATTGTGATGACATACTTAGAAACATGA
>Ga0181607_10003705_pt1 | contig 13220 bp, 7 predicted proteins | sample 041ome_9_FD_132420 | JGI IMG/M metagenome (GOLD analysis project Ga0181607, IMG submission 132420) | Coastal salt marsh microbial communities from the Groves Creek Marsh, Skidaway Island, Georgia - 041413US metaG (megahit assembly) | ecosystem: Environmental > Aquatic > Marine > Intertidal zone...
CACCCCCTGGGGACAGCGATGGCTCACGCCACTCGCCGCGGTCGGCCGGCTGGGCTTGAGTGTGTATCTCACCCAGACCCTGATCTTCACCACACTGTTCTATGGCTACGGCTTCGGTCAGGCCTACCGGCTCGGCCCGACGAGCGTGACAGTAGCCGCCATCCTCATCTTCACTGGCCAGTTGATGGTCAGCTGCTGGTGGATTCGCCGCTTCCGCTACGGACCCGCCGAGTGGCTCTGGAGGCTCGCCGCGGGAGGTCGACATCGCACCACGACGGCTGCGGTGGCTGCAGCGTCAGCCAGCGAAGAGCCTGAGAGTTCGCACGCGTGATAAGCCTCAGGGCCGCCCCAGTCTGCCGGTGCAGCGACCAGTTGCACCTCGGGATCGAGCGTAAACACAAAACGGTCAAGCCCGAAGGCGATCCCCTCCCCTATCCCTTTGAGGACAGCCTCTTTCAGACACCACAGCCTGAGAAACGCTGTCATCCGCGTCGCCTCGGTGGCCGTCGCCACCAGCTGCGTCTCCTCACTGGCAAAGTACCGCTGCGCAAGTGCCATGCAGTCTGCCTGCCGAGCCCTATCTTCGACATCGACACCGATCTCAAATACCTCAGACCAGGCCACGAGCATTCCGCTGCGACACGACGACACACTCCACGACACAGCGGGTGTCGCTGGCAGCCAGGGTCGGCCTTTCGCGTGCACCGCGAAGTCAAGCGTCGCCAGGTCTCCACAGCCTGTGACCAGTGACGCGGCATACCGCCGAAAGGCACGCCGCTGCAGGAATGAACGTCGCACCTCAGGAGTCGCCAGACGCTCGCTCCGCTGTTGTTCGGCATCAGAGAGAACGGCAGCGCACGCCGTTGTCAGGCCGTCGTCTGCGTAAAACGGCGCGAAGAGCACTGTCACGCCGGCCGCAACCTTGGGCAGCGGCATGGAGAGCGGCTGCGAGACGCCCGCAAAGTGGCGTGTCACCGCAGCAGAAGCGGCCTGCGGATCAGGCTGAGCACTCAGCTTCGACATTTCCACTCTCTTTCTCGCCAGACGGATCGACACGCTCCACAGGACTGCCTCGGTATCGCCCGTGCGGCAAGGCCATGTCCTTAAGCACCAGGCTGTGTGGCTCGACGGTGGTGCCCGCGGCCAAGTCGGCTCCGCCCATGATCGTGGCCCCCACGTTCACCACCCCCCCCGCTCCAAGATGAAACTGCTTCACCTTGAGCATCATCTCCTCAAAGCTATGCAGCTGAAGAATCCCGTTGACCACAGCATCGTCACCAAGGCTCACTGCATTGAAATCAAACGCCTGCAGCGGCGAACTGATGATGGCCCGTTTGCCGATTCGGCAGCCCATCCTCCGCAAGATGGGGTTTGCAAGAAGGGAACCAGCGGCAGCCTCCAACGGCCGCCTACACCAGACGAAGAAGCAGTCTTGCGCAAAAAAGTAGAAGAAATGCCGCAGCGACCAGAACGGTGTGGCATCATCGCGACCCCAGCGGCTCCCCACCATCGCTGCCTTAACCACGATCGCCAGCGTCACCAGGGCCATTTCGGTGAGCATCAGCGCCGCCACCGCTGCCAGTAAAGGCGGAGCCCCCAGCGACACCAGCGCGATCACCAGCAGCGTGTAGACCAGCACCTCAGCAATCGGCAGCAGAGACACCCGCAGCACATCGTTGAGGAGCACGCGAGCACAGAACAGTCCAAAGCTCGGCAGATCGACCGGGTCCGCTGGCTCGACGTAGCCTGTCGTGGCAAACACCAGGGGCGGATTGCCCGCCACCGTCAGCGGCTGAGATGACCGTGTCCGCATCTGTCGCCGAAACCGCACGTCACTCGCCGGTGTCGACACTCCGATGACAAAGCGGCTCGGCAGCTGGCTCGCTTCCACCACCGCGTTGTTGCCAACGAGCACGTCACCGGGCATGTCAGCCTGACTGAGCTGCAGATGGGTTGCATCATGCGTGAGCACGCTGGTGTAGCAGCCGTGCGACCAGAACACCTCAGCCCCCGCACTGACCATCTCCGGCACCAGGTTCATCATCACGTCGCACTCACTGCCCCCCACCCGGCGAAGCCTGAGACCTGCGAGTGCCCGCAGATACTGCCCTGTGATCGACCAGCTCCAGATCCGCTGGATCTGGTTCATCTTTCGCTGCCGGGCAAACTGCACGGTGGCCGCAAGACTCCCTAGCGGCAGTATCCCAGGCTGCGTCCGCGTGAGCCGCAGAAACAGGCAGCCAACGACCGACGTCACCACCACGCTCAGCCAGGTTGTCACTACGGCATACGCGGCAAGTCCGGCAAGCAGCACCCCTGGTGGCACCGTCCGCAGACTCACAACCTCAGCTGCCCCACCACGAAGTGAGAGTCCTGCCGTTGCCCAGGCGACACAGGCCGCAGGAACCACAACCAGCACCAGTTCGATTGCCAGCTGCAGGCCCACGCGAACGAGCTCGCCACTGACGGAGAGGCGAACCGGTGCCGCCACTCGCTCAGGCCGCTTGAGCCGGCGTGTGCGGCTGCGGAGTTCGCCAGCCGCTCCCTCCACCTGTTCGTCCTGCCCCACTCGTTCGGCAACCGACGAGAGTGGCGTGAGCACGCAGCCCTGCCCCAGCGACGCACCGGCGGCGACCCCGGCTCGCATCCCAAGCACGCAGCCGTCTCCGACTCGCACACGGCCCAGATGCAGGCTCTGCCCCACCCCGCGTGACGTGCTCACGCAGGCACCAGTCTGGATCGCCACGTCACTCCCCAGGTCCAACAGACACAGCGGCCCGGAAAACTCTGCATCGGTGGCCGCCTGCAGGTTGCCCCCCACTTTGGCTCCCAGGCACCGCAGCACTGCCGCCATTACCAATGGCCAGCGAAACGATGTGGAGAGAGGACGCAACACCAGCTGCTGACATCGGCCACGCCACCAGACCCGCAGGTGCATCCAGCTCCACTTGGGATACACGCCCGGTGCGACCTCCCGCCAACGCCGTCCTAGCCCCCATCCCAGCAGCACGACCCAGGCCAGCGCCGCGAATGGCAGCAGCACTGCGGCAGACGCCACCAGGCTGCCAGCGAGGAGAAAGCCACCAAGCCCGAGCGTGCTGACGAGCCGATCGAGCTGGCCCACAACGACGAGCGTGATCAGGCCCACGACTGCAGGCAGGTAGAGCAGTGTGAGCAGCCCCATCTGAAGAAGTGTGAACAGCCGGGCCCCGAGCGGCTTCGCAGCGGCCTGATCAGCGGGCTCCGTCGCCGTATCACTCTCCGCATCTCCCGAGAACTCGGCTGCGTCATCAACGGTGTGACGGGGACGCTCAGCAACCGCGGCTGCTGTGGCAACCTCCGAGAGCAGGTCTCGCACACTTACTCGATAGCCCGCCATCTGCAGCTGCTGCACGAGTCGGGCGATCGCGATCGAATGCCCACCATGATCCACAAACCGGTCTCGCCACTGCAGCTGGCTTCCGAGCACATCACGGCAGAGCTGCAGCACCGCCATCTGGTCATCGGAAACTATGGCATCAGCACCGTCCTCGGCGACGACCAGCGGATGTTCCTGATCTCCCATCAGAGCTGTCCGCTCGCCGCTGGCAGCCCCGATCGCTTCGATCTTCGGGAGCATTCCTCGATCGATCTTTCCCGAGAGCGGCTTGAGCACAAAGCTCCGAATCAGAAACAGCCGCGTCGGCACCGAGGGCTCAGGCAGCTCGGCGGCGAGCGTCTCGAGCACGGTGGCGGCCCAGGCTTCGGGCGCCGCCACCACGTTGTCGTCTTCGAGCAGGTCATCCGCACGCGAGGCCGCCACCACAAAGGCGATCAGTTCTTCGCCCTGGTAATCGACCACCGCAGCGTCGATCTCGGCAAACCGCGTCTGTAGCAGATCTTCAATCGGCTGGATCTCAACCCGATGGCCGCGGACCTTCAGCTGTGCATCAACGCGGCCTAAGAAATGCACCTGCAGCAGCAGAGGATCGATCTGGCAGCGGTCACCGGTGCGGTAGAGCCGTCCAAACCGTGGATGCTGGATAAACTTCTCGGCGGTCTGCTCCGGCAGATTGCGATATCCACGAGCCAGATGCACGCCGCCGATGCAGAGCTCACCAGTTTCCCCATGCCGGCATTCCTGGAGTCCCCCTTCCTCCAGAATCACATAGGTCACGTTTGGAAATGGAGAGCCAATCGTGACCGGTGCTCCCGGCCGAAGGCTCTGTCGGCTTGTGTCGGTGCTCGCCTCGGTGGGGCCGTAGGTATTGATGATCTGGCGACGACCGCGGGTCCACGGCTCCACCAGTGCCGGAGGAAAGGCCTCCCCGGCCGGCACGATAAAGCGACAGATCGGCGAGGGGAGATCGATCTCCGGCTGGCTGCTGAGCGTGGTCAGCAGGACGGGCGGGCAGAACAGCACCGTCACCTCCGCCTCGACAAGAATCGGCACGAGGTCTGGTCCCGAGCGGACTTCATCCTTCGTCAGCAGAACAACAGTGCAGCCTGACACCCAGGCCGAATACATCTCGGAGATGCTGCCGTCGTAGCCGAGCGACGAGGTGAGTGTCGTGGCATCCATCCCGGCAACCAGGTCAAAGGAATCGGCGTAGGTCTGGGCGAGATTGACATAGCCAGCATGCGGACACTCCACTCCCTTCGGCCTGCCAGTGGTGCCGCTGGTATAGAACAGCGAAGCGAGGCGAACGGTGGGGTCGTCAAGCCAGGCCGGTGGTCGCACTGTTAGCTCAACATCGGAGAGCTGACAGACATCAACTGTCGGCAGGCTGCGAAATGCGGGCTCTCCACGCGTCAGCACCAGAACAGGCTCCGCATCGCTGAGCATGTGGTTGATCAACGCCTCCGGAGCGTCTGTGTCGAGAAAGAGCATCACCCCACCAGCCCGCAGCACCCCGAGGTGTGCTGCGACGATGTGGGAGCTCTCCTGCGGCATTGCCACCGCGACCACCTGATCTGGGCCTGTGAGGTACGTGGCTACGGCCGCCGCGATTCGGTTGGCCGCCTGATCAAGCTCGGCATAGGTCAGCCGCTCACCAGTGCTTGGCACCTCAAGCGCCGGAAAAGTTGGGTAGCGAGCGGCGGTGCGGGAAAACACCTCCCACAGCCAGTGGACGCCCTCCTGATGCGGGGCATTTATCAGGTGCCGATCAGCAAACCGATCGGTCAGACTGAACGGGCAGGCATCGTCGCGCTCGGAACGCGACCACCGCACCACCACGCGATACCGCCACCATGCGGCAGCTGTTAGCAGCAGCATCACGCCAGCAGCGATGGCACTCATCACAGCAGCAGTCGAGATCGGAGCCATCACAGGGTTGTCCTGTCAGATCACCAGAACATCACGAGCGATCGAAATACCGCTCCATCGTCCCGGTCCGCCGCACATCGAGTGTGACGCAGTGAAAACCGCCCCCCAGCATCTTTGAGTGTCGCAGCTTGAGCGGGACGACGGTCAGTCCCTTCGACTCCAGCAGCCGAATCAGACCGAGCTGGTCGCGATCGACCGCGACGACCTCAGGGCTGAGACTAAACACGTTCATATCAATCCACTCGCTGCCGATCGCCTTGGAGAGATACTCGGCGTTGAAATGATCCGTGTTCTCCATAGGAGGGCTCATGATCACGTCCCACTTCTGGAGAAACTCAGGAACGGTTGACTCGCTGATCCTTCCAGGATTGCAAAGCACCAGCCCCGGCCGCAGGGCCGCGAAGGTCGAATCGATGTGGCTCCCGTAGTAGACGCCTTCGAGAAAGTGGACTCGAAAACGCTCGCCCAACACCGTCTGCAGCCATCGCCCACCGCGGCGGTTGCCTGTGGCACTCACGAGATAGAGCAGGTCTTCACCAAACCGCAACACATTCGCAGCGTCGAACGCCGGCTCATCTTCCCGCGGTGTGGGGCGACTGAGATCGACGTCAAAGAGTTCATCCCGCAGCATCGGCTTGGGAGCAGCAAACCACTTTGCACCGGAGTCGAGATACTCAAGCAATAGCTCTTTGTAGCTTGAGCACTCCTGGGACCGGCTGCGAATGACGTTGGGGGTCTCAATGATGCGATCGCCAATCGCCAACAGCACATCACGCGGGCAGTAGTTGTAGTAGCCCTGGCTCTTCCAGTGGATCGTGGAAAACTCTGCCTCGTGTGGCCAGGTTGTTGGGCGGCGGACCTTCGCTCCCGCCTGCTGCAACACCTTCACAAAGGCCTCGAGGTCTTCCTCGGTCTCGTCGATGATCCACTGCGGAAAGGGGCCCTGCGGAATCTCCTCGATCGCACGATCGGGATACTCCGCGAGCCGGGTGCTTGGATCGGCGTAGGGAAACCGAGCGGCCAGTGGGTTGCCGACAATCACCTCTTCGAGTGGATCCCACTCGTTGCAGCTCCAGACTAGCGACATCGTTCGTGCACCTTCAGCTAAAAATAAGGACTCACTCAACCAGCGAGTGACTAGTCTCCTCGACCATGCCCGACGTGGAAACACCGGTGCCTCTCGCCTGAACTGTCAGGCTTCTCAGCACAGCGGGTTTGCCCATTGTGCCGATGGAAAGTAGGGTCAAGAGGAACCGTTTCCTGCCGGAGGACCTTACCCCGCAATGAAGTTTTCTCGCCTTGCGACCGCCTCGCTGCTCCTGCTGACCACCTGTATTTTCACTCTGCCGCGGCTACGTGCCGACGACGCAGCAGCAAATGACACAGCCGTCAACGACACAGAAATCAACGATACGGCAGCCAACACAGAAGAGCCCTCCGTGCTCGAGGCCGCAACCGACGCTGTCAAAGAGGCCGTTACCGATGCCGTTGTCGAAACCGTAACGGCAGCCACCGCCGACGTCGTGCAGGACAAGACGCTCGTTCTGCGAATCTCCCGCGAGTTTATCCGCTCCCGCGTGCCGAAGGTGGTCGACCAGGCCACGCCCGTCGATCGCTGCCTGTTTGGCGCGAAGGTGACAGGCGAGGCGATTACCAATGGCCACCCGCTCGTGGTTGAGAATGGAACGCCGGAGCATCCGAGTTTCATCGTGCAGTTCTCCGGCACGACTGTCGCCGAGACAAATGCCAGTAAAGGCCCCGTGCGGGCCTTCAGCACCAGCCAGGCCGAGTACACCGTTCAACGTGTCATCCACTTCAACGCTGACGGCTTTCACGCAGAGGAGCCGACTATCGAGTGTCGCTACGACTCTTCACTAAAGGGCGTCGACGTGCCCCCGCGGCTGGTGGGCCGCGTGGTGAAAAGGATCGCCATGCCTCAGATTGAACAGACCCAGCCTGCCGCCGACTCCATCGCCAAGCGCGACCTCGAAACCCAGGTGCTCGATACCTTCACCACCAAGACCGACACGCTGGTCCATGACCTTAACCAGCGAATGCCCTGGAAGGATGTGCTGAAAGTCGTGGCCCCCAACGGCTCTGAGCGGGTGCGAACACTCTCAACGACGCCGGTCTATGTTGAGATTCGATCGCGGGCAGTCGACAGCGTGGTACCAGACCTGCCTGTTGAGTCCTCTGATCTGCGTGCACCGATCGAACTCTGGGTTCTTGGTGAACCAGGCCCGGTCGTCTCTGCAGAGCTGCTTGCACTCTGGGGCCTCAGTCGGCTGACCGTGCCTGCGGTCAAGGATGCCGCCGAAGAAGTCATCCAAAAGGCCGCTGATGTGGTCGCAGATGTGACCGACGACCCTGATCTCCAGCAGCAGGCGCATGGATTTGAGCCCGAACTGCTGGGCGAGTGGTGGGTGCTGCGGCTTGGAGCAGACCTGATGGAGCGGATCCTGCAAAACGTCACGTCAGAACCCGCGCCATAGCGGAGACTCACCACGCCAGCAGACGGGGAGTGCCGCGATTCGCACAGCGCCGGCAACACTCTCGCGGTTATGCATCTTCCGGCGTGTGGCCGACGACGATATCGAACGCCGCAGCAAGCTCGCCGATCCGCGAGCCCTCAACAGGCACGAAGTCGACCGTCACGCTCGCCCGACGCCCATCGTCCGGAATCCGACGATAGATACCATCGCGATCGTTTTGCTCGTGGCCGCCGACATAGCACTGGGTTGTGAGCAGGTGCTCGCTCCCCCGCGTGAGCTTGAAGTGGATGTGGGGCGTGCGGCCCGGATAGGGCACGGGCTTAATCGTCCGGAAGCCGTACTCTCCCTTGAGCCCGGTCACAAACCGGCCATATCCCTGAAAGTTGACATCACGGTTGTTGGCATTGCCGCTGCCAGAGTGCAGATAGGCACCATTGGCATCACACTGCCAGATCTCAACAAGCACGTTCCGCAGCGGCGTGCCAGTGGTGTCGAGCACACGCCCCGACAGCCAGGTCACTTCGCCAATCGAGGGATCGGTGGCATCGTTGATGATCAACAGGTCGTTGTCTGTATCGAGCGGCAGATTGTCTGGGAAGAACGGCCCTTCGGTCTGGGCAAATGTTCGCACCAACTCCTCGGCAAAGGCTCCTGTCGGTGCAGCAAACACGCCACCAAGTGCCGCCAGCCGCAGCATCCTGCGACGCGTTTCATCGGTTCGCTCAAAGGTCTTGGCATTCAGAAGGTGCATGGCAGGCCTCACGTGGAGATGTGTCACTGACGAATGGAGTTTACGTAGAACTCTTCAACGGTGCACAGCCCAACGTGTAACACAGCCCAACAAGTAACACAGCCCAACACATTGCACGACAATGCTGCCCTGGCGGCCGTACGCCCTGACTTCGCCCTATTCCCGAGGTCAGCCATCTCTGGCAACAGGCATCGCAACCCTCAGGTGCCACAAAACGTGCGGTATGGGGCAGAGCCCCCAGGCGGCCCACCACGATACGGCTCATTTTCAGGCGTCTTCGCAAAAGGCTTCCGGAGCACCTCGACAAAGGCCTGGAGAGGCTGCAGGTCACCAATCTCCGCAGCCGCGAGCACCTCTTCCACCTTGTGATTGCGTGGAATCACCACCGGGTTCGCCCGCTGCATGCGATCACGCACATCTGTCCGCGGTAAGCCCTCCCTTTCCAGCCGCCCCCGCCAGCGTTCGAGCCAGCCCGGTGTCAGGCCTGGCGGCAGGCAGCCGGTGGGCCCCTGTGACTCCACATAGTCGGCGAGCGTCACAAACGTTGAAGTGAAATCGGCCCCTGCCTGCTGCATCGAAGCAAGCAGATCGTCAAACAGCTGTCGATCCTCCCCGTGTTCCTCGGCAAGGCCGAGCTTGGCCCGGGCTCCCGCGAGATGCGCACGCTCAAACGCCTCCGCAAACCGCTCCAGCACGCCGCGGACCTTCTCGATCGCCTGCTCCTGATCACCGCTGACAACCTGCAGGAGGCTCTCGGCAAGCCTTGCCAGATTCCACTGAGCGATGGCCGGCTGGTTGGCAAAGGCATAGCGGCCCTGCTGGTCGATCGAGCTAAACACGGTCGCCGGATCGTAGACGTCGAGAAAGGCACAGGGACCGTAGTCGATGGTCTCACCTGACACTGCCATGTTGTCGGTGTTCATCACACCATGCACGAAGCCCACCAGCATCCACTTCGCGATCAACGACGCCTGACGCTGCATGACAGCCTCAAGAAAAGCGATCGCAGGCTCGTCCGAATCCGCACGCGTTGGATCATGACGATCAACGGCATAGCCGAGCAGCTGCTCCAGCAGGGCCTGGTCCCCAAGTGCCGCAGCGAGCTGAAACGTTCCCACACGCAGGTGACTCGCCGCGACCCGCGTCAGCACCGCTCCTGGCAGCGGCTTCTCCCGCCTCACCACCTCCCCGGTGAGGGCAACCGCCAGGCTCCGCGTGGAAGGAATCCCCAGAGCATGCATCGCTTCACTGATCAGATGTTCGCGAAGCATCGGCCCGAGCGCTGCTCGACCATCTCCGCTGCGTGAGTAGCGAGTCCGCCCGGCCCCCTTGAGCTGGATGTCGAGCCGCTGGCCGTCTGGGGTGATTTGTTCCCCGAGCAGGATCGCCCGGCCATCGCCGAGGTTGGTGAAGTGGCCAAACTGGTGGCCGGCATAGGCCTGGGCGATCGGCTCTGCTCCCGGCGGCCGTTCGTTGCCGGCAAACACCGCCGCCGCAGACCGCAGTGGCTCAGGATCGAGTCCCAGCTCCGCAGCAAGCGGCTCGTTCAGGACGACCAGCCGAGGCAGACGAACCGCCGTTGGCTCCGTCGGCGTGCAGAGCTGCTCAGGCAACGCTGCATAGGTGTTTTCCAGCCGCCAGCCAGCCTCACTCCGCCCAGCCTGCATCACCACTCCTCGCTCACGCTCCTGGTGGCCCCACCAACGGGCACACCTTTCCGACCACTGTAGCGGCGCCGCCCTGCATGACACCGGTGCTGCTCACTCCGCGCCGGCGGCAGTCTCCAAAAAGACGACACACGATGGATTTCCCACCGGCACAAACTGCCCGGTAAACACCGGCCTTCCACTCGCCTCATCGATCGCGAAGATCGCCAGATTGTCGCTGCGTTGGTTGCAGCAGGTGAGGAATCGACCTGTGGGATCGAGGCTGAAGCTGCGAGGGTAGTTCCCGCGGCTCCACTCTTCGCCCTGATACACCAGCACCCCCTCCTCCTCCACCGAAAACAGGGCAATCGTGTCGTGCAGCCGGTTGCCGGCGTAGAGATGCCTACCGTCTGCGGAGAGGAGAATCTCTGAGCAGAACGTGCTGCCGGAAAACCCTGGCGGCACGGTGGGCCAGGTCAGCCGATGCGTGAGGCTGCCAGTGGCGGCATCGAAGTCGTAGAGGGCGACCGTCGCCCCCTCTTCTTGAATCGAATAGAACCAGCGGCCGTTGGGATGGAGGTCAAAGTGCCGCGGACCGTCACCCGGCGGGAGGGCGATCCACGGGGTGGCCGCAGGCTCGAGCGTGCCTGCCTCCTCGTCAAACGCCCAGACAAAGATGCGGTCGAGTCCGAGATCGACGTGAAAAACGAATCGTCCGTCAGGCGTCGCTTCCACCATGTGGGCATGGGTCCGGTCATGACCACTGAAGGCAAAACTTCCCGGCGGAGCGTTGGTGGCAGTCGTTGGCCCGATCTCTCCTTCCGGGGCCTGCACATCGCTCGCCTCTGCAAGTCGACCATCCTCTTCCAGTGGCACGACGGTGATCGCCCCACCGAAGTAGTTCGCCACCAGCAGATGCCGTCCGGCCGGGTGCAGGCTGACATAGGTCGGCCCTGCAGCTTTGGATGAAACGGTGTTGAGCATCGTCAGCATTCCAGTCTGTCGATCGATTGCGTAGCTGCTGACCGTGCCATGTCCAGCATCACCAACCCGGTCGGTCTCATTGGCTGAGTAGAGCCGTGTGCCGTCGGCATTGATCACCAGGCTGCTTGGACTCGTGCCCAGATCGAATGTGCCGATGCTTCGCAGCCCACCGGTCTGACGATTCACGCGAAAGCAGTGGATGCCACGCCCATTCCCCGGTGGCAGATCAACCTGGGTTGGCAGCACATCGCCCAGCGGTGAACTAAATGTGCCGACATAGGCAAACAGTGGAGAGGGATCGTGGAGTTCCAGCATCGCCTCCGCCATCGCCTGGCCGATTCGTGTCAGCCAGATGCCGCTGCCGAGATAGTGATAGGGATGGTCACCACCCGTCTGCTGCCAGAGCGACTGATGCTCTCGCCACTTGGGATAGAGCGACTCGGCTGCCTGATCGACAAGTGTGTCTGTCCGGATCGCCAGCAGGTTGCCCTGAAAGTCGGGCACTTCATTCATCGACAGCTGTGCCTGCTGCACCACCTCCATCGCCCCCTTCACCGGCTGCGAGCCATGCTGTCCCATCGCCGCAATCACAAACGGGAGCCCAGGCGACGCGAGATCCTTCCGCACGTCACGGACAAACCGCTCCATGTTGGCAGCGTATTCCGACTCCCCACCGTATTGATCGTTCCAGCCTTGAAACCAGACAAACCCCGCGAGCTCGAGGTCGCGATCAGCCATAGCCGGAAAAAGCTCGCCCGCGTTCTCCATCACCTGCTCGACCTCGGTGAGCATGCGGCGATACGACCGGCCATACCCCGAGGTGATGTCGTCCATCGTCGGGAGCGGCTCATCCCGGCCGTTCTTCTCGTTGTCTTTCCGGACGCGCTCTTGTGCCTTGGCAAGCTCCTCCTCCAGCGATGCCTCACTCGGCAGTCCTGAAGACGGCGAACGAAAATCCTTCACCAGCGAGTGGCCACCCCAGGCGGTTTTGATTAGCAGCACGGGCTCGTCCAGGGCATCACCGAGCATCGTGCCAAAGCCGAGTTCTGGGCCAGTGCGATTGGGAGAGCCGTAGCCGATCGTCAGCGGCCCGTGCCGGTCGCCATAGGCGATGAACACATCCTCTCGCACCGCCCACGCATCACCGTCTCGATAGGCCGCGTAGAACGGCTCGGTTGCTGGGGCGACTGCCTGTGCGTCGAGCAGCGTATTGGGCGCCTTCCCTTCCATGTTTGACTGGCCAGCGAGCACAAACACTTTGACGGGCAGCTCAGCCGCCACCGCCTCAAGCACACCGGTGCTGCAGAGCCCCCAGCAGCCCGCGGCGAGGATCGTCACTCGTACGCCAACTGACCATCGCCTCGCTGTCTGATGCGTTTGACTCGCTTTGCGATCCATCTCCCCTCCTCAAGGCCGCTGAGATCTGCAGACTGTGTGTGGTGTTCCCACCCGTTTGGCACCCAGTAGACCGGCTTGGCACCCCGGTGTCATCTCTCGGCCGCTTCTCTCTACGTCGCTTTTTCTCTGCGGACTCTCTCAATGACGCTTAAGCTCTCCTTCACCGAGACGGGATCTGGCAGTCCGTTGCTGATCCTGCCTGGCCTGTTCGGTTCGAAACGAAACTGGACATCCGTGGCACGACAACTGGCAGCGCAGCATCGTGTGATCACGGTCGACCTGCGAAACCATGGGGAGAGCCCGTGGCACGCCAGCCACGACTACCCTTCGATGGCTGGCGACGTGGCTGCCCTGATCACCTCCCACGTCGCAGAGCCTGCTGCGGTCCTGGGACACAGCATGGGCGGCAAGGTGGCCATGACGCTGGCACTGACTCAGCCAGAACTGGTTAACCGGCTGATCGTCGTCGACATCGCCCCTGCCCGCTCGACCGCCAACACCCGCACGGTGCTGCAGGCGATGCGGGACGTGCCGCTGGCGACCGTTGGCTCACGAACCGAAGCGAAGGCCTCGATGGCTGCGGCGGTTCCTGCCCCCGGAGTTCGCGATTTTCTCGCCCTCAACCTCAGCAGTGGTCCCGA